>Ga0307509_10000008_pt1 | contig 354271 bp, 328 predicted proteins | sample 10_EM_MG_FD_202245 | JGI IMG/M metagenome (GOLD analysis project Ga0307509, IMG submission 202245) | Populus trichocarpa ectomycorrhiza microbial communities from riparian zone in the Pacific Northwest, United States - 10_EM | ecosystem: Host-associated > Plants > Roots > Unclassified... | reverse complement strand
CACGCTGTGCGCTTTGAATCCGTCAATGTTCAACAACAACGCAATGCTGTCTGCCGCATCCACATTGTCATCTACGACCAGAACCTTGAGCGCCTTCTCACCCGAAGGTATGGCGCGCACTGAATCGGCGCCCGCAGCAGACGACCCGGCAGCCTCTGCAACCATCCCCGCAGCAGCGACATAAATCCCATTGGCAGGCAATCGGACCGTAAATTCCGCACCATGACCCGATGCCGAATTGGCTGCCTCCACCGTGCCGCCATGCATTTCCACGAGCAGCTTGACCAACGTGAGCCCAATGCCCAGACCACCCTGAGAGCGATCGAGCGTACGCTCCGCCTGCGTAAACAGATCAAACACGTGCGGCAGCAGGGCAGGGGCTATGCCGGGTCCGGAATCACGCACGCGAATGGTCACCGCGCGCGCATCTACCCAAACTTCCAACCAGATATGGCCACCCTCATCGGTGTACTTGGCTGCGTTGTTCAACAGATTCGAGATCGTCTGCGCGAGCCGGGTCAGGTCGCCCTCGATGGCAACAGGTCGCGCCGGCAAATCCACATGCAACTGATGTCGCCGCGCACGAATGAGCGGCTGACTGGTATCCACGGCGTGTTGCACCAGCTCCGCAACCTCCACCCGGGACTTCTTCAGGACTATTTTTCCACGCACCATCCGCGAGACATCCAGCAGGTCATCGACCAAACGGACCAGATGCTGCGTCTGCCGCTCAATGACCTTACGCGCCCACTCGAGCTCGGGCTGTCCGTTCGAGTGCGCACGCAGTATCTGCGCAGCGTTGCGGATCGGAGCCAGTGGATTGCGCAGCTCGTGCGCGAGCATCGCAAGAAATTCGTCTTTGCGTTGATTGACCTCCCGCAGCTCTTCTTCGGTCTTGCGCCGCTCCGTTACATCGAGGCTGATACCCACGATCAGCGTCGGAACACCTTCATCGGCAATACCGGCACGGCAATGTATCCAACGCCGTCCACGTGTTGGATGACGATAGCGGTACTCCGCTTCCGCTGTCCCCCAGCGTTTGCACTGGGCAACCAGATCATGCATGGCGTGCCGGTCGCGCGGATCGATGAGACTCAGCCACAATTGATACAAACTGCCCGGCGCGCTCTCGGTCAGTCCAAACAGCTCGTGGCTTTCGGCCGAAAAGTGCACCGCGCCGGTATCCGGATCCAGCTCCCAGGCGCCGATCTGCGCCACGGCCTGCGCGAGTCTCAGGCGCTGCTCGCTGACCGCCAGTGCGTGATCGGACCGCGCTTTCTCCAACGCCGGCCAGACAATCTCACCGACTCGCCGCAGCAACTCAACTTCCGGGTTGGTCCAGGTGCGCGGCGCTTCCTCCACGACCGACAGCGACGCAACCAGTGAGCCTGCGTGCAGCAGCGGCGCGGACAGAATTGCGCCAACGCCGTCGAGTCCGTACCAGCGGTTATACAGCGCGGCCGCAGGATCCTGCTTGGGCAGCTCATGCACAATGGTGACAAGGCCCTCTCGCGCCTGGTGACCGAGGCTCTCGAACGGGCCCAATGGAAGATTCACCACCTGGAGATTGGCGCTGTCCGCGCGACCCTGGCGCAGCATGACGGCTTGGCCGCGGGTGTAATCGAACTCGGTCAAGGTTACTTGCGCCGCGCCCAAGTGCCGCCGCAGGCGAAGCATGGCCGTTGAGACGAGCTCATGCGGATTCTCCACGCGCGCGAAGTCCGTCGACAGCTCCAGCAGGAAGGCGCTCAGCTCGTTACCTTCCTTGACGCTATGCACATTGGTCGAGGTTCCCATCCACTTGACGACCTGTCCCCCGTCGTCACACACCGGCTGAGCACGAATGAGGTGCCAGCGGAACGCGCCGTCAGATCGTTGCAGCCGAGCCTCGATGCTGAGCGCTTCCTGCGCACTCAACGCCTGCTCCCATGCCGCTCGCGAACGCTCGCGATCGGCTGGATGGGCTGCGGGCCCGCACGGAAACAGAGCCAGGCAGTCGCGCAATAGGGGACCGAAGTAGGTCTGGCCGTGGGAATTCATGTAGTCCAACGTGCCATCGGCCCTGCAAACCCAGACCATATGAGGCAGGTGCTCGGCCAGCAATGCGAAGTCGGCAGCCGCGAATCCGCCGCCCGGAACCTTCAGAAACCCGCCGGCGTCATTGGCTGCCACCCGTTGTCCTTTGCTTCCCATGCACCGCAGTCTTCGTCATCATTCGCCCCTCGCAGGGGGACCCCAAGAAAATGGCCAAAATAGAATGGCAGTAGTCGTAAGCAATTGGCGTGCCCTTGCATTGGGGGTCGCGGCAGTGGCCGTGCTGGCGGTCACGGCGTTTGCCGGTTGCACGGTCGTTCAACCGCCGCCGGATTTCACCAATCCACCGAGTCCCGCCGACGTGACCTTCGAAGAGATTGGCAAACGCTACCTCGGGGAGATGCTGCCGCTGATGCCGGTGCAGGCCACGGCGCTGGGCGAGCATCGTTACGACGGGAGCCTGGATGACGTAAGTCCGGACGGTCAGGCGCGCAAAAGCGCACTCGCTCACCAGTTGTTGGCGCAGCTGCAAACGCTCGATTTCGGCCGCATGACCCGGGCCAACCAGGTTGATTTCCGACTGCTGCGCAGCGAGCTCGAATACGAGGTCTGGAGCTTCGAGCAGCTCAAGGAGTGGCGCTGGAATCCGCTGGTGTACACGGAGCTGACGGGCAACAGTGTCTACCTGTTGATGGCGCGCGACTTTGCGCCACTGCCCGTGAGGCTGCACAACGTGGCCGCCCGGTTGTCGGAACTGCCGCGCTTGCTGCAGCAGGTCCGCGAATCGTTGGATCCGGCGCTGGTACCGCGAATCCACGCGGAAACGGCGGTCAAACAGAACCCCGGCGTGCTGTCGTTGATTGATGAGCTCGTCGTGCCGCAATTGGGGACGCTTGCCCAGGCGCAGCAGACCGAGCTCAAAGCGGCAATTGCCCTGGCGCGCTCGGCCGTCGGGCAGCATCAGATCTGGCTGGAGAAGAAGTTGTTGCCGGCCGCGAATGGTGACTTTCGGCTCGGTGCGACCCTGTACGACGCCAAACTGCACTTCGCGTTGGATTCGCCGCTGAGCCGGCAGGAGATCCGCACCCGCGCGGAATCGGAGCTGAAACGCGTCCGCAAAGAGATGTATGACGTCGCCAGGACCGTTCTCGCGGGGAGATCGGACGCGCCGCCGCTGCCGGTCATGCCGAATGGGGAAGAGCAACATGCGGTCATCGCCGCGGCGTTGGAACTGGCCTACGATCAGCGGCCGGCGCGCGGCAAGGTGTTTGAAGCGGCACAGCACGCCTTCGAGGAGACGCAACGCTTCGTGCGCGCCCATGATCTCGTCACGCTGTACGACGATCCGCTCGAGATCATTCCAATGCCCGAATTCCAACGCGGCGTTGCGTTCGCGTACTGCGACTCGCCGGGACCGTTGGACCAAGGTCAGAAGACTTTCTACGCAGTCTCACCGATCCCCACGGACTGGACGGACAGCCAGGTCACCTCGTTCCTGCGTGAATACAACACGCGCTCGATCTACGATCTGACCATTCACGAGGCCATGCCCGGCCACTATCTGCAGCTCACGCACGCTAATCGCTATGCCTCGCCGCTGCGCGCCGTGCTGGCCTCCGGCCCGTTCATCGAAGGATGGGCGGTGTACGCGGAAGCGATGATGGTGGAGGAGGGCTTCCTCAACCGCGATCCGCTGATGCATCTGATCCAGATGAAGTGGTACCTGCGAGCCATCGGGAATGCGATCCTCGATCAGGCCGTGCACGTGGATGGGATGTCGCGCGATGATGCCATCCGGCTGCTGACTCACGACACCTTTCAGCAGGAGCGCGAAGCCGCCGGCAAGTGGGTGCGCGTGCAGCTCACAGCGGCTCAACTTCCGACCTACTTCGTAGGCGCGCAGGAGCATCTGGCCTTGCGTGAGGAAGCGCGGAAAGCCTGGGGAAAGGACTTTTCACTGAAACGGTATCATGATGCAGTGCTGGCCTATGGCTCACCGCCCGTACGCTACGCGCGCGAGCTGATGTTGGAACTGCCCATCGAATGACCGAGATCCATTGTGGACATTGTCTGTGCGGCGCCCTGCGATATGAATGCGGGCCGCCGCTCGTACCGCCGTGCTTTTGTCACTGCGAGTCGTGCCGGCGAGCAGCCGGCGCCCATGCGGTGGCTTGGGCCACTGTCGCATTCGAGTCGTTTCGGGTTGTAACGGGTACCTTGCGCATCTTTGCATCCTCGCCACCCGTGCGCCGGCAGTATTGCGCCCAATGCGGCACGCCGATCACCTACTGGAACGAAGAATCCCCGCACGCCATCGATATCACGGTCGCGACTTTGGACAACCCCGATGCCATGACGCCGGTCGATCACATCTGGATGGAAGATGCGCCGGCGTGGGATCGCCCGCAGGACGGGCGGCCCCAGTTCGCGCGATCACGACAGGAGCCGAAGTAATTTATGAATGCCCGCTTGAGCTCGGTTGACATACCCGCACCGGATGCGCGCGCCGAAGCCGCGGCCCGGGCGCGCCAGCAGCAACTCACGAAACCGCCCGGCTCACTGGGCCGGCTCGAAGAGCTGGCCTGTTGGTTCGCGGCCCGCCTGCGAACGCCGACCCCGCAGATTCTGCGTAGCGAAATCTTCGTGTTTGCCGCCGACCATGGAGTCGCGGCCCGGGGTGTTTCCGCTTTTCCGCAGTCGGTTACCGGCCAGATGGTCAGCAACTTCGCCAGCGGCGGCGCTGCCATCAACGTGTTGGCGGCACTGGAAGGCTGCCCGATCGAAGTGGTGGACGTGGGAGTTGCCGGCAGTCCGCAGGTGCCGCGCGGAGTTCGCAACGAACGAGTGCGAGCGGGCACACGGGATCTTTTCGCCGAAGCTGCGATGACCGATGACGAATTGCAGGCGGCGCTGAACGTGGGTGAGCGCTGCGCGCGCGAGGCGACTGCGCGAGGTACCCAGCTCCTGATCGCGGGAGACATGGGCATCGCCAATACGACAGCGGCCGCATGTCTGATCTGCGCGTTTACGGATGCACCGCCCGAACAGGTCGTGGGTCGCGGTACTGGCGTCGATGATGTTGGATTGGCGCGCAAGCGGGAAGTTGTCGCGGCCGCCCTGGCCCGCGCTCGAGCGGCGGTCAGGAATGCCGACCCGCGCCAACTCTTCGCGCATCTGGGAGGGCTCGAGATCGCCGCAATGGCCGGATTTTATATCGAGGGAGCGCGGCAGGGCGTGCCGGTACTGCTCGACGGCTACATTTCGGGTGCAGCGGCGCTGGCCGCCTCGAAACTGGAGCCCGCAGCGCTGCGCTGGATGTTGGCATCGCACCGCTCGGCCGAAGGCGGACACTCGATCGCCTTGCAGGCCCTCGGCCTCAAACCGCTGGTGGACCTGGAAATGCGCTTGGGGGAAGGCAGTGGCGCGGCGCTGACCTTGCCCATCATCAAGGCGGCATTGGCGTTGCATCGGAACATGGCGACGTTTGCCCAGGCGGGCGTGGACGGCGCGGCCCCGGCTGACGCGCCCCGGGCCTAGGCGCCCCCGGCCAGGTGCCCCCATGAAACTCCGCGGGTTGCGCCTGGCGACTCAATTTCTAACCCGCGTGCCGGTCCCCGCGGTGCAGGACTTCTCGCCGGAAGAGCTGTCCCGCTCGTCCGCCTGGTTCCCATTTATCGGACTCGTCATCGGAGCCCTGGTCGCTCTCATTCTCTACGTCTGCCTGCATCGCAGTGCCCCTGTGGGAGCTGCTGTCGGCCTCCTCGCCTGGGTGTGGATGACAGGGGCATTGCACCTGGATGGACTTGCCGACCTGAGCGATGCGCTCGCGGCCTCCCATCGCGACCCGCAGCGTTTCTTCGCGGTGCTCGCCGATCCACACCTGGGAGCGTTCGGCGTCGTCAGCATTGTGTTGATGTTGATTCTGAAGCTCACGGGCCTGGCGGAGCTGTCAGCAGCCTCCCTGTTGGCTTTGCCGCTCATACCCGCCTGGGCGCGACTCGGGCCGCTGGCCTGGAGCCGTTGGTTGAAACCGCTCAAACCGGGACAGGGCGAGCGGTTTGCCTGGCATCTGCACATCGGTTGGATCGTTTTCTGGGCCGTGCTCCTGTTGGCAGCGAGCGCGCTCGTCGCTCCCATCTTGTGTGTCGCGCCACTCGCGATCGCGGCCTGGGGCATCTGGCTCAAGTGGCGGCTGGGCGGCACGACGGGCGATTGCCTCGGCGCGGGGGTCGAGATCACCGAGGTTGTGTTGTTGTATGCCCTGGCGTTGGTGGGGACGGCTTCAGGCACAGTGGCAGGCCTGCCGTAACAAAAAACACTTCATCACAGACCGATGCAGTCGCTTGGTTGAGCCAACCCTGTTCGTCGCGAAACATCCGCGAAGCCGCATTGTCAGGCACGATGCCGGTACCCACTTCGTTGGTCACAATGATGACGTCACCCGCATGCACCCGTAGCGCCTCGAGAAATTCATCACGCTCGTGCCGCCATGCGGCGAGGTTGGCTGCGGTGGAACCCGGCGACCACAGGCAATTGGAAATCCACAACGTCAGGCAATCGACCAGGAGCAAACCTGCGCGCTCCGCACGGATCGCGCGACCCAGGTGAATCGGCTCCTCGCGCACGCGCCAGTGGGCGGGACGTTCGCGTCGATGAATCTCAATCCGCGCCGCCATCTCGGGGTCGGACTCGCTGCCGGTCACCACCGTACAGACATCCGTGGAACGCTCATTCGACCAACGTAACGCCAGGGCACTCTTTCCGGATCGTGCGCCCCCGATGAGCAGGGTTCTCATGGGTGGCCCTGACCCTGGTCCTGGCCCTGGCCCTGGTCCTGGCCCTGGTCCTGCGCAAACTGACGGACCGCATCGGCAATGGCCTGCGGATCTTCATGATGCATCATGTGACCAACACCGGGAACGGTGACAATCTGCAAGTTGCGGAACAGTTGCTTCACCTTTTCATCAGCGAACTCAGCGAGGCGGCGCCCTTCGAAGCTGGACTGCCCGCCGGCGACAAACAACATCGGTGCCTCGACGCGTGCCCAACAGGCTTCGGCCTCCTCACGGCGGTACAGAACCGGATTGACGAATCGATGCCGCGGGTCGAACGCGAGTTGTACTCCTTCCCCGGAATCCGAGTCTCGCGTCCAGGCGCGCGCCACGAACTGTGCACGATCCGCCCGCAGGCGCGGATTGCGCTTCATAAGCAACTCCGCAAGATGTTGCACCGACCGGTAACGTCCTGCGTGCAAAGGCTCTTTGAGCTCATCGAGCCACTCCGCGTAGCGGCTCGGAGCAAGCTCGGGCCCCTTGTTCCGAAGGCCGATCCCCTCGAGATTGACCACCCATTTCAGACGGCTCGGGCGGATGCCCCCATACAGCGCGGCAATGTTAGCGCCCATGCTGTGAGAGATCAGCTTCGCCGGCTCGTGGGGCACCAGCACATCGAGCAAGGCTTCCAGGTCGGCCAGGTAGTCGGGAAACCAATAGCCGCCCGGCGCCCATTCGCTGCCGCCGAAGCCGCGCCAGTCGGGTGCGACCAACGACCACTCCTCGGGCAGGCAATCCGCTAGAAACTGCCACGTATCGCCGCAATCCTGGAACCCGTGCAGCAATACGATGGGGCTGCCACTGGGCTTGCCCCACCATGTCAGACGGTGTTTGAGGCCGCGCACGGTCACTTGCTCGTGCCGTGCAGTTCGCAATGGTGTATATGTCACGGAAGTCGCCCCGACTCGCGAGGTCCGTCCATGAATGAGTCGAACCCCGACTCCCTGAACACCCCCGCCGCAGGTGTTCCAACACAGGATGAGCGTACCTGGGGAATGCTCGCGCACCTGGCCGCGTTCAGCGGCTTCATCGTGCCCTTCGGCAACCTCATCGGCCCGCTGCTGGTGTGGCTGCTCAAGCGCGAGCAGCTCGCGTTCGTTGCCGACCAGGGCAAGGAATCGTTGAATTTCAACATCACGGTGTTGATCGGAGCTGCCATCTGCGGCGCGCTGGTGTTCGTATTCATTGGCATTCTGCTGGGCGTCGCCCTGTTCATTGCCTGGCTGGCCCTCACCATTGTCGCTGGAATCAAGGCCAGCGAAGGCATCCGCTATCGCTACCCGTTCGCACTGCGGCTGGTGAAATGAGCTCTCAGGCGCCCAGGAACATCTTGTAGGCGGGGTTCGCCGTCTCCTCCACGTAGGCGTAGTGCAGCTCGTTCAGATGCAGCATGAAATCGGCCCGCTGCGCCTGCGGAACCTGGATTCCCGCGAGCACCCGCCCATAGTCGGAGCCGTGATTGCGATAGTGGAACAGGCTGATGTTCCAGCGCGAGCCGATGGCCTGCAGGAATTTCAACATGGCCCCGGGACGCTCGGGAAATTCGAAGCGGTACAACAGCTCGTTCTGGATGCCACGCGCATGCCCGCCGATCATGTAACGCACGTGCAGCTTGGCGACTTCGTTGTCGCTGACATCGGTGACGGTATAACCGGCACCGCGCAGGTTCTGCACGACGGCATCCCGCTCGCTGCGACCCTGTGAAAGACTGAACCCCACGAAAATCTGCGCAGTGTGGCCGGCCTCGAACCGGTAGTTGAATTCAGTGACACTGCGCATGCCGAGTGTCTCGCAGAAGCGCAAAAAGCTGCCGGGCTCCTCGGGAATCACCACCGACAGCAACGCCTCGCGCTCCGCCCCCAGGTCGGCGCGCTCCGCCACGTGACGCAACCGATCGAAATTCATGTTGGCGCCGCTGTTGACGGCGACCAGCCGCTTGCCCGTGCAATGCTCACGAGCCACGTACTTCTTGATGCCCGCCACGGCCAGGGCGCCCGCGGGCTCGACAATCGAGCGGGTATCCTCGAACACATCCTGGATGGCGGCGCAGATCTCATCGGTGTCCACCAGCAGGATCTCATCAACATGAGCGCGACACAGGTTGAAGGTCTCCTCGCCCACCCGCTTGACCGCGACGCCGTCCGCGAAGATACCAACACGATCCAACACCACGCGTTTGCCGGCGCGCAGCGACTCGTACATGCTGGCCGCATCTTCGGGCTCGACACCAATGACCCGGATGTTGGGATAGAGATACTTCACGTACACGGCAATGCCCGAGATCAGGCCACCGCCACCGATGGGCACGAAAATCGCGTCCACATGGCCGCCTGTCTTCCTGAGTATCTCCACTCCAACAGTGCCCTGGCCGGCGATGACATCGGGGTCATCGAACGGATGCACGAACACGAGGTTGCGCTCGCGAGCCAGTGTCAGCGCGCGGTCGAAAGCACTGTCGTAATCGTCTCCATGCAGCACGACCTCCGCACCCAGGTCGACCACCGCCTGTACCTTGATGTGCGGGGTGGTCTGGGGCATCACAATGACAGCGGGGATGCCCCGACGATTGGCGGCAAGAGCCACACCCTGCGCGTGGTTTCCGGCAGACGCACACACCGCGCCGCGCTTCGCAATGGCATCGGACAAGTGGGCGATCCGGTTATAAGCGCCCCGCAGCTTGAACGAGAAGATGGGCTGCAGGTCTTCGCGCTTCAGCAGTACCTGGTTGTCCAGGCGACGCGACAGGCGGGCTGCCTCTTCCAAGGGCGACTCGATCGCGACGTCGTACACCCGCGCTTTGAGGATTCGTTCGATGTACGGACTGGCCACGGAGCATCTCGGTCGAGGGAGGGTGCCCGCAGCTTAACCATTTTCTCACCCTTGCGGTGGGGTCACCCTTGGCGTCGGGGGCGGGGCCAGCGGCAGCTCGAATACCCGGAAAGGCGGCCGTTCGGGAAACTTCTGCATCAGCAGCGGCATCGCCACATTGAACACGGGAATGCCCGTACTGGTGCGGCCCTCGAGACAGCCGTGATGGGCGTGCCCGTGAAACACCATGTTGACCGGATGACGGTTCAAGGGCTCCTCGAGGCGGCTCGTGCCCAGGAAGGAGTAGATCTCGAGCGGCTCGCCTTCGACCGTCGCCCGGATCGGAGAATAATGGAGCATGGCAATACGCTGCGGGGTGCGCAGCCTCGCCAGGGCGCCTTCGAACTTCATGGCCTCGTCGATCGCCTCCTGCACGAAGCGCTTGGTAGCCGGCTCGCCCCAGGCACCCAGGGTGGCGCGGCCGAACCCGCCACTGAAACCCTTGGCACCGGCGATGCCCATCCCGTCGATCTCATAGGCCTCGCCGTCCAGCACCTTGACGCCGGCCGCTGTCAGGATTTTGCACACTTCAAGATGTTGGCCGGACTCGTAGTCATGATTACCGAGCACGGCGACCACGGGCACGCTGACAGCGGCCAACTCCTTCACCAGGATGTCGGCTTCCTCGGGCAGACCATAGTCCGTCAAATCGCCACACAGCAGCAGAATGTCGGCCTGCGAGTTGACCGGGGCGAGCAGCGGCTGCAGCGCACCCTGCGAGGTCTTCTTCACATGCAAATCGCCAACTACGGCTAGGCGCGTTGTTTGCTTACTGTTCAGCTGGTCGGGCCCCTTGACGTCCGATGGATCAACCTGTGGGAGCAACCTGCATGCCCAGCGACTCGGCCGACGCTGAAGGATTTTACGCCCGTACCATCGAGGTACTGAACCAGGCCGGCCTGCCGTTTCTGGTCGGCGGCGGTGCCGCATTGGCACACTACACCGCGGTTGCGCGCGATACGAAGGATTTCGACATCTTCGTGCGTCGCACCGAGTACGACACCATCATGCAGGCCCTCGCCGCCACTGGCTGTGACATCGAGCTCACGTTCCCGCACTGGTTGGGAAAGGCAACGTGCCAATACGGCTACGTCGATGTGATTTTCAACTCGGGCAACGGAATCGCGGCCGTCGATGCGGTCTGGTTTCAACACGCAACACACGGAACCGCGTTCGGATTGCCGGTTCGCATGTGTCCCGTGGAGGAAACCATCTGGTCCAAGGCATTCATCCTGGAACGGGAGCGCAATGACACGGCGGATGTCATGCACCTCATCCTGGCGCGCGCCGAAGCAATGGACTGGGTCAGGCTGGTAGCGCGCTTCGGGCCGCATTGGCGAGTGTTGTTCTCGCACCTGTGTCTGTTCGGTTTCATCTATCCGTCGGAGCGTGACAGGATCCCCGAATGGGTGATGAAGGACTTCACCGCGCGCTTGCAGCAGGAGATGCGGACGGCGCCGCCGACCGAAAAAACGTGTCAGGGCACGCTGCTGTCACGCGAGCAATACCTCATCGACGTGCAGCGCTGGGGACTGGAGGATGCCCGCAATTCCAACGCCAGCTCGATGACCCCGCAGGACGTCGCCCTGTGGACCGAGGCCATCGACACCGGCAAGAAATGCTAAGCGGAAACTGAATTCCTGGCGGCCCGGACCACAAACCGGAATTGCGTTTTGCCAATCACCACATTGTCGCCGTCCTTGAGCGGCTGACGAGTGATGCGACGATTGTTCACCGTCACGCCGTTAGTGCTGTTGAGATCCTCAATGATTGCATGTGCAGGTCCAGCCAGAATCACAGCGTGATGGCGGCTGATGAACTTCGCATCGATCTGCAAATCATTGTCGGGAGTTCGACCGACGGTCGTCTTGCGTCCCAGGACGTGGACAACTTCGGTTTCGCCGTCCGTGCGAATCAACAACCGTGTGGCACCATCGGCCGCCGGTTCGTGGCCGTGCGGCGCGTCGCTGTCCAACCGCGTAATGCTCTTTTGGATGTGACCCACGAGCACCGCGCTCGCAGCCGTTTCCTGTTCCAGACGCTCGATCAGACCATCGCGATCCGCAATGGCGTGACGCGCCTCTTCAACAGTCGCACGCCATTCGTTGTTGATCTTCTCGAGCTCGTCCACACGGGCGCTCTTGCCGCGGGCGTCGCCTTCGAGCCGATGCAGAGTCTCCTCCGCGGCGCGCAAGTCGTTTTCCAACTCCTTGGCGCGAGCGACACTGGCGTTGGCTTCGGCCTGAAGCTGCCGGACGGTCTCCTGCTGCTCAGCCACTCGAGCCTCGAGCTCGTGAATGCGCGCTTCGCCGGCGGCAATGCGAGCCACGTGCTCGTTGCGCTCGACACTCGCTGTCTGCAGTGACGAACCGGAGGACTGCAGCTCGGCCCGGACTGCGGCCACTTCAGCTTCCAATTGCTCCACGCGGCGACGTTGCGCCGGGATACTGGCCTCGTGCTCATCGATTCGGCTTTGCGCGGCACGTGCCACAGCTTCTTGCTGATCGCCACGCGCCGTGGCGGCTTTCAGTGCAGCCTCCAGCGACGCTGCCCCTGCCACGAGCTGGGAGCGCTCGGCGGCAGCCCGCTCCAATTCGCCGCGCAGTTGCGCGGCCGCGATAGTCTGTTGCTCGACCGTGCCTTCCAGGACTTTTACCCGGTCATTGCGCTCGGCCAGCGTACCGTTCAGGGCGTTTATGGATTGTTGCAGGCTTGCGCGCGAACGTTCGCCGTCGGTCTGCTGCTCGGTTCGCTGGGCCAGGGCTGCGGACAGGGCACTGACTTGTTTGTCGAGAGCCGCAATGCGAGCAACCCGCTCGCGCAGCTCCGACTCCAACTCGCCTTCGCGACCCGTATGCTTGCCGAGATCGCCTTCGAGCTGCGCGAGCCGCGCATCCCGTTGCTCGACACCTTCTTCCAAGGTGGCAATGAGCTCTTCGAAAACGGACCGGCGGCCTTCATTGGACTGCAGCGATTCCAGATATCCGGTGTTCCGCTCGCGGGCCACCTGCAGCTCGCGCTCGAAGCGGGCGACGGCGTGGGCGTGAGAGGCGAAGCGCGACTCGAAATCCTGGTTGCTCGCGGCCAGCTTGGCTTCGAAATCGCGGGTGGTGGCTGCAAGCTGTGCCTGGAACTGCTGGTTGCGTTCGAGAAGCTGTGCGTGCGCCTGAGCATCGTGTGCCCGACGCTCCTGCTCCGCGGCCTGCTGCTCCTGAAGCGCCTTCTGTAGCTCGGCAACCCGTGCCTGCGCGGCGCTTGAATCTGCCTCGGCGCGTGCGATCTGTTCGTTGAGGGCTCGCGCGCGTTGCTCTGTTGCGTTGCGTTCCGCGATAGCCAGCTCGAGCGCATGCTCGCTCTCCGCGAGCCGCTCACCTTTGCGGGTCAGCCGCTCTTCAACATCACGAAGCGTTGCGGACAACGCCTGGAGGTTAACTTCGAGGCGAGCGCGGTTTTCATCAATGACCGTGTTCGCGGCCTCGGCCGCAGCGGTTTTACGCGGGGTCGGTGATGGAATTCGCCAGGTATCGGTTGCAGTGAGCGGATCACGCTCATGTGCCGCGTTCGCGGCAGCAACAGCATGCGAGCCGGTGGCAGCGGCAGCGCTGGCTTCGTAGGCGGCAACATCGAGCACGGGCAGTTCGGCCGTGACTTCGAGATCAGCCTCTTCGGTTGGCGACGATTGGCGTTTTTGTAGGTTCATCGCAAGTCTCCTCGCGTGCCGGGCAGGGCTCCGCGGCAGTCCCCTTTAGTTATTGGACCAAAGTCTACCGCCGCGCGGCATCGCTGACCCATATTCAAGACTAAAGTGTGAGAGCTGTCGCGCAGATGTGACATAAACACGTTCCGACGAGGGCTTTTACAGCCCTTGTGAACCCTCAACCGCGCAAAAAGTCCTTCGCTGTCTCCACGACGGCCCCTGGGGCCATCTCAAAAACGGCGTTTCCCGCGTCCGGAAGATCGACAAAGCGAGCCTTCGGAAGCAACTCCCGCGCACGTAGTGTAGCTTCCCAGAAGTCATCTTTAGGTCTCAAGACCAACGCAGACTGTGTGACAAGTGCCAGACGCTCACGCGTTGCGTACTGTTGAGCCGCAGCCAGCGCCCATGCCGTATGAACGCCGCTCTTCATTTTCTCGGCAAATGAACGCGCTCGCACTTCAAGCGGCACGCCCGCTCCATACGACTCCACCGTCCGTTTCCACTCTGTAAGCAAATGGCTTCCGTCCTCGGAAGGCAGCCACGATCCGCGGCGAAACGCGTCTCGCTCAGCGTCGTTCAGCACGGGGATCCCAACCATGACAACGCGGCGCACCTGCTTTGGCCGAGCAATGGCGAGCTCAGCCGCAATCAGCGAACCGGCCTGGTGGCCCAGCACGTCAATCTGACGGAAACGCATGGTGTCGAGAAAGTCGCCCAAGGTAGCCGCGTAGTCGGAGATCGACGGGCGCGACGGCGGCGGATCTGACTCCCCGAACCCCGGGGTATCCGGTGCGTAAACGGACCGGTCGCGTCCAGCCAGTGAGAGGAATCGCTCGAAAGTCCTGCCAGATCCGGTGGTGTTGTGGAGGCACAGCAGGGGCGTACCTTCTTCAAAGCCGCCGCCGGGTGGAATGGCGTTGTGCACGTGCAGTTGTCCATAACGGCACTCGAAGTACCCGCGGCGTACGCGCGGCTCCGCTTCCGCGGGTCGAATGGTGACAGTTCCTTTAGCCATTTAGGTGCTCCGGACGCCCAACAATCAAAATACTGCCATGAACGAACGGTGGCTATACGGACCCGGTCACGAAAGCGGAGACCTGATTTGCGTACGCTTCAAGGTCCGACCACGCTTCGACTTTCGGGAGGGTACTCCGATGACACGGTCACTCGTTCTCTTATCCCTCGTGCTGGCGCTCGGCGGCTGCGGCGTAGCAGACACCGGCGCGGCTGCCGCCACCATCGCAACTGCTAAGGCGGAGGAGATACGCCAGGGACAGAAAGTTGAGGCACAGGTCCGCGAGCAACTCGACGCCGCAACCAAACAGGCGGCGGATCAGCGCAACGCAGCCGACGCTACGCAGTAGCCCTAGCAATCATCGGGCCGCGCGCCCCTGCGGCGCCACCGGCCTCAAGCGGGCCGCTGAATCGCGGCGCCCGGCCCTCAGCTCAACGGGCCGCGTGCCACGCCGCGCCCCCGGGCCTCCAACCGGCCAGTCGGCTCCGCCTGTCATCGCCGCCTCAGGCGACGCGACAGGCGGAACGACCTGGTCACTTCTTGCTCTTCGCCTTTTTCTTGGCTGGGCTCTTCGCCTTGCCCTTGGCGCCCTTCTTTGGCGCGCTACCCCGTTTGGCGGTGCTGCTCTTCTTCGCAGCCGCGGACTTCGCCGGCGCCTTCTTCGCGGCGCCTTTCTTGGCAGGAGCTTTCTTCGCAGGAGCCTTTTTGGCCGGCGCTTTCTTGGCCGGGGCCTTCTTGGCAGCCGGCTTCGCACCCTTCTTGGCCGCAGCGGACTTCTTGGCCGGCGCGGACTTGGCGGGTGCCGGCTTGGCGGCCGGAGATTTCGCCGGGGCGGCTTTCGCAGCCGGCGTTTGCTTGGCCGGTGCCTTTCGGGCCGGCTTCGCGGCAGGCTTGGGTGCTTCGACCACCGCGAAAGCGCCGCCCTGCGGATCGAGCATCATGACAATCCACGAGCCACCAGGGACTTCGATGGGACCATTCAGGATCCGACCGCCGCCAGATTTCACGGCGTCGGCGGCCTTGGCCGCATCAGCCACCCGTGCGTAGCTCAACCAATTCGGAGGTGTCGAATTGTCACGTACCTTGTAGGCCCCCGCGACATCCTGACCGCCATGAGATACGAGCTGATAGATGCCTTCCGCGCCCATGTCATGGGTCGCGCCTTTGGACCACCCAAACAACTCCGAGTAGAAGGTCAAGGCCGCGTCCGGGTCCGTGGTTGAGAGCTCGTGCCAGGTGAAATCACCAACGCCGCCGGCCGAAGGGGTTTCGCCTTCCGAGCCCGGCAATGGTGTAAACACTGCGAACGCAGCGCCCTGGGGATCGGACAGCACCGCGAAGCGCCCGACATTCGGAATATCCGATGCCGCTTTGAGTACCTTACCGCCCAGTTTGTCCGCCGCCTCGACAGTTGCGTCGACATCGGGCGTGCCGATGTAGATGAGCCAATGGGGCGGAGTGGCAGAGGCGTCATCCTCCGGCAGAGCCATCAGACCCGCGGCTCTGGACTTCCCAGACATCCACAGTGTGTAGGAAGGCATTCCCGAGTCCTGTGCCTTCCACGGGACGACCTGTGAATAAAAATCACTGGCAGCGTCCGTGTCTGTCGTCATCAACTCATGCCAGACGAACCGGCCGCGAATCTCAGCGTTGCTCATGGCGAGTTTTCCCCTTGTTGGAGCAATCCCTGTCGCATTCTGCACTGTCTAACGCGCGAACGACAGACTCACGACGCCGACAACAATGCATACAGCGCCAATAATTCGCTCCGGTGTCGTTTTCTCACTGAGAAGTCGTGAGCCCATGTATGCACCGGCAAGCGTTGCCAGCTCTCGAGCGGGTGCAATGTGACTTATCGGAGCAACCCGCATCGCGAACAGCACGAGAATGTAGCCGAGCGGCCCGAGCACACTCACCACCGCCACGGGTGCTGCGTAGACACGAGCCTCGCGCAAGGCTGCCACTCGGTCACGCCAGACGAAGGGCGACAGCACCACGACCCGAAAGCAGTTACCGGTGAAGTCCACAATGAACGGCGAGATGGCCAGGATCTTGACGGACCAGCCATCGTTCACCGTATAGGCGGCGATGAACAGGCCCGTCAAAAGGCCGAAGAAGATCCCCTTGCGCGGCGCGCGATGCGGTTCGCGAGTCAGACCAGCCACTAGCAGGATGCCCGCGACAATCAACGCCAGCCCCAGACCGGAGAGCACCGTGGGGTGTTCGCCCAACAGGAGCACTGCTCCCACGAAAGAGAGCAAGGGACCAAAGCCCCGGGCGATCGGGTAGACCAGTGACAGGTCCGACGTTCTGTACCCCGCTTGCAGGGAGAGCGAGTACCCGATGTGCAGCACGCTGGTTGCAGCCAGGGCGACATACTGGATCCCCTCGAAATGCGGCCGCTGCTGGATACAGATCCAGAAGATGACGGGGAGGTATAGAAGAAGCGAGCCAACGGAATAGAGCCAGACAAAGTGCCGCGAGCCCGCCGCTTTCTTTGCGAAGAGATTCCAGGTGGCGTGCGCCGCCGCGGCCAGCAGTACCGCGATCAGTGCAATGGTCGGAATGGCTTAAAGACCCCGGCTCAGCTTGACGATAGCGACAAAGTCTCCCACAAACGCGCCCATCTCGTGGGCCGCGTGAAGCAATTGCGCATGGAGTGTCATCCTGGCACGTCCACGCCGCTCGAGTGTCGAGCAGAATCGCTGCCATGCAACCGCGTCGGCAAAGCGGCACGCCGCCTGGAAGTCGCCGGGGATCGGGCGCTCGTACTCCATGGAGCTGCGTTGGATGACGAGCTGTGCATCGAGCCGCTCATGCTCCAGGCGCAGATGCAGGAGGCTCCAGGCCGCCAGGGTCGCCAGGACCACGCCGCTTCCGCCGAAGACGGTCCGATGATGATTGATGTTGGGCGTCAGGGGAGCAGACAGGAGCACGTGCTCGGGCGTCGCCACCTGGACCTGGACTCCCATGGCGAGCGAGAGCGGAATATTCGAGTGCAGATAGCGTTCCAGGTCGATCGGCAAGGTGGTGTCGCTCAAGGTTGCGTTGTATGGGCCGCCGTTTCTGCCGCAATCGGGGGACCGCTGGACAGATGCTCGCGCCAGATCAGGTACAAACCGCTGGCGATGACAATCCCCCCGCCAATGTACATGCGGCTGGTCGGGAACACTCCCCACACCACCCGATCAATGACAATGCCCCACAACAAGGCCGTGTATTCGAACGGGGCCACGACGGAGGGGGGTGCAATTCGAAACGCTTCGGTCAGCAGATGTTGGGCTATTGCCGAAAAGATGCCGATTCCCACGAGTAGAGGCCAGTCTTCTCTACGAATGGACACCCAGTGCGGCGCCGCAAAGGCGACGGCAAGAATAGTCATCAACCCGATCATCCAGAAGACGACGCTAGCAGTACTGTCCGTGCGGGTAATGACGCGCAGCGCAATAGCGTTAAACGCATAGCCCGTTGCCGACAGGAGCGCTGCGACAGCGCCCAATGAAACCAAGCTCGATGCAGAAGGATGCAGCATCGTGATGACGCCGACCAAGCCGACGCAAATGGCGACCCAGCGCCGCCAGCCGACGTGCTCCCCAAGCAGCGGCACCGACAGCGCCGTCACTATGAGAGGTGCCGCGAGAAAGATGGCGTATGCGTCGGCAAGCGAGAGGGCTCGTACAGCGTAGACGAATGAGATCAGTACGAAGAGCATCAGCACTGCGCGCAGCAAATGCATGCCGATACGTACGGGCTTCAACGCATCCAGCCGGCCCATCAACACAAGCGGAAGCAGCATGAACGGAATAGAGGAAGCGCCGCGCAATGCGACCACTTGCATGGGCGGATAGTGCTGCGTCAGAAGTTTGAGCAGCGTGTCCATGCCACTGAACGTGGCCACTGCTGCCACCATGAACGCTATGGCTTTCAGTCTGTGCGCCGAATGCGTCCCAGAAGTGACTCCGTCGGGCATCACCCTGGCCCGTCATGAGCGGGCAATGCGCGCGCAATGAGGCGGACCAGCCGCCAGGCACCCATAACTTCAGGCAGCCGAGTCGGGCTCGGCCCGGTGCGGTGGCTCGGTGACCGCCGACCGGTAGCCGCGACCCAGCAGTCGGGCCGGCAGAGGAAAGGCACTCGCCAGGGACACAATCAACGAAGACGCATACGGCACCGACTGGATCAGCAGCACCACAATCCAGGCGAACCGATCCGGCCCCCGGGTCTCCCAAGTGGTCACATGCGAGACCCCCCAGGCCGACAGCCACAGCCCCAGCATCATCAGGCTTTCGTCTCGCGCGGCACCGAGCGCTTGCAAGGCTCGCTGTGAATTACCGTTCTTGGGCGTACGGAAGAATGGCTCGCCGCGAGTGAACAGGCCCTTCAGAACCGCTGTGCCGATGGTGTGTGTCAATGCCAACCCGGCGATGGCAGCGGCCGTCGTCTGCCGAAAATTCGCACCCACCCGCACTCGATACAGATGCACGAGCTTTGCGAGTTTGAATGTGAACAGGGACAAGGGAAGAACTGAATACATCACGAGCGGCGGGTCGATCTGACGCGGCAAGCATACCATTGCGGCAGACCAGGCCAACGCCGCAATGTTGAAAAGCATGTTGCATCCGTCCGCCACCCAAGGCAGCCAGCCAGCTACGAAGTGGTAACGTTGGCCCGGAGACAGTGAGCCACTCTCGGTGAACAGCGACCGCGCGTGGCTCTTGAGAATCTGCATGGCGCCGTAGGCCCAACGGAATCGCTGCTTCTTGAAGTCAATGAAAGTATCGGGCATCAGCCCGCGGCCATAGCTGGTGGGGACGTAGTTCGCCTGATAGCCGGCTTCGAAAATACGCAGACCGAGCTCGGCGTCCTCGGTGATGCACCACTCGGCCCAGCCACCACCGCCATCGACACTCGTGCTTTCCAGCACACTGCGACGCACCAAGGTCATCGTGCCGTGCTGGATGATGGCGTTACGTTCGTTGCGCGTGATCATCCCGATGTGGAAGAAGCCACGATACTCGGCGTAACACATCGCCTTGAAGGCGCTTTGGCCCTCGTCACGGTAATCCTGCGGAGCCTGGACGATCGCAATCCGGGAATCCTGGAAGCCGGGTACCAGCTCGCACAGCCAGTTCGGCTCAACGACGTAGTCACTGTCGATGACAGCCACGATCTGCGCGTCCGCGGCCGTATGTCTCATCGCGAAGTTCAGCGCGCCCGCCTTGAATCCAGCCAGCGGGGCAACGTGGAAGAACCGGAAGCGCTCGCCCAGGCGCGCGCAGTGCGCCTCCACCGGTCGCCACACGGCCTCATCGCGCGTGTTGTTGTCGATCACCAGCACTTCGAAGTTCGAGTAATCGAGCCGCGCCAGTGCGTCGAGCGTCTCGATGACCATGTCGGGCGGCTCGTTGTAGGCCGGGACGTGGATGGAAACTTTCGGTTGAGGTCCGCCGTCCGCGCGCGCGGGTGGGGCGAGCCGGCGGCGTGACGTAACCCAGTGAGCTTCGGCCCACTCATGCGCCTCCGCCAGCAACACGAGTATGACGCCCAGCATTCCCAACAAGAGCAGAACGCCCGCAACAACGCTGGAGATGGTCAAATACTGCTGAGTGAAATCGTAGAAGACCCAGACAGTGATGGTCGCCGCTGCGTACACGACCACCGCCAGGAAGCTTCGCCCCCGGTTTCGCAGGGTGGCGCTGTTGAAATAGAAGACGAACAGCACGAGGAGCGCGACCGCCACCGAAATAGCGGCCAGGGTGTGCCATTCGGGGATTCTGACAATGCCCGCGGTGAAGGCGAACTTGGGGGCCCGGTTCACGTCGTACACACCCCAGTACGATCCGACCGCGCCTTCCTGGTAGGCCTTCCAAGGCTGATCGAAGGCTTCCATCAGGTAATAGATGATCTGGTCGTGCTCGGCGATTTTCAGGAAGCGACGCAGGAACAGCGCCTCATTTGCCTCCGATGCCACGGCGTTCTCATGGGTGCGGCCCCGGCTCGGCCAGCCGACTTCCGCTATCACGACCGGTTTGTTCGGGAATGCCTTCTGCAACCGATGAAACTGCGCGAGGGAGTAGGCGACGGCGGTTTCCACCGGGACGCCTTCCCAGTAAGGCAACAGATGCACGCCGATGAAGTCACAATGCCTGGCGAGCTCGGGATGCTCGAGCCACACGTGCCACGGCTCCGCGGTTCCGACCGGTTGACCGATCGCCGCCCGGGCGCGATCCAGGTATCCCTCGAGCTCTTTGATCGGGACGTAGCCCTGCAACACGACTTCGTTACCCACAAAGACGCGCATCACGTTCAGGTGAGTACGCGCCAGCTCGATCGCCGTCTCCAGTTGCCGCTCGTTGGCGTCGCGGTGGTCGTCGATCCACGCGCCCACTGCAACATTGAGTCCGTGGCGCTCCGCGAGCTGAGGAACATCACCCAGCGAGCCATCGACACTGTAGGTACGGACACTGTTGATCTTGCCGGCGACCAGCTTCAGATCGGCGTCAATCTCCGCATCCGTCGGCATGATGTGGTGAGTTGGATCCTCGCCCATGCGGAACGGAGAAAAGGAGAATCCCTGGATGTGCGCGGGCCAAGGCGGCTCCGCGGCGGGGCGATTCAGGAAAGCCCAGACGGCACACGTCAAAGCAGCGAAGGCCGCTGCGATCAACAAGCCAGGTAGAGACTTCATGGATACGCTATCAACTGAGGCAGCGCATCATACCGAATGCGACGGGCGTCAGAATGCCCGTTGCAGGCTGAACGGAGGCTGTCGCGTGGGCGGCCGGAACGCCCGGAACGGCGGCCCCGGCTGCGTGCCACAGGGCGCTGTCATAACCCCCCTACCAGACTCCGACGTTCTGCATGGACTTCCAGGGCTCGGCCGGCTCCAGCCGGGTGCCTTTCTGCAGCAGCTCAATGGAAATGTTGTCCGGCGAGCGGATAAACGCCATCCAACCATCCCGGGGAGGGCGATTGATGGTCACACCGTGATCCATCAGGCGTTGGCAGGTGGCATAGACGTTGTCTACTTCGTAGGCCAGGTGCCCGAAGTTGCGCCCCGACGGGTAGGGCTCCGGATCCCAGTTGTGGGTGAGCTCCACTTGGGCGCTCTCATCTCCTGGCGCCGCCAGGAACACCAACGTGTAGCGCCCTTGCGGAACGTCCTTCCGGGTCAACTCCTTCAGGCCGAGTGCGTCACGATAAAAGCGCAGGGACGCCTCAATGTCGGTGACACGAACCATGGTGTGGAGGTATTTCACGGCAACACTCTTTCGGATCAAAACATCTCAGACGCGCCCGGCGTCTTGATGCTCACCTTGTGGCGCGACGGGATGAAATCCCCGGTGATCATCTCTTCGTAGCTCTGCCCCGGGCCGACCATGGGATACACGCCGGCATCCCGATCAATGATGACCTCCAGGAAAGCAGCACCCGGGAACTGAATGAATTCCTTGATGACCCGCGGCACGTCTTCCTTCTTGTCGAGACGTACGGCGTAGCGGAAACCGTCCGCCTGCGCGGCCTTGACGAAATCCTTCTTGTGCAACGAGCGATCGCTGGCGGACAGACGGCCCTTGTGGAAGAGCTTCTGCCATTGTTTGACCATTCCGTCGCCAAAGTTGTTCAGAACGACAACCTTCACGGGCAGGTCGTACGTCGTGACTGTTTCGAGCTCTCCCATGTTCATGCGGATGCTCGAATCGCCATCGATGTCGATGACCAGGCGGCGGGGGTTGGCAATCTGGGCGCCGATGGCAGCGGGCAACCCAAAGCCCATGGTGCCCATGCTGCCGGAGGTCAGCCACAGGCGCGGCTGCCGGAAGTCGCAGTACTGAGCGGCCCACATCTGATGTTGGCCGACGCCCGTAGAAATGATGGCCTCGCCGCCCGCCAGCTTGTTGATCTCCTCGATCACGTAGTAGGGCTGAATCAGCGAGCTGGCGCGGTCGTAGTTCATGGCGTAGACACGCTTCAACTCGGCCAACTCGGCATGCCACGGGGAATAATTGGTCTGGAGCTTCTTCCGGCGACCATAAGACGTCAGCGCCTGCAGCGCTTCGCCGAGCAGGCCGACGTAACTCCACTGAACGCGCTTCACCTTGTTGACTTCGGCGCGGTCGATGTCGAGATGGGCGATGCGTTTGGCGTTGCGCGCGAATTTGGCCGGCACGCCGGCGACCCGATCGTCGAATCGGGCGCCTACTGCGATCAGGAAGTCGGCGTCCTCGACTGCGTAGTTGGCGAAGGCGGTGCCATGCATGCCCAGCATTCGCATCGCCAGGGGATGAGTCGTGTCGATCGCGCCGATACCCATGAGCGTGGTCACGATCGGGATACCCAACGTTTCCGCAAAATCGCACAGCGCCACTGCCGCATTGGCGTTGATGACGCCACCGCCGGCATAGATAAGAGGCCGCTCGGACTCGCTCAACATCTCGAAGAACTTCGCCGCTTCCAGATCATCCAGCGTGCGGTTCGCCAGCTCGTTCATCCGGCGGCGATAGCCCGGGATGGGCAGCATTCCGCCGCCGTGGAAAACGCCTTCCCAGTTCTGGACGTCCTTTGGAATATCCACCACCACCGGACCCGGTCGGCCGGTCCGCGCGATCTCAAAAGCGGTGCGCATGGTGGCTTCCAGCCGAGTGGGGTCCGTCACCAGGAAAATGTGCTTGGCGACCGAGCCCATGATGGAAGGCACTGGCGCTTCCTGGAACGCGTCCGTTCCAATCGAGGCTCGCGCCACTTGCCCGCAAACCACCACCATGGGGACAGAGTCCGCCATTGAGTCGCGCACCGGTGTAACCGTATTCGTAGCACCGGGCCCTGAAGTGACGATGCATACGCCTACCCGGCCTGTTGCGCGGGCGTAGCCCGCAGCCATGAACGCAGCGCCCTGCTCGTTGGCCGGGACGATCAGTGGGATCTGCGGCTCACCATCGCGGACCTGCTGCTCGTTGTAGAGGAATACCGCGTCATACGTGGGCAGGATGGCCCCGCCGCTGTAGCCAAAGATCGCCGTAACGCCCTCATCCGCAAGGACCTGCATAATCATCCGGGCGCCAGACATCGTCTGGCCGGCGAGGGGGTGCCCAAAGGGGCGGGGCTGGATGACCGTGTCGCTCATGGGGGCGCTCATTTACAGGCAGTTACAGGGGAACGATACGAGACTAGCAGCTTGCACCGGCGGCGCAAAACCTAGGAATCCTTTATTCTGGCTTGCGATCCACTGCAGTCCCTATCCGTCATGCGTCACATCATTGCCATACTCCTGCAAAACGAAGCTGGTGCCCTCGCCCGGGTGGCGGGTCTGTTTTCCACCCGCGGCTACAACATCGAGTCTCTGTCGGTAGCCCCCACGGACGATCCGACGGTATCGCGGCTTACCCTTGTGACTACAGGCTCCGAGGCCGTAATACAGCAGATTGCCAATCAGCTTAACAAGCTGGTCGATGTCGTCAGCACCGAGGACATGACGGGTGGCGAGCATCTCGAGCGGGAGCTGGTGCTCCTGAAACTCAAAGTCCGGCCCGAGCGGACCGATGCGGTGCGGGGATATGTCGTGCGCACGGGTGGACGTGTTCTGGATCCAGCGGCCGACGGATTCATTGTTGAACTCACTGCCAGTGAAATGGAGATCAATTCGTTCGTGAGCGACCTGGCGCAACAGTCCGAACTGCTGGAAGTCGTCCGCAGCGGAGCCTTGGGAATTGGCCGTAACGCCCGTCCACTGAGGGTCGTCCGGTAGTGCATTGTGAGCCGCGCGCGAATTCTGATCGTCGATGATCTTCCGGAGAAGCTGCTGGTCTACAGCAGCCTGCTGGAGGATATCGACGCGGAAATTGTTCAGGCGCGATCCGGCACTGAAGCACTGAAACGAGTCCTGGAGGGCTCGTTCGCTGTCATCCTGCTCGACGTCAACATGCCGGACATCGACGGGCTCGAGACAGCCACGCTGATCCGCGGGCATCGCAACGGACGGCACACCCCGATCATTTTCATCACTGCCTATGCGGACGAGCTGCAGACAGCTCGTGGTTACGCATTAGGCGCAGTGGACTACATTTTGTCCCCGATTGTCGCACCGGTGCTTCGTACCAAGGTGCAGGTGTTTGTCGACCTCTACAACGCACACGCGGCGCTCGCCAAGTCCAACCAGGAACTCGAGAGCCGCGTCCAGGAACGCACGGCGGAGCTGGAGCAGCTCAGCCGACTGAAGGACGAGTTCCTGGCCACCATGTCGCACGAGCTGCGCACGCCCCTGAATGCGATTTTCGGGTGGGTCACCCTGCTGCGCACGCGACGGTTGGATGAGCCCACCCAGGAGCGGGCGCTGGAGACCATTGAGCGCAACGCGCGGGCCCAAAAGCGCCTGATCGAAGATCTTCTCGACGTTTCGCGCATCGTTAGCGGCAAAGTAGCGCTGGAAATCATGCCGGTGGATCCCCGCAGGGTGGTGGAGGCGGCCCTGGAAACCATGTCGCCCGCGGCCCAGGCCAAGGGAATCAAGGTGGTCCCGCTGCTGGAGGCCGGCACAGTCAATGTGCGTGGTGATTTCGCACGTTTGCAGCAAATTGTCTGCAATCTGCTGTCAAATGCCATCAAGTTCACGCCAACCGGCGGCCAGGTCGAAGTCTGCCTGGCCAATCGCAGCGGCGAGGCGGAAATCAGTGTCAGTGACAGCGGGCAGGGCATCAAGCCGGAATTCCTGCCCTTGGTTTTTGATCGATTCCGTCAGGAAGACGGGTCGATCAGTCGGCGCCACGGAGGGTTGGGCCTCGGCCTGGCCATCGTCCGGCATCTCGTCGAGTTGCACGCCGGTTCGGTTGAGGCCTTCAGCGACGGTGAGGGCAAGGGGTCCCGATTTGTGGTGCGGTTGCCGACGCGTTTGGGCGGTCCCCCGAAGGCGGAAGAGGTGCCCGTCAGTAGCCCCACGACGTCTTCGATGCTGGCCGGCATTCGACTCCTGGTCGTGGATGATGAGCCGGGTGCCCGCGAATTGATCGCCAACGTCTTGCAGGGATACGGAGCAGAGGTATGCCTGGCAGAGAGCGGGCAAGCTGCGCTGACGAAGCTATTCGAGCAGCGTCCTCACGTGCTGATCGCGGATCTGGGAATGCCCGGGATGGACGGCTACGCGCTGATCGAACAGGTGCGTGCGCTCGACCCGGATTTTGGAGGGCAGACGCCCGCCATAGCCGTAACTGGCTATGCGTCGCCGCTGGATCGGCTGCGCGCACTTCAGGCCGGATACCAGAACCACGTCGCCAAACCCGTCGAGCCCCAGGAGCTCGCGATCGTCATCGCCAGCCTTACGGGCCGGTCGTCTCAAGAGAAGCGAGCGAACTCACGGTATGAGGACGGTTGATCCAGTGGTCCGTCGACCCTCGAGGTCGGCGTAGGCTTTCGACGCTTCCGCTAACGGATACGTCTGGCCGATGTGCACCTTGACCTTCTTGCTGGTCACCGCAGCGAACAACTCTTTGGCAGCGGATTCGAGGTCCGGACGTTTGGCGATGTAGTGGAACAGCGTCGGGCGTGTCAGAAACAGCGAACCCCTTCTGCTGAGTTCCAACGGCGCGATCGGCGGCACCGGTCCGGATGCGTTGCCGAACGTGACCATCATTCCCAGTGGCTTCAGGCAATCCAACGAAAGCATGAAGACGTCTTTTCCCACAGAGTCGTAGACGACCGCGACGCCCGCCCCTCGGGTGATTTCTTTGACGCGGGCAACAATGTCGTCCTGCCCCGATATCAACACGTGGCGGCAACCGTTCTTGCGCGCCAAGTCGGCCTTGGCCTGGCTACCGACGACGCCGATCACTTTCGCGCCCAGAGCCTTGGCCCACTGGCACAGCAGCAGGCCGACACCACCCGCCGCCGCGTGCACGAGGATGTGGTCACCCTTGGCGACTCGATAGGTTCGGCGCAGCAGGTAATGCGCCGTCAGGCCTTTCAGCATGATGGCGGCAGCCTGTTGGTCAGACACGCCTTTGGGAACCTTGACGAGGCGCTCCGCCGGAACATTGGCCAGCTCGGCCGCCGCTCCCGGCTTTGTCATCACATAGGCGACCCGATCGCCCACGCGCAAGCCCTTTGCCTTGCGACCGATTGCGGTCACAACGCCTGCCGCCTCCCGCCCCAGACCACTGGGAAGCGAGGTGGGATACAAGCCGGTGCGGTCGTAGACGTCAATGAAGTTCAGGCCGACCGCCGTATGGCGCACCTGAGCCTCATCAGGCGCAGGCTTGCCGACTTCGACTTCTTCGAAGCGAAGGACTTCGGGACCGCCGGTTTCGTGGAAGCGAATGGCTTTTGGCATGGCCGGGAGTGTAGCCGTCTCCCGGCCCGCTTGGCTCGCCCCGAGCGGCGTTAACGCGTCTTACAGAGCGGCGTCGTCAGTCTCACCGGTGCGGATGCGAATGACGCGCTCGATTTCAGTGATGAAAATCTTTCCATCACCGACCTTCCCCGTTTTGGCGGACTTCAAAATGGCTTCGACGACCTGATCCACCAGGTCGCTACGCACGGCAACTTCGATTCGGGTCTTGGGTACGAAGTCGACTACGTACTCGGCGCCTCGGTACAACTCGGTGTGGCCACGCTGCCGTCCGAATCCTTTCACTTCGGTGACCGTCATGCCAGATACGCCGATGTCGGACAGCGCAGCACGTACGTCGTCGAGCTTGAACGGTTTGATGATCGCTGTGACCAATTTCATGTCGCGCTCTCCGTCGGAGTTTTCAATGCTTTAGTTATACGCAGTTTCTGGCGGCCGACCAGGCGGCCGTGGAGGTTTTTGCAGCTTTCATGCCACGCGCCATCGTACAACTAAATCACGTAAATTCGCGTGGCCGCTCAGCCCCAGATCCTCAAGGTGCACCGTTGTGGCGCGGCCTCGTCCCCCTGACGCCCAGCACTGGTGCAGCACCGCGTCGCGGAAACTTCGGCTATGCTTCCAACGATGTTCGGACAGATCGTGATTGTAGGGGCTGGTCAGGCTGCCGACCAAGCCGTTCATACGCTACGCCGCAAAGGCTTCACGGGGAAGCTGGCAGTGGTTGGCGACGAGCCATGGCTGCCGTATCAGCGACCGCCGCTTTCCAAGAAATTCCTCGCAGGAGCATTGGATCGGGACCGTCTCGTCCTGCGCCCTCAACATTTCTACACCGAGCACTCCATAGAAACGCACCTGGGTCACCGGGTTCAGGAAATCTCGCGCAATGACCGGCGCATCCGTCTCGATGACGGCACCTCCATTCCCTACGACGCGCTGCTCCTTGCGACCGGCAGCCGGCCAAGGCCATTGACCGTACCGGGCGCCGAGCTTGCCGGCGTGCATACGCTGCGAACAATTGCCGATGTCGAAAAGATTCGCGCCGACTTTGGGCCAGGTCAGCGCCTGGTCATCATCGGGGGCGGCTACATCGGGCTCGAGGTCGCGGCCACTGCGCGCGAGTTGGGGCTGGATATCACCGTGCTCGAGATGGCCGATCGGGTGATGAACCGTGTTACCTGCAAGGAGGTCTCGGCGTTCTATGAGACCGAGCATGCCCGTCACGGCGTGCGCATCATTACCAATTCAAAAGTCCAGGCACTCGCGGGTGACACGCGAACGGGTCGGGTGAAGGCAGTCATCACGGACGACGGTGCGGAGCACCCGGCAGACCTGGTCATTGTTGGAGTGGGCGTGACGGCGGCGGATGAGCTCGCGGTCGCTGCCAACATCGAGTGCTCCAACGGCATCGTGGTGGATGAGTATTGCCGGACGTCCGATCCGGCGATTTATGCCGCGGGCGATTGCACGAATCATCCCAACCGACATTACGGACGGCGGATGCGGTTGGAGTCCGTCGACAATGCGTTCGAGCAGGCTGCGAGCGCCGCGCACAATCTGCTCGGCTCGCCAACCGCCCACGACAAGGTGCCCTGGTTCTGGTCGGATCAGTACGACCTGAAGATGATCATTGTCGGGTTGTGTCAAGGACATGACACTGTTGTGATGCGGGGGTCAGCGGCTGCGCGAAGCTTCAGCGCGTGTTACTTGCGCGCGGGCGAGCTGATCGCCATCGACAGCGTCAACAGCCCGAAGGACCAGATGGCGGCCCGCAAGCTGATTGCCGCCCGGGCCCGGCCGAATCTCGACAAGCTCGCCAACCCCTCCCTGGGACTGAAAGACTCGGTCTGAATCCGCACCCGTGAAGCCGCGCACATTGCCGTCGGCGCGCGTGTGACATGCTCCTTTAGGGAGCACGGCAATTTTCCATAACGATGCTGCTTGAGCCTGTCTGGCAGGCTCATTGACCTGCTCTTCACTGCCGAATAGGGGCTCATGGGACGATTTTCGCGGCATGCACTCGGCGCTGTGTTGGCGTGTTGCGCGTTCTCGAACGCGACGGCAGCCCCGGCCCTGAAAATTCTGTATCACGAAGCGATACGGCCGCAAACGCAGCAGGTGTCAGGCCACACCCGAAGCATGACCTTCGATGCTTACGGCCGTCGATTCAGTCTCACGCTACAACCCAACGGCAGTGTGCAACGCGCCGTACCCGCGGCACGCTCTGACATTGAAGCGCTACGCGGCCAGATCGAAGGCCAATCGGGGTCCTGGGTCCGGATGACGCACACGCGAACCGGTTGGCATGGCGTGGTCTCTGACGGCGTGGATTTGTACGCGATCGAACCTGCGGCGGAGCTCGCGTCTTCGGTTGTTCAACCTCTGGCGGAAGCGTCGGGTTCGGCGCCGATCATGTACCGGTTGAAGGATGCCTTGCTGCCCGCCGGCCAGTTGTTTTGCGAAGTCCTCAATCCCGATGGCACACCGTATGTCGGGACCGAATTGACCGCCCAGATGCTCTACAACTCTGTCGTCAAGGACGTGGTGACGCCCGTCGCGGGCCCCGATCTCGAATTGACCGTGGGCGTGGTTGCCGATTACGAGTTCTATCAGAACTTCAGCGACGATCCCGAAGGCACCATCATTGCGCGCATGGATGTCGTCGATGGCATCTGGTCAAGTCAGGTTGGCGTCAAGATCTCGCTCGCTCCGATGACGGTATTCAAGACACCTTCCGATCCGTTCACAAAGACAGCGCCCTCTGACTTGTTGACCCAGGTGCGGCAGTACCGGAATTCGCACCCCGAGCAGATGCAGACCGGGGTCACTCATTTGATGACAGGTCGCGATCTCGATGGGGAGATCGTTGGTATCGCCTACATGGGATCGGTGTGTAACAGTCAGAGCGCCGACAGTCTCTCGGAAGGCAACCATTCGACGCTGATGTCGGCCCTGATCGCCGCTCATGAGCTGGGCCATAATTTCAACGCGCCTCACGACGGCGAAGCGGGCGCTTGCGCCTCGACACCGCAGACGTTCCTGATGGCGCCCAGAATCGACTTCAGCAGTCAGTTCTCCGGTTGCAGCCTCGGTCAGATCAACACGCGTATCAAGAGTGCGCAGTGTTTGGTTCCGTATCAGGCACCGGACGTTGCAATCGAATTGCCGGCGACTTCGGTTGGCGCGGTGGAGAACACGGCATTCGCGCTTTCGTTTACCGCCCATGCCATCGGTGATGATGCTTCCAACGAGGTATCTGCGATGGCTACGCTGCCGGCCATCCTGACTGTGCAATCGGCCAGTGCTCCGGGCGGAACCTGCACGATCGACGGCGCGTCGGTCTCTTGTTCCTTGGGCAAACTGCTGCCGCAGGAGACCCGGAAGATTGATTTGACCGTGGTGGGGACTGCTACCGGGACCGGTACGGCAACATTTGCGGTCGCCTCACCCAATGATTACGTTTCGACCGATAACACCGCCCAGATGTCCATTGAGGTTTCGGCAGCGCCGGCGCCACCGACGGCTCCCGCTGCCAGCAGTACGCCGGGCGGCGGAGGCAGCCTGGATCTCGAAGTGTTGGTGGTGCTTGGGGGTGTTGCGGGGCTCGCGGTCGCGCGGCGCCCGGGGCTACGCGCCCCGGACTAGCGGATCCGGCCTGACCGACTTACTTGGCCAGCTCAAACAACGGCGAAGGCACCCAACCTTCGTTGCCGAGCTCATCACTGACCTTCCACCAGATTTTGTCCTTCTCACCGGTGGGATACAGGGTCGTGCCCGGATCGAGGTCGCGAACGACCTTGGACTTGTTGTTCGGCTGCTCGTACAACTTGCCCGGCTTTGCCATGGTCACCGACTGTGAAACATTGTCGGTCTTGGCGTCATGGCTCATGCTCTTGACGTCGTTGACCAGCTTGCTGAAGGCGTCGAGATAGGCAATCGCCACCACCTGGCCGATTTCCGTATTCGCATAACTGCTGGCACCGGCGGCGGCAAACGCCCCGAAGAATCCAGCGCCGCCTCCAGCCCAGCCGATATCAGTCTTTTTATAGTGCCCCTGCTCGAGAGCCACCTGCTCTGTCGAACGAATGTCCGTCAAGGTGAGTACGACGTCAGCCGTCTTGCTCTTCATGCTGACACCACCGGCGACCACGCCTGCGATGCCCGGCAACAATCCACCCAACATTCCGCCGATGCGCTTGCCACCCGAATCATTGTTCTTCATGGCAACGTCGGGCACGAGCACATAGTCGGCAGCCTTCATCTGACCCTTGCCGATGTTCGATCCGCCGCGCATCTCACCACCACTGGCGAGCGCCCGCTCACCTTGCGCCGCGGCCAGGCCCTTGCCGCGATCGAGCAATGTGAAGCACTTGGACTTCGATACATAGACCTTGATGAGCGCCTCCGGCGACTCCAGGTTGTACTGCAACCACCAGTGGTTCTCGGGCTCCGTGACCGCCAGTGAGCCGATCTTCTTGTCGCAGGTCGGAATTTCCGGCTGCGGCGCATCCGCGCGGGCGGCTGTGGCAGCGCACAGCAGAATCAAAGAGATAGCCGTGGGCACGGCGCCCTTCGCCTTATGGTGCAACACTGATAGACCCTCCCGGATCAAACTGTTTTTGTTCAGCAATACAAGAATCGCGTAGCGCCGCAGTGTAAGCCCCTCTCGCGAGCCGGTACAGGCCATGTCCGTTTTTGACCGGTAGCTGTCTGGCAGGCCTGTAGCGGCAGGGTGAGACACGGAGCATCATGTGTCCACTTACAACCGGAAAGGCCCATGAAAACCGCCACTCACAAGACCGTCATGCTGGTTATCGACGTCCAGGAATCGTTTCGCGCCCGCCCCTATTGGCAGCCCGAAGAAGGACCTGGCTTTCTCGCGAACACACAGGAGCTCATCGATCAGTGCCGTGCGCGCGACATTCCCGTGCTGCAGGTCTTTCACCAGGAACCGGGAGCAGACATTCACGACCCGTTTCATCCGTCCTCCGGACTGGTGCGTCCCATGCCGGAATTGAAACTGAATGCCGCCGCGGTTTTCTACAAGGAAGTGCACTCCGCGTTGTATGGAAAAACTACTGAGGGCCTGACCCTCGAACAATGGCTGCGACAACACGGTGTGGAGGAAATCCTGGTCACCGGGATCCGGACCGAGCAGTGTTGCGAGACCACCACGCGCCATGCGTCCGACGTGGGCTTCAAAGTACGGTTTGCAACCGATGCAACTTTGACGTTTCCCATGCAATCGCGCACGACGGGACGAAAGTTCTCGACCGCCGAGATCCGGGAGCGCACGGAGCTCGTGCTCGATGGACGATTTGCGCAGATCGTCTCCGTTGCCGAGGCGTTTGCGTGAAAGACGTGTACTTCGTCGTGCTGCCGAAGTTGGTTCTGCTCGATCTCGCAGGACCGGCGGATGCGCTGCGGCTGGCGGACCAGAAGGTGCCCGACAGCTACCGCCTGCACTTCTGTGCACCCACCCGGTCGCTGGAAACGGCGATCGGGCTGCAGCTGGGCTCCCTGGAGCCTCTGCCGACGAAGTTGTCCGAGGACTCGATCGTCGTCCTGACCGGTATCAGCGGCCAAACCGTGGAGCTGGACGAGCCGTCCACGCAGCGCGTGATTGAATGGTTGGAGACAGGAGTGACCGCACCGGGCCTGTTGCTCTGCGTATGCGCTGGCAGCGTGATCGCAGGCAAGGCGGGTTTGCTTGCAGGGCGCGAGTGCACCAGCCATCACGCTCACATCGATGAGCTACGCAGGGTAGCGCCTGATGCACACGTGATGGACAACCGAATTTTTGTCGACGACGGATCCGTCATGAGCAGCGCGGGTGTAACGGCTGGATTGGACCTGGCACTGCATGTCATCGGGGCACAACTCGGGCCGCGCATAGCCGCCGAAGTGGCCCGGGATCTGGTGGTGTATTTGCGCCGCTCCGGCACCGATCCGGCTCTGTCACCATGGGTACAACATCGAAATCATCTGCATCCCGCTGTTCATCGCGTGCAGGACGCGGTGGCGCGCAAGCCTGCCGCCTCCTGGACATCAGAGGAGCTATCGGCGGTGGCCTGTACCAGCCCACGCAATCTGGCGCGGTTGTTTGCCGAGCACGCCCACTGCTCGCCGCTCGACTACGTGCAGTTGATCAGGTTTGCCTTCGCCAAGGAGTTGGTGACCCAGAGCAAGTTGGATCTGGAGCGGGTTGCCGTGCGCGCCGGGTTTCGGTCCGCACAACAATTGCGGCGCGTGTGGGCGCGATGGGAGCCGCGGCCGCCCAGTGCGTTCAGAGAATCGTTCCTGTAATGCCGATCGCTCCCGGCGCAATGCCGTGAGCAAGTTTGCAAATTGAAGTTGTCGCGCTGCGCTGAATCCTGCGTTGTCGCCAGCCCCCTACGTCTGAATGCTGCGACATTTTGAGACAACATACAGTCTGGGTTTTACTCCAGTCTGATGCGCTGTCTTTCGATTCCGCGGACAGGGAGACCAGGTCATTCAACAAGTGACCGGACGTTGCAAGGTCGGCAACGGTAACGAAATCGCGCGTTTCTCTTTCTACTTTTATTCAAGCGGGGTCTCATGAAGCGTGCGGCGATTGCCGGATACATAGGCGTGGCGTTACTGCTGATATCAGCAGCGATTCCACAGACCGCCAGGGCTGCGTTGTACATCGGAGGAACTCCGCCCACGACAGTTGCTGCGCCCGGCACCTACTCGTTCACGCCGACCGTGTCGACTTCCGCGAATTCCTCGAGGTTGAGGTTTGCAATCTCGGGCAAGCCTGACTGGGCACAATTCAATTACAGCGACGGCACTCTCTCGGGTGCTGTGGGTACAGCGAATATCGGCACCTACAGAAACATCAAGATCAGCGTCTCGAGTTGGAGAAAGACCACTTCCCTGGCAACCTTCGCAATCAATGTGGTTGCCGCGAGCACATCGACAACATCTCCGCCCCCTCCCGCGCCAACTGCGGGCACGTTGCTGTTGTCATCGTCGAGCTACACCGTTGTCCAGAACGCCGGACAGATGACGGTACAGGTCAATCGCACAACCAGTTCGAGCGGGGCGGTGAGTGCGTCGTTCGCGACGGTCAATGGCACTGCGGTGGCAGGCACCGATTACACCGCCGTCAGCGGCACGCTGCAGTGGGCCAGCGGTGACACGACTGCCAAGAGCTTTTCGGTTCCTGTATCGAACGCCGTACCGTTTACCGGCAGTAAGGCATTCAGCGTCGCGCTGTCCAATCCCAGCTCGGGTGCCACGATCGGCACCCCCGGCAGCGCGAGTGTCACGATCACAGGTTCCGGGGCGCCGCCGGCTTCCGGATCGGGCTCCGCTCCTTCGGCAGTGAGCAATTTGCAGCTGATCAATCAGGGCGGCGCGAGCAACGCCACGACACCTCTGAGCAACATTCAACAGATCAGCTGGTCGGCGGCGACTGCAGCAGCCAACCCGGTCAGCTACTACAAGATCTATCGCAATGGCACGGCGTACGCTACGACGACCGGGCTGACATACACCGATACCAACGCGACGGCCAGCAACGACCCGAATTGGGCAACTGCGGCTACAGTCTATTCCTACAACGTCACGGCGGTAGACACGCAGGGCAACGAAGGACCGAAGGCCGCTCAGATGAGCGCTTATGCTTATCGGAACGGCATATCGACCTGGAGCAACAACGATCTGTCCTATGGAACCCTCGTCGAAAACTACTCCAGCACCGCGGGCAACCCGACGGGCGGGACGTACGATGTTTCAGTAGATTTTATCAACGGTGGCTTCCAGCCCGCGGTCCATCCGGGACAGGCGCCGTTGTGGAACCTTGAGATCGGCGCGTTCAATTACTTCACCATCGACATCAATCCGGGCCCGGTGGTGTACGGCAACAAGCTCATGTTTGGAACCGTCTCGCGAGTACCTCCCGGCGACGTCTACGGATGGCATCCGTCGATCAACGTTTTTGATTACGGCCCCGCCCCTGTCGCCAACACCTGGGCGACGTACAAAGTGCCGTTGATCGATGTCGCCATGGGCGCCTGTCAGTTCACCGGCTCCATCTCGGGGAACACACTGACTGTCACGGCCATCGTATCAGGCAAGCCGCTAGTCGATGCCGGCGGCTTCGTGACCGGTCCGGGCGTGCCCTCCGGGACCTACATCTCGGCTTACGCGCAGAACGGCGCGATCGGCAAATTCACGCTGGCTGGTCCGGGTATTTCCGCCAACACGCAGGTGGCCAGCACCACGCTGACCTACCAGCGGACCTCGCTCTATAAGTTCGGTCTGCAGCCGAACATTCAGGGAATGACGATCTATTTGAACAATATGGGCTTTACGGCAAATTGATGCGGATGCGTGGCGCACGCCTGCCGATATCGGCAGGCTGCGTCGCGAAACTTTCAGCGACTCTCTGAACCACGTACTACCTGACTCAACCGGCGAACTGCGCGGGGGATGTCGGCAGTCTCGACGCTGCCGAATCCCAGAATGAACCCCTGCTGCGCACCCTCCAAATAGGCTCGCGACAGGGGCCAAAGCCATAGACCCTGCGCCATGGCTCGTTGGGATAACTCGATGTCCCTGACGTGCTCGGGCAGCCTGACCACCAGGCTCATACCGGACTCAGCTTCCAACACAGGCAGATCGGGCCCGAGCTCCCGCTCGAGACACTCTTTGAGCCGCGAGCGCCGCTCCGCATAGAGCGCCCGCGTCCTGCGGATGTGGCGCGAATAGTGTCCCAGGTTGATGAAATCGGTGAGCACTGCCTGGCTCAAATGAGGTGGATAGAGGCTCATGACCAGCCGCATGCCGACGAATCGATCCAGGAGGTCCGGGGGAACGACCAGGTAACCGATTCGCAATGACGGGAACAGGGTCTTGCTGAATGTGCCTACATAAATGACGCGTGAATTCGCATCGAGGCCCTGGAGGGAGGCGATCGGTGTACCGCTGTAGCGGAACTCGCTGTCGTAGTCATCTTCTATGATCCAGGAACCGCTGCTTTGCGCCCAATTCAGCAGCTGAATGCGACGCGAGGCGCTCATCGTGACCCCGAGAGGAAATTGATGTGAGGGCGTCACGTAGGCGGCTCTGGCTGTTGGACACAACCTGATGCCCGCCGCCACATCGAGTCCCTCCCGATCAACCGGCACAGGCACCAGCTTGCAGCCCGAGAGAGACAGCGCGTATCTGGCCAGGATGTAACCGGGTTCCTCCAGCCATACTGAAGAGTCCTGATCCAACAGAACGCGGGCAGAGATGTCCAACGCCTCCTGCGAGCCGCTGACAATGACCACTTGCTCCGCGTCGCAGTTGACTGCCCGGGCGGTGCGCAGATAGTCGGCAATCGCTCGGCGCAATTCGGGTGTGCCGCGCGGATCGCTGAAGTTGAGGGATTGGGCGGTCACAGCCCGGGAATGCCGCGCGACCAGTCGGGTCCAGGTGTCGGTGGGAAAGTGCTCAACCGCGACCTGGGCCACGGCGAATGCTCCCCGGCTGATCGCCCACGGCTCGAGCCGTAGCCGAATAGCCTGCGCCATGCGCGACACTGGACGCGCCCACTGCACATTGGCGCCGGGAGCGCTGCCGCTCTCGCTGGAAACCAACTGCACGGGCAGCCGCGCAGAAACAAAGGTTCCGGCACCAACCCGACTCTCGATGAAACCTTCCGCCAGGAGTTGCGAATAGGCCTCCAGGATGGGGATGCGGGATATACCCAGATCCGCAGCCAGCGCTCGCGATGAGGGTAATTGCTGCAGTGGTTGCAGCTGGCGCTGCAGGATTGTTGTACGGAAAACTTCGTAAATCTGCCGGTGCAGAGGCTTATCGGCCTTGCGATCGAGCGCTATCACTGGTGTTACCGCGCCGCTCACTCTGCGCGTCCGTGCCTTCAAGTGGTCCTCTCGCGGTGAGGTTAAGTGGATATCGTGGCAAACCAACGTCACCGTTAGTCTAAGGCGTCGAAGGGAGCGCTACCATAAAAAGGATACGCCGCCATGTATAGCAAGCCGGGCCTTTCGGGCTTCGCATTAGGTTCCATGGCCGTCAGCAGCACGCTGTTTGCTGCCGATGGCCCCGCCCCGCCCGCGGCGCCGGAACCTGCGGAGTTGCAGGAAGTGGTGGTCACGGGTATCCGCGCCTCCCTGCAGAAGAGCATGGAAATCAAGGAGCAGTCGGTTGGTGTCGTGGATGCGATCTCTGCCGAGGACATCGGTCAGTTCCCCGATGCTTCGATAGGAGAGGCCATCGCACGAATTCCGGGCGCGACAGTCAACCGCGGCACTCCACAGACGATGACTTCCGCGGGCGCGGGAACGTCAACCGGAAGTGTGTCGGGAATCACCATCCGGGGCTTCGGGACAACTTTCAACGAGTCCCTGGTGCAGGGCCGGCAGATCGCCTCGGGTCTGGGTCAAAGCTTCGACTTCAGCGCCCTCGGATCCCAGTGGGTCAGCGAGGTTGATGTCCTCAAAACGCCGGATTTCAGTCTCTCATCGGGCGACGTCGGCGCCACGATCAACATTAAATTCCCCAACCCGCTCGATCACCCCGGCCTGCAGGCACGGGCGTACGTCTCGACGACCGACTACGAAAACGACGGAGGGTTCAGGCCCGCGGGTGGCGTTCTGTTCAGTGATACCTTCTTCGATGACACGTTCGGCATCCTGATTGATGGGGATTACACCGACCGCCATATCACTACTCACCATCTCGACATCGTCGGCTACGTCGGGACGTATCTTACTTGCAACCAGTTTGCCACCCGTCCTGCCAGTTGTCCGCCGATTCCAGCCGCGGGCGCCACTGATGCCACGGCGACGTTTCCGAGCTGGGCCATCCAGGACATGGCCATGTACCTCGAGCGCGCCACCGAGAGGCGCAAGGACGGCCGCGTAGCCATTCAATGGCATCCCACGGACGCGTTACTGATCACACTCGATGATAACTACTCGTCCTTCGACCAGAAAATAGACCGGTTTCAATACAGCACGTGGTTCAACACCGGAGCGCTGACCAACGTTGTGCAAGACGGCAACGGCACGGTCACGGACTTCACCACGGGACCGAACCCGGCCGACTTCAACTCCTTCGTCGCCGATACCTACATCACGACCAACACCCCCGGGCTCAACGTGAAGTGGGATGCGACCGACCACTTGTCGGCGGAGTTGGACGCCGATCAGTCGATGTCGAAGCTGAACCCGAACCACACCTACACTGATATTGACGTGGACACCGGCTACGGCCCGTCCGCTACGGGCGGGACGAATGGCTACGTCGGCGGTGTCCACGTCGGGGGAAGTAAGGATGTACCTTATTGGACGTCCTACGGCCCGAACAGCAACCCGGCAACCCCCACTCCGGGAAATTTCCTCGGCACGAATCCGTTCATCCTGGGTTCCCACGTGTTCCCCATCCAGGAGCAGATCAACACGGACAAGATCAACCAGGCACGCTTTTCGGTCACGTGGCACACGGATACCACCGCGGTGAAGGCCGGATTCCAATGGGTATCGGACAGCTTCAGGGCGCGAGAATACGACACGTTCGATTTCACAGGCTCCAACGGATTCTGGCAGCTGTGGTCGGGCTACGGATCCCCCTCGAACAACCCAACCGGCCTGCCGCTGCCGCCGGGGCTGTTCACTCCGGTGAATCTCTCCAACTTCATTCCGGGTTTCAACGGCAACGCCAACCTGCCGCCCGGCCTGCTCATGTACGATCCCTATGCGGTCGCCAACTATCTGAAAAACCAGCCGATCAACCCCGGCTTCACACCGACCAACGGCTACGGCCCCTACGTGCCTGGCGCGTTGCCCACGCTCGGTCTCAATTACAGTGCCATACAGGAAGTGGACCGCAAGAATTACTCACCGTTCGTCACGGGCGAACGGACCTTCAAGCTCGGCGACATGAAGCTCAAGGCCAACTTGGCGCTGCGGTATCAGAAGACCGACGTCACGGTCGGTGGCTACTCACAGCCGCTCAACAGCCTGGGGCTGACGGCCGGCGACCATACGGCGTATCAGTTCAGTCTCGGGGCGCCAATGCACACCGTCGTCAACAACTCGTATCACTATCTGCTGCCGAGCCTCGATCTCAACCTGAATGTCCTTCCAAACCTCAAGGTCAGATTCGACGCTTCCCGTACCGAAACCGCGGCACCTAACAACGCCATCATCCCGAATACGACGTATGGCGGACGGGTGAATTCCCTGAACGGCACTACCGGCAATGCGAGCCTGCTGCCGTACTTGTCGACGAGTTTCGACCTGGGGGCGGAATGGTATTACGCATCCAACGATTACGTGTCCGTGGACCTCTTCCGCAAGCACGTAACACAGTTCCCGGTCCAGGGTGTGCAGTTTGTCACGCTCCCGAACGTGATCGATCCGAGCCCGTTTTCGACCACGTTTGGTCAGCCGGTTACGTTCGCACTCACCAGAAACGTCAACGGTGAAGCGGCCAACGTTACCGGTGTGGAGCTCATCTGGCAGCAGATGCTGGGGTGGGGCTTCGGATTCCAGGTCAACGGAACTTACGCTCACAACGGCGCGCCGTACGATCCAAACAACATCGAGCTGGGCCAGAACCAGTTCGCACTACCCGGCGTCGGCAACTCGGCAAACTTCATTGGTTTCTACCAGAACCATGGATTCGAGGCGCGGCTGGCGGTGCAATGGCAGGGTGAGCAGTTCCTGCAGTTCGGCCAGGAGCAGAACCAATCGAAGTTCGGCTCGGAGCCTACCTTCCTGGAATCGTCGACGCAGGTGGACTTCAGTACGAGCTATGCCGTCGACAACCACTTCAGCGTGTTTTTCGAGGCACTCAACCTGGCGAATGCGGAATATCACACCCGCGGGCGATTCAGTAATCAACTGCTGAACGCAGTCGACTACGGACGCTCATACACGATTGGAGTACGCGCCAAGCTGTAGGAAATGGCGGAATATGCGCAAGGATCATGAGCCCAGTCGCAGCAATTGCTCTCCGGCAATCCGCTCTCCTGGGAAGAGACGCATCACCATAATGATTGACCGCGATGTCATCGAGGCATTTCGTAACAGGGCCGGGTCATCAGGACGCAGGTACCAGACCCTCATGAACGAAGTGCTGCGTGCTGCGTTGGCTGACGAAGCCTCCGGGGCGGGGAAGCGTTAACTTCCGCTCAGGTAATCCGGGTCAAGAGAGCGGCCGCGTACATCATCGACTGCGGGATGGCGCCGTGGAGCTGCAGCGAGGTGAAGCGGAATCCTGTCTCGGGATAAGGGCCCGGGGTTTTTCCCCAGCGGGCGGCCGGCACCGGGTAAAGGCCCGTACGTGCCAGTGCCGGTAGATCCCGCTGCATTGCCTGGGTCTGCTGAAACTTGATGGCCGGGGGTCCGGTCTGGCTCGAGTAACGGCGATACGACGAGATGATCCCGTCAAAGTCAACGACGCCGTGGAGCTTGGCGCCGAGTTTGGCGGTGTGACGGAATACATACGAATAACTCGTTCCGGAACTGAAGCTCGAGACAACAACGCTGGCGACCGGCACCGGCTTCGGTGCCACATTGCCCGCCACCAGATGACCGAGAATCTGACCGAAGATCGACTCCCAGCGGGCGGGAAGAACTCCGCAGTTTGACGCTGCCGCTGTCGTCATGGCCGGCATGATCAGCACCTGGCCGGGCTCGGCGGCGCAAAACTGCGCGGCGAAATCGTCCGACATGTAATGGAAAAGCGGGCTCCAGCCCTCCTTCTTCGAGTAATTGGCGTCCTTGTAACCGGCCTGACTCGGCGTTGGGTGGAAAAAGAGGTGGACATGCCGAAAGCTCTTCAATCCCTTCGGTACGATGACACCAAACCAATTCGGTACCACGTCCTCATCGAGAGCGAAGTAGTGGACGCTACCCTGTCCGCGCAACGGTACCCAATCGATCAAGGACTCTGTGGCGAGCGTGCGCATGTTGGGAACCCAGACGCCCCGGTCGACATGGGTCTTCATTGGCCACACCGGAGCAAGAGGCTTGATGAGGCCACTGCCCGGAGCGGCTGCGTCCAGCGAGAAGTTGACGTCGAAGTAATCAATGTTTTGCCATCGCGCATTGATGGCGACGATCCGATCGGCGACGGTCCGCTTCTTCGATTTGGCGGCGGCCGTCACTCTGATTTTGTAGATGGCGCTATCGCCCAGGGTACCGTCCGGAAAGATGGCGAGGTCATCGCCGTGGTTGGTAACCGACAATTCGGCACCGCTCGCATCCTTGTATCCCAGCAGGCCGACGGTCAGCTGGTCGCCGTTGACCTGGAGGGTCTGCTGGGAGATCTTGTCCTGGCCGGGATGCTTGTGGAAATTAGCCATCGGGTCTTACTGCTCAGCGCTGTCAAATGTAGCGCTACGAGGAGTTAAACCGGATCCGGCGCCCGCAACCGCCACGAGCCTAAACCCGCTTCCCGGGCAATCGGAATCCTGGCCGGCCTTGACCCCACCTTTACCTGTAAATCTCAACCTCCCGCCGTCCCTTGGAATCGCGTGCACCGCGAAACATCCCTGGGCTGTTGAATTCCAGCGCGATATTTCCGGCACGGTCCACCGCAATCACGCCACCGTCCCCACCCTGCCGCGTGAGCTTCCCCTGCACGACTTCCTGCACAGCAGCTTCGATGGAGAGCTGCTTGTATGCAACCAGCGCGTGGATGTCATGCGCCACGACGCCACGGATGAAAAACTCACCGGAGCCGGTGGCCGAAACAGCGCACGTATCATTGTTGGCATAAGTGCCCGCACCAATGATCGGGGAATCGCCAACGCGACCATAACGCTTGTTGGTCATTCCACCGGTGGAGGTAGCCGCTGCGAGATTGCCGGCACGGTCGAGCGCCACGGCGCCGACGGTTCCGAGGATTGTTCCGGCAGCTTGTGGCGCGATGAGGGCACGCTGCAGTTCCTGTTGCCTAAATGGAGTGAGGAAGTACGTGTTGGATACAAACTCCAGCCCCTGATCGCGTGCGAACTCCTCCGCTCCCTCGCCTATCAACATTACGTGCGGCGACTTGTCCATCACCCGTCGCGCCAGCCCAATTGGATTTTTGACGTGACGGATACCAGCCACGGCACCAGCGCGCGGGCCGAGCCCGTCCATGATCGACGCATCGAGTTCCGCTGCACCATCGTGAGTCAGCACTGAACCACGACCGGCGTTGAACTGGGGATCATCCTCCAGAATGCGAACTGCCTCCGACACGGCGTCGAGGGCAGATCCGCCACTCTCGAGGACCTCGTAGCCGGCATCCAGTGCCACAGCGAGCCCAGCTCGATACGACGACTCCCGTTCAGGCTTCATCTGAGCGCGATCAATGACACCCGCGCCACCATGGATGGCAATTGCAATCGGGTTCGATATAGTTTGGGCGGTCTTCGCACTTTTCGTCATGACACGCATTCTAAAGTGAAACCCTCCATGCCGCAGCGGATCCGTAGTCTCCTGGTTGCCAATCGCGGCGAAATCGCCATTCGAGTGATGCGAGCGGCCAATGAGCTGGGCATCAGGACGGTGGCCATCTACTCGCAGGAAGACCGCTTTTCGCTGCATCGGACCAAGTCCGACGAGGCTTATCTCGTTGGGCGCAACAAGGGACCTATCGAGGCGTACCTGGACATCCAGGACATCCTGAGAATCGCACGCGAAGCGAACGTCGATGCAATTCACCCCGGATACGGCTTCCTGTCCGAAAATCCCGATTTCGCGCAAGCATGCGCTGCCGCAAGCATAGTCTTCATCGGCCCCACGCCCGAGACGATGCGCTCTCTAGGCAACAAAGTTGCAGCACGCAACTTAGCGACATCCGCGGGAGTGCCCGTGATGCCAGCCACTCCTCCGCTTCCAACGGATATTGAAGAGTGCAAACGCCTCGCACAGGTCATCGGTTATCCCGTGATGCTGAAGGCGAGCTGGGGCGGTGGCGGTCGCGGAATGCGCATCGTGGAAGACGATGCGCAGCTAGGCGAGATGGTCCCCGTGGCCAGGCGAGAGGCCAAAGCAGCATTCGGCAATGACGAGGTGTACCTGGAAAAGCTCGTCCGCAAAGCTAGGCATGTCGAGGTCCAGATTCTCGGTGACAGCCACGGTGGACTGGTTCACCTCTTCGAGCGTGATTGCTCGGTTCAGCGCCGCAATCAGAAAGTAGTTGAGCGGGCTCCAGCGGTGTTTCTGAACGATTCACAGCGGGCGCAATTGTGCGAGGCCGCGCTCATGATCGGGCGCGCGACCCGCTACCTCAACGCCGGCACTGTTGAATTCCTGCAGGATGCCGAGACCGGCAAGTTCTATTTCATTGAGGTCAATCCGCGCATCCAGGTGGAACATACGGTCACGGAATGCGCCACCGGTATCGACTTGGTGAAGGCGCAGATCCGCATAGCCAGCGGCGCGAAGATCGGGACGCCCGAAAGTGGCGTGCCGCCGCAGGATCAAATCCGCATCAGCGCGCATGCGCTGCAGTGCCGCATCACTTCCGAGGACCCTGAAAACAACTTCATTCCGGACTACGGGCGCGTCACGGCGTATCGCAGCCCGGCGGGTTTTGGTGTGCGGCTGGACGCGGGCACCGCCTACACGGGTGCGATCATCACCCGCTCGTATGACTCACTTCTTGTGAAAGTGACGGCGTGGTCACCCACGGCGGAAGAGACCATTGCGAGAATGCATCGCGCCCTCTGGGAGTTCCGGATCAGGGGTGTCGTCACCAACCTGCGTTTTCTCGATCAGCTGATCACTCATCCCCAGTTTGCGCAAGGCGACTACACCACCAAGTTCATCGACACCACTCCAGAGCTGTTCCGCTGGCCGCGCAAGCGCGACCGCGCCACACGCATACTGAAGTACATTGGCGAAACCGTGGTCAATGGCAACGCGGAGACGAAAAACCGGGCACGACCGGCGCAATTCAATCTGCCGCGCCTGCCGGCTGTTGCATTGAACCCGGAGCCGGTTCCAGGAACCAAGCAGAAGCTCGATGAGCTCGGACCTGAGCGCTTCGCCCAGTGGATGCTGGGCGAGCGGCGGGTTCTGTTGACTGACACCACGATGCGCGATGCACACCAGTCGCTTTTGGCTACTCGCGTGCGGACGCTGGATATGGCTGCTGTTGCGCCGTATTACGCTACTTTGCTGCCACAGTTGTTTTCGATGGAGTGTTGGGGTGGTGCGACGTTTGACGTCGCCATGCGGTTCCTCAGCGAGGATCCCTGGCAACGACTTGCGATATTCCGGGAGCGGATGCCCAATCTGCTATTGCAGATGCTGCTGCGATCGGCAAACGCAGTTGGGTACACGAACTATCCCGATAACGTCGTGCGCTTCTTCGTCAAGCGCGCGGCGGAGCGGGGCATCGACGTATTCCGGATTTTCGACTCACTCAATTGGGTCGAGAACATGCGCGTCTCCATCGATGCGGTCCTGGAGTCAGGCAAACTCTGCGAAGCCGCGATCTGTTACACCGGGAATCTCAGCGACCCGGGCGAGAAGAAGTACACACTGGACTACTACCTGAAGCTGGCTCGTGAGCTGAAAGCCGCGGGCACTCACGTGCTGGGCATCAAGGACATGGGCGGTCAGTGCCGGCCGGAGGCGGCCCGACTGCTCGTCACAGCCTTGAAACAGGAGATTGGGCTGCCGATTCACTTCCACACGCATGATACGAGCGGCATTGCTGCCGCCAGCGTTCTGGCAGCAATCGACGCGGGCGCTCATGCAGTGGACTGTGCCATCGACTCGATGAGCGGTCTGACTTCTCAACCCAACATGGGGTCCATTGTCGAAGCGCTGCGCTTTGGGCCGCGTGACACTGGCATCGATCCGGCAAAAATCCGTGTGTTGTCCTCGTATTGGGAGCAGGCTCGCAAGCTGTATGGCGCATTCGAGAGTGACATCCGGTCGGGAGCTTCGGAGGTTTATGTACACGGCATGCCCGGTGGGCAGTACACGAACTTGCGCGAGCAGGCGCGTTCGCTCGGAATTGACGACGCCCGCTGGCCGGAGGTTGCCCAGACCTATACCGATGTGAATGCAATGTTCGGCGACATCATCAAGGTCACCCCAACTTCAAAGGTCGTGGGCGACATGGCCCTGTTGATGATGACCAGCGGATTGACGAAGGAACAGGTACTGGATCCGGCCGTCGACGTCGCTTTTCCCGAGTCGGTAGTCCAGTTATTCCGCGGCGACATCGGACAACCCTACGGTGGCTTTCCCGAGGCGCTCCAGCAAAAGATTCTGAAGGGGAAAAAGCCACTGACGGAACGGCCCGGTGCACATCTGCCGGCGGCCGACCTCGAGGCAGAGCGAGTCAGGATCCAACAGAAGTTGCCCCGCCCCGTGACAGACGACGACCTGGCGTCCTACCTCATGTATCCGCGAGTTTGGATGGACTACGCGAGCGATCGGCTCCTGTACGGCGATGTCAGTATTCTGCCGACACCGGTATTTTTCTACGGGATGGAGCCCGGACAGGAGATCAGTGTCGACATCGAGCGCGGCAAGACCTTGATTGTCCGCTATGTCGCAACCAGTGAAGTCCACGAGGACGGCTCGCGCACTGTCTTTTTCGAGCTGAACGGTCTACCGCGGTCGGTGCGCGTACAGGATCGCAGCCAGGTCGCCAAGCGCGCCCCTCAGCGGAAGGCTGAACCCGGCAACGTCAAGCACGTCGGTGCTCCAATGCCTGGGACCATTGCCACTGTCGCCGTGACCGTCGGGCGGAAAGTGGCCCGCGGAGACGTGTTGATGACACTTGAGGCGATGAAGATGGAAACCGCCGTCCGCGCGGAAGCGGATGGAGAGGTCGCCGAGGTGTTGGCGCGCCCAGGGCAACAAGTGGACGCGAAGGATCTATTGACCGTGCTGGCGTAAACCCGCCGTTCCCGCTGTCGGTTCCCGTGACCGCCAGCCGATGTTCAAACAGAGGGACAGTTTGAAATCTCAGGGAGACGGGCATGGGACACAATATTGTGGTGGGTCGCGGCAAGTTCGTGCGCCCGCTGTTCAAGAGAGCGGCGCCGAGCCAGGTGAGAACGGCTCACGAGGCCAAGGCCAAGGCAAAACCGCCGGTGGCGGCGCTGAACGTTCCCGCCTTGCAGCTCACGCAACCCGAAATCAACATCCTGATGTCGAACCGCGATGACTTCCGCTCGGAGCTGGAAAGTCAGCACGACACGTGGTGTACGGAGTTTCACCACACATCCGATGCCGTGCTGTTGGCTCATCTGAAGTTCAACGAGATCATGCGCCAGACAGTACCGCCCTCGACCGGCATGGCCCTGTTTGGCGCAGTGTTCCAGATACTCGCCTTCACCGTCCTTCCGGGTCTGGGTCCGGTGACGGAGCTGGCCAAAAAGTTGGTCAGGGAAGAGGAATCGGCCAGGAAACTCGCGGAGCTCGCCTGCGAGAAGGTCAAGTCGGGCATCGAGAAAGGCCTCGAGCTGTACAAGCAGGAGCGCGAGGCGGCGGAGGTGACGAAGCTCAAACACGACTCGGCGGGGATCTCAATCAAATTCTTCGAGCGGATATTGAAGTCGATGGGCTCGCTGGAGTTCGGGATGACCCAGGCCTGCAACAACATGAGAGCCTTCGTGAGCGGCAGCGACTGGCCACAGCTGCGCGCGCGACTCATGCAGGCCAAGGGCATGTGGACAGCGTCAGGATTCGAGCGCAACGTCAGCGGCTACAAGACCGAGTTTCCCGTGGACCAACTGGCCCTCCTGTTCCTGTATGAGCTGATGCGGGACTACTGCAAGTCCTGCGTGACATTGACGGGCCTGATGGTCGAAACGCAGGTGCCGCTGTCGGCGGATGACAACTGGAGACCGGGCGGTTCAAGTGTCCGTGCGATCACCAAGGAGGAGTTCGCCGCAGAGCGGCGCAAGGACCCGAAGTACGATGCGAATTTCGAGGGCTTGAACCAGGCCCAACGCAAGAAGATGTACGAGGAATTCTCGGCCATCACCTTCACCAATCCCAAGCACCCGCGGGTGAGCACTTGGCTGGAGTTGATTGCGAATTGGGAGTTCAAGGAGGAGGGCTGATCGCGAGACCCCAGTCCTTCAAAGGATCCCGGGGGCTTAATGCGGGCGCAACAAGCGTGCTAGCAGAAGCAGGATCAGGTAAACAGCGGCTGCTTCAATGATCACTCCAGTCAACAAGCGTGGCCCCAGCAGTGACCATAAAGTATCGGACCGCCCACCTGGGCGCGCTCCAGAGATACCCATGCCCACAAGCGGCTGCGCCGCCCAGAACAGTATTCCCAAGGCGATGACCACTCCGAAGATGGAGCCCAGGGTGATGAACAGGCCGACGCGCGATGAGACCGTTGGCCAGAGCAACGCGTACGTCGTCGCGATTATCGGAGGAAGCGAGAGATATAACAAAGCCACGGTGATGATCATAGATATTGCGAGCTGGAGTATTCGACGAAACGGCGCCGTTCGACAACCGCGATTGATGTCTTGGGCTCACCATTCGAGTAGCTCTCGTTTACGATGCCGTAGGCGATGTAAGTTTTCCAAGCCAACTCGAACCGGCGGCACCCTGGCAAGTGCTCTATTTTTTTCGCTCCCGCGAGTATGGAGCGAAGCACCGGGAGATTCAATTTCGATGCCACCATATCGGCGTCGACCGGCGAGCCCGCCACAGCTTCCAGCAACACTATCCTGATCTCGTTTACGGTCGGTTCCGTGAGAGCATCGAGGTACAAATATTTGCAGGATCCGATTTCATTGATGAGGGAGTTCATTCCGGCGCCTATATACATCTTTTGAACATTGCACCGCCAATTCCGATCAGTGCAAGTGTCCGATTCTCTTCATAACACGCGGCCGGCGCAACAGGGGCGCAGTCAGTCCGGAATCAGAATACTGCCGTCCTTCCTGGAACTTTCCGATCCAGCGATGCGATCGTCACCACGGCTTTAGCTTTCTCAAGCGAATCAATGTTCACCATCAGTCGCGCTGCACCCACCTCCGCTCGACAGTCATCTGTTTCCGTGGAGCTAGTAGACTGCAGATCTGTTCGCATGCCTCATGCGGCAGTGGATGAAATTCGAATCTCGGGATTTGGGGCGATTGGTAACCCTGCGGCTGTAGGGGGAGATCTTCGATGCGCGGAACATGGCTGATTTGCATCGTGACGGCACTGGCGGTCTCACTCGGCGTGGCTGCCGCACGCGACATTGCCATGCCGCCCGGCATCACTGTCATCCCTGGCTCCTTCCCCGACGGCCAACAGCCCGACGGCAACACCGTCATTTTCACCGCCCCAGACGGCCTGATTGTGATGGACACCGGCCGTCACGTCGAACATACGCAGCAGATTCTCGACTTCGCCGCCCAAGCAAATAAGCCAATCAAAGCCGTCATCAACAGTCATTGGCACTTGGATCACATTGGTGGGAACCCACGTATCCAAGATGCGTACCCGGATGTACGTATCTATGCCAGTGGTGCGCTCGCAGGCGCCAAGCAAGGATTTCTCGCTGACTACCAAAGGGACCTCGAAGGCGCCCTCCAACAGACGCCCAATGATCCGCAGGCGCCTGGATGGCGCAATGAGCTTTCCATCATCGCTGCGGCGTCACCGCCGAATGCGCGAATCGACTCATCCGGGCCGCGTGTAATTGCCGGACGCCGGCTCGACTTCCACTTGGAGCGATACGCGGTAACCGCCGGCGATATCTGGGTGTTTGATCCCGACACTCGCGTGCTGGCGGCGGGTGATCTGGTAACCCTTCCCGTGCCGTTCCTGGACACCGCGTGCCCGCAAGGTTGGAAAGACGCGCTGGCCAACCTTTCGCACACTCAATTCACTCTGCTAATTCCCGGTCACGGGCCACCGATGCGGCGGGAGAGCTTTGCAACTTACCAACGCGCTTTTAACAATCTGCTCGCGTGTGCCGCCGCACCCGACAAATCAGGCGAGGCCTGCGTGGGCGGTTGGCTTCGTGACGCGCGGAATTTAATCGCCGGCGACGATCCGCAGCGGGTCCGCAAGATGATGGAATACTACGTTGTCCATTCGCTGCGCGCGAATGCGGAGAGCATTGCGCGGTTATGCGGAGCGCGCCGCGTTAACTAGCCCAGTCGCGACGCTCGACAGATGTCGTTTGCACCTGAAACGCAGTGTGATGCAGGCTCGCCTTATTGCCAAAACCCGCAATCAAACGGACTTCCATGAAGACGCCACTCCCCTTAACTTCCCTTGCAGGATCAACCCAGCAAGGAACATCAATGGGACTCACTTATGCGACCTTGAAGCTGACGAATACCTTCACCGGTGCGAGCGTCGAGGTTCAGGCATTGGTCGATAGCGGTGCGATGCACCTGTGCATCCCTGAGTCGATTGCACGGCGGCTCGGGTTCGACACCACGGAGGTGTATTCGACACGGGTCAGGTTGGCAGATGCATCGCGCATCGACGTTCCGGTAGTCGCTCCGATCAGGATCGACTTCGAGAACCGCAATTGCACCATGAACGCCTATGTACTGGGTGATGAACCGCTCATTGGCGTCATTCCCATCGAGGCAATGGATTGCATTATCGAGCCGACCAATCAGCGGCTAGTGGTCAATCCGATGAATCCGGATCGCGCGGTCTTTCGCGTTTAGACCGCCACTCGATTTCAGCCCCGTCCCGCCCGGATCCCGCACCCGTCGCCCCAATTAGGCGACCAGCATCCACTGCCCAAACTGGGCAGTGCCAAACACGGCACGAAACCCTTCCGGCACCCCATCGTGCAACACCGACTTGAGCAGACCATGCACGCCCAATGCTCCCAACTCCCGCCACATCACATCAGACAGGGGCCCATTCGAAGCTGACTCCATGACCAGGGTCAGCAGGTACAACACAATCAGCAAGTTGTAGGCCGTCGTCAGATCGAAGGGGTAGGAGTAGGTCTTGCAGAACAGAGTGTTCTGCAGAAGCCGCACCACGATCGCGGGCTCGCGCACCTCGCGCTCGAACAACTCCGAAGGAATGACCTTGGGCAACGCCCGCAAGGCGGCTCGATCCCAATCGAGAACCTTGGCGAGCATCCCGTGAATCGCCTGGCGCAGCTCACTCGTAATCGCAACCGGTGGCTCGCTCGCCCACTGGCCCAAGTCGATCGGCTGCTTGTCCGCGAGCGCTTCCAGCAAGCGAGCGCCCACGTACAACCGCTTGCGCATCGGCAGATCATTTGCCGCGAGAACTTCACACAGCGCTTTCTCGATGTCGCGGAAGTGCTCCCACGGAACTTCCACATCTGGAACGAGGCGAAAGACGTCAGTCCGCCGCGGATCGATATGGACGAGCCGCTCACGCAGGTAACCCTCACGTTCGGCCAACGTAGGTCCTAGACCCAGGCGGGAACTGCCGCAGATCGGGCTAAGGCCCACGGCAATGCCATCAGGCGTGGCCGCGAAGGCGAACGGGAAAACGGCACAGGACCCGAAGGGTTGACGGCCCAGGGTCTGGTGAATGAGGCATTGACCCAGCGTCCCGAGAAACCGGCACGTCTCATTGAGCGCCTTGAGTTGCAAGCGGCCGTCCGGCCGCTGGGGCAGGCTGGTATTACCCAACAGCTCCGGCTTCAACAATCGCCAAGGCAGAGCATCAATGAGCAACTGCGCATCCGGCGCCAAAGAGATCTCGAAGTCATGCTTGCAGCAAACAGTACTCATCTGGCACCCAAATCGTGCCTCCGGGAGCGTGCTGAGCTTGACGGGATCACGCCAGTGGAGTCTCAAGTAACTGGCATCGACCAACGCCCGTGGAGCGAAGGGACTGGAAAGACGCATCCACGGGTAATCCGCAAGAGACTGCAACAGGCCGTCTCGATAGGACCAGGGTTCCGGGCGTGCCGCAAGCGTGCACCAGCCAACCCGAGGTGCGCCCTCAATCATCCGCAATCCGAACGCGGCAGTCAGGCGCCGCTCCGCCCCGGCCATTTCGGCGACATCCAACCAAACAACAGCGTCCGCCGTACCCGGTGCGCGGTCCAGATGCGCGACTGCAACGCAGCGAAAGGTCGGGGGCGCCTGCTCACCGCGAAGACTCGCCTGACGATGGATCTGCGCGAAACTGGCTGGATCTATGTCCGCGGCGGGGCCCAACCCCTCGATCTGACGCACAACAGCGTCCGGTGCGTACATTTGATACAGCGCGTCCCCTGCCTCCGGGTCACCGAGGGCAGCAAAAAAGGCATCGCAGAAGCTGAACAGCTCCGATGTCTCGGGCACAAGGTTCCCCATTCCTGCAGAACGCTAGCTGAGTAAGACCGGGCCGACGCGAGATTAATTACGACTCACTTCTGAATCGTATATACCAGATCCGCCCCCCGCGCCTGCCCTACCTCCGTCTTGATCGTCCAACGATCACCGAGGCTGTATCGAAGTTTGAGCACGTTGAGCTGCTCTGTCAGCGCGATCCCGTAACTGACATACAGGCGCGGTGAGAGATAGCGGCCCAATACCAGCGACGTCTCGTTGGTCAGGTCGGACTCGAGGCTCACATCCTCGATGCCCACGTGTGAACCCAACTGCTGCGCGAGGATCGCGCCCCCTTGCGCGAGCAACTCGTTGCCGGCGCCCGCCTGGCGGTTTTGCGCGGACTCCAGTGAGCCACCGGCGAGAATCAGGGAGACGATCTGCGATTGGGTGAGGGAGGGGTCAGAGAAGAAACTCAGGCGCGGTTGCAGCAACGTTCCGCGCACGTTGATACCCGCCGTAACGTCCGGAAACTCCTTGATGGCCCGAATATCGATGCCGGGATTGCCGATGGGGCCGCCCGTAAAAATCAGCCGGCCGCGTTGAATGTCGAGCTTGCGGGCGTAGGCCGTGTATTTGCCTTGTTCGATATTGAGCTCTCCGGTGGCGCTCGTGACCTTGTCGTAGCCACTTCGGACGGTGATGTTGCCTGCAAGCCTGCCGGTGAGGCCGGAGGTGTCGATGCTCACGCGGTCAGCGAGGCTGAGTGTAATCGTACTCACCACTTCGAATCGTTTGGACGGGTCCGTCTCTTCCTGGCCAACAATCACCTCGTCCGAGGAGGACCGGACCGCGCCGGTCATGTCGGCGGGAACGATCTTGGCGTAGGGGACTTTGACCGCGCCGGAGACCTCGATCCTGCGACCGTTGATGTTGAAATTCAGATTGGGGGAGGCATCGATCTGCGCTTCGGGAACGTCGGTCACCCGGAGGTTGGTGCCTTCGACACTGACCTTGCCGTACGGCAGGGATTCGTGCCATTCCAGGCGGCCCTGCGCATTGGCCAGGCCCTGGCCGATGCGTGTCGAGCCTTTGAAATCGACGCCGTTGTCTGTCAATTTGGCATCGAAGGCCAGTTGGCGCAGCCCCAGGTTGACCTGGTAATAGTCGATCTCGCCGTCCGATATCCTGAGGTCACCGTCGACGAGGGGTGTGCCCAGTGTACCGGCCACTTTCATGTCGCCGTCCAGGTGGCCGGATGCCCGGTCGATATCGGGGACGTACAGCGTGATGAGGCCCAACTGATCGGTATGGGCGTGAATCTCGCCCTGCACCGGCATGGCCTGCCAGTCATCGGCAATGCGCTGCGCACTGAGCGTTCCGCGAATAGTCCCTACATCTCCGGACTCCAATCCAACCTCGCCACTGACGGCCGACCGATTTGCATTCACGGTGATGAAACCGGAGCCGATCTTCGAATGGTCAATGCGGCCGCTGGAGAGCTTGTGGGACAACTGGGCGTCGGTGAGGTCGGCCCGGATCGAGCCTTGCACCGGATCGTCACCGACCGCGGACAGGCGTGCCAGAAAGTTGATCTGGCCGCTGTATTCCACCGCCCGGGTAAGACCGGCGGTAAAGGTGGCCAGCGGCATCTTGTTTGCGGTGAATGTGGCATTCCACTGCTTCGGCGTCCATTCGCCGTCGGCGCACATGCTGCCGGGCTGGCCCACCATGCACATCCACTGCGCCCGAACCGCATCCGCCGATACCAACAGCCCGACGGGATGCTCCAATTTCAACTGCAGCGACTGCGTCCCCGCAATGTCGACGGTATGAAGCTCACCTTGCCAGACACCGTTGTTGAACGGTCCGTTGGCCTGAGCGGCCAGCGACATACCGAGTGCCTTGGCGTCCAGCCGTACCGCGTAGTTGCTCGACTTGCCGTTGAGCTTGAAGGTCAGGTTGTCGAGCTTGCGCTCTTTATAGACGAGGTTGTGGATGCGGGCGTCGACCTTGGACTCGTATTGAGGATCGGGGTCGAAGTCGATGTCCGCATCGAGGTCTTCGACAGCGATGCCCTCGTGTTGAATTCCATTGCCATGAACGTTGGCGGCAACCGTCGGCGCTTTGAGGGTGCCACGGATCGTGCCATTGCCTTCGAGCTGTCCACGGCTGTCGGGCGACAGCAGGCTCAGGTCGCGGGCGGTCACCGCAAAGCGCAGGTCGAACGCTTCATTGATCCGGCCATCCACCGCGAGGCTGGTGCCTCCCAGGCCCAGGCGCAGTTTGTCGAATTGCCAGGTCGTTCCCTTGCGCAGCACTTTGCCGCCACCCGTGGCGGGCACGCCGCGCAGCCGGCCGCCGATATCATGCACCTCGAAGGAGAAATCGCCGTTGCCGTCGAATCCCAGCCCCTGCGTGGCCATGTTGAAACTCAACTTCCCGGGCAGATCCTTGCGGACCAGGGCTGGATTGACGTCGGTGACATGCCCGGCGACCGACCAACTGTCCACCGGCGTCCAGATGGCTTCACCATTGACTGTCGCGTGTCCGCCATACAAATCAATGTCAGCCTGTTTGAAGGTGAATCGATCCTTGGCGAGACTTCCGTCAATCGTAGTAGGCATGACCGGCAGGTCGCGGGCCTGCGCAAGCCCGGTAGCATGAACTGAATAGGGCCACGTGCCGCCCAGGGTGAAATCGCCGGAAGGGCTGTGAAAGGGCACGAGCTTGCCGACCAGGGGCCAGCGAAAATCACGCCATGTGCCGCGCAAGTCGAGCAGCGGCCCGTTCTTGATTACCTCGATCGTGCCGCTCGCCGTGGTGTGCGCGCCCGATGTGCGATGAGTAATTCCGATGTGCTTCGCCCACACCACGTGATCCGAATACGCACCTTCGAACTCTGTATCGAAGATGCCGGCTTTGAGACCCGAAGAATCCAGGGGGCCGTGAGCCGCGAAGCCGTTGGCGTGTCCCTTGAGCGCCAGTTGTCCTGACAACAGCCCGAGTATCCGGCTGCCACCCCAGGCGGTGACGTCAAAGTCGTGGACAATGGCATTGCCCTGCCAGTGCCACTGGCCGATGAGACTCAACGCCTGGCCGGTGAAATCCGAGCGGAAGGGTGTGATGGTGTGGGCGGTGAGGCCGAGATTGGCCAGATCGCCTTTGGACACCATGTCGAGCGACCACGCCGGTTGATCATTCGGGGTCCAGTTGATCTTGGTCTGCAGATTGAGCCGCAGGGGATCATATGCCTCCAGGTCGCCGGAACCCGTCATGCGCAGGTTGCCGCTCTGAATGCCCAGCTCATAGAAACGGATCTTGCGGTGGCGGGCAATACCAGAAGCATACAGGTTGGTTGTTTCAAGATGCGCCCCATTGAAGACGGTGAGGTTCACGGCTCCAATGTGGGTGTGATCCGCACTGACAATCAGCCAGCGCGGCAGGAAAAAGGGTGTCGCCGGAATCGGCGGCCGTTTGCGGCGCTTGATGTCCACGAACACCGTATCGATGGACGCCCCTTTGGTCCGGATGGTCTGCAACAGCAGCGGTGTCAGCTCGACACGGGCCTTGAGATTCTTGACAGTCACATGAACCAGGTGGTGATCGATGTCGACCTGCTCGATACGGATTCCATGCGCCAATGTGCCACTGGCATTGACGACTTCGAGACCCACACCGGCCACCTTGTGCGGTATGTGGCTGACCAGGAACTGCAAGCCCCCTTCGGTGAACACGAGGTAGTAAACCGCGGCGGTAGGCACTGTCACTGCGATCAGAATCAAGGCACCGGCAATCAGCAGCAACAGGCGACGCATGGCGATTCAGAGCTTCGGCGAGAAGTTGATATGGAGCCGCGGGCTCGCTCCGGGCCGTGAGATCGGCTCGGCAATGTCGACACCCAGGGTGACGACCGGCAATCGTACCCGGAAGCCCACGCCTACCGAATACTCCAGCGGAGTGCCCCCGAAGCGATTGAAGGCGTTGCCGTAATCGAAAAAGGTTGCAATGCCGAAGTTGCGCGGCAGGTCCCGGATCACCTCGACTGTCCCGGTGATGACATTCTTGCCGCCCACTTTCACGGTCCCCCCGGTTGGCACGCAGTCGCCCTGTGCGGTGAGGACTACCTGGCCGTTGACCTTCTGACAGATATTCTGCGTCGGTGACAAACTGTTATAGGCAAAGCCGCGGACGCTATTGTCGCCACCGGCAAAGAATCGCTCGACCACCGGCAATTCGGAAAAGCGCGACACGATGGTGGCGCCGATTTCGTCCCGCAGCAACAGATGCCACTTCGGATGGAAGTTGAAAACACGCACACCCGTCAGGTGTGCCTGGACGAACCGGGTGTTGGCTCCGATCATTCCATCCGAACCCTTGATTTCCAGGAACAGTCCATGTTGGAAAATGGGCTCGCCCAGATACCCTTTGGGCACGGACGCGATGTCGATGCCGGGAATCAGCAGTTTGTCCGTGCGAGTCTCCGCGGCGGACTCGCCCGTGGTCTTGATCGCCTGTATGAACCAGACGTACTGCCAGTTTCCCTGGACCTTGGTGATGCCGGGCTGCACATATTCGTTGCGGGTCGTCACATCGGCCAGGTCGCGCTGCTCGACAACACCCTGCAGCGTCAGCTTTTCGACCGCCGGATCACCGATCGGAATGATGTAGTTGCTCTGGACCTGGTACTTCGTAACTTGTGCGGCCTGAATCAGGACGTTGAAGCGATGGCCACGTGAGTTGATCCGACGGTTTTCCCACGTCACCGTGCCGCGGGGACCGGTATCGGTCGCATAGCCACCGCCAACGGAATACCAGTTGCGGCGACTGGGATCCGCCTTGATGTTGACTGGAACCACGTGGTCGACGCGGTCGGGCTCGCCGGGCAGCACTTCCAGGTTGGCGAAGTACTGCGCATCATCGAGCGCAAACTGAGTCCGCAGGATCTCTGTCAGGTCGAACGGTTCGTCTGTCCGGTAGCGCAAGTAACGCCGCACGAGCGCGTCGTTGACGGCGTGCTGTTCAATGTGGGTCGAGCCAAACCGATAGCGCACACCTGTCTGCATCTCGAGGCTGATGCTTGCCTTGTGGTTCTGCGGATCTACGGTGAGCTCGTTCCGTGTCAGCTTGGCATCGAAATATCCGTAGGTTGCGGCCGTGCGCTGCAGGTCCCCCTTGAGGTTGTCGTACGTGGCGTGACTCAAGCGGTCGCCCCTATGGAGCGGCAGGTTGTCCGTTATTCTGGTAAACAGCGCATCCTTCTCGCCTGAGCCGTGAACCTGTACGTCAATCAGGTCCACCAGGATGGGAGGACCGGGGTCGATATCGATATTGACTCGCCAGTCGCCTTTGCCGCCGTTGACGAGATCCGAATGAACCTTGGGTTCGTAGTAACCGAACGGGCGTAGCGCGGATTGCACCTCCCGCTCCACGCGATCCTGCAGGCGCTCGAGAGTGTCGACACTCAGGTCGGTACTCTTCTTGTAGCGCTCGTAGCTCAGGTAGGCGAGCACATTCGAGCGGAGTTCGTCATCCACACCGTGAACCTCGACGGTGACGTTGGCACGCGCGATGGAGCAGGCGATGAGGCACATGAGAACCAGTGCGGCTCGGCTGTGCCCCAGAGCCTGCATGAAGGAATTGCGCTGCGCCATCAATAAGGTGCGACGTCACCGAAGTGCAATGATTCTAGCTGGGCTCGGACAGCTCGAACTGGACTTCACCCATGGCAATTCCCGTCGAATCGAATCTTCTTTCGGTAATGGACGCGGCACCGGTGGTTTCGAGCAGGACCAGGGTGGAGCAGCGGGTTCCATAATCCTTGTTGCTGATGAAGGGCGATGAGAGTAGCTGTTCCCATTCGGGGGAGAGCGTTTTGGGCAGTTCCTCGTTGACGCCGGCCTGGGTGCGGTCGGCCAGAATCGTGAACAACTCGTCCTTGGAGATGGCGGTACCCCGCCGTAGCAGGGGGTCAAATTGCCTGCGGACGCGTTGTAGTTTTGGCCACGGTGTATCCAGGAACTCGTTGGAAAGGCCATAAATCCCGGGCGGCAGCGGCCGTGCGAACAGTTCCGCGCGGTTGGAGCCATACCACAGCGAATCACGATCGGCTAACAGCAAGTTGAAGCCCGAGTAGGCGTTGGCGACGGGCTCCAGTTCCTTGAAGTAGCGCTCAGGCCCCGCCTCATTACGTAAATAAGTCGGGATCAGGTTCCCACGTGATGGCGCGGCGGGCGCCGGACCTTGCAGCTCGCGAAAGTTCGTAACTACGCCAAACCGGCTGCGGCCATCCATGGCGAGCCAGGTTCCGCCGGCGCGCAGATCACGACCTGCAATGATGTCGTCCGGAGGTGGCCACTTGGCCATCGCGGCCGTCGGGCGTTCGTGGAACTCATCACGATTCGCGGCAACGACGAGCCGGTATCGCGGATGAACCTGCCAGGCGAGGACGAGCAAGCACATCGGTCAGGGCTGCCGCGCTGGGGACTGCCCCTCGGATTCCAGCCAGGTGGAAATGAGGCGATAGGAAATCGAATGCGACGGCGGAACGAGCGGCAGGCCATCCGACCTGATCTCATCCCGCGTGAACCATCGCGCATCTTCCAACTCTTCACCCGTCTGAATGGGACTGCCCCGTTCGGCCTGCGCCTGGAACCCAATCATCAACGAGGAAGGGAAAGGCCAGGGTTGCGAGGAATCGTAGCGCGGGTTTGTGACGGCCACGCCCGTTTCCTCGAAAACTTCGCGCGCAACGGCATCTTCGAGGCTCTCGCCCGGCTCAACGAATCCGGCAATGGTCGAGTAGCGACCCGGCGGCCAGCTCGCCTGCCGGCCCAGCAGAGCGCGTTCACCATCGGTGACGAGCACAATGATGGCGGGATCGATCCGCGGGAAGAACTCGTGCGATTCGGTTTGGTTCGTGCACCGGATCACGTGGCCGGCGCGCTCCGGCAGCGCCTTGAAGCCACAGACCCCGCAAAATCGCTGCCGCTTCCGCCAGATCGTCAGCCCACGCGCATACGCGAGCACGCCCGCCTGATCGGCGGGCAGCATCGGCGTCAAAGGACGGAGCTCTTCGAAACTCGTGCCCGGGGGCGGCTCGAAGCGCTGGGCAGCGTCAAGCTCGACCAGCACGCAGCGCGCGCCCTGGTACCAGCCAAGCAGTACCAGCGCATGCGGATCCGGATCGCGAAGCGCCGGATTTTCGCGTGTGACAAACGCAATCCGGGGCTGGGGGGCCGTGTAGACCAACTGCGCCGTGTCACGCGCCACGACAAAGAGGGTGCCCGGGTCGGACAGGGCAGATGCCGGCCAATTGGCCTCCTCGCGCACGTCGGCACGGCGATCGATGTAGGGACCGGCGAAAAAGTTCGGACGCATTGAATCCATGAACGCGGCTTTGCGGCTTTAGCTGCGTCATTGTAGAGCAGAAGAGCGAATTTCATGCAGCCGCGCCGGGCGAGTCCGAGCCGACGCTAGGTATTGAGTTTGTCCCGCTGGGCGGCACCCTGCAGATTCCAGTTCAGCAAGGTCGTGTGGGCGCCGTTGTCGATCAGCGTCACCAGCGAGGCGTTGATGAGTGCGCAATTGAGGCAGGTTTTGTCGATCGTGAGCGTACTGCCGACGTTGCCCTGGGCCAGATTCTGGATGGCGATATTCTGGCAACCCAGGAGCGAGATGCTCCGCGGATTGAAACAGTCCTTGATCGAGCCGTAGCGACACCTCTTCAGGGTGATGCTGCACTGATCCAGGTAACAGCCGTCGATCTGCGGGTTGAAGATGTTCTCCAGAACGATGGGGGTGTTCTCCAACTCACAGTCGATCAGGCGCACGAGCTGAGTGCCTCCCAGGGTTGGGGTGGTGATGCTGACCGAGGCATGGCCGTCAATCGTTTTATCAATGCCGGTCAGATTGCAGGCATTGAGAGTGATCTCATTGCTGAAGTTGCCCTCGACCGAGCCTCTGGCCAACACGGCATGCTTGCGGGTCCCCTTGTCGCAGGTATTCAGGATCCCGCCAATGCCGTTGCTCGGCCAGTAGCTCACCCGATTGAACTGGATGGTGTTGCACTTCTGCAGCTCGATGCCGTTACCGTTGCTCTCGATGCAGACATCGTTGAATACGCCGAACCCGGTATGACTACCACCTGCTGTGTTGATCAGCAGTCCGTCGTTCCTGAACCCGGCTCTGCCGCCCAGCACGATCCCGGAAACTACGAAATACAGACAGTCGGTGAGAACCAGCGTGGGCGTATCCGCGGTCCTCGCCCGGTTGATGATCTGGGACTTGTAGGGGTTGCCATGGAGCTGAAACTGTCTGATTCCGCTGGGATTGAGACTTCTGGTAATGGGGTAGTAGCCATCGGGCAGAAAGACCGGAACACCCGTCGAGATCGCATTCACCAGCGCATCAGTGACATCCAGGCCGCGCAAGTTACCCGCCGCCACGGCGGCGCTCTGCGCAGCAGTCATGTACCGAAAGGCATTGCCTTGCGGGTAGGCCGTGTTGAGCGGCGTGACCAGTTTCGGCAAAGCCTGCCGTTCAGCATCAGTCTGCGGGTAACCCGCTGCGCTGCAAGTTGGCGCCTGCGTGCAGCTTGACAGGAAGGCCGCGCCGCCGGCGGCAGCAAGCAGAGCCTTGGGTATGTCGCGGCGCTGTATGGGTGTTCCCCGGCTCGTTTCAGATCATCGCGACAGCGCCAACACCCGAGCTCCGGATGCAAACACGACATGGGACCCGGCCACGGCACCCTGTCCGGTCGTTGGATCACCACTCGACCAGGTCGCGCCGCCGGTCAGAGGCAGGATCGAATTCAGCTGCGGCGCATAGATCGTGTTGGCGTCCAGAATCTGCAATACACGCAGTTCCGGCAGCGAAGTGCTGGCCACCATGGCACCCGTCGTGTCATAGACCGAGGTCGAGTTGAACACGAGGCTGTTCGGGATGGTGCCCTGCATTATGTAGGTAACGTCATATTTTTCCACGAGCATATGCCCGTTGTCCAACCAACCGATCGCCATGTTGTTGAACGCGGTACTCAATACTCCATTGTGATAGAGACTGGTTGAGCCAGGCAGCTGATCGTTCGTGGGTTGGTGAGGTTCGGCAATCAGCGAGCCATCAGGAGAGAGTGAGACCGAGACCAACAGTCCCGGGTAAAAACCCAGGGTCGGTGGCGGCTTGCTCCAGATCGGACCGCCACCTGCGACGTTATAAGCCACATTGAGGGGCGACCCCAGAAACACCACCGCGTTGCCGGAAGCGGACAGGTTCATATCCGAGGCAGCTGGCCAGCTGTTGAGCACATTCCCCGAGGGGAGCGAATACGCCGTGGCCGTAAAGTCAGGAGTAACCTGTTCCTGTCTGTTGTCGCCCAGGGCTACCAATACATTACCGTCAGCCGACAGCAGCGCTTTGGAGCTGTACTTGGCCAATGATCCCTCTTGAGCCAGTGTGGTTGCATCGTAGTACAGGATGCTCCCGGTGGCGGTCGTCACGGCAAACCGGCTCGTACTGCCGGTTATGCTCAAGGCCCTGCCACGCGACAGATACCTCGGCGTTGCGGAAGGGGAAGAGCCATCGAGAAGAACTCCATCTGCGCTACCGACGAACCAAAGCGCCGCGGATGCAGCGCAATAAGCAGACTGGAATGCGTTAGTAGTTGGGTAATCGGTCTTGACCGGCGTTGCACCCGACAGATCGAGGACGCCTACACTGCCCTTGGATAAGAGCCCCAAGGTGGTACCCGAAACAAACACATCACCGGGATCCGATGGGCCTACAAAGCTTGCCGTGGGCGTCGCACTCGCGCCGACCTTGTAAACGTCCAGCTGCGTGCCGATCCCAACGATGGTCTGGTTTATGAACCACGTACCGAAACCCCTCAGCGTTCCGACCGACGTCAGACTTGTTAGGTCCTCCTGCACGACGGCGCTGGAGTATGTGAACAGCGTAGTGCCTATGGTGCTGAGGAATCTCCCTCCATCCACGAACCAGGCCTTGAAGGTCCCCTGGAACTGTGGACTGATTGTGGATGCACCGGTCGCGACGGTAATGGTCTCGATGACAGAAGGGCCGGCAGGCCCGTTCGCCACCCGGATTTCACCAGGGACCGCGACTATCGTGTTGGGGTAAGCGCCACTCTTGGAGAGCAGGGAGTGGCCGTCAGGAGCGCTCCAGGCCTGCAACCCTTGATTGGCGGCTGCGACGATGTAACTACCATCCGCGGCAATTTTCCACCACGCCAAGGCCGTGGTGCTCGTGGGAAAAGCATCAACGGTCGCAGTCAAATGACCATCGGTAGCCGCGCGCAGCTCGAATCCGGTGGGCGTCATGATGGCGATGGTGGAACCGGCCAGCTCCACGAGTGGACCGCCCCGAGCACATTTGGCAGGAACCTCGCCGTTCTGGTCATAACTGCAGCCCGAATTACCTTGAGCCAGGGCCGTGCCGGAAGCGTAGTCCCACAGGACCCAGTGTCCTGCGCCGTCGGCGCTCAGGACATGCGTTCCGTCAGATCGCAGTGTTGCGATTCCGTTTGCGTGGCCGAGGTCGAGGAGCACGCCGGACTCCACCGAGAGGACCAAAGACGTATTGGTCTGTCCTCCACTGTTTATCGCCGAGATGGTGTACGTAGTCGCGGGCGATGCTGCGCTGGGAGTACCGCTGATACTGCCGTCAGCTGTACTGAAGGTAAGCCCCGCCGGAAGATCGGGACTGATGGACCAACTGGCCACGGCCCCCCCTCCCGCCGCCGGAGTGGGCGTCAGCCGCGTGATGGGCACTCCTGTAGCGAGTGCTATCTTTGCACTTGAATAGGTGGCCCCTGCGGGCTTCACGTCATTTACAGCGATCGTGACATCAGCCGTGGTCGAACCGGCGGAGTTGCTGGCGGTCACGGTGTATTTCGCCTGGGCGGTGACTGCCGCGGGCGTTCCCGAAATGGCGCCAGTGGTTGTGTTGAGACCCAGGCCACCAGGCAGCGTGGGACTAACCGAGTAGCTGGTGACCGTTCCGGTGACCGTCGGACTCAAAGGGGTGATCGCCTGTCCGACAGTAAACGCTTGCGGGGTCTGGTAACTCAGTCCGCTGGGTGGAGGAGTACTCGAACCGCCGCCACCGCCACCCCCACACGCTGTTAGAAAAAGCGCTCCCGAAGAAAGAGCGGCCACGAAGAAAGTCCTTAACCGTGGCATCCACCTGGCGTCCATAGCGTCGTTCCTGTCGAGGTCTCGAGCCCCGAATCTGAATATCTGTATCAATCGCATGTCCGGTCCCACCCACACATGCGAGAGACGTTCTAATGGAGCGACACGCGGGATGCAAGCCGGACTGACAAAAAAACAGATTGGGCTCACGCAGCGCAACGGTCGAATGAATTCACGCTGGATGTTTGTTTTTGCCGGGGTGCGCCCGCGATGTTGGTCAGGAGCGAAACTGCAGCGAAAATAGCGCAACCGAGCTTTTGTCAAATCGGCTGCAACCTGAACAGGGCGTCAGCTCGGAGGATTACACTTCAACGCCCAGTTGTAATCGATATGTATCAATATGTATCGGTGCTTAAACACCCAGACGGCCGTGCGCTACGAACTCCACGGAAACAGGTGACTGCCGAGCGGCGGGAGATGCAACACCTTCGCTCGCCCGATCGCGAGGTAAAGCAGGCAGGCAATGGTGTAGACGCTCAGCGTTGCTCGTAAGGCGCTTGCCGCGCGCAGAGCGCCATCCTGTGAGGAGTTTGTTGCGGGGTCCCGGGCGTCGCTCAACTTGATGAGCTGATCGCTTGCCCAGAAGTAGAGCACCAGCGCGATCAACGCATTCGTAGCCGAGGCGAGTTGCCACACCGGCAAGGTCGTCGGCGCAATGTAGTCGAAGATGAGCTTGCCTAGCTCGCCGGCAAACAGCTTCTCGGACAGCACGAAAAGTCCGTTGTAGACCATGATTTTCGCGATCAGTGCAGTGATCGTTAGGAGTGCGAATAGCACGGTGAGGTGGCCGAGGCTGCTCTTGTTGATTTGCTCCAGCCGCACCTTGAGGGACTCGGAAGGATTGAGCTTGACGGCGATCCACAGCAGGGGGAGCCAGATGATTGCCGTGGCCTTCAGCGCAAGGCGATAGACGAACGCGGCCGCGAAGGGCGGAAAGAAAATCATGAAAACAAATCCGCGATCAAAGTCACCCATTTTGCCGGATCCGTGGAGGTCGGCTCTCCGCAGCCCCTCCAGGATGCTGCTGAATCTATTTTTCTTGGCGTCTTTGTGCAACGAGTTCTCGATCCCGGGCACCACTTCCGGGGGATGAGCGAGGTCGATGCAGAAAACCTGCCTGGCCCAGTTGGATGGGATTGCCTTGAGGGTCCGCAATGGATTTCTCACGCACGAAACGACCGTTGCGGCCACTTTGACCACAACTGCCCACAAGAGCGGAAATTGAAGAGCAGTGAACACACCGAACCTATCTGCACCCCGTACGTACCAGTCGATTCCGTTCTCAATGGACTCCGGTGTCCTGAGCACCAGAAACGGCGTAACCAGCGCCGCAATGCCCAACTGAATCCAATGCCCCTCGCTCGCCGCCCACAGGGTGAACCCCAGGGCAACGAGCGTCTCGACGGTGGCGAGCACTGATACCTCGCCGTTCTTGAAGGATTGCGGAGTGGAATACAGACGCATCGCCGACCATTGCTTCTTTTTTCGCGTCAGCCGCAAATATGCACGCTGGCGCGATGGCCGTCGATAGCCTGCAGGCGGCGGGGCGGCCGCGGGCCACGGGCGTCAACAATATTGGCAGCGCTTGTCGCGGAGCGGAAACCTCTCAGTGACCATCAGCCCGCCGCATTCTCGGCACCCGCCGAGCCTCAACAGATCGCCACGGGCCAGCGCGACGGCCAAGAACACAGCGTGTTCGAACGAGATCTGCGACGTCGGAATCGTCGTCTGATACATCTCGAACGCATAGCACAGCCTTTCACCGCGCGTGATGGTCGGAAGTGAGTTGGCCGCCTCGCTGCTCGGATTTGCAGGCACAACATTCAAGAGTGTCAACAAGCTGGCGAGTTGGGCAGTTTCCCACTGCAGGCGCAGCGAGCGCGTGAAGTACGCCACCTGATGGGGCGATTTGCCGCGATGCCGCGGGACAAAATTCGCACCACGACTCATGTAAGACCTGTAGAGATTGCGGATACGATCGTCAGTCAGGCCAGTCCATGCCCTTATGGTCTGGGTACGCGCCTCGTGCCGCAGAAATCGGAGTGCGAGATCGAGGCAAAGCCGCTCGCGGTTGTAGCGATCGTCCGAGATGCGCATGACACTTCCTGTGTGCTGCCGATACAACCGGCGATTTTGGGAAAAAATTCCCAAAACTCAATTCGGCAAATTTGGTCATTTTTGACCAAATACGCAGAGTGCATTGCCGGCCCACATGCGAGAGGATGGTCGGGGAAGGGAGGTGTCATGGGACGACATACGAAAATGGACAACAACACGGACGGCGGCCCTAACAACTGGGAGCAGCCATGGCCCTGCACGGAGGCGCTCAAAACCCTGGCCGAGCTGAATGAGCAGTGCCTGGAGCTGATGAAAGACGAGGCCCTGCTGCGCACGTCACCCGCTCCACCGATATTCCGCGAGCTTGTGGACTTGTGGGCCCAGCTCGATGGGACATCGTTGCAACGCGCGGCGGCGTGCCCGTACCTGCTGATCGATGCCGGTTTCGCTGACCCCTACCGATGGCAGTGGGTCGGCGCAAATGGGTTGGGAGACCGCGAGCCTATTGCTTACGGCTCTTGTTTTACAGCAGTTCGCGCTACCAACGTCGCCCACCAGGTCTTCACCAACGCCTGGTACATCGCGCGTACCCAACCGATGGGCGCACCGGCATTCCTGGGTATGCCGCTGCACTGTGCGAATTTGTTGAAAGCGTGCTCGATGCGCCAGATAACCGAACTTGCCAACCAACACGTCGACTGGCTGCGCCCCCGTTGGGCCGGCCGCGTCCCCATCTGGCAGGACCTGTTGGAAGCCGCGATCAGCGGCGACGCGCTCGAGTTGGAAATGGCACGCATGCACGGCGTGCAACTGCTGGCTCACGAGCTGCGCGCGTTGGAACAGTTGGGGACCAAAGAAGGTACCGGCCGCCAGCGTCGCTGAGTTGTTATGTTAAATTCTTTGTTCGCTTATCGGACGCTGACTTTATCGACCGGGCACAGCACGGTCGTGGGAAATTGGATTATTGGGGAATTCGGGGGAAAAATTGCCGGCGCGATTCATAGGCGCCGGCCTCGCGCTCGGCTCAGTAACGCGCTTGGGTCAAAGGGTTGAGTACAGGGAAGTTGTCTAGTGACTGTCCAGAGGCATCTGGTACGACGACATCCGATGCTCGTGAACCCGGACGATAGTCCGCTCCGCGGAGAGCTTGAAGCCGGCCTGTTGTTGGTTGATCCGAACATCCGCCGAAAGGATGTCGCCTTTCCCGAATCGCTCACCGGCGTTCACCCGATGCAGGAATTCGCGGTCGTCCAGGTCCGCGAAAAAGGACTGCTGGCCATCTGAGAATCGCCATTTGTTGCCGTCCTTGAATACCGGCGCCTCGATCATCAGGGACATCCGCACCACCACGTCTGTTACGGTCTCAGAAGCCGCCACCGGAACAAAGTAGGCGCTGTCGGCCCGGGTAACGCTGCTGATTTCGAGTCCTGCCGCAGCAACCTCTACTCGATCAACGCCGGGTGTGCCGAGCGCCTGCCGCACGAATCGGCCGACTGATTCGCTCCCTTTTTCTGACATTACGAGCGTTAGGGTATTGACGGAGATCTGAATGATCTCACCGTTATTGTTGGTCACCGTTACCCCTTGTGCGGTAGCGGGCTCGACGCTCCTGGGCGGTTGGCCCCGCAGGTGCTTCCAGAGTTTGAACGCACTCTCGATGATCTGCCGGAGTTGCTCGGGCGAGTAGCCCGAAAAGAGCGCGCCGGAGATGCCGGTGACATGGAACACAAGGTCCGTGACGATGGAGCCGCGATCGATGCCGGCGACTTCGGCGCGAGCCGTGATATCCCGGCCAAATTCGGTCTTGGCGGCCAGCACCACGAATTCACTGAAGGCCAACATGTTGGCGGTGGCCTCGTAAACATCCATTGACCCGGATTCAACGGCCGGTCCGGAATAACGGAGTGCGATTCTCGTTTCCATAAGTCCACCCTGCAAGCAGCGCGTACGCGAACACGCCGGCGACTCTATAGAAACAAAATGAATTCCCGCAACGTCGAGAAAGTCGACTTTTGGGGCAAGTTTCAGCGGGCCGTTATTTCGGGGGCGGCGGCGGCTGCGAGCTCGGCTCGTCTTTCTTCTTGTCCGGCGTGGCCGCCGGCGTAGAAGTGTTACTCGGAGGTGCGGACGCACCAGCCGGTCGTGTAACAACCGTCCCATTGCGAGGCGGCAGATACAGCGCACCTTTCTGTCCACATGCCGCGGTGGTCAGCAGCGGAACGATCGCCGCGCAAATCAATAGTGGGTATTTCAAGGGGCCACCGGGCGCCGGTCACCCAACGCTATCCATCCGCGAACGATCCGATAGATCACCCAGATCCCCAGCACCACGTAGCCGGCCCACATGGTGAAGAATCCCACCAGGACCAACATCAACGGCAATGACAACGCGAGAATCACGAGCACCCAAAGCAATGCGAACCAGAACGTCCGGATCTGCCAGGAGAAATGTGACTCGAGAAACGTGCCGCGTACATCTGACTGCCGCGCGTAGTTCATGATCACCGCAATAATTGACGGCAGTCCGAAAATAAAGCTTCCAACGATGGTGACGGCCGAGGTCAACCCAATCAACACCGACAGCGAATGCAACGCGTAGATGATGTGGGTATATGAGATCAGAGACGCATCCACCGGTTGCCCGGGAACGGCCACGTTGGAGTTCAAGTTATCGGACATGACGCACTATGCCACGCTTTTCGGGCGGTCTACCACGGCCATGGTTATTCGCGAAACACACACTAGCCTATCCTCCTCGTCCCGGATCTCAATGCCCCAGACGTGACTGCGCTTGCCGATGTGGTAGGGTCGTGCTGTCGCGGTCACGGTGCCCGACGACACCGGACGGAGGTGGTTGGCGTTTATCTCCTGCCCCATGCAGACGTACAACGCTTGGTCCACGCACAGGTTCGCCGCCACGCTCCCAATCGTTTCTGCGAGCGCTGCGGAAGCGCCGCCGTGCAAAACACCCATCGGCTGATGCGTCTTGGGGTTTACCGGCATCGTCGCACGAAGGAAGTCGGGGCCGATTTCAGTCACTTGGATGCCGATGGTTTCGGCAAGCGTCTTGCGTGCGAACTCGCGAAGTTGTTCGACCGAAGTCTGGATGCGCCAAATACTCATGCAGCGTAGTCTACCGCTACCCTTGAGTCCGCGCCGGACCGGAGCAGTGCGATGACATCCCCGACGCCCGTATATGTCTTTCTGCCACCCGCGATTCCGAGCGTCGAAATCGCTGGAACCCGGAATCGCTTTCCGGTTCATCGGATCTATTGCGTTGGACGCAACTACGCGGACCATGTGAAGGAGATGGGTTCCGATGCAAAGGAACCACCCGTGTTCTTCGCCAAGCCCGCCGACGCCATTGTCGCAAGCGGAGTTGCGATTCCGTATCCACCGAGAACCGAGAACCTGCACCACGAGGTCGAACTGGTCGTCGCAATGGGCGGAGCGGGGCGGAACATCGCTGCGGCGCAGGCGCTGGGACATATCTTCGGTTACGCCGTCGGAAACGATCTGACTCGACGTGACCTGCAAGGGGCGGCGAAGAAGAAGGGCTCGCCTTGGGACACAGGCAAGGGATTCGACGCTTCGGCACCGATCGGGGCGATACGTCCCGCATCTTTGGGACACGTCGAACGCGGACGTATCTGGCTTTCCGTCAACGGCGAAACCCGTCAGCAGTCGGATATCAGCGAAATGATCTGGAATGTGCCCGAGATCGTTGCCGAGCTGTCCACGTTCTTTGAGCTGAAGGCCGGCGATCTGATCTACACCGGGACACCGGCCGGCGTCGGTCCGCTCAAGCCGGGCGACCAGATTGAGTGTGGGATTGAGGGAGTCGAGACGCTGCGCAACACTATTACGGCCGCACGCACCTGAGTCGAACGCATCCGAGTCGAACCTACGCAATGAAGCTCTATACCTACTTTCGCAGCTCAGCCTCCTTTCGGGCGCGCATTGCGCTCAATCTGAAAGGCCTCGAATACGAGACGGTCAATGTGGATCTGCGCGGGCCTGCGGGCGAGCAGAACGAAGCCGAATACCGAGCGGTCAACCCGCACGGCCTGGTGCCGGCCCTGATGGTTGGTGACACCACCATCGCGCAGTCGCTCGCAATTATTGAATATCTCGACGAAGTTCATCCGCAACCGCCGTTGCTGCCGCGATCTCCGGTCGATCGGGCGCGGGTTCGAGCCATGGCGCTGGCGGTCGCGTGTGATATGCACCCGCTCAACAATCTGCGTGTCCTCAATTATCTGCGCTCGCCGTTGAAGCACGATGACGACACCGTCAACTCGTGGTACAGACACTGGATTGCAGTTGGGTTCGCGGGCCTGGAACAGGAGGCCCGCCGCGCGTCCAGCGATGGGAAGTACATGTTCGGGTCGGCGGTAACAATGGCCGATATTTACATCGTTCCGCAGATGTACAACGCGCGTCGTTTCAATTGCGATACGCAGCCATATCCGACGCTACGTGGGATATGTGCACATTTGGAATCGCTGCCGGCGTTCGCGAAAGCGGCGCCTGAAGCACAGCCCGAGGCCCGGGGCACCTGACAGCGGTGCTGGCCGGGCTAGCTGCCCTTGAGCTTCGCCCCCACCCGCCGATATGCCTCGCGAAACGGAATCCCTTCCTGCACCACCAGCCGATTCGCTTCCTCGGCGGCATGGATCGCCGGATCCAACTCGATCCGCTCCACCCGAAACCGCATAGCGTCAATCGCCGGCGGCAGGATATCGAGTGTTTGTAACGCCAGGTCGATACTGCGGAACAGCGGAAACTTCAACAATTGCAGGTCGCGCTGGTAGCCGGAAGGCAGCTTCGCATAGATTGCCAGCGCTTCGGTCAGGCATCCCAGTGCTGTGGCCGAGCGCCCACGGATCAACTCGAAAACGTCGGGATTGCGCTTCTGCGGCATGATGGACGAGCCGGTGGTGAAGGCGTCCGGCAACTCCAGAAAAGCAAATTCCTGGGTATAGAAAAGCAACACGTCGGCGGCGAACCGGCCCAGATCCTGCACCAGCAGTGCGATCTCGAACAGCAGGTGCGATTCCGCCTTGCCTCGTGAAAGCTGCACTGCGGTCACCGGCTCGTGTGTGACTTCAAATCCCAACTTGGCCCGCGTGGAACCGCGGTCCAGCGGCAGCCCGGGTGTTCCGTAACCGGCGGCCGACCCCAAGGGATTCTTCCCAACACGCCGCTGCACTTGCCGAAGTCCTACGGCATCATCACGAATCTCGGCAGCGAAACCGCCAGCCCACAAGGCGACTGAGCTTGGCATCGCCTGCTGCATATGGGTGTAACCCGGCAGTACAGTGGCCGCCTCTCGCGTTGCGAGCCGTTCGAGTGCCTCGACTACGTGCGTAGCGCCGGTACCCAACGTTTCGATCGCGTCCCGCAGATAGAGCCGAATCGCAGTCAACACCTGGTCGTTGCGCGAACGGCCCAGATGCACCCGGCCACCAGCAGCGCCGATTCGTTCGGTCAGGCGCTTTTCGAGAGCTGTCTGTCCGTCCTCGTCCTCGAGTGCGATGTGCCATTCGCCGCGTGCGTGCTCTTCGGCAAGGGTGGTCAGCCCAAACCGGATCACATGCAGGTCATCCGCCGAGAGCAGCTTCTGCTCGTGCAACATTTCAACATGAGCGATTGAGGCCGCAACGTCGTACTTGACGAGCCGCTCATCGAGCGCATAGTCCTCGCCCGCCGTGTAGTGCAACACACGGCTGTCGAGTGGAGCGCCCTTGTCCCACAAGCGGCTCATGTTGCTATTACGAAGCGCCGTGCGTCGTCAGCTGTTCAGCAGGCGTGAGGGCATTCACGTCGGCAACAATCAAAGTGCCCGTACCTTCGTTGGTGAACACCTCACCGAGGATTCCCTCGGGCGATTTGTACGACACCACGTGTACCCGGCGAACACCGCCGAGAATGGCATTCTCAATGGCCTTGGCCTTGGGCAACATCCCCTCGACAATCCGGTTCTCTTCCCGCAGGCGCTTCAGACCCCGCAGGTCCGTGTAGGAGATCAGCGAAGTGGGATCCTCGACGCGCTCGAGAATACCGGGCGCGCCGGTGCATAAAATCAATTTCTCAGCGCCGAGCGCGGCGCCGATCGCCGCTGCGACAGTGTCTGCGTTGATGTTGAGCAGAACGCCCGTCTCATCCGCGGACAACGGGCTGACAACGGGCATCAAGCCATTGTCCAACAGCTTGCGGATAACGGTCGTGTCGATACCGTCGATGTCGCCCACGAACCCGTAGTCGACCATCTCACCCGACCCGACCTTTACCGGCGGTCGCCGGTGGGCGCGTACCAGCCCGGCATCCAGGCCGCTGATTCCCACCGCATCGATGTTGAGGTCGCGGCAGAATCCAAGAATCCGGGTGTTGATGAGTCCGTTGAGCACCATTGCGGCCACGTCGATGGCCTTCTGGTCGGTCACCCGCCGGCCCTCCACCATGCGCGCGGGAATTCCCAGCGCCTCGGAGATTTCGGTGGTCTGCGGTCCGCCCCCATGCACCATCACGACGCGCACGCCGAAGTAGTGCAGGATTGCGATCTGTTCGATCAGAACCCGCGTGGCGTCGGTATCGCCGAACACTCCACCACCAGCCTTCACAACGAAGGTCTTGCCCTTGTACATGCGGATATAGGGAGCGGCGCTTTTGAGCGCCCGGATGGCGAGAGTCTGTTCGCCTCGATGCATGATCATGTGAGTACTCAAACTCCTTTGAGCAGTTGATAAAGCACGGCCATTTGCACGACCAACCGATTGAAAGCCTCGCGTTGCACGATGCTGCGCGGGCTATCCAGAACTTCGTCGGCAACGGCGGTATTGCGCCTCACCGGCAAACAATGCATGAGACGGCAATCTTGCGCCGTCTTTGCAAACCATTCATTACGAACACACCAGTCCAGCAGCGCGCCGCGAAGCTTGGCATCCGCCTGTGCGTCTCCGTAGCAACTCGTCGCGCCCCATTCCTTCGCGTAAACAATACTCGCACCCGTCAGTGCGTCATTGCGATCCGCTGTCTCCCGCACCGATCCGCCGGAGTGCGCGGCCGCCCAGCGGGCCTTGTTCATGATGTCCTGGGGTAGAGCAAAGCCTTCTGGCCTCAGGACCACTACTTCCATGCCGCGCATTGCGGCCATGTGCACCGTTGCTGCGGGCACCGCGAGGGGCAGTGCGCGCGGATGATACGCCCATGACAAAACAAAGCGACCGTTTCGCGGTACACCCAGGTCATCCATGGTCTTCCAATCAGCCAGGGCCTGGCAGGGGTGGTTGACCGCCGACTCCAGATTGATCAGTGGCTTGTCCACCAGCTCTGCCATGGCCTTGAAGTTGGTCTCGGCCAGATCACTGGCGAGGTCCTTCCCGTCGGCAAAAGCACGGATACCGAGCGCGTCGCAGTAGGAAGCGAGCACTGGGATACCTTCGCGCACGTGCTCGGCCGCCGCGCCGTTCATCACGGCTCCCAACCGCGTCTCGAGCTGCCAGGTGCCCTGCCCTGGAGTGATGACGAACGAGTTGCCTCCGAGCCGCGCCATACCCGCCTGAAATGAAGCCAACGTCCGCAAGGAGGGGTTGAAGAACACCAGTCCCAGGATCTTGCCCGCCAGCGCCTGGGGCTCGGGATTCGTCTCGAGCCGTCGCGCAAGCTCCAGCAGCGCGGCAACCTCGTCGCGCTCGAAATCGGCAAGATCCAGGAAGCGCTTCATGCAGGCAGATCCGCCAGCGTGTCGCGCAACATGTCCACTTGCTCTTCCAGCAGGATGAACGGCGGCAGCAACCGCAGGATGTTGGGATCCGTCGCCGTGCCGGCGAGAATGCCGCACTCCAGCAGCTCCGCCTGGATCTCTTTTGCCGAGCGTGTTGTGCGCAGTCCGGTGAGAAAGCCAGCGCCCTGATGGCCAGTCACTGGACCCACGATACAAGTCTGGCGGATGTAGGCGCCTACCCGGCGCACACGCTCGAGCAGGTTTTCCGACTCGATGGCCTCAATGACCGCTTCAATGACCGCGCAGGCCATCGGGCCACCGCCGAAGGTGGTTCCCAGCAGATCGATCTTGAGCGCTTTCGAGGCCTTCTCTGTGGTGAGCAGAGCCGCGCACGGGAAACCGTTGCCCAGCGCCTTGGCCGTAGTAATCATGTCGGGCGTGATGCCATACATGTTGGCCGCGAACGGATGGCCGACGCGGCCCATTCCGCATTGCACTTCGTCGAAAATCAACATGGCGCCGACCTGATCGCAGCGGCGACGCAGGGCTTCGAGGAACTCCTTGCTCAGGTCGATGGCGCCCGCGAGTCCCTGCACGGGCTCGACAATGACGGCTGCGGTTTTGTCGGTGACAAAGCCAGGAATCGCATCGATGTTACCGCGCGGAATGAAACTGACATCGAAGGGTGTCCGCGGGTAGCTGTACCACTTCTGTTGGGCTCCCCAGGTTACAGCGCCGGCACCGGCCGTACGGCCATGGAAGCTGCCGACGACAGCGCAGACCTGCGGGCGGGAAGTAATTTGGAACGCCAGCTTCAGCGCATTTTCATTCGCCTCGGCACCGCTGTTTACAAAAAACACGCTGGTGATCGGCAGCTTGGAAAAGCGCACCAGGCGCTCGGCCGCGCGCGTGCGTACCTGCATCGCCACCGCGTTCGATTGAAAGTTGCACAACTGCGCCTGGTTGGTCAGTGCCCGTGTGAAACCGGCATGCCCGTAGCCGAGTGCGGCAACGGCATGTCCGCCATACAGGTCGAGCACGCGCTCGCCCCGGCTGTTGGTCAGCCAGACGCCCTGGGCGGTGGCGACTTCAATGGGGTATTGCGCAAATACCGGCGCAAGGAAATCGGAACTGGCCGCGGCCGGCCGGGTAACGGAGGTCAATGAGTTCATGGGCTCTCGCTTCAGGTCCACCCGGGTGCAGTGGCCGTGAGACCCGAGGTCTCTGCCAGGCCAAATATCCGGTTCATCCATTGCACGGCTCCGCCGGCCGCACCTTTATTGAGATTGTCGACGACACACATGACAGCGACGGTTCGACCGTTCGCCACGGCGGACATATGCGCGTAGTTGCTGGTAGCAACTTCCTTGACACGCGGAGCCTGCTCACTCACACGTATAAATGGACAGTTTGCATAAAATTCGCGCAGTGCCGCCAGTACCTTCGGTGTGTCCACCGGGGTTTTGAGTGCGGCCTGCACTGTGACATGGATACCGCGCGCGAACGGGCCGGAGTGCGGCACGAACGCGAAGTCAGCTTCGACACCCGAGGCCGCTCGAGCACAGGCGGCAATTTCGGGCGCGTGGCGGTGGCTGAGCGCGTTGTACGAGTACAAATCGCTATGTCGAACCGGGTGATGGGTTCCCTCGATCGGCTTGCGGCCTGCACCGGTGCTACCGGTCACTCCGGAGACGAACAGCATCGGTGAAGTCAGGCCCAATGTCAGCAGAGGCACGCTTGCAAGCAATGTAGCGGTGGCGAAGCAGCCAGGATGTGCCACATGCGGTGTTTCGAGTGACTTCAGATGCTCGGGTACAGCGCAGGTAAACTCGGCAATCCGCTTCGGGGCGCCATGCTCATGTTTGTACACGGCCTCGTAAGCCGCCGCGGAGGAGTAACGGAAATCGGCGGAGATATCGACAACTCGCGGGCGTGTCCCCGCCTTGGCCGCCGCCACGAGTAGCGAGTCAATCAACGCCGCCGACACCCCGTGCGGAGCCGCCGAAAACACGGCCGACTGCGGCATCTCCACCAACAGCTTTTCGATTTCCGCCTGCGACTTGAAACGCACGTCGGCATAAGCGCTCACCAGGTGAGGGAAGGCTTTCGCCACGCTCTCACCCGGCTGGCTGTCGGACAGAACGGCCGCCAGCTCGAATTGCGGATGTCCGGCAATCAGGCGCAGCAACTCGCCGGCCACATAGCCGGTGCCGCCAAGAACAACAGTGGGAATCTTGTTGCTCACGCCGGTGCTCACTGCGGTGCCTTGACGCCAATGGCCTCGATCACCCGGTCACCGAGGGCTGCGCCATTGGTCATGGCGTTGAAAGCCGACACCCCGAGCTGGTTGGTAATGATCTCCACACCGACCTGGTTGTCAGTCGAGGGTCCGGTCACTACACACGGCTCGATACCAAATCGCTCACGCAACAGCTTCACACCACCCCAGGCAGCAACGGGATCGTTGGCCGAAAGAATCACACCAGTGAGCGCCGCGCGGATGTCGGGGCATTCCAGAATTGCATCGACGCCGTAAGTACCCAGAATGCCGTCTCCCAGCTCGAACACGATTGCATCGGGCTTGCCGGTGGCGAGCTCGGTCAACATGGAGCGCGTCAGCGCGGGCCCGTTGACCTTGGTCGTGGATACGACACCGAGATCCGTGAAAATCATTGAATTGCGCGCACCCGCATCCTCCATGGCGAGGATATCCCGGCGCAGCGATACGCCAGTGGCTTTGAATGCATCAATGACCAACCCGCGGTGACGCATCCGGCTTATGACAGCACAGGCGGCGGCAGTCTTGCCCGCCTCCATGCAGGTTCCCGCCAAAGCCACAACCGGCACCCCACGGGTGTCGAGTTTCGAGTCGAAGTCCAGTCGCTTGTGTCCGACCCGGGCAGGCACGCCGATGCGCTCTCCGAGATAGGGAAAGTGCAGCACGCCGCCAATGACGCGGCAGTCAAAAGGCTTGCCCTTGTCCGGGTTGACCGAGTCGCACACGCCCAGTACACCGCCGATGTTGAGCATCTGGATGATGTCACCGGGTTGGACCGACGTTGGGACGTGACCGGAATATCCGAACAGCGCCTTGCGATGACCGAGCGCGCCCACCACGATGTCACCCTTGCCGACCTTGGCCATGCGGCCGCTGGTCAGCTCGAGTGTGTTGTAGGTCGACTTGTTGGTCAGCACCTCGACCGCCACCACCACGCCTTCCTCGGCAGGAATTTCGGTGGACACACGCACCTCGTGCGACAGACCGCACGCCTGCGTGACCGAGGCAACTTTGTCGACAACGATGGTTCGCATTCCGTTAGTCATGTTCAAGCATCCTTCGCGCGCTCGCCGGCGCGGCGTGCAAACACACCGGTCAGCGAGACAATCTTGGAAAAGCCCAGAGCATCCGTCGCAGTCCACTCACCGACTGCTTCGCCATAGACGCCTTTGGACGCAGCCATCAGCGAATAAGGTGATTCCACACCTTCAATAAACAGGTTGCCCGGCCGGAACAGCACGTGCACATCGCCCGTCACACGCTCCTGTGACGACAGCAGCAACGCCTCGATGTCGCGACAGACCGGATCGAGCAATTGACCTTCGTGCACCAGGTCGCCGTAGGGTTGGGCGACCAACTCCTTGATCCGCTGCTGGCGGCCAGTCAGCACCAGCTTCTCGAGCTCACGATGCGCGGTCAGCAGAGTTTCCGCCGCCGGTGCTTCGAAAGCGACCCGACCCTTGGTTCCGATGATGGTATCGCCCAGGTGAATACCGCGCCCTACACCGAACGGCGCCGCAATGGACTCCAGTGACTCGATGACTTGCACCGGTGAGAGTGCCTTGCCGTCGAGACCCACAGGGCGGCCGCGCTCGAATGAAATGACATGGCGCTCAGCTGCCCGCGGATGCGTGAACGCATCGCGAGTCAGGACCCAGGCGCTGTCCGGGATGCTGCCAATGGAGGTGAGCGTCTCCTTGCCACCGATCGTGACACCCCACAGGCCGCGGTTGATTGAGTAAGCCGCGCCAAACGGGGGCACCGGCAACTTGCGCTGCTGCAGGTAGTCGAGCTCTTCCTGGCGCTTGAACGCCTTGTCGCGCACGGGGGCCAGCACTTCCAGTTCCGGTGCCAGCGTTCGCAGCGCCACCTCAAACCGAACCTGATCGTTGCCTGCGGCAGTGCAGCCATGCGCAATCATGTTAGTGCCCAGCTCCCGCGCCATGCGCGCAATGGTCTGTGCCTGCATGACTCGTTCCGCGCCTACGCACAGCGGATACAGCTGCCCGCGTTTGACGTTGCCCATGATCAGGAAGCGCAGCACCTGCTCGAAGTAGTCGGCGCGGGCGTCAACCTGATGATGCTCGATCGCGCCCAGCGCGCGTGCCCTCTCGGCCAGTGTGCGCGCGGCAGCTTCATCAATGCCGCCGGTGTCCACGGTTACGGTAATGACCGGGCGGCCGGTGTTCTCTGCAACCCAGGGAACCAGGAATGAGGTGTCGAGCCCACCGGAGTAGGCAAGAACAATGGGCTTGGCGCCCGCGTTAGCGGTGGTGTGAGGCATGATTGTTTAGGCGACTCGGAAAATGGATTGCAGGCGGCCGAGCAGCTCGTCCTGAGCGCGAGCGTTGGCCGTTGCGATGAATATGGTGTCGTCACCCGAGATCGTCCCTGCCACCTCCGGCCACTCGGCCTTGTCGATGGCAACGGCGACGCTCTGCGCGGCACCCACGGTGGTCTTCAATATCGTCAGGGATGGACCCGCTCGTTTCAGGCCGCGCACGAACTGCGCGAGTGTCCCGAAATCCCCGTTGGCCTGGGTCACTTCTTCGGGAGGCAATACGTAGCGTCCGCTCGCTTTCAGCACCCCCATGTCGCGCAGATCGCGGCTGACGGAGGACTGCGTGACCTCATGTCCTTCCTTTTTCAACAGGCGCACTAGGTCCTCCTGCTTGCGGACAAAGCCCGCCCGCAGGATGCGCACGATGGCGCTACGACGTTCGTGTTGTTGGGAATCCATGAGCACAATGCATAATCAAGCGCATAAAGGGGTCCGTATTCTGCATATTCATGCACGCAGGGTCAAGCATTATCTGTGCATTGCTGCGCCGCGATCTGCACGATACTGGCGCCCTAAAAACCAGCGGGAGCGACCGAAATGACACGCACACTTGCCTCAATTGCCCGCCACTACCAACTCGCTGCGTGCTGCGCTCTGCTGGCGGCGATTCCATTCAGCGCCGCGGCGGCTGGCGCAATCGATGCAGTGTCATCGAAGGATGCCTCCGCGGGTATGCGCGCAGCGATCTCGCAAGGGATCGACAAGGCCATCGGCACGCTCGGCGCGCCCAACGGATTTCTCTCCAATCCGAAGTACACGATCCCGCTTCCATCAGCGCTCGAAAAGGCGGATCGCGCGTTGCGAATGATCGGTATGTCGGGTGATGCGGACGAGCTGAAAGCGGCCATGAATCATGCAGCCGAGATGGCGGTTGCTGATGCCAAGCCCGTGTTCAAACAGGCGGCGCAGCGTATGACGGTTGCAGACGCCAAGGGCATTCTGACCGGCGGCGAAACTTCCGCAACGCAGTACTTCCGGCAGGCCACGAGTACCCAATTGACCACCCGGTTCAAACCCATCGTCGAGAAGGCCACGGCCAAACTGAAGTTGCGCGGCCTGTACGATCAGTACGCGGGCAAGGCGGCGCAGGTCGGTTTGATGAGCGCGCAGGATGCCAACCTGAATGATTACGTGACCGCCAAGGCGCTCGATGGGCTGTTTCAAGCCATCGGCGAAGAAGAGCGTGCCATCCGCAAGGACCCCATGGGACAGGCCAGCTCGTTGATTAAAAAGGTCTTCAGCGCGTTATAGTCGCGCCTATTGGCTTCACTCAAACGAGGTTTCCATGAAGAACGACAAGAGCTCACCCCTGGTGCCAGTCGCTAGCGCACAACACGACTGGTTCATCCAGTCCTTGGTCAACGTCGCCAATGTCGCTCCGCTGAGCTTCGGTGTGACGTTACAGGTGAGTGGCCTGTTGGTGTCGGGCTATCTCGTGAGCGGCAAGACCTATTTCGAAGCGGTGGGGCAACAGATCGTCAATGACGTTGCGCAGAATGCAGCGCTTGCCGATCAGATGCGCACGATGTTCTCAACATTCGAGTCAGCGTATCCCAATGATCCCGGCCAGGCTGACCGGCCGGTTCCGCAATTCATCCATTTGCAGAACGCCCGTTTCTACGGCACTGATGGCGCTCCTGTGCCGAGCAACGCGGGAGTTTGGTGGCGCGGGCGGATTTCGGAGATCAGTGGGATTGTTATTGGCATACTCAATGTGGCGTAGGGGTGGATAGACACAACGAGTGAGCAACAGTGAATCTCCGCAGGAATTGACCCTGTCGGAGTTTGTGGAGACCTACATCCAGCGCATCGCGCAGATGCCTGGTTGTGACAAGGTGATTTTCGATCCGGTCAACCGGGTGATCCGGTTTGAGTACCAAGGGCAGGTGCAGTTCGCCCGACCGCAGTCCGCCTATGCGGAGTACAAGAAGGACATCAGCCGCCTCGATGCGCTGCTGAACGCCCACATCAACGGCATCCATTTCACGCATACCGAGGCTCCGCGTTCGTTTGCGGCAGTGGCGCCGAGCCTGATGCCGATGGTGCGCGACCGCCGCTACCTCGACTTGGCGCTGCTGACGGGGCGAGTCAGCGGCCCACGCGTGCTGGAACTGTCGGAGATCGCCCCCTTCCCCTACCGCGAAATCGCGGGCGAACTGGTGCTCACGCTGGTGCGGGATTCGGCGGACTCGACCTTACTGGTGAGTGAGAGCGATCTGAAGCCATGGGGAGTGAGCTTCGACCAGGCCTGCGAGGTGGCCATGAAGAACCTGCGCGGCCGCACGGAATTGCGAATGGAGGAGTTGGTCCCCGGCCTGTACGGGTCCAAGTGGCACGACACCTACGATGCGACGCGCTTGCTGCTGACCGACCTGCTGCGCAAGCTGCCGCTGAGCGGCGATCTGGTTGTGGCGGCGCCAACGAGGACTCATCTGCTGGTGGCTGGATCGGACAATCGTCCGGCTCTGGCGGCCATGATCAGTACCGCGGTGCAGTTGCTCGATAGCGACCCCAAGCCGCTGTCAGCGGACGTGCTGCAATTCACGGGCAATCGCTGGACCGAGTCCTGGCTGCACGACGCGCCGGCCCTGGTCAACGCGCGCTGCAATCTGTTGTACCGGGACTATGCTCAGCAGAAGGAGATGCTGGACAAGTTGCACCAGGCGAATGGCACTGAGCTTTTTGTCGCGAGCTATCGCCTGGCCAAGGCCGATGGCAACGGTGAACCTCTGGTCAACGTCGCCCAGCTTACGGAAGGTGTTGTCACGCTCCTTCCCAAGGCTGACTACCTGATGTTGATGACGCGAGCGCGCGAGACCCTCATCGTCACCTGGGCCGATGCCGAAGCGGTGATGGGCGGTATGCTGAAGAAGCTCAACATCTATCCGCTGAGGTATCTGGCCGATACCTTCCCCAATCCTCAGCAGCTAACCGCGCTGCGCGCCAAGGTGGTGAAGTTTGCCAAGGCGGGGCGGCAAAGTAGCGCCGCGAAGGCCGGGCCGCATCGGATCGCAACGCAGGAGCCGGATCTTGAAATGGAGCAGGCGCTGGCCAGCCTGCGGCAGCGTTATGCAGCCCTTCAGCAAAATCCGACGCGGTCCACCTTTGAGTCCATGTGCGCCCCGAGTCCATCCTGGCTGAAGCCATCCGACGCCTTGAGTGAAGTCAGCACGACGCAATTGCGTCTGCTGGCGGAGGGTAAGATCTTCTGGGCGGCGCTGGTTCAGGCCAACAAGCTGATGTTCTCGCCCGGCACCGCGGATTGCCCGGGTTTGCTGGTCTACAGCACCGATCAACACTTCGACGCGCGCCCGCACGAATTGCGAGCCATCGCCAGCCGGATTCTCGAGTTGAAGGGAAGTACTCCCGCCGACCCGGAGCTGAAGGAAATCGCCACGGTGGTGACCGACGAGATGGCTCGCTCGCTCGGTTGGAAAGTGCCGGAGGCGCTCACCGATAATGATGTGCGCGCGGCGGCCTTCCTGATATTTCGCCAACACATTCCCGGCCGCGTGCTCACTGCGTCGCTGTTTCCGATCCTGGTGCATCCGTCGACACAGGCGGTGATGATCGTCCCCTCCGAGACTTGGCCGGATGAACTGGTCCGAAGCTGGAAGCCCAGGACGCAAGAGCGGACCCTGGAGGAAATCCGGCGGCTGCCCGAGGGGCTACGGGTGACGCACAGTCCCAACCCCGTCGCCGCCATAATGGGCAGGGACAAGGACCAGCCCTTTGTATGGGAATACATCACCACGGTCGAAGCACTCCACGCCCAACTCAACATCGTCGAGTTCGGCGCCTTCAACCTGTCCAATGGCAACTGGAGATTCTCGAATACGGATGGCCAGCCGTTCTCCACCCAGCAGTTTGCGGAGTGGTATTCGTGCACTGACGGGGTCCTCAAACCCGGCAAGCCGGCGGCGGACCAGAAGAACTGGGACCGCGGCAAGGTCCTGCGCTCTTCGCGCTGTATCTGGTACTTCATCGGCAAGGACGCGGAAGGAAAACTTTTCCGGGGCGAAGCCGAGATCGAGCAGCGCGGCACGCTGGTGCCGCCCCACAGCGAGGCCCCGGCCGTCAAGGCACCGGGTGGTCTGGCCGCGGTTGCCCGCGTGTTCGGCAAGGCCGGCGCCGAAAGCCTCCTGCGCTTTGACGGCGTCTACCGCGTCAAACAACAACCCAGGAACGACGAGGACCAGAAGTACTGCTACCTGCGGTTGTATTCGGACAAGACGGCCTTGTACACCACGTCCACCGAGAACCCTTCCGAACTGACGAAATCCTTCAACGTCAAATCCGGCAACGTGCCGCAGGGTGACTACAAGCTCAGCGGCAATACCATCCGCATCGAAATCCGCGCAGTGAACACGACGCTGGTGTTTTCCGGCACAGTCGACAAGAACCGGATGGTGCTCGAGTCCAAGAGGTTTTCCGACAGGCCCGTGGTGAGGGATGAATTCCTCTTCATGGGCTGGCGGCCCTGATCGGGAAGTCGCTCCGCCTCAGACGATTCACTTCCTGAGCACTCCCGCCCTTCCGCTTATAGCAAGAATCGGATTTCGCCCGGCCATCGTGGAAGCTAATCTTCCGCCGCAAGTCATCGAGCGGTTTCGATGACCGCTATGAATCTCAGAGGGCCGTTCAAATGAGCAAAGAGACGATCAACAAGGCGGTGGTCGGCCGCTGGTTCACCGAGTTCTGGGGCAAGCAAGTCAATCTCGCCATCGTCGACGAGATCGCCGCGCCCAGCATGTTACTCAAGTACTCACTTCACGCGCCCCGGCGCGGCCGCGATGATATCAAGGCATTCATGAGCGATTTTCGCGCGGCGTTTCCCGATCTCAACTTCTGGGGGACAGCCGACCTCATCGCCGAGGGCGACTATGTTGTGGGCCAGTGGGAGGGGGGCGGCACCCATACGGGACGCGCCTTCAACGACTTTCTGGTCGGCGGTCTGCCGGCTACGACGGGCCGCAAGATGCACTTCACCGGCACGACGGTGCTGAAGGTGGTCGATGGCAAGATCGTTGAGGAAATCGGTCTAGATGATGGTGTGACTGCGTTGACCCAGCTTGGGCTGATCAAAGCAGCTGCCACAGTTGGCAATGCGTGAAGCAGTCGAATCAAGAGAACTCAACGTGTCCGCGTTAGAGCAATCCGCGCTGATGGAAGACGACGGCCTGCGTCGTCTTCCAGAGCCTCCCGCGTGGAAGGTTTCAGTGAGCCGCCTTGAATCGCCGCTGGGTGATCTCTTGCTCGTCACTGATACTGATCGCAACATCCGGGCTCTCGATTTCGCCACTCACCAAGCACGCCTGCGTCGACGCTTACGCGAGCATTGCGGAAGTGATGCATGGGCGGAGTCCCCGGCACCGGAGGAGGTTGCCCAAGCGATTGCCCGATATTTTTCAGGCGAGCTGAGTGCCGTCGATTCGCTGGCAACGGTCACGGCCGGCTCCGACCTGCAATGTAAGGTCTGGGCGGCGCTGCGCCGTATCCCGGCCGGCAGCGTCACGACCTATGGCAAGCTCGCCAAAGAGTTGGGCTTCGACGACCCACGCGCCGCTATCGACATCGGTGCGGCCACCGGTGCCAACCCCATCGCCATCGTCGTGCCTTGTCATCGCGTGATCGCCAGCAACGGCGAGCTTAGGGGGTATGCCTGGGGCTTACACCGTAAGCGTTGGCTCCTCGAGCACGAGAATGCAGTCGCGAGTGAGCTCGAGACTCCGCAGCCCATGAGACTGCCTGGTTTCTGAATTTCTACAGAAGCCAACAGTACCGCGCTCCAACTATGACGGCCCATCGAAACTTTACGTTGATCGGAACCGATGGCAGGCCGTATCAGAGCCCCGATCCGGGCTCTCTCGGTGGCCATCGAGGCAACAAGATTTACGGGCGTCTCGACTGTCGCGCAGCTCTTCAGGCGATCGCCCGTGGAGGATATGTCCAGCACCGGGTGTTCTTTTCCGACGAAGGGACGGCTGTCGCCGCGGGCTATAGGCCCTGCGCAGTCTGCATGCCGGCGGAATATGCTAGTTGGAAGAAGCGATGTACTGGCGCTCGGGCGAACTCAGCCGCGGATTAACCTTCCGCCCCACACTCGTTGGCTTGAGTGTCACAGCCGTTCGCGCTGTTACAAATACCAAACCATCGGTGCGCCCTCAGCAGATGCGTCACGGCGTGTGCAATACCTCGCGAAGAATTTTTCGCAGCATCTTGGCTGTCACAGGTCGGTCGTCCTCCGCCAAGGCTGCACGCAAAATCTCATTCATAAGGGTCTGGTAGCCGCGTCCCGCAGCTTCCGCCTTCGCACGGTACCCTTCAATTACGTCATCGTCGATCATGATAGTAATGCGCGTCTTACCGGGAGACTTGATTACCGCGCCACGTTTGCCACGACTGAAGTCATATTCCTTTCGCATACGCTAGTGCCTCGAGCTTGCTGGCCTTACGAGCGGATATGATGCGCGTTTGTTCAGCACGCGGGGTATGGGCAACCACCAAGGTCCTGCCCAAAGCATCCATGCCCAGCGTGACGAAACGCGACTCTCCCTCGGCGTCGGGATCTTCCACTGTCACTGCAAAGCTCTCGCAATCGGAGGCTGCGTTGCCGAACATGCTGTGCTTTTGACGTGCGATCAGTGAGGCTTTGCGGGCCGATGCACTCAGCCGCGGATTAGCCCTCGTACGGCTTTCACCCCAGCGCTATCCGGAAACACCGACGCATCCAACGCGCCAGTCGAGACCAACAGATGCTCGGACAACACTCCCTTGAGCACTGACCTCAAATCCGTAGTTGGTTTGAGGTCCCGACCCTGATACAGCGCTCGGGACGATAAACCCGGCCAGTCAGCCACTACCCGACCTCCCTGCACGGCTCCGCCGAGGAGAAACGCCGCGGTGGCAGTGCCGTGGTCCGTGCCACGCGTACCGTTTGCCGCGGCTGTGCGGCCAAACTCGGTCGCGAGAAGGACGACGGTGTCAGACCAGGTTGGACCGAGGCCTTCCTTCAGTGACCGCAAGCCGGCGTCAAGTGCGGCCAAGCGGCCGGCGAGTTGGCCCTCCGCGCCACCCTCGTTGGCATGAGTGTCCCAGCCGGTCGTATCGAAGACCGCTACCTGGGGGCCGTCATCGCGCCGGAGGAAACTAGCGGCCGCGCGCACAACCTCGGTGTAGCGCGGGGGTTTCGCGCGCGCACGAAGCGGCTGGCTGGCCGGCTCGGCAGCAGCCGGCACCATCGACTCCGCCCCATCTGCAATAGCGTCCGCCGCAAGCGCATCGGCCAAACGCACCGACAAGAGCGGATCGCTCGCATACAGGTCAGTAATCCGCTCCAACGTATCCTCATCAATAGCCGCAAGCTTCGAAGGCGACCACGATGTCACCGAAGCGGGCCCGCGCATAACCAACGGGATGTTCTGCCCCAATGCGACACCCAGCTCCTTCGACTGCCCAGTCCCGTTGGACTGGCCGCGCCCAGTCGACTGGCCGCACCCAGTGGGGTGCCCGCACCCAGCTGGGTGCAGCGACGCCAACGCGCGGTTGAGCCAGCCAGTCTGCACCGCATGCGGCTGCAAAGAACCATTCTCCAACACGTCCTGACCATCGAAGTGCGAACGCTCGCGATAGGGGCTGGCGATCGCATGAAAGACAACGAGTTCCTTCGCGCTGTATGAGTCACGCATGAAGGTCAAGCTGGGGTGCAGCCCGAAGAACCCATCGAGTGGCAAAGCGCCGCCGGGAGACCCCGGTGCTTTCAACGCAAGCTCGCGACGCAGGCCCGCGTAGTCTGGATCCCCGTAGGGAGGCGCGGCGGCGAGCCCATCAAGCGCGCCACGCATGACAATAAAAACGAATCGCGACTTGGAGCTTCCCTCTCCGGTGCGCGCAAACGCCAACCGCGACGTGAGGAAAGCACCCCCAAGCGCCAGCGCCCCAGCCTGCAGAAAATCGCGCCGTTTCAGCATACGCATACACACGCTCCAAAGATTCGCGGTTCGCATGACGGGCCCCGCGCAGGCAACGCGCTCCGTGCAGACAACGGGCGACGCGGCTGGCAAGACATGCGCGCGCTAACACTCATCGCCTCATAAACTCCGGCGCCGACAACAGCAGCGTAACCGCCTGCGAACCACTAGCCGCGCGCGCAATCGCAGTGCGCGTAGCACCCGTCAGGTTGTCACCCAACAACTGCGGAGCGAGCGCAGCGGCATCTCGTCGCGATCCAACACGCTGTCCAACCGCATCGGCCCACTCGATGCGCTTGATGAGCGCCGAAGCGCCGTCCCAATCCGCACTCCGATCCGGCCACCCGGCTGGAGAGCCCGGGCTGTATGTCCGCTGACCCATTACTTCAAACGGCGCTAAAGGTGAACGGCCGGTGTCGGCAGGGAGCTCGAGCCCGCGGAAGGTCGAGACGATGTAATCGTTCGGCGTCTTGAACTTCGAGAGCGGTCGCGCCCACGACTCGGGCACATCGATCAGAGCGCGATAAACCGTCGGCAGATGCCCATCGCTTGACAGAAAGGCGGCTGCGGTACGCTCAACTACACGAGGCGGCGGGTCGTCGGCAACGAAATGCCGAGCGAGTTTGGAAGCAACGAAACGCGCAGTTGCAGCATTGGCAGCCAGGTCGCGCAGCACGGCGACGCCCTGGTCGTAGCCCGCGTCAGGGTACCGTTTTCCCAAAACCATTTTTGCGCCGGGCTCGTGCAATTCGGGGCGAAACACGAACTCCCCGGGCTCACCCCGCGCAAATCGACCTCCTTCCCCACCGATTGACCAGCCAGTAATGACCTCCGCAAAAGTCGTCACATCGGCTTGCGTGTAGCCCCCGCCGACCCCGAGCGTATGCAGCTCGAGGATTTCACGCGCGAGATTCTCGTTGATGCCAACACGCCGCTCAGCCTTACGTCGCTCGAGCAGACGAGCCGCACGAGAGTGCGGCCCCACGGATATGTGATTGTCCAGATATAACAGCATCGCCGGATGCCGTTCGACTGCAAGCAACATGTCCGAGAAGCGGCCGAGGACATTCGGACGAATGGCCTCCCGTTCCATGCTCCCCGCCAGCCCCAAAACGAGATTCTTGTCGATCGACACCGCGAAATGATTCGTCCAGAACTGCGTCAGTCTCTCAACCCAGGGGCGATCAGTGCTGACGGCCTGTGCGAATCTGGCACTGACTTCTGCCACGTAGATGGGGCGAAAGACTTGCCCGACCTTCATTAGTGCAGCGACAGCGTTCGCCTCAGTTGGAGGTTCAGCCGCAGCGGCACGCTTGGCTTCACGCAATTCCCGGCGCACTTCCAGGCCGCGGGCCAATGTCTCGGCGGAGCTGTGCAGCTCGCCGCCGGTCAACAGCGGTGGGGCGCCTGCAAGCTGTGCGCGAAGCCAGTCGCGCGGCTGGGAGCCGATTTGCGTGAGCTCGCCTGGTCGGGCACCCAGGCCAAACCGATTGGCAGCAATCGCAGCGGTGGGCCGATCAAGCACGGGGAGGGTCCTCTGTTCATGGCCTGCGGCTGGGCGCCCCCGGCCAACTTCCACGGGCTACGGAAGACCGTAGCCCGTCCGTTTAGCGGCGCGAAGCGCCGTCAAAAGGCTGTTCCCTTTAAGCGCAGCAGGCGCGCACGCGTTGACCGGACGGGGGGCCCGAAACAGTGCACGGGTTCGATATACTTGCCATCCCCCCGCGCTGGCCCAACCCATGACCCCTTCTCCCGACCTGGTTCTAGTCGACGGCTCGTCTTATGTCTATCGGGCATTTCATGCCTTGCCCCCGCTGACCAACTCGCGCGGTGAGCCGACGGGCGCCGTCTACGGCGTCCTGAACATGCTCTTGAAGTTCATAAAGGACTACCAACCACAATGCATCGCTGTGGTCTTCGACGCGCCCGGAAAGACTTTCCGCGACGATCTCTTTGCCGAGTACAAGGCTCATCGTCAGCCGATGCCAGACGATCTGCGCTCACAAGTCGGGCCGTTGCTGGCGGTCATTGAGGCACAAGGCCTGCCGATCCTACGCATCGAAGGAGTAGAAGCAGACGACGTGATTGGCACGTTGGCGTGTCGAGCAGCCAAAGGCGGCAAATCCGTACTGATCTCGACCGGCGACAAGGACATGGCCCAGCTCGTGAACGACTCGGTCACGCTCATCAACACAATGAGCAACACCGTGCTGGACCGCGCCGGCGTCAAGGCCAAGTTCGATGTCTTCCCGGAACAGATCATCGACTACCTGGCACTCGTCGGTGACTCGTCCGACAACATTCCGGGAATCGAGAAGGTGGGTCCCAAAACCGCCGCGAAGTGGCTGGCTCAGTACCAGACACTGGACAATCTCGTGGCGAACGCCGCGCAGGTCGGCGGCAAGGTTGGTGAAAACCTGCGGAACGGCCTGACGACGTTGGAATTGTCGCGGAAGCTCGCGACCATCCACACCGATCTGGATTTGCCGCAGACACACGATCAACTCACACGAAAAACGCCTGACGTCGAGAAGTTGCGTGAGCTGTACACGCGCTACGAGTTGCGATCGCTGCTGCGGCAGTTGGAAGGTGGCGGTACCGGCGATGCGCCCACCCCCAGCCAGAAAGCGCCCGTATCTGAAACCCCGAGCACCTCATCGCCCACAGGCACGGGCGTACCCGAAGAACCCCCCGCCAAACCGTCCCCACTGGAAGGCGTCGAACGCCACTACGAGTGCATTACAACAGCGGAAGACCTGCAGCGCTGGATTGATCTGCTGAGCAAAGCGGACCTGTTCGCCTTCGACACCGAAACCACCAACCTCGACTACATGAAGGCAGAAATCGTCGGTGTGTCATTCGCCCTGGAACGCGGCAAAGCAGCCTACGTACCGCTGGGCCACAATTACACCGGTGCACCCGATCAACTCAACCGGGACAAGGTGTTGGCGGCGCTAAAGCCGATCCTCGAGGATCCCGAGCGCGGCAAGATCGGCCATCATCTGAAATACGACGCGCACGTCCTCCAGAACCATGACATTCAGCTTGCCGGCATGCGGTACGACACCATGCTGGAATCCTATGTGCTCAACAGCGTCGCCACTCGACACGACATGGATTCGACGGCACTGTGTTATCTGGGCATCCGGACCATCACCTATGAAGATGTTGCCGGCAAAGGCGCCAAGCAGTTGCCGTTCAACCAGGTTCCGGTAGACAAGGCCGCCGAGTACGCTGCAGAGGACGCGGATGTCACTCTGTGCCTGCATCACCAGATCTGGCCCCAGCTCGAAGCCATTCCGCCTCTGAAGAAGCTCTACGAAGAGCTGGAGCAGCCGCTGGTGCCCGTGTTGCTGCGCATGGAGCATCGGGGTGTGTTGGTAGACCGTGAACTGTTGCGGGCACAGAGCCGCGAGTTCGCCGCCCAACTGCAGGAGCTGACCATCCAGGCGCGCAAGGAAGCCGGCTCCGAATTCAACATCGACTCGCCCAAGCAGTTGCAGCAGATCCTGTTCGAGAAGCTGCAGATACCGGTGACGCGCAAGACTCCGACGGGCCAGCCTTCGACGGCCGAGGACGTGTTGGAAGAGCTGGCGCTCACCTACGCGTTGCCGCGAATCGTTCTCGACTATCGCGCCCTGGCCAAACTCAAATCAACCTACACGGACAAGTTGCCGGAGCTGGTTGACCCGCGGACCGGACGCATTCACACCTCCTACCATCAGGCGGTCGCGGCGACAGGCCGGTTGTCATCGGCCGATCCCAACCTGCAGAACATCCCGATCCGCCGGCCGGAAGGCCGCCGGATCCGACAGGCGTTCATCGCTCCCCCGGGCCACGTTCTGATGGCTGCGGATTATTCACAGATCGAGCTGCGCATCATGGCGCACCTGTCCGGCGATGAAGGGTTGCTGTCGGCCTTCGCGGAAGACCGCGACGTGCACCAGGCCACCGCCGCCGAAGTCTTCAGCGTCCCACTCGAGTCGGTGACCGGGGATCAACGGCGAACCGCCAAGACCATCAACTTCGGCCTGATCTACGGCATGTCGCCGTTCGGTCTGGCGCGACAGCTCGGCATCGACCGCGGCTCCGCGCAGCGCTACGTGGAGCGCTATTTCGCACGTTACCCGGGTGTTAAGCGCTTCATGGACGAGACCCGCCACCAGGCGAGGGAAACCGGATACGTCGAGACCGTCTACGGCCGCCGCCTGTATCTACCCGACATCCGGTCGGGTGCCGCAGCGCTGCGCCAGTACGCCGAGCGCAGCGCTATCAACGCCCCAATGCAGGGCACAGCAGCCGACATCATCAAGAGGGCAATGATTACCGTCGATGCCTGGTGTCAACGGGAGGACGTGCCCGCGCGTCTTATCATGCAAGTGCACGACGAACTGGTGCTTGAGGTGCGCGAAGACGCCACCGAGAGCATCGCCGCAGCGATACGGGAACGGATGACCGGCGCCGGAGAGCTACGCGTACCGCTCAGGGTCGAGATCGGAACAGGTCCGAACTGGGATAAAGCACACTAGATCATGTAGCCAAAAGTCGCGAATATCGGGGAACTGGAACTTTGAGTTGCGCGGTGGCGTCTCAGTCAGGAGGACACGAGAGGACACTTATGCGCAATCTCCTGATCGCTACGACCCTGACCTTGGGGGCGACCACCTTGGCCCTCCGTGCAAACACGGCCCAAGCCCAGCTACCCGACGCCTACATCGGCGCGGGTGTCTCCCAAGCCCGCATTGACGACATTTTCGACTCAGGACGTGACCTGGACCTGAACAACACCGCCTGGAAGGCGTTCGTGGGTATCAGGCCGCTGCCGTTCCTGGGAGTCGAGGCGAACTACATGGACCTGGGGAGCGAATCGCGCCGCTTTGGGTTCGACAGCGCACGAGTGGACGCACATGCCTTCTCGGCCTTTGCCGTGGGCTTTGTCCCGCTTCCGCTCCCGTTCGTGGATGTCTTCGGAAAGGCGGGTTTAGCTCGCTGGAATCTCAACGGCCACACCAATTCGTCGCTTTTTGCCATCGACGACCACGGGACTGATTTCGCATGGGGTGGCGGGGCCCAGGCGCACTTCGGAGCGCTCGGACTTCGGCTGGAATATGAGCAGTTTAACGTCCGCAACTCCGATGGAGTGAAGGCGGTCAGCTTCGATGTGCTCTTTCACTTCCTGTAGCGCGGACGCGACACCAAAACCGTCAAGCCACTGATATAAAAAGATTTTCTTACAAAGAAAGTCGGAACTTCCCCAGGGGGCGTTCGTCTAATTCCCTGAGAGGTAAAACTCTCCCCGCTTCCCTCCCTGAGCGGGTCAACCCGGTCACACGAGACCTGTGCCGGGTTAGTCTGCCCCGGTGGCCTGTCTAGGTCATCGGGGTTTTTTATGTCCCCGGGTCGGCCTCTAAGCCCCGGCCTCGGGGGTATCCACGCCCCGGGTATCCAGCCACGCCTCCAGCGTCCGCTGCGCCTCATCAATGCCAGTCTTGGCCGGCACCGAGAACAGCTGAGCGGTCCCACGATCGCCCAGAGCAGCACGGGTCTCCCGCAGAACCTTGGCCGAATCGCTGCGATTCAGCTTGTCCGCCTTGGACAGGAGCACGTGCACATTCAAAGGTGCGGTCGCCCAATCCAGAAGCGCCCCATCACCCTCCGTGAAGCCCCGGCGGGAATCGACAATCATGAACAGCCCGCGCAAGGACTCCCGCGTCTTCAGAGCATCAATCAGCGGCTGCCAGGTCGAGCGCTCCGATTCCGGGCCCTTGGCGTAACCATAACCAGGCAAATCGACGATCCGCTGATACGGCCCGAGCTCGAAGAAATTCAGCAGGCGGGTGCGCCCAGGCGTTTTGCTGGTCCGCGCCAGGCCGTGGCGGTGCGTAATGGCGTTGATGGCGCTCGACTTCCCCGCGTTCGAGCGTCCCACGAAAGCGACCTCCGCACCCTGATCGGGCGGAAATTGCCCGGGCGCTGCGGCGCTGATTAGAAATCGACCCTGTGAAAATCGGCTCACGTTCGTAGTGTACAATTCGGCGCCCTCGCACCACGGGACGAATCGGAAAGAAAACAATGGCGAAGATGATGAGGGCCGGTTGGGCGGGTCTCGCTCTGCTGGCCACGACGCTCAGTTATGCACAGACCAGTGCAGCACCCGACAATCCATTTTCCAATGGCAAGGCCCAGGACGGCGCGTCGAAGACGGCCGTATGCACGGCGTGCCATGGCCCGAACGGCAACAGCGCCAATCCCGAATGGCCGCGCCTGGCAGGCCAGAGCGCTGTGTACATCTCTGAGCAGTTGAAGCTGTTCAAGACACAGGTGCGCACCAATCCGGTCATGATGCCAATGGCTTCCGGATTGAGCGACCAGGACGTGAGTGACGTCGCCGTCTACTACGAGGCGCAAACACTCGAAGGTCTCGAAGCCGATCCTTCCTACTGGAAGGCCGGTGAAGCTCTGTATACGCGTGGCGATCGCGCCAGAAACATCCCCGCGTGTGCTGCGTGTCACGGACCCGGAGGCCGGGGCAACCTGGCGGCCGGCTATCCGGCACTTCGCGCCCAACAGTCGGTCTATGTCGTGAAGCAGTTGAACGACTATGCGAGCGGTGCCCGTTACCCGGGTGCCAAGAATCCAGCCCAGCCGAGCCGCAACGGAGCCATGATGCTGACGATTGCGAAACGATTGACGCCGGAAGACATCCGCAACGTCGCCTCGTACGTCCAGGGACTGCGCTGAACCGCACCATCACTCAGGCTGAGGCATTCCGATGATTCGATCGATCGCTCTGACGGCGTTCCTGACCTTGATCGTGTGTTCGTGCGCGCGTGGCTCGCAGACACAACATACGGACGCGCAGGCTACAAAGCCGCAGGCCCCTTCTGTGATTCAACAGGAGACCCCGCCGCCCGCGCCGGCGGACACAGCAACTCAGCAGTCCGAAGCCCAACAGGCAGCCGCTGCAGCGGCTGCGCAGGAGAAGGGCGACGAGCCTGAGGATGATCCGCGCGCGGCGCGCGGCGATGCCGGCCTCGAGCGTCTGGCGCAACTACCCGCAGACAAACAGCTGCCCGGTGGCCGTTGGAAAGCCGGCCAGAACTACGATCCATTGGTTCCCGCGCAACCAACCAGTGTGGGTCCGGGCAAAGTGGAAGTCGTGGAGGTGTTCTGGCTGGGATGCCCGCATTGCGCCGCCCTCGAGCCCTTCATCCAGAGCTGGTTGAAGAACAAGCCGGCGTATGTCGAGTTTGTTCGCGTGCCCGTGATGTGGGGTCCTGCGCATCGGGCGCATGCGCACCTGTTCTATACCCTCATCGCGATGAATCGCGTCGACCTGGTGCAGAAGGCCTTCGATGCCATCCAGAATCAGCACCAGATGCTGTTCGGCCAGAGCGAGGAAGAAACTCTCAAGGCGCAGCAGGCGTTCGCCAAGGACAACGGCGTCAGCGCGGACGAGTTCGCGAAGGCCTACAACTCATTCTCGGTCAACTCGAACCTCCAGCGTGCCGAGGGACTCACCCAGCGGTATCACGTCGAAGGCGTGCCCTTGATTGTCATCAACGGCAAGTACACGACGGATGTGGCCAAGGCCGGAAGTCAAAGCAATCTGATCGCGTTGATTGATGATCTGACCGCCACGGAACACAAGCGGTAAGCAACCAAGCGGGCATGTTGAACGTATTCGTTCCACGCCCCCAAGGTCTTGTCTGCGCCGAGCGTGAGCCCGGCGCGCCGCTTCCCGCGGATGCGGTGTGGATAGATCTGCGCGAGCCGACTCCCGAAGAAGAGCAGTTCGTCGAGACTTCCCTCGGCATCGATGTGCCGACTCGCGAAGAGATGCGTGAGATCGAGGCGTCCAACCGCTTCTACGAGGAGAACGGTGGCCTCTACATGACGGCAACGCTCGTCACCAAACTCGACACCGACCTGCCCGAGCGCACCCAGGTTACGTTCATTCTCACGGGCTCCAAGCTCGTAACCAACCGCTACACCGACCCGTTGCCGTTTCGCCGCTTCATTGCCTATGCGGCGCGACACGCAACCGTCGCGACTTCGGGTGCCATGGTGCTGGCCGGTCTGCTGGAAGCGATCGTCAACCGCATTGCCGACGTGCTGGAGAAAGTCGGCGGCGATGTCGATGCCATCTCGTCCAAGATCTTCTTCCGTTCCTATGACGCGAGTGCGCCGCTGGATTTCCGCCACGTGTTGGAACGGATCGGCCAAAGCGGCGATCTGGTCTCGAAGGCGAGCGAGAGCCTGGTCAGCCTGACCCGCCTGCTGGGCTTCGTCCAGCAAAGCGGCAACACCCAGGTGACACAGGACTCCCGCGTTCGCTACCGCACCTTGTCGCGCGATGTGCTCGCCATGACCGACCACTCCAACTTCCTGGGCAACAAGGTGTCGTTCCTGCTCGATGCCACCTTGGGCATGGTCAGCATCGATCAAAACAACGTGGTCAAGATCTTCTCCGTCGTGACGGTCATCCTGCTGCCACCCTCCGTCATTGCCGGCTTCTTCGGCATGAACTTCGAGCGGATGCCATGGCTTCACGAAACCTGGGGCGTGTGGGCCTCGTTAGGTTTGATGCTGGTGTCCGCCGTCGTGCCGTTTCTGTTCTTTAAGCGCCGGCGCTGGCTGTAACAGCGGCAACGTACCCAGTTCCAGCTAGCCGTGCGCTATGCATTGGGTCCCCTTGCGCGGTAGCCGTGGTAGACTTCGCGCCCCTCATAAGGTCGATTTGGAGTCTTTTTCATGGGTAAGGGAGATAGCAGGAGCCGCCGCGGCAAGATCTACCAGGGCTCGTTCGGCAAGTCCCGCCCGAAGGACCCGGCAAAGAAGAAGAAGCGCATCGCCGCCAAGAAGTAGTCGTGCTCAGGCGCTAGGAGGGCTCCTGATTGGTCAGTACCTTCTTGGCTTCAATGACGTCACGGACGATTTGAAGGGCGCTGCGATCATTGGGCGGGAGTTCCACGTCACTCTCGCCGCGCGGGCTTGTCCTCTCACCCCAACGCACCACGTGTGCGCAATAACTGAGACCTCCGCCGAAGCCGGGCATTAGAAGCAGGGCTCCTGGTTGAATTCGGCCCTCTTCGAGCGCCTCGCACAGTGCCACCGGGACTGTGGCGGCGGACATGTTGCCGTAGCGTTGGATGTTCACGTACACCCGCTCCATCGGTACGTGGGTGCGTTTTGAAACGGCTTCAATAATTCGAAGATTGGCTTGATGCGGGACCGCAAGATCCACGTTTTCGGCCTTCAGCCCCAGCTTTCCAAGAGCGCTCTCACTGGCGGCACCCATTCCGTGCACGGCCCGTTTGAAGATTTCCTGCCCTTCAAATTGCCACCGGACTGATCCGTACAGAATTCCGCGGTTGGCATACCGTCCGCCCATTCCATGGACCCGTAGAGTGTCTCGCGCGTCGGCGTAGCACCCGAGCTGTTCAGCAAGTAGCCCCTCTTCCTTGGAGGTCGCTTGCAACACCACCGCCGCAGCACCGTCTCCAAACAAAACGGCGACATCGCGATCGGTCCAATCCATGAACGGTGAGATGAGCTCCGCACCAATGACCAGTGCGCTGCGAACGACACCGGTTCGAATCAACGCGGTCGCAGACGACAACCCATAGAGGAAGCTGGTACACGCAGTGTTGATGTCCATGGCGGCGGCCGAATCGGCGCCGATGCGGGCCTGCACACCGGAGGCCATGTTCGGAACCTGATCCTCATGACTGCAAGTGCCGAACACAATGAGGTCGATGTCGCTGCCCTTGAGACCAGCGGCTGCCAGCGCACGCGCGGAGGCAACGTACGAAAGGTCACCGAGCGTTGCATGCGAAATGCGCCGCTCTCGAATTCCTGTCCGACTGACGATCCACTCGTCACTGGTATCCATCAGGGTGGCCAAATCCTGGTTGGACAGGACTGCGGGTGGGAGACATTTACCCCATCCAGTTATGGCTGCGTTTACCACGCTACTTCCCCCATCAGCTTCGCGAGAAGCGGAAGCATATCAGGCGCGAGCGTATGAGCCGTAGGCTCGAGCTTACCGGGCTGCGGGCGAGCGCGAGCGCCTATGGAACGCGGCTTGCGACCGAGCGTTGTGTGCCACCCAGGAGGTAAATTCATGAAACGTACTCTTCTCTTGTTGAGCCTCAGCGCTCTCGCGATCGTCGCGTGCTCAAAGCAGCAGTCGACCTCGCCCAATGCTCCCGCGGACTCAACCACAACGGCTCCGGCCGCGCCTGCGGATTCCACGTCCACTACCCCACCCGCGGATACGACGAGCCCGTCGACCACGCCGCCGCCAGATTCATCCGGCAGCACGACGCCACCGCCAGCTGACTCGACCACTCCGCCGAAGTAACAAATTTTCCTGTACCGTTACGCTTACCGGCCCCGCTTCTAGGGGCCGGGTTTATCTTCAGCAGGAGTGATTTTCATGACCCTATACGCGCTTCCCGACCTTCCATACGACTACAGCGCTCTCGAGCCGCATATCTCCGCAAAGATCATGCAGCTGCATCACGACAAGCATCACAAGACGTATGTGGATGGCGCGAACCAGACGCTCGATGCGCTCGCCGAAGCGCGTGAAAAAGGTGATTTCGCACGGATCGCCGCGCTCGAGCATCAGCTCGCCTTCCACGTCTCCGGCCACGTGCTGCACAGTATTTTCTGGAAGAACCTGTCACCCAATGGCGGTGGCAAGCCCAGCGGCGATCTGGCCAGCGCCATTGATCGCGACCTGGGCGGCTTCGACAAATTCAAACAGCAGCTCACCAAGGCCGCTGCCACCTGCATGGGCTCAGGCTGGGGCGCACTCATGTTTGACACGGTATCGGGCCGTCTGATCACCGCACAGTTGCACGACCATGAGTCCCAGACGACTCAGGGCAGTCTGCCGTTGCTGGTACTCGATGCCTGGGAACACGCCTGGTATCTGCAGTACTTGAATGAGAAGGCCAAGTTCTTCGATGCCATCTGGAACGTCATCAACTGGAAGGATGTCGCCGAGCGCTACGAGCGAGTGAAAGGCGTCGCCTTGCTACCGGAACAGAAGAAAGCTTGAAGAAAAAGAATGCGCGGCGCTTCGTACGCATACGAAGTGCCGCGCGTGCCTACCCACCTATCTCCGATTACGCACTGATCGGCGACTGCCACACGGCAGCGCTGGTCTCGCGGGCAGGCTCCATCGACTGGTGTTGCCTGCCTCGATTCGATTCCGACAGCTGCTTTGGACGCCTGCTCGACTGGAAACAGGGCGGCCATTTTGTGATCAGGCCCAAGGGCGCCGCGTCTGTCAGCAGGGAATATCTCGAGGATACATTGGTCCTCGCTACGACATACAAATCAGGCCGAAATGTCGCTCGCGTAGTGGACTTCTTCTCAATGCGGGAGGGCGGACGTCGCCGCCCGCGCCGGGAGCTCGTGCGGATCATTGAGGGCATCCGCGGAACCATGCGATTCGAGGTGTCGGTCGTCCCGCGCTTCGACTACGGCGAAGTCAAACCATGGATCTTCAAACGGGGTCGCGACTCGCACTTCGCTTGCGGGAGCAACACCGGCCTGCGAATTTTTGGTGATGTGGCTTTCAATCTCGTGGACGAGCACGACTTGTGTGCGGAGGTTCAGGTTCGCGCCAAACAAACTTTGCACATCGGCCTGGAGTTCGTCCGTCCAGAGGTGGCGAGTAGCGCACCCCAACGGCGTACGCGCACAACCGCAGCCGCCGTCGCGAAGGAGCTGAGCGGCCATTTCAAAGAGACACTCGAATGGTGGCGCAATTGGTCCGGCAAGATCGTTTACCCGGACGGCTTGGGCGCCAGCATTGCAAGATCCGCGATCACATTGAAGGCACTGACATTCGCACCCACCGGCGCAATCATTGCCGCCCCCACAACCTCCCTGCCCGAACGCACCGGCGGCGAACGCAACTGGGACTACCGGTATTGTTGGATACGCGATTCCATTTTCACGGTCTGGGCACTCAACAGCATCGGCGCTCAGTCCGAAGCCGAGGGCATTCGACAGTTCATCCAGCGCTCCGCGGCGGGTAATGCGGACGAGTTGCAAGTACTGTATGCCGTTGACGGCAAGCGACGTCTCACCGAAATCAAGTTGGATCACCTCGAGGGCTGGCGCGGCTCTCGTCCAGCGCGCATCGGTAACGGTGCTGAGCGGCAATACCAGGCGGACATGTATGGTCTGGTCGTCGAGTTCGCGCGGCAATGGAGCGAGCTCGGGCATGCGCCGACGGAGTCTTACTGGCGTTTTCTGCGGCAGACTGTCAATGCCGCCTGTGCGAAATGGAAAGCACCGGACCGCGGCATCTGGGAGGTACGCTCCCGGCCGCTGCACTTCGTACACTCGAAAGCCATGTGTTGGGTCGCACTCAACAGTGGCATTGCCCTCGCGTCGAAGTATGGATTCGAGGCACCCCTGGATCAGTGGCGGGCCACCCGCGAAAAGATACGCGCAACCATCGAGAGGCGCGGCGTGGACCCCAAGCGAGGCATTTTTGTCCGCAGCTTCGGCAGCCAGGAGGTGGATGCCTCACTGTTGTTGCTGCCACTCGCCGGGTTCGTGCGGTACGACGACGAGCGGATGGTGCGCACCACCGAAGTGATCCGCCAGCAACTGATGCAGGATGGCCTGCTGTTGCGCTACCGCACTGAGGATGGACTCGAAGGATCCGAGGGAGTGTTCCTGGCGTGCACCTTTTGGCTGGCGACGAGCCTGGCACATCAAGGCCGGAAGGCCGACGCGCGGCGCGTATTCAAACGCGCCTGCGCAAGTGCCAATGATCTCGGGCTGTTTGCCGAAGAATATTCGCGAAAAGGCCGCGAGATGCTGGGAAACTTCCCGCAGGGACTCACTCACCTGTCCCACATCGGCGCGGCCTTGTCGCTGCTGAACAATTAGAGGATGTAGCGGCTCAGGTCCTCGTCCTTGACGAGGTTGCCCAGGTGGTCATCGACGTACTTCGCATCGATGGTCACCGTCTTTCCATTCTGATCCACGGCTTCATACGACACCGTCTCGAGCAGGCGCTCCATGACTGTATGCAACCGACGAGCACCAATGTTTTCAGTGCGCTCATTCACGTGATGGGCGATCTCGGCAATACGCCGCACGCCATCCTCCGTGAAATCAACTGATACCCCTTCGGTCTTCATCAGGGCACGGTACTGAGCGGTGAGGGAGGCATCCGGCTCAGTGAGGATGCGCACGAAGTCCCCCACCTTCAACGAATCCAACTCAACACGGATCGGCAACCGGCCCTGCAGCTCAGGGATCAGATCGGACGGCTTGGACAGGCTGAAGGCCCCGGAGGCAATGAACAGCACGTGATCGGTCTTCACCGGCCCGTATTTCGTCGCCACGGTCGAACCTTCGATCAACGGCAGCAAATCGCGCTGCACGCCCTCGCGCGAAACATCCGCGCCGATACTCTCCTGGCGCCGCGTCACCTTGTCGATCTCGTCGATGAACACGATGCCGTTCTGCTCCGCGTTGAAAATCGCCTGGACCTTCAACTCTTCTTCGTTGACGAGCTTGCCGGCTTCCTCATCGGTGAGCAGTTGCAACGCCTCGCGCACCTTGACCTTGCGCGCCTTGGTCTTGTTGCCCCCGAGGTTGGCGAACATGGATTGCAACTGTTGCTGCATCTCCTCCATGCCCGGAGGGGCCATGATCTCGACTCCCATGGGCAGTGCACGGGTCTCTATCTCGATTTCGCGTTCATCCAACTCATGCTCGCGCAGCATCTTGCGGAATTTCTGCCGTGTTTCCGCATCGCGCGGCTGAGCCGGCTCATCCGTCGAGAAGCCCAGCATGCGCGGCTTCGGCAACAGCGCATCCAACACGCGCTCCTCGGCCGCATCCGCCGCACGCACACGAACCTTCTCGACCGCCTGCTCGCGAGTCATCTTCACCGCGACATCAACGAGCTCTTTGACGATGGAATCCACATCGCGCCCGACATAACCCACTTCCGTAAACTTGGTCGCCTCGACTTTGACGAACGGCGCGTTGGCCAGCTTCGCCAGGCGACGGGCGATCTCAGTTTTACCCACGCCGGTCGGACCAATCATCAGGATGTTCTTCGGGGTGATTTCCTGGCGCATCGGCTCATCCACCTGCATGCGGCGCCAGCGGTTGCGCAACGCGATGGAGACGGCGCGCTTGGCGGCGTCCTGGCCAATGATGTGCTTGTCGAGCTCGGCAACGATCTCGCGAGGTGTCAGTGATGACATTAGGCGGCGCCCTGCTTCAATTCGTCGATGACCAGATTGCGGTTGGTGTAGATGCAGATATCGGCGGCAATGCCGAGCGCGCGCTCGACGATGCTGCGGGCGTCAAGCTCGGAACCTTCCAGCAGAGCACGTGCGGCCGACAGTGCATACGGTCCACCGGAACCGATTGCGGCAACGTCGTAGTCGGGCTCGATCACATCGCCGTTACCCGAGATGACGAGCACCTTGCCGGGGTCGGCAACGAGCAGCAACGCTTCGAGCCGGCGCAGGTAGCGGTCGGACCGCCAGTCCTTGGCCAGCTCAATGGCGGCGCGAGTCAGGTTGCCGTACTTCTCGAGCTTGCCTTCAAATCGTTCGAACAGCGTGAAGGCGTCAGCGGTGCCACCGGCAAAGCCCGCCAGCACTTTGTCATTGAAGAGGCGCCGTACCTTGCGGGCGTTCCCTTTCATGACCGTGTTGCCGAGGGTGACTTGTCCGTCACCGCCCATGGCAACCGCACCATTGCGGCGTACGGCGACAATCGTCGTGCCGTGTGGATCGAACCCGTGGCTGTCAGTCATAGCGCTCCTGTATTCCTATCGACGCGCTAGACCTTTCTCCTCGCGCGGGGATGCGTTTTGTCGTAGATACGGGCGAGGTGCTGGAAATCAAGGTGAGTGTAGATCTGGGTCGTGGCAATATCCGCGTGTCCCAGGAGCTCCTGCACACCACGCAAATCTCCTCCAGATTCAAGGAGATGTGATGCGAAAGAGTGCCTGAACAAGTGCGGATACACGCGCAAGCTTACGCCCTGGCGCCGCGCCCAATAAGCCACGCGGGTTTGCACTGCGCGGCGGCCGAGGCGCTCACCACTACGGCCAACGAACAGGGCAGTCTCGCCGGTTTTGGCCAGGGAGACACGCTCCTTCAGCCACTGTTTGAGCGCGTTCACCGCTTCGGTGCCAACCGGAACGATTCGGGCCTTGCTGCCTTTACCGAGGACGTGAACGGTGCGGTCGGCCAGGTCCAGACCATTGAGGTCCAGGCCGACGAGCTCGGCCAGACGCAGTCCTGACGAGTACAGGAGCTCCATGATCGCCCGATCGCGCGTGACGAAGATATCTCCCGCGGGGATCTCCAGAAGCCGCCCCATCTGGTCCGCGTCGAGTGTCTCGGGCAGCCGTCGCTGTCCCTTGGGTGCACGAACTTCGGAAGCGGGATTGCGTCGCGGTATCGCTTTCTCCCGGATCAGAAACTCGTAGAAGCCCCGTACAGCCGAGAGTCGGCGTTGAATGCTGCGCGGCGACAGCCCCTTGGCGTGCGAATGGGCAGCAAACGTTCGGATGTGCTGGCTGTCCACGTCGCTCCAGTCCTTGAGACCCTGCTGGTCGCAGAACTTTACGAGGGCGGCGAGATCACGCGCGTAGTTGGAATCGGTATGCGCGGACAGGCGGCGCTCAGTGGTCATGTAGCGCCGGAATTGCGCTACGCGCTCGAGCGCCGCGGGATTCACTGCAGCTACTTGCAGCTCAGGCCGTGGACTTGGCCTGCATGACGGCCGGTGCAGGTACCAGCGAATCAGCGATCAGATCGGCCATGCGCGCCAGGAACTCGGTGCTCATGCCGGGATGGAAGCGATCGCGGTCGGTGCTGCCCAGAGCAAGCAGTCCGATGCTGCCCTTGTCACCCAGCGGCACAAGGGCCACTGAGCCGATGTCATTGGCGTCCGTACCGAACAGGAACTCGCGTTGTGAGTCGCGCGCCTGCCCACATCGCGGCTTGCCGTTGGTAAACAGAGTCTCAAAGGACTTGAGGTTCACATCGTCGGCGCGAACCATGCGTACGAATCGCTGCGGACTGATATCGGGGTGCTGTCCGACGAGGACCAGGACCGAGTGAAACGCATCGAAATCGACTCGTAGGCTCGACTCCATGGTCGCAATCACGGCCTCGCGTGATCCCGCCCGCAAGAGTTGCCGCGTGAAGCGGTGCAGCTTGTCGGCAAGTGCGTCATTGGCACGCGCCACGCGCACGAACTCTGCAAGTTTGGCTTCGACGGCAGCGTGCTTCTCACGCAAAACCTCGATTTGTCGCTCCACCAGGGAGATGGTGGATCCCCCTCGCGCGTGCGGGAGTCGCAAACGTGCCAGCACCGCATGGTGCCGCTCGAAGAAATCAGGATTGTGCTGCAGGTAGGTAGCGATGGTTTCTTCTTCTGTTTCCACAGCCACCACGCCACGTGCTTCTCGTGTTGTCATATATGTCAGACCTCGACGTGACCTTCGAATGATACTTCGGCAGGTCCCGTCAACCAGATTTTATCCTGTCCCCTAGTACCTTCCCAGTTTACTCGCAACGCCCCACCCGGGACGCTCACCGCTACGGACGATTCGAGCAGTCCGCGACTGCGCAGGACGGCGACGGCCGCACACGCTCCAGTACCACACGCGAGCGTCTCACCGACACCGCGCTCATACACGCGGAGCCTGATGTGCGAGCGATCGACGACTTGGGCGAACCCTGCATTCACACGGTTGGGAAAACGTGGATGCCTTTCTATGGCGGGCCCCAAAGTCTCAACAGCGGCTGTATCTATTGAATCGACAGTCAGCACCGCGTGAGGGTTACCCATCGACACAGCGCCTATTTCAACCTTACGTCCATTAACATCAAGACTATACGTATCGGCACGCTCAGGTGCATCAAACGGTAGGCTTCGAGGTTCAAAACTTGGTACGCCCATGTCTACCGAAACAAGACCGTCGCTCTGGACACGCGCGTGAATGAGTCCAGCCGGGCTATCCATCGTGACGGCGCCCGCGCTTGTCTGACCGCGGCGGTAGAGAAGGGCGGCGATGCAGCGGGCGCCATTGCCGCACTGTTCAACCTCGAACCCATCAGAATTGAAGATACGGTAGAACACCGCGGTATCCGGGCGTCGGGGCTTTTCCAGCAACAGAGCCTGATCAAACCCGATGCCGGTACGTCGGTCCCCGAGCTTGCGGAACTGTTCGGCCGACAGAGGGGCTTGCCCGGCGGGCAGATCGAACACAATAAAATCGTTTCCGGCCCCGTGCATCTTGATGAAGTCGATGCGCATGCCCCCAAGAATAGCCGAATCATCCCAGTGCGGCACGGTCCCTGAACATACAGCGATCCATCACGGTGAATATGCCGGCAGCGACTGCCTTCTCGGCAGCGGCCTCATCGACCACGCCATCCTGCAACCAGAGCGCGGGCATGCCCAATCGGATGCAGTCATCGACGATTGCCGCAACATGCTCCGGACGGCGGAACACGTCTACGACATCCACACGTTCTCCCGGCTTCAAGACATCCGTCAGATGATCGAGGTCTGGAACTGCACGCTCGCCCAGGATAGTGCCGCCCGCCGGAGTGACCGGAATGATGCGATATCCGAATCCCTGCAGCCGTCGTGCAACGCCGTGGCTGGGCCTCGACGGATCCGCGGAAAGTCCAACAATGGCAATGATTCGTGCCGAACGCAGCAGGTCTGTGATCTTTTCCGGGGGAGGGTTCTTGAACACGTGGGTGACTTGGCCTCCAGAGTGTATGCGCCTAGTCTGACGTATGGCCGCGCCTGAGCACAAAGTCCGCATTGAACCGCATGGTCGGACTATCACCGTTGCAGCGGATCGCCCCGTGCTGGAAGGCGCTCTCGCGGCCGGTCTCAATCTCCCGCATAGCTGCAAGTCGGGTCATTGTGCGTCGTGCCGCGTTCGACTGCGCTCCGGGCAGATTGAGTACCTTTCTGGCGTAGTACCCGTCGGACTGACGGCCCAGGAAGCGCAGGCAGGCAACATCCTGCTTTGCCAGGCTCGCGCTCTATCTGACCTCGTGGTCGAAGCGAGGTTGATCGCAAGCGTCACGGAAGTCGACATCAAGACCCTCCCGTGCCGTATAGCTCGGCTCACTCCTCTGGCGCCTGATGTCATGCAGGTATTGCTACGCCTGCCTGCCGTGGAAACGCTCCGTTTCCACGCCGGCCAATACCTCGATGTGCTCCTCGACGGCGGTCGACGACGGAGCTTTTCAATTGCTAACCCGCCTCACGACAGCGACTTGCTCGAGCTGCATATCCGCCGCGTTGCCGGCGGGGCTTTCACCGAGCGTTTGTTTACCGGCTCCACGACCGGGTCGTTGCTGCGGATCGAAGGACCCCTCGGCCAGTTCGTGTACACCCAGGGCCAGGGACCGTTGTTGATGATTGCCGGCGGAACGGGTTTTGCACCGCTGAAGTCCATGCTGAGGCACGTTCTCGAAGGCGGGGTCAACCGACCCATCCACCTCTACTGGGGCGCACGCCACGCCCAAGATGTTTATGAGGAGAACCTGGTGCTGGGATGGGTCCGTCAGTACCCGCAGCTGCGGTTCACGGTCGTGCTGTCCGAGGCGACTGAGACGAAAGCCGCCCATCACAGACTCGGTTGGGTTCACGAGGCAGTGCTCGCTGACCACCCGAGCCTCGCGCCATTCGACGTCTATGCGGCAGGGCCGCCCGCGCTGGTTGAGGCCATTCGGTCAAGCTTTCCCAAACGGGGTGTTCGTGAAGATCGGCTGTTCTTCGACTCTTTCGACTACTCGTCAGATTCGAAACCGGTCGCGTAGCTCGCTGGCCATCCGACGGCTGACCTGGAGGGGCGCTTCGCATCCACGCAGCCTGACAAAGTACTGCCCGTCAGCGTTGCGTTCGATTCTTTCCAGATAGCGCACGCTCACCAACGTATTGCGATGGACGCGTACAAAGGCTGCTCCAAACTCTTCTTCGAGCGCACGCAAAGAGTCTTCAATCAGATCCTCGCCCTGCAGATGTCGAACCGTCGTGTACTTCTGCTCAGCGAAAAAGAACTGCACTTCCTCGAGCGGGATCAGGCGCAAACCTTCGCGATGTCGCGCGGCGATGTGGGTACGGCTCTCGGTCTTGTTTCCCAGTTGCTGTAGCTGCGGGCGGGTCAACCGATTGGCGTGAGTGAGAGCCGCGGCCAGCTTTTCCTTGCGGATGGGCTTGAGCAGGTAGCCTACCGCCTGGGCATCGAAAGCCTTCATCGCATATTCGTCGTACGCGGTTGTGAAGATCACGGCAGGCGGCTGCTCCAGCAGGTTCATATGTCTCGCCGCTTCTATGCCATCAATGCCCGGCATGCGTACATCAAGAAGCACAACGTCAGGTGCCAACTCTTCGGTACGCTGCAGCGCCTGCTCCCCGGTGGCGGCCTCACCTATCACGTCTGCCAGATCCAGTTCGGCCAACAGGCTGCGCAAGCGCTCACGAGCAGGCGCTTCATCATCGACGATCAGCACTCTGAGCTTCATCTCGCGAGCTTCTGCGGATTTTCAATATGGGGGAAGCGGAGCGTCACAATGTACTCTGTGTCGAACCGACCCGATTTCACCAGGCCGCGCTCGCCGTACAGCAATCCCAGGCGCTCGCGGATGTTCGCCAGTGCCAACCGGTTGCCTTCACGCTCGTTCTGATAGTCGCCGACCGGATTGCGCACGACTATGGTGATGAGGTCACCGGTCAACTCGCCCGTGACGGTGACAGTGCCTCCGTCCGGCTGCGGCTCGATGCCATGGTAGATTGCATTCTCGAGCAGCGGTTGCAGCATCAATCCCGGCACCAGGGCGTGCCGCGGGAGCGATTCGATCTTCCACTCGACACGCAATCGCGGCCCCAATCGCAACTCTTCGATCCGCTGGTAGGTACGTGCAACCTCACACTCCTCTTCGAGTGTGATCGTGTCGCGTTTGTCGTTGAGGTTGGCGCGGAACAGATCCGCCAGGTCCTGCACCGCCTGCTCGGCCACCGCCGGGTTGGACCGGGTGAGCGAGGCGATTGTGTTCATGCTGTTGAACAGGAAGTGGGGGCGGATGCGGGCCTGCAGGGCATGCACCCGGGCGGTCGCCTGCATCTCGATGTTGCGCCGCCATTCGTGAGTCACATAGAAGTAGCGCAGCGCAAGAGCCGTGACTATCAGGCCAATACTGACGTTCCTGACCAGAAACGAGGTGAGATCGGGAGGAAACAGCACGGCGGCGCCTGCGTCGGTGACCAGGCTGGTCCTGCCCAGGATGAAGGTGCCCGTGGAGATTATTGTGATGAGGCCCGTGATCAGTGCCAGGATGGCTGCCGAGCCCCGGCCAACCTGGAGCCGGTTCAACGGCACTCGCATCCAACATAACAATCCGGCGCCCGCGAGTCCGATCCACAACAGGAACATCGACGTGCGTGACAGGTCGGTCCAGAAGCCCATCAACACATTTTCACGGGCGAGGGTCAGCACGACCGCCGTCAGCTCAACAATCAGGACGTTGGCCAGCGCGGCGTGTGAAGTGCAAAAATCAGGAAGATATAGAGACTTGTTGGCGCCGTCGGAGCCGTTGCTCATGCGTCTTTTGTGGGCGCGCCGGGCTTGCCCGAGCGGTCGAACAGCTCTTCCTTGAGTCTGAAGGTTGCGGAGATGTCCTCGTCGCCATAACCGCGGGAGACCAGCTCGGCGTATTCACCGAGCATGCGTTCGACAACGGGTAGCGCGACACCAAACCGGGCAGCCATATCGCGACAGATGCCGAGGTCTTTTGCATGCAGCCGTACGCGGAAGCCGGCGGGGTAAGCGCCTCGTACCATGTTGGGAGCGCGATGCACGAAGTACCAGCTAGAGCCAGCGCCCTTGCCGAGGGTGTCGACTATCTTGTCGAGTGGCAGACCTTGCGCACGCGCGAAGGCCATCGCTTCGGACACGGCCTCGATGATGCCGGCGCACATGATCTGGTTCGTTGCCTTCGCCGCCTGCCCACTACCGGTGGGGCCGAAGTGCGCAATGGTCTTGCCGAGCGCGGCAAGAATCGGTTGTGCCTGGGCGAAGCCTTCGGGGGTACCACCTGACATGACGGCAAGAGTGGCGTTCTGAGCCCCTTCGACGCCCCCGCTGACGGGGCAGTCGAGAAATTCGACTCCCGCGGCCTGCAGCAGGCTGGCAGCGGTTCGCGCGGTTTCGGCACCGACCGTGGAGCAGTCGATGACGAGGCCACCCTTGCGCATCCCCGGTGCTATGCCGCGGACGACCTGCAAAACGTCATCATCGGCCGAGACGCAAATAACCACTGCATCGACATTGGAAGCGAGAGCGGCGAGTGTTTCCGGGGCCTGGCAACCGAGCTCGGACGCCAGTGACTTGGCCTTATCGCTGGTGCGATTCCAGACGGCGCCCAGAAGGCCGGCCCGGTGAAGATTGCGCGCCATGTGCACGCCCATGGCACCGAGGCCAACAAAGCCTACGCGCATCTCGAGTCTTCCCTAGTCGACCGGCCGGATTGGCCGTCAGGCGCACTATAGAGGGTCCCCAGGGCCGGGACTACTTTCGACTACTTTCCGCAGAGCTCCTGCATCTCTTGGCGCGCCTTCACACGATAGGCGTCAGCTTCTTCGTCAGAAAGGTATTGACGGTCATCCGGGCGATCGGTGTCCTTCGCCTTGTCATTCTCGCCCTGCTTGAAAATGCGTCGTGCCTGGATGGCCTTGTCGTATCGATCCTTGGCCTCCTTGCACTGTTGTTCCCGCATCTTGGCGAGGTCCTGTTTAACGGCCTGAGCTGCATTCTGCTGAGAGGCCGGCGCAGACGGAGCAGCCTTATATTTCGGCGCATCGGGTGTACGCGAAGCCGTATCGGACCCGCCCGTGGGACGAGGCTTGCTCGATTTGATCACCTCGGAGCCAGGCACCCACTGATCGCTGTAGTGCACACCGCCGTGGTCGTCTACCCAGCGAAATACATCCGCGGCGTGCGCGACGGAAGCGACGCCCACCAGTACGAAAGTGCCAATCGTTAGATTTCGCAACATAAGCTGAACTCCCCGATGCGAGGGAAAGTATCGCCGGTCGCCAGAGACTGGACTATAGAACTCCGTCACAGGGTGCGCCTAGGGAATATCTGAGGAGGGGCCATACGTCAAAAAGCCTCGGCCTGCCGGGGGCAGACCGAGGCTTGAAGCTCAGCCATTGGCTATCCGAGGGCGCGATAGCCTATGAGAACCCGATCACATGTCGTAGGCGCGTTCGCCGTGCGACGAGATATCCAGGCCCTCTCGTTCTTGTTCTTCCGTCACCCGCAGTCCCATGATCGCCTTCACGACCAGGAACCCAACCGCGGCCACCACGCCCGTCCAGACCGTGACCAGAACCACGGCTTTGAGCTGAATGAGCAACTGGGCCGAGATGCCCGGGTAACCGACCGTGCCCTTCACCCAGTCCTGCACAGAGCCAGGACCGCCGAGTTGAGGCGCGTTGAAAATGCCGGTCATCAGAGCACCAAAAATACCGCCGACGGCGTGTACACCAAACACATCGAGTGAGTCGTCGGTCTTGATCAGCTTCTTCAGGCCGGTGACGCCCCACAGGCAGACGATGCCGACACCGATGCCGATTGCGAAGGCTCCGGGGATACCTACGTTGCCGGCGGCCGGCGTGATTGCCACGAGGCCCGCAACAGCACCCGAAGCCGCACCCAGCATCGAGGGCTTACCCTTGATCAGCCACTCGCAGAACATCCACGACAGCACCGCGCAAGCTGTTGCGAGGTAGGTGTTCATGAAGGCCAGCGCAGCGGAGCCGTTCGCTTCCAACGCAGAACCCGCGTTGAATCCGAACCAGCCGAACCACAGCATGGAAGCGCCGATCATGGTCATCGTCAGACTGTGCGGCGGCATCGCCTCTTTACCGAAGCCAACGCGCTTGCCGAGAATAACCGCGCCCACAAGACCCGCGACACCGGCGTTGATGTGCACGACCGTGCCGCCCGCGAAGTCCAGAGCACCCCATTGCCAGATCTTGCCCGCCGTTGCGGTCACAGCGTCAGCATTGGCCGTTGGGGTGTAGGCGTCAGGGCCGGCCCAGAACCAGACCATGTGAGCGACCGGGATGTAGCTGAAGGTGAACCAGATCACCATGAAAACCAGCACCGCCGAGAACTTGATGCGCTCGACAATGGAGCCGAGGATCAGGCAGCAGGTGATGGCCGCGAAGGTTGCCTGGAAGGCAACAAACACGAGCTCGTACAGCGGGGTTGCCTTGCTGAACGTGGCGGCCAGCGAGAAGCTGCCTGAGGCCGGGTCGAATGTGCCGTTCAGAAAGAGTCGCGACGTACCCCCGAAGAACGGGTTCCCCTCTGTAAACGCTAGCGAATAGCCGTAGACGCACCACAGCACGGTGATCAGAGAGAAGACTACGAACACTTGCATGAGCACGGACAGCATGTTCTTCGTCCGTACCAAGCCGCCGTAGAAGAGTGCCAGTGCCGGAACGGACATCAGCAGCACTAATGCCGTAGACGTCAGCATCCACGCCGTGTCGCCCTTGTTAGGTACGGGTGGCGCGTCGGCCGCCCAGGCTAACGTGGGTCCTAGCGCGGCAAGCGCGAGGCCCATTGTTGTTAAAGAGGTCTTTGAAGCGGTGCGCATGTTTTCTCCCGGACGGTTTTTAGTACATCTGTCGAAGGCGCCTGGGGCACGTCGCCCCCAGGACCTTCGACCCGCAGGACGGAAAGGGTGGAACGCATGCGTTGCAGCTCCCGTCCGGCTCGGTCTCTTGGTCGACATATCGCGTGATTCGCGCAACAAACACCGGCTGCCCCCATGCTCGAGTGGTACGTATGCTTGTGAAGCGCGCATTCAAAGTGCAGATTCCGTGCCACAGCAAATTTCAGTGCAGTTTCCAAGGCTTAGGCGCGAACGCACCTTCCTGGTGCACCGTTTTGGAGCTGCCGCGAAAGCCCCTGCGTCAAATCGGGGCAGAGAAAAGAGAGGTTCGTCACATGGACACCCCCCGGATTGATGAGATCGCCCGACGGTTGATGGAGAGCGTGCCGCCCGGCGTACGTGCATTGCAGCAGGATCTGGAGAACAACTTCCGCGCAGTGTTGCGCGCAAGCCTCACCAAGCTCGATCTCGTGTCACGCGATGAGTTTGATGCGCAGATGCGCGTGCTGGAGAGAACCCGCGCGCGCCTGGAGGAATTGGAGAAGCGGGTGGCGGAGATGGAGGGTGGCGGGAAAGGTACGGTGTAAGAGGGCGAGGCGCCCCCCGCGCAGAGCTAACAGCCAAGGAAGGCTATGTCCGTCTCATTCGTCACCTGCCGGGCCCAGCTGGGGCTTTACGCTCCTTTGGTGCACGTGGAGGTCAGTCTCAGCTCGGGGTTGCCTGCGTTCAGCATTGTTGGGTTGCCTGCAACGGTTGTGAAGGAGAGCAAGGACCGCGTCCGCGCAGCCGTTGTGAATTCCAACTTCGAGTTTCCCGCAGGTCGAATTACCGTCAACCTTTCGCCAGCCGATATTCCCAAACGAGGCGGCCGCTTCGACTTGCCGATCGCCCTCGGCATTCTGCTGGCCTCACAACAGATCCGCCTCGGTGGCCCGCACGCAGCCGATCCGGGCGAGCTCGAATTCTACGGTGAGCTCGGGTTGAGTGGCGAGTTGAAGCCCGCCCCTGGAATGTTGCTCGCCGCGGCGCATGCCGCACGCATGGGGCATGAGGTTGTGGTGCCTCTGGCTAATGCTGAGGAAGTGCGGGTGTTGTTGGTGGGGGCGGCGCATGTTGCCCATGCCGCGGACGGGCGTCCTGGCCATTTTTCTTCCGCCGCAGCGGATCGCCCTGGCCACGTCGGCCCGGTCATACGCACCGCTGATCACCTGCTGGCAGTCTGCGCCCATCTCGACGGGAGCGCGCCCTTGCCGATTCTGTCGCCCCCATCGCCGTCTGCCGCGCTTCGGATCACAGATGCCGCGCTCGACCTGAGCGATGTTAGAGGCCAACTTCAAGCCAAGCGCGCGTTGGCCATTGCCGCCGCTGGAGGTCACTCGCTCTTGATGCGCGGCCCGCCTGGCGCCGGCAAAACCATGCTCGCCATGCGACTCGCCAGCCTGCTGCCACCGTTGACGGACACAGAGGCCCTCGAGGTCGCGGCAATCGCTTCGGCCAGCGGAATGGACTTCAAAGCCGGCCAGTTCGGCCGGCGCCCTATCCGAACACCGCACCACACCGCCTCAGCCGTTGCGCTCGTCGGTGGAGGATCGCGAGCCCGCCCCGGCGAAATCAGCCTCGCTCATCACGGAGTTCTCTTCCTGGACGAGCTGTTGGAATACGACCGCCGAGCACTGGAGGCACTGCGCGAACCGCTGGAGTCGGGAGTCGTATCGATTGCCCGCGCCACGTATCACACGCAATACCCGGCTCAATTCCAACTCATCGCGGCGATGAACCCATGCCCTTGCGGCCGATACGGCGATCCGCTCGGGGATTGCCGGTGCACGCCGCAACAGATCGCGCAATATCGCGCGCGCGTCTCAGCTCCGCTGCTGGAACGCTTCGACATTCACCTCGAAGTCCCTCGTGTTCAGCTAAGTGAGTTCGAAGAGTCCGCCCTACCGACCGAAAACAGCGAAGTAGTCGCTGCGCGAGTCATGCGGGCTCGCTCGATTCAAGTTGGGCGCCAGGGCAAGTGCAACGCTCGATTGTCGGACGCCCAGATTGAACGCCTGTGCTCGCCCGATGCGGCCGGGCGTGTGTTGCTGGATCGCGCGATGACAGCACTGGGATTCTCCGCGCGCACTCGTCAGCGGATTTTGAAGATCGCGCGGACGATTGCGGACCTCAATGGCGACGCTCAGGTTGGGGCGTCGCATGTCGCTGAGGCGGTTACTTACCGGGCGTTTGATCGCCGGCAGCACGAGGCTCTGAGTGGGGGGTCGGCGATCTGGCGGCCTACTTAGCTGGCCAGCCTAGACGGGCGTGCCGCGCGGCACATCTGCACGCGAGCCGCGGCCCCCGCCGCCGAACCAAGGCAAGCGGGCGACCGCTCGCTGCTTGAACCGACCTTACTTGGCCATGTCGACCATGTGGTCGACCGCAGCCTTCACCAGATCGTCCGACAGGTCAGCGCGACCGCCCTTGGCGGGCATCACACCTGCGCTTCCAGTGAATCCCTTGAGGGCGTGGTCGTACAGCACTTCCTTGCCCTTGGCCACGCGAGGGCCCCAGGCAGCCTTGTCGCCGGCCTTCGGAGCACCGGCAATACCGGCTCCGTGGCACGCGCTGCAAACCTGCTGGAAAGTCTCTTCACCCGACTTCGGTGCAGCCGGGCCACCGCTGGCACTACCGGCCTGGCCGGCTCCCGCGTCCGCTTTGATCGCGAGGGCGGTGTTGTCCTGGCCCGCAACGGCCTCTTTGGCGACGGGCTGCAGGTGCCCTTCCACGCTCTTCAGGTACTGGGCTTCTTCCAGCACCTGCTTGTCCTGGGTTTCGCCAGCGACTACGCGCGCTAGAGCGAAGAGAGCGATGCAAATCACGATCAGTAGACCGATGACCATGCTGAAGACATTAAAGAAGTGGGTGTCCTGCTTGCTCACGTTTGGATCCGCGTAGAACGCCTGGTAAATCGGCGGCGCAGTATAGACCAGCCCGGGAAATTGCGCCTTTCGGCATGGAACGCGGCGCAGCGGCCGATCGGGTGCGCCCATTTGGACCAATCGTGGCTCGGCCCCTCCGCGGCGCCGCACCCGGCGTGCCACATCGACCCCGCCTCAGTAAACCGCGCGCCCCCGAATCTCCTTCACCCCGCGCCCAATCGTCTTCCTCAGCAACGACCGCAAGGTAACCCCATCCGAATACCCGACCTTCGTTGCAATCTGCTCAATACTGTCGCTGGAACTCTGGAGCAAGTGCACCGCGTGCTCCACGCGCAGATCCTGGAAGTAGGCGAGAGGCGGCTTGCCTAACACGCGCGCCAGCCGACGGGCTAACGTCCGCTCGCTTGTGCCGACCGCCTTGGCAGCACCGCTGAGGGAAAAACCGCGTGCAAGATGCGCACGCGCCCACCGCTCAAACCTCTCAACGATGGGATCTTCGTGAGCCAAGTGATCCGGAATAATGAACGGCGCTTGCGACGGGCGCGGATCGACAACGAGATAGCGCGCGCTAAGCGCCGCCAAGGCCGGGCTACGCTGACGCACCATCCAAAGTGCAGCATCCAGATGCGCTAATGCCGCGCCCGCCGTCAGGAATCGCGAGGACTCGATAAGCATTCGCGACTCGTCCAGATGCACGTTGGGATACCGCTCGCGAAACATCGGTGCCAACCACCAAGTTGTGGTTGCACGTTGACCATCGAGCAACGAGGTCTCCGCGAGGAGAAAGGTCGAAGTACACGCGGCAGCGATGACGGCGTTTTGCCCGGCCCAGCCACGAATGCACTCTCCGGCATCGCGCACATCAGGTCGTGCCAAGGCTTCCGCCAACGCATCGGGCGCTTTAGCACCCAGCGCCGGCACGAACACCGCATCTGGCCTCGCTATCCGGTCCGCCATAACAGTAGGCACGGACAATCCTTGTCCCGTTTTAACTTTGCGCCTAACGCCGACTATCGACACTTCAAAGTGTGTAGCGGCCATACCGCTGGACCGCGCTAGATCATTCGCTGTAGCGAAAGCATCGATTGCAACGGCTAGTCCGGTATCGAAAACCCCATCCAGGGCGAGCACACAGATACGCATGGCGAGAATTCTATCATTGTTGTCCTTCTTGCCACACGCGGCGCAGCCCCGGGCACCCTACCATGCGCCCTCGTTCGAACTAGGAGTCATGCCATGGTGAAAGTCGCGTTGCTGGTGCGTCTGGAAGCGAAGGCCGGTCAGGAAGCCGCGTTGGAGAGCTTTCTGAAGAGCGGATTGGCGCTCGCCAACCAGGAGTCTTTTACACCAGTCTGGTTTGCACTGAAGTTGGGGCCGTCCACCTACGGCATTTTCGATGCATTCGCCGATGACACCGGGCGCAAGGCGCATCTCTCCGGCCAAATTGCAGCAGCGCTGATGGCGAAGTCCGGGGAGCTGCTGGCCTCAGCGCCCCGGATCGAGCAGGTGGATGTGTTGGCGGTGAAACTGCCGAGTTAGGGCTATGGGCGCCTTTAACGCTGCGCCGTCCGAATGCTGACGGCAGCAATACCCGCGCCCATCAGAAGACTTCCGCCAACCTTGTTGAATATTCCGATTGCGCGCGGATTGCGAACCATCGACCGCGCTCGGGTCGCAATAACGGCGTACCCGAGCGCGTTGGAAAAGCACAGGACGAGGAAAGTCGACTCCAGGACCACGAGCTGGCGGAAAAAGTCCGCGTGCGGATCGAGAAACTGCGGCAGAAAGGCCACGAAGAAAGTGATGCTCTTCGGATTGAGTGAAGTCACCAGCCAGGCATGCCCCAACATTTTGAGCTTCGAGGCCCGGTCCGTGCGCGGCTGAGCATCCAGTGATCCCCCGGCGCGCCAGAGTTTGATACCCAGCCAGATCAAATAGGCCGCGCCGATCCATTTGAGCACCGTGAAGACCTGGGCCGACGCAGCAAGAAGCGCCCCGACACCCAGCATCGACAGGGTCATTGCCGTGAAGTCACCGAGCGCCACACCGACCGCAGTCGGCAATGCCGCGCGCCACCCCTGCCCGAGCCCGTACGAGATGACGAGTAACACGGTGGGGCCCGGAATCAAGACGAGAATTGCGGCGGTTGCCGCGAAAGCCAACCAGACATGCAGAGTCATTGGAAATCTCCCCAATCTGCTCCTGGGGCACATCCAGCCAGATTTTGCGGCCCGAGTCGAGAGCTTGCGCCTGCCTGCCTGATGTTGGCTGCAGGGCGGCGGTGTATCCTTACCTCATGCCAATCTGCGGAAGAATCGAAGCATGAGCGGCCAAATCAAGATCGGCGTTGGCGGATGGACCTACGAGCCCTGGCGCGGCACGTTCTATCCCGCAGACCTTGCACAGAAGCGTGAGCTCGAATACGCAGGGAGCAAGCTCACTTCGATCGAAATCAACGGAACATTCTACGGTTCGCAAAAACCTGAGACTTTCAAGAAGTGGCATGACGAAGTACCGGACGGGTTCGTCTTCGCACTGAAAGCGCCTCGCTATGCCACCCATCGCCGCGAGCTCGCGGCCGCCGGCCCGACTATCGAGCGATTCCTGACGGGCGGTTTGTTGCAGTTGAAAGACAAACTCGGCCCCATCAACTGGCAGCTAACACCAGGCACGAAGTTCGACCCGGCGGATTTCGAGGCCTTCTTGAAGTTACTACCCAAGAGCGTCGAAGGCCGTACCCTAAAACACGTGGTCGAGGTGCGTCACGATAGCTTTCGCACTCCTGAATTTGTCGCGCTGGCTCGTCACTACGGCGTAGCGATCGTGGTTGCAGGTGACTCCGAATACCCTCTGATCCCAGATGTCACCGCACCGTTCGTTTATGCGCGGGTCATGGGCACGACGCCCAAGCAAACTCTGGGCTACGCAGAATCCGCACTGGACCTGTGGGCCAGCCGAGCTAAAACCTGGGCGGCTGGCGGCACCGCTGAAGGGCTTGCCGTGGTATCAGAAGAGAAGGCCCAACGCGTGAAGCGCGACGTTTATCTCTACTTCATCAGCGGTCACAAAGTAGCCAATCCCGCTGCGGCACAAGCGTTGATCGAACGCGTTCGTTGACACATAGAGTCGTGAATACAACCAGTGGCAATTCGATCGCGCGCATCCTGGTGGGCGGTTTGTGTATTTCGGTGGGCGCGTACCTGCTGTTGCCGGCGCTGGGCGCCGTCCATGTCGAGGGCCTTTCGGCGCAGATTCAATCGTTGTCTGGAGCACTGAACGGCGGTGGTATTGCAAGCCACGACCCGTATCTGCCTTTGGTCACTGAATTCATCTTCCTCACATCTCCGGGGGTCGTGGATCTGCTCACGCTCTTGCATGGGACTCTCGGAGTCAGCGGTGACACTTCCTTTCGGATCCTCACCATCGGAAGTCTCGCCGCTCTGCTGGCCGCTTCGGTCATGTTTGCTCGAAGCCGTGGGTCTGTCGGCAAGGCGGCGGCCCTGGCAGCGCTGATTCTGACACCCGGAGTGATCGATTCCGGATTTTTCTTCAATGACAATGTCGTATCAGCCGCCTTCGCAGCACTGGCGATGGCGTCACTCACGCCCTTGGCGCCGGTCTGGCGTTACCTGTTGGCTGGAGCCCTCGCCGGGATGGCGGTGTTGTGCAGGTTGGACGGCATCTTTGCACTGCCACTGCTGCTGGGTGTGGCGATGATCGGACTCCCAGCCCGCTTGCAGGCAGGACGCATGCTGGCACTCGTCGCCGGTTTCATCCTCACCATGCTCGCATCGACGGCCGTCAATGGAACAACTTTGCTCGACTCGCTGTTGATTGGCCGTTATTTCAGCTATGCCCGGCAGATCGGCTTCGATCTGCGTGCGAGTCTGTTCTCTCTCGTGTATTTCTTCGGGCCGATCACACCGCTGCTGCTCGCTATCGGGATCGCGCGCAGGAACCAAGCGGGAATCATTGTGCGTAACTGGCTCGATTCAGCCTTCTTCGTGGTGTACCCATTGTTGCTTTGTGCCTTCGCCGTCAAGACTGGGCGCGAAGTTCGCTATCTCTACCCGTTGCTGGCTCCAGTCATCGCATTGCATGCGGGGCGTGGCATCGAGTGGCTTCTCGAGCAAGTACGCAAACCCGCCGGCCAGCGGCGCACACTCGCGGTTATCCTGGTGTTAGGTGTCTTTGCCGTCACCTTCTTCACTCCACCTGCCGTGATAGCGCTTGCTGATGGCCCGCGCGCCCTGGTCGGCCGACTGTGGTCACCGGTGTTGTGGTGGCGTTGGCAGGGTGGAATCAACGAGTCGATGGCGCGACTCGCCACCCTTACCGAACAGCTTGATCGTGAGCCCGCGCCGCTGGTTCTCACCAGTGCATGGAATGATGAGTTCTATGTGCATTTGAGGCTGACGGAACGTGGCTACATCAGCACAACTGCCGCCGAGACATTTCCTGGTTGTGACGGATTCTCGGTCTACACCCGTGGGGCACATCGCATTCTCCATCTGCGCCTGCACAACGAGTTTTACCTTGTGCCTTACCCGCACACGACCTACGGTGCGCTGGCAACCACTCGCGCAGCCGAATGCCCCGCGCTCAGCAAAATAACCAACACCTGGATTACCACCTTCGGCAGCAAGGGTGAGAAGTGGATTGATCCTGAGTTGATTGGCTTCGGCTACGAGCGCTTTCGACAGCCGCTCGAGGTGACGTACGCGCGGGATTGGTTGCGGGAACGCATTACGCATCGAGCGCAGACGGAGCCCTCGTGGTGTTGCTCCGATGGACTGATCGATGCCGTGGAGATCACCCCCGCCGAACGCGCGACGATCATCTCAAACGCGCGCGCCATCGCCCTGAAGTCTGCGAATGAAGAACACACCACACCGACTGCGATGTTCAATGTCGGGCGAGAGGCCAATCGCGGACGTACGAAGCTAACGCGCGATCGGTGGCCCTGACGGGGCAATTTGAATACGCGCCGCGGGCTTTCGGCTAAGCGCGTGAATGCTCCGCAAGCCATCGAGCTAGCGGAGCCAGTCCCGCGGGCCGGACCCGATAGATTCGTCTTCGCCCCTGCAAGGAAGCGCCAACCAACCCGGCAGCTTCGAACAGCTTCAAGTGCTGAACGATGGCCGAACGACCAATCGGCAGATGGCGCTCGAGCTCGCCCGCCGTACCGGGCGCCCGCGCCAGGCGCTGAAAGATGATGACGCGGATCGGGTGACCGAACAGCGCGAACAGTGCAAGGACCTCGCGGGTCTGCGCCATCCTGGCGTGCGATTTAGCCATTCAATGTGTCACGCCGGGCTAACAGTTTTGACAACCGCGGAACCTGTCTGCTGTACTCGAAATGTGATCTCAAATGGAGTCGAACCATGATCAACGGCGGGCATGTCGTTATTTACTCGAAAGATGCCGAGGCAGACCGGGCATTCATCAAGAACGTGCTGAAGTTCAACTACGTCGACGCCCACGGAGGTTGGCTGATCTTCAAGCTGCCCCCGGCCGAGGTCGCCGTTCATCCTTCCGATGAGAACGACCTGCACGAATTCTATCTGATGACAGACGATCTCGAAATGGAGATCAACGCCCTGACGAGGGCCGGGGTCAAATGCGATACCGTCACCCAACAAAGTTGGGGACGCGCGACGCGCATTCGTTTACCCGGTGGCGGAACGCTCGGCCTGTACGAGCCGCGCCATGCGAGGCCGCAGTAATTTCCTGATCGAGTCGAAAGTTGGCCGCGCCAACAGCCAGTTCGCGCTGCGATGTTATCAGGATGGCGTATAATATGCGCCATGAGCTCCAAAGAAAAGATCGCTATTGTCACCGGTGCCGGGACTGGAATCGGCAAAGCCACTGCAGTGGCGCTGTTTGCTGACGGCTGGCATGTCGTGTTTGCCGGCCGGCGAGTCGATCGCCTGGAACAGGCAATTGCTGAAGCTACCGATGCGCGCCGCGGCCGGGCGCCAGACACGGGCCCCGGCCCCCGCGCCATAGCCGTTCAGACGGACGTCACCCAGCCGGAGTCCGTTCATGAGCTGTTCGCGGGGACCCGCACCACGTTCGGACGCCTGGACTTGCTGTTCAACAACGCCGGCATAGGCGCGGTAGCCATGCCTGTGGAAGATGTGCCGTTAGAAATGTGGAAGAACGTCGTCGACACCAATCTCACCGGCATGTTCCTGTGTATCCAGGAAGCCGTCCGGCTCATGAAGAACCAGACTCCCCGCGGGGGCCGGATCATTAACAACGGCTCAATCTCCGCGCAAGTGCCGCGTCCCAACTCGATTGCCTACACGGCTACCAAACACGCGGTTACCGGGCTCACAAAGTCCACCGCGCTCGATGGCCGCGAGTTCGACATTGCCTGTGGCCAAATCGACGTCGGCAACGTGGTGAGCGAGCTCGGTATTGCGTACGGGGCCACGGGCCCACGCCTCAATAACGCGCCCAGGCTTGATGCGGACCTCGCGGCACAGGCGGTACTGCAAATGGCGAACCTGCCGCTCGAAGCCAACGTGTTGTTCACGACGCTCATGGCGACGAAAATGCCGTTCGTTGGCCGAGGTTGAAATTCGCGGAGCAACGCTGAAGCAGCCACCCTGGCGGTCGGCCCGCCCACCGCTTCAGGTCTTCTTCAGCCAACGCTCATCGCAAACATCTACTGAATAGTTCGACGCCCAAACGTCACTGAACACTTTCTCGCCCATCCGGACCCTCAAAGCCGCATACGTCGGGCCGTCGCCGGCACGACACGCGAAGGATGCAAAGGCGTTCAGATTCCAATCGCTTCGAGGGTATTGCTGCATCATCTTTTCGAAACCCGCCTTCATCAGGGACCAGGAGACGTCGGAGTCACGAAACAGGTCAAACTGCTCGTTCTCCTGAGTGCCCAGATCCCAATAGATTCGGGTATAGGTGGTGAAGTCGTCATGGCGCTTATCACCGGCCGTCTTACGGGCAAACTTTTCCAGCAGGGAATAGCTCCCGCCCCATTTGGGTGATAGATGACCCGCCATTTGCAAGTAGAGCGGCAGATATCCGGGGAACCGCGCCACGGCCTCGTCGAAGATTGCCTGGTACTGAGTGTCGTCTGCGCCCAGGTCGCGCGCCACTCCCAGGCGCACCTGGTACCAGAGCGGAGTCCTCGTAGCGCGCTCCTTCGACCTGTCGAGCACGGCGGCAGCGTTATCCAACTTCTCATTGAACAGCTTCCAACCCTCTGCCGAAACTGAATCTGCGTATCCGGTGCCCCTGACGTGCCAGGCCCAGGCTCTCCACACAAGGGCCTCGACAACATCCGGCCCATAGTCCTGGGGACGGTATTTGCGCCACGATTGAATCTTGTTGAGGTCGCTCGACCAACTGTTATAGACCTCCACGAAATGTTTGAGGCCCGAATAGACAGCCATCAGCTTCGGCCGCCCGTCGCCGGTCAGTTGATCGGGTTGCGAAAGAGTATCAATGATCGCTTGCAGCTGTGCAAAGTCAGCCCGAGCGTAGGCCGCCTCCGCTTTCATGGCGACGTCCGTCATCACGACAGGTCCTTCGGTTTCCGCGGGCGCCTCCTCAGAGGAGGGTGTGTATTGCGTCTGGGCGGGAGCGCAGGGCGCGATGACCGTTAGCACTGCCAACGCTGCGGGATACACGAATTTCAAAGCGAATGCCTCCATGCATGGATAGCGCGACATCAGAAACAATATTTGAGATAAGCCCCCGGCGCCACCGCACTCGGTCAGCATGGGACTCGGATCACAAGAAAACTGTGGAGTTGCCGGACCCGCCGCAAGGTCAGTAAGGTGGCTCATGACTTCCATAAATATTTTGGATTGGCGCGTCACTCCGACACCGCTATTACGCAGCACGGGCGTCCGGCGTGTTTCACCGAGCCGGATTTTGGCCACTGCGCTGGTGATGGCTTTGCTGGCTGGATGCGGCAGCTCAAACCCGGGGCCGGCAGCCAGCTCCACCGGCGCGGACCGAAGTGCGCAGAGCGCGCCGCAAATGCACGTTCATGCCAACGGGCTTCAACTACCCGTTTCAGAGAACTATCAGGTCGGGACGACGCCAGTAGGCTTCGTGATCGAACCGGTGCGAAACAGTGACCGCCGCAGCCCGCTCACGATTTCAATCCAACTGCTGGTCACGCCGCCGAACGTCACGGGCCATCAGGTGCGTCATGTGGGCTCTCTGCGTGCACTGTGGTACACGGCAACCCACGACGAGGAAGGTGGGTCGAGCGGCGTAGAATGGACGGTGGTGGCCTTTGAGCAGGTGGGCAATAACTGGATTCAGTATCGAGAGACCAAGCTGTCGGAGTCAGAGCCGGAGGAGTTGTGGGAGGTCGCCCGGGACCTGCGCTACCTTCCTCCCTCGTAGTGCACGCGGGCTGAAGATTCCAAGCAACGCCAGCCCGGAAAGTAACAACCACACTGTGGCCGGCAACGGCGTAGGTTGAACTGTCGAATTTACGAAGGCCAGCTCGGTGGGCGGACAGCCGCCGATGCTGCCCACACATACACCCGGACCGTAGGTGCCAAGCGTCGTAGTGCCCATGAACAACCAGTCATCTGAATTCGGATCAGGCGAGTAGTTAAAAACCGCATACTGGTATCCACCCAAAGGGCGGTCATGCGGATACTGGTACAGAGCCCCGAATTCAATCGGAGCTCCGGGAGCAGCGGGCGTATCCGCCGCAAAGAAGGACAGGAAATTCGCCAGCACCGGCGAATAGGGGGCTGAGGTAATCTCGAAGATGTTGAGCGGTGGGATGCCGGCGTCAATTACCAGTTGATTCACCAGGTCAAACTCGGGAATGGCACCCGTATTCGGCTGGAGAGTGGAGCTCGGTACCTCGACAACCTGCCAATACAACCCGGTTGTCGAATCGAACGCCCATTTGCCGTCGTAGTTGTAGATTACATTGGCCCACGCAGGGCTCATGCCGGCGATCCAGGCAACCACGATCATGTGGAACCAGCGGATCCCACGAGCGAAGCTGTTATTCGGCATGACGTCCCTCGTCCGACCCCACTTCACCGTCCAGCTTGGAGCATGGACATTACCGATGCATTGCCGCCTGGTTACAGCCCGCCCAAACCCGCACCGATTCCAAGTCTGCCCCACATCGACCGCCTATCTCGTCGAGCTGCCCGAATCCTTCGACGCGGCGCCGAGCACTGCGACATACACGTTGCTCAACTCTCCAGCGAACGCGACTGTCCTCCAATCGGGCTTTGCCGCTTCGGGCCCCTATCGCATCATCCAGCCTCTTCCGGGCGCTACCGGCAGCGAGCAATTTCGCTTTCAAGTGACCACATCTTCGGGCGCGTCAAACATCGGGGCTGTAACGTTGAACTACTCTCCATAGTCTGCGTTGGATCTGCCGAATTGCTGCTCCGCACCGCCGTTGATTTCGCATCGCTGGATTTTTTTGACTCAGAACGTGACTTCCGCAGCGTCGCCCCCGCCATTCCCTGATTAAGTTGCACGTCTCCAATCATTCAATGGGCCGGGATGATATATCTGCTTCGTTGTGCAGTTGCGTTTTGCGGCGCTGCGAGTTTGCTTGCGATAACGGGATGCGGCTCGACGGACAGCACTACGGGCAATTCCCTCATTGTCACGCCATCCACTTCGAATGCCTTGGCCGTCACCGTTGGCGGTGCTCAAACCTACAGTGTGACCTTCAATTCCAGCGATCAGCATGCGTTGCGGTCACTGCTCGTGGGCGGGCTGAACAACCTTCCGACTGGATGGAGCGGGCCCGAGTCATTCACTTGCGCCATGGTGACGACAGGTAGTGGTTGTGTCCTGAACCTGACGTATACGCCCACAGCTTCCGATGCCAGCACTTTGATCGTCCACTTCACCTACTTCAACGATCGGGGCGAGCTGAAGTCGGTGTCGCAGAGCGTCCCTTACTCGGCTACGGTCAGCGACAACATCGCTGCCGTTGCATCCCCCAGCGGACAGGTCGTCGCGGTAGTAGGCGCGAGTGCGCAGGCAGTAACCATCAACTTCGCGACAGATGATGGCAACACGGCCACTGCTCTGACTCTCGATCTCGCAGCCTTACCCGCTGGCTGGAGTGGCACTGATACGGTGTTCACCTGTCAAACCGTCAGCACCGGCAACGGCTGCCAGCTGTCGTTGGCTTACGCTCCGATCGCGGTCGGCAGCGGCATGCTGAGCGTTGCCTACACATACCGCGACAATTCGGGCACATCCAAGAACGGCACGCTGAATATCCCGTACGCGGCGACGACGCACAACAATGCAGTCGCAGCCGTTTCGCCGTCCGGCCAGATCACCGCAATGGCTGGCTCAGGCAGTCAGCCAGTCACAGTGACCTTCACAACCGACGATACCAATACTGCGACTGGGCTGACGGTCACGACCACGCTGGCATCCTTACCTACCGGTTGGAGTAGCAACGCGGGTAGTTTCAATTGCGCGAGCGTGAGTACGGGAACGAGCTGTCAGCTTCCATTGACGTACGCTCCGTTCGCCGCGGGCAGCGGAACTCTGACGGTAAATTACAGTTACACGGACAACTCCGGGGCTGCGAAGACCGGGGGCGTCAACATAGGTTATACGGCTGTTGCGCCCCCGCATCTCTATGTCACCGATTTCTTTGCGGATACCGTGAGTTATTGTCCGACGAACGCGGATGGGACATTGGGATCTTGCGCAAGCACCGGTTCCGGATTCGCGCGCCCGACGTCGATCACGTTCTTTGCAAGCCGTGCATACATAACCAATGATGCTAACAACACGATTAGCGTGTGTACTGTCGCTGCCAACGGCGCGCTCAACAGTTGCGTCACCGCTGCATCCCTCAATGAGCCGCAGTACGTGGCTATCAATCCGACAGGAACATTCGCCTACGTATGGGATAACTTCGGCGTCAACATGTGCGCTGTCAGCGCGACCGATGGGACACTCTCGGCCTGTACTCAGACAGGCATCGTGTCGGGCTCGGGAAACAGCATCCGATTCCCCGTGATTTCAGCCGACGGCGCCCGCATATATGGCACATGGCTCGCCGGTGGCGGCTACGACTCGAATGGCGATCCCATCAACGCGATCAGCCTGTGTCCGATACAGCCTGACGGCACGATTCCCACCTGTACCGCTACCGGATCACAGGCGGACAATGCCAACCTGACGTTCGCCATCACCGCCAGCGCCTTGTATGCCTCCGCCCAAGGCGGCGGAATCATTGCGTGCCCGGTCAACACTAACGGCTCCCTGGGTAGCTGCCAGTCCACAGCGGCAGGGTTAGGCTCGGTCAGCGGCCTTGCGGTGGGCTCGAGCTACGCTTATGTGGTCGGCTTCGATCCGACCGTCAATGCCTGCCCGGTGATGGCCGGTGGTTTACTCGGCGTCTGCACCACGTTGACGCCGGGCGGTTTTGGTAATCTCAACGCTGTGGCACTTCACTGAATACTTCGTCGCATGTCGGACGTGACCGCCGACGAGACTAAGACCGAAACCTCCGCTGATCGCAACCGTGCCCGAGCTCGCCTGTCGTCTTCTGCTCGCGGTCTCCGATTATTCCCTTGTCTGGCGTCTGGTTTGGACGTCGCACCCGCCATGCAAATCAGGGAGATTTTCAATGAGATCGTTAGCAATCAAGCTGCTTTCAATGTACCTGCCGGGCATTTTTTTCGCTTTCGCGTTGGCGGTTGGCTTTGTGTCGCCGGCGCATGCAGTCGCCACCGTCACGCAGTCCATCCCTGGCGGCGAATGTCATGTCTTCACACCCGGCAATGAGCAATTCCTCGCACACGAGGCCTATGGCGTAGTCAACAGGGCAACTACCGACCTTTGGGTGACTTGTGGCCTGGCGCACCGGCGACGGCCAGGGGTGACAACGGCAGACTTTACCGACGTCGGGTGGATAGTTCATGGAAATATGCCTCCCGGCTTGAACACCACACCTACGTGTACCGTCTTTTCATACGGGAGCGACGGCCTGCTCCTCGGATCCGTGTCGGACGTGGGTGTTCCAAACTCACATCATAGTTACGACGTACTCAACTTGGTTGTGCACTGGCCGCAGGTTGATAACGGGGCCCAAAACCACCTGGTCTGCATCCTTCCGAGCCAGGCCACGTTACGTAGCGTGGAAGAGATTCAGTTTTGATCCCGTGTTAGCGATGGCTGCCTCGCTCTCGCGATGGCGGGGCAGCTTCGTCGGACGGTTCAATTCCCACACTGGCAATTTGTACTGCTGAACAGCGGTGAATCCAGGAGGTGCTGGGCCGCATCGTCCAATGCAGCGTTCAATGTCTCCTGATAGTTTTCGATGCTAGCCGAGTAACCGTAGTTACCCCCCTTACCGTCCGCCGCCTGTTCCGCACAGATCTTCCCGGCAGGGGACTGAAGTCGTGCCGTCAGGGCGATCTTTGCCTCGTACCCCGATCGGTGCCAGATGTTTTCCTGGGTTTTCAATCCGCGAATCTCGACCACCATTTTGGGTCCGGTCGAGTCCAGCTTTAAGCCATTGCGCGACAGGAATGCCTGCATTCCATCGTGCACCCACATTGTCGGGTCGCTCGCGGCGGTCACATCTGCCTTGAGCGGCTTGTTTTCGTGGAAGCGGACGCCCAGAAGTTTGTCCGTGCGGCGGTCGTCGACCTCGATCAGCGAAATGGCCGGGCACGATGCAGCCCTTGCAATCAACGGGGTCGTGCTGGATTTGTACACCAGCGGGACCGCGAGCGGGTCGACTCTGGACACGGCACAAGCACTCAGCATCGCGATCAAGCCCACCGAGACTATCTTTCTCATTGCCGCCTTCCTTACGCTGGACCCTGCATTGTAATCGAGTGTGCGTGAACGCCACCACCCAAGCCCGTTCCAGCGGCCCGTTGAATCTATCCGCGCAGCACCGCTCTGAAGCGCTCGGGAATGACGTGCTTCGCGGCGCGCTTGAGGGCTGGGTTCGACACATCCCCGTTGTCGTTCACTCGACAGCCACCGGACGGTACGGATTGCATGGATTACTCCGATACCCAATCACATCACTCGCTCGATGACGACGAGATGAGGCGACTCGTCTCGATCGTCGTCGAGGAGTTCGGGCCAGCGCTGGCCCGCAGCCAATTCAACGATGTGACGCTGGCTCTGTTCGAATACATCGCTGGTCTGGAGACGATCCCAACGAAACTCGCCCGCCAGTACCTCAATACTCTGTAGTCGATGTACCAGCAAGCCAGCAGGGCAACTCACGCTGGTTGACGACCTGACTACGCTGGCAATTCCAACATGGATTGCCGCTCGACCTTCCCCAATTCTCTACCACACAGGCAGTGCCGACAAGCTCCATCCCATAGTCATGCAACAATTCGACTCAGATCCGCAGCGCGGCAAGGTGAAATGCTGGTGGATCAGCGCCTATGACTTTCCGAACAGGCAGTACGCTATATCTTGGGCTCGCCCACACCCCCGACTGATTCCCGCTGCTGCATGTGATATGCAAGAGATCCCGGAATCCGGACAATTCCCGCCTTATCGAAAAACAACAAACCACGTCTGACGAGCTCGTTGAGATCTTGCTGAGCAGCTACTTGCATTACGTTCTGAAGAACGGATTCATCTAGGGACAGCTTGGCGATCGCAATCTTGCCAAGGAGCGTTTGTTGCTCCGGAGACAAAGAATTGACGATACGCTCGACGAGCAATCTGGTGTTGTGCAGTTCATCTGTTATTGCCTCGCTCCCTATATGGGGAATTTTTTGTTCACGCGTCAGTGCAACAACTCTTCGAGAAGCTCTCGATCGGATCTCCCCTTGGGTCTCACTCCGGTACTTGCGGCAGCGAGGGCTTTTTTGTACTCGCTGTCGAGATCTGGCCACCATTTATTGAAGACGAGGTCGATTTGAGCAGCATCAAGGGGTGACGCCAGCCCTTTATTGAGGTCCTTTACCAACATAAGTGTGCTGTCCTTTTCCCATGCTCTATGTTGGAATTGTGCAAGCGGACCGGAGATATTGGCCGGATTTAGCCCTCCAATCAAAAGGCCGCACGCTTTCCCACTGATGTGTTTTGTCAGCGCACCTGCTTCGTATAAGAGCCAAGGTGAACCAAGGTTCTCCGTTGTCAAGCATAAGATTCCAAACGATGATCCTTCGAGGCTTTCAGCCAACACATCCGCCCATCGGGCACCAGAGGCGATGTCGTGCTTGGACAGGAAGACGTCAATGCTCTGAATCATGCATGGGAGAATCCGTCGTAGAGCTTCTGCCACCAGACGACTCACCTCGCCAGACCAGCTGATAAATACCTTCATCTTTACCCCGCACCGGTGTTGGAGTTGATCCGCGCGCGGCTTCCGCGCTGGTTTTCATAGCTGGAATTGTATCGCGATTCTCGAGGTTGGTCCTAACTTGACGATGAATTCGCGTAAAACGCAGAAGGCGGCATAACCTGGCGTAATAACGCAGCTGGGCAACTTGGTTTGCGGTGGCTTAGCTATGAGTCCAAAGCATGGCGCGTGAGCTGCTTTCTTCGTGTTATTGGGGCGCAACCGGGTGCCTGACTCTGGCAACCAGCCAGACTTGTAATGAGCCTGGGAGCGATGCTGTAATCAACTATGCCAAAGGTGGTGGTCATCGCTGGTCCAAACGGCGCCGGGAAGTCAACTACGGCTCCCGCTGTCTTGCGCGACGCCTTGAAGGTTCAAGAGTTCGTCAACGCGGACACCATTGCTGCGGGACTGTCCGCATTCTCGCCTGAAACCGTTGCTCTCCACGCCGGCCGCCTAATGTTGCAGAGAGTGCGTGAACTTGCTCACAACCGTAGGGACTTCGCTTTCGAAACGACGCTTGCCAGTAGGACGTTCGCGCCATGGCTCGGACATCTGCAGACAGACGGCTATAGATTTCACCTCGTATACCTGTGGCTCCCTACCGTTGAACTTGCAGTTGCTCGGGTCGCCGAGCGTGTTCGACGTGGGGGACATGCGGTTTCCGAGGGCGTTGTGCGAAGGCGTTATGACCGGAGCCTCGACAACTTCTTCAACCTCTACAGTCGGTTTGCCGACTCTTGGTTGATGCTGGATAATTCAATCCGACCAAGGCCGCGGGTAGTCGCCAAGCGCGCTATCGGTCGGCCAGTCAGGATCTTCAATGCAGACGGATGGAACGTATTGCGCGTGAAATATGAGCGACAAGACCCCGAGCAAAGCCGAGCTGGAAGCTGAGTCCGCCGCCGACGAACTGCTTCAGGACCGGATAGTCGAGGCGGCCGGACGCGCAGTTCAGGAGGCCATCCGCGATCACAAACGTGCCGGTAATCCCATCGCGGAATGGAGAAACGGACGAGTCGTGCTTGTTCCGCCAGAGCAGATTGAAGATTGAAATTGGATTCGCTCCTCGCAGTAGAGTCCTGTTTGACAGCGCGCATGGCAGCTCAGCATTGACGTTGCTCGCTGGGATGTGCTCCAGCACGTACCGGGTGGATTCCGCAGCTGGCTTGAGGTGAGCTGAGATCAGGCAGCGATCGCTGCCAATCACGGTGCTCCGACGGCGTGTCCGATAACTGGAGCCGAATCAAGCCACTGCCCAATTCTCATCCCACCAGATAGTCGCTGCCGTCGCCAACAGGCAGGAATCTCCTGTAGAATCAAAGCGTCGCGCCCGTAGCTCAGATGGATAGAGTGGCAGCCTCCGAAGCTGCAGGTCGCTGGTTCGAATCCAGTCGGGCGCGCCAATTCAAATCTTGCCCCTTCCGGCTGGATCTGCTCGCCCGCCAGACCCACCCAGCGCACCAGCCAAACCCGGCCCACCAAGCCCACCCCCCAACCGCCCCGCCCCCGCCAGCCGCATGAGCCGCCGAAACCGCGGGCATTCCATATAGCTGGGCGCAGAGCAAACCGCCGCATGCCGCAACCCATCCCGCATGGCTGAAAGCCGCTGAATGGTCGCGTCCAGCTCGAGTGATTTGGCGGTGAGGGCCGCGCGATCAATGCGCAGCCGGCCGTCCGGCGCAACCATCCGAGCGATCTCTTTGAGGGAAAACCCCGCCGCCTGGCCCAGAGCGATGAAGGCGAGGCGCTCGAGAACCGTCGCAGTGAACAGGCGCCGTAAGCCGCGCCGGCCAATCGAAGCAATGAGTCCTTTCTCTTCATAGAACCGCAAGGTCGAGGCGGGAACACCGGCGCGTCGGGAAACCTCCACAATATCCAGCACTTTCATCCGGGCACCTGCATCACTTGACCTCAAGTGCACTTGAACTTGTAGAGTGAGGCGAACAAGGGCCGAACGCAAGCCAAAGGAGTCGCATACATGTCTGAAACGAATCACACCGCCAATCAGGAACAGGCGGCATTGTGGAACGACGCCGCAGGTCACGCGTGGGTTGAAATGGAAACCGTCCTCGACGGCATGTTGGCGCCCTTCAACACCCTGCTCACGGACGCGCCACCCACAAACCAACCACGCACCGACACAAACACCACCCGGCTGCTCGACATCGGCTGCGGCGCAGGCGCGACAACACTCGCTGTGGCCCGCAGTATGAAGACCAAGCCAACAGGCCAGTGCCTGGGCGTAGACATCTCCGCCCCGCTGATCGAGCTCGCGACCCGACGGGCACTCGAGGCGGCCCTCGACAACGTGAAGTTTGTACGAGCGGACGCCCAGACCTACGCCTTCGAGCCCAACAGCTTCGACTCGGTAATATCCCGCTTCGGCGTAATGTTCTTCGACGATCCGCAGGGCGCGTTCGCCAACATCAGGCGAGCCACGCGACGCGGCGGGAAACTGGCGTTCGTGGCCTGGCGCGGGCCTGCGGAAAACCCGTTCATGACCGCGGCAGCACGCGCTGCAGCTCCGCTCCTGCCGTCGTTGCCTGTCCCCGATCCCAACACCCCCGGACAATTCGGTTTCGCGGACCCGGGAAAGGCCCGCCGCATTCTCGAGGCAAGCGGCTGGACGCACATCGATATCCGCCCGAAGGATGTGCCCTCGGAACTGGCGAAAAAAGATCTCCTGACCTATGTAACCCGGCTCGGACCCGTAGGTCTTGCACTGCAAAAGGCGGATGAGCCGACACGTAACAGAACGACCGCGGCAGTCCGCGCCGCCTTCGAGCCCTTCATTCACGGTGACGTGGTCCGCTTCACCGGGGCCTGTTGGCTCGTAACGGCGCACGCCTGAGCGTGCACCCCACCGGGCACGCTTTACCCACCGCGTGCCCTTCACCCACCGCACGCTCACCCATCGCACGCAACCGTTGTCCGCTTCTACCCCCTGACTCCGTAAAAGTGAGCAGGGGGACCACTTTTGCCACGAGTTGGCCCGTGCGTGAGCGGGGAGTCGCATCATGGGTAAGCCAATCAACTATCCGAAGCCGGATCTGTCCAGGCTCGCCAATCGCTCGATCCAGTTTTCGACGAATCGCAATGACGTCGAGATGCAGCTGCTGGGCTGGGTGAGCGAGATCGTTTACCAGACCAAGCAACGCCCGGAAGGCGGCTTCAAGCCGGAAACCTACTTGATGGCCAGTGCCAAGGACAGCATCGATGTGCTGATGCAGGCGTTGCCGGCGGCGAGCATGCAACTGCCAGCTCGCAACTCCGGGGGCAACTCGGCTCGCAACAAACCGCTCGTCCATGCGGACTTTCACTGGCTCCGCAGGCCCGATGGGCACTGGATCGTGGACGCGGTGGTCTTTGCGGTACACGCCAGCGCAGCCGCCGACCAGTTGGCTCGACAACGGGCAGTGCGCCTGAAGCTCCAGGAGAAGGCGGAAGACCGCGCCGAGAGTCGGATCGACCTGCGCAAGGTCGCTTTTCCCATTGAGAACATGCCGCTGGAGAAGTTCTCGCAGGAAATCCAATTCGGAGACGATCTGCTGGAGTACGCAATAGAGCGGGCTCACGAGAACGCCAAGGAAGACGCGGCGATGCTGGAGAATCCGGTTACGCCTGTGGATATGGCGCTGGATATGGGCCACCTCGGCGTCAACGCAGTCATGCCCGCAGGGAGGGCTGTGAAAGGCGCCAAGGACCTGGAGGGCACGCTCGCCAAGGAGTACCACACGCTCCTGACAAACAGTCCGGTGGCCCGCGAAGCGGCACACGCGGCTCACGTTGCCCACCAAACGCACCAGTTGCACAAGACCTATGAAATAGCGCATGGCGCCCACACTGCGCTCGAAGCAGGTGAAGTCGCCCACGAACACGAGAAAAGCACGGGCGACAAGGCTTTGGAAATCGGCCTGGACGTGGCGAGTGTTTTCAGTCCCTACGTGAAGACGCTGGCCGGAATGATGTTCGAAATCGCGATTGCGAGCGATGCGGCCCGGGTCACGAAGTTGCGCAGCCGCTGCTACGTGCTGTTCGTGGCGGGTTATATCGGTCAACTGACGCTGACTGACACCGGCAGGCCGCGCAGGGCGCTCGACCAGAAATATTTTGACCTCGGTGTCAAGATCGCGCCGAAACCCGGCACGCCCGGCAGCATGCGGACGCAGCTTGCGCTGCTGCACTACGCCTCAGAGCACTATACGGATGGTGGGTGGCGCGGACTCGGCTACACCAAGGAGCACTGGCACTTTCCTGACCAGTACATCGTCAAGTGGTCGCCCGCGCTGCTCGGCAGGTCCTTCGCAACCCGCCTGCACAAACGCAAATATCTGATCGAATGAGGCCTGATCGAGTAATCGGGCGAGCGAGTAAAGCTCACCGATAGCGCGCGAGAATCTTGTCCATGGCGCCCGCCCCGGGCGACAGCTTCTCGTAAGGAATGCTGTTCAAAGCCTGATCGGGCGTCCCATTGAGCGTATGGAACTCATTCTGTGAGGGTTCCAGGAACAACAGGCCCGTCAGGTACTCGCCTTCCTTCATCCGCTCCTGGATATAAACCTGGGCAGCGCTGCGGTTGGTTGGATCATAACCGTCCTCACACTTGCGCAGCACGATCCGGCTGCCGTCGTGCATGACGACGGGGAGTGCCTCACCCGGCGCGTAGTTGGCCGTGATCTCACGCTCCAATGGAACGAAATCGGCGTGCACGGCCGGCTCGTAATGCTCACGCGTATAGGCGTAGCTCTTCGTCGAGCCTTCGTGATCGTTGAAGGTCACGCACGGCGACAACACGTCGATCAAGGCAAACCCGTTGTGATTCAGCCCGGCCTGGATCAGGGGAACGAGCTGTTCCTTGTCGCCGGAAAAACTGCGGGCAACGAACGAGGCGCCCAGGGTCATGGCCAGCAGCACCGGGTCGATGGGCGGCTGGAAGTTGGTTTCGCCCTTCTTCGCCTTGGTCCCGACGTCGGCGGAGGCGGAGAACTGGCCCTTGGTCAGGCCGTACACCCCGTTGTTCTCGATGATGTACAACATGTTGAGATTGCGGCGGATGGCGTGGCAGAACTGTCCGAGCCCGATGGACAAGGTGTCGCCGTCGCCGGACACGCCGATGTATTTCAAGTTGCGGTTGGCCGCGTTGGCGCCCATTGCAATCGAGGGCATGCGCCCGTGCACCGAGTTGAAGCCATGGCCACCGCTGACGAAGTAGGCCGTGGTCTTGGACGAGCAGCCGATGCCGGAGAGCTTCACCAGGTTCTGCGGCTCGATCGACAGCTCCCAGGCGGCTTCGACAATGGCTGCAGTGATCGAGTCGTGCCCGCAACCCGCACACAACGTCGACAGCGCGCCTTCGTAGTCGCGGCGCGTGAATCCGATCCCGTTCTTGGGCAACGACGGATGCGCGATCTTCGGTTTGGCGATGAAAGTCATATTGATTAACTCCGTCTCGGTCTTCGCCCGAAGCTCAACCGTTCGCAGCGCCCTGCCGCTGCAACTTGGGCGTAGGCCGCACCTCCGCCAGCACTCCCTCGACAATGAAAGTCGAGGAAACGGGCAACCCGTTGTAGTACAGCAGCGAGCGCAGCTTGGATTTCTCCACCGCCGTCTCCAGTGTCAACAACGACTTGAACTGGGCATCGCGATTCTGCTCGACCACAAACAGGATCTTGTGCGCATCCAGAAACCGTTCAACATCTTCGCTGAACGGAAACGCACGCACGCGCATGTAGTCGACACCGACGCCCAGGCCCTTCAAAACCCCCATGGCCTCACGAATCGCGCCATCACAACTGCCGATGGAGACGATTCCGATGTCACTGCCAGCCGTGGCATCGATCACGGCGCGCGGCACCAACTTTTTCGCCGTATCCCACTTCTTGAGCAACCGGTCGAGGACGATCTGGTACTCCACCGAATCCTCGGTGTAGGCACCGTACTGCGTATGTCCCGACCCTCGCGTGAAGTACGCGGCCTTGGGATGCACGCCCGGTAGCGTTCGATACCCAATGCCATCGCCATCCTTGTCGAAGTAGCGATAGAACTTCTCGAGCTTCAACACCTCTTCCTTGCCGAGCATCTTGCCGCGGTCAGGACGGTATTGCTCATCCCACTTCAGGTCACGGCACATCCAGTCATTCATGCCGATGTCGATGTCGGACAGAACCAGTACGGGCGTCTGCAACCGCTCGGTCAGATCGAACGCCTGCGCCGCCATGTAGAAACACTCTTCCGGGTTCGCCGGATACAGGCAGACATGACGGGTGTCGCCGTGCGATGCATAGGCGCACTCCATGATGTCGCACTGTTGGGTGCGCGTCGGCATTCCGGTGGACGGACCCACCCGCTGGATGTCGAAAATCACGGCCGGCACTTCGGCGTAGTAGGCCAGCCCCAGGAACTCGTTCATCAACGAGATTCCCGGTCCGGAAGTGGCGGTGAAGGCGCGCGTGCCATTCCAGGCAGCGCCGATCACCATGCCGATCGCGGCCAACTCATCCTCGGCCTGTATGAACGCGAAGTTCTTGCGACCGGTCTCGGGATCCACACGCAGCCGATCACAGAACGCCTTGTAGGCATCCATGAGCGACGTAGAAGGCGTGATCGGATACCACGCGGCCACGGTAGCACCCGCATAAATGCAACCTAACGCGGCGGCCGTGTTGCCATCGATCATGATGTAGCCGGCCGTCTGATCCATCTTCTGCACGTGCAGCGGCAACGGACAGGTGAAGTTCTGCTTGGCGTAGTCATAGCCGAGCTGAATCGCCTTCATGTTGCTTTCGACGAGCTGCGGCTTCTTGGCATAGGTCTGCGCCAGCAACTCGCGAATGCGTTCGACGTCCAGGTCGAGCAGGGCGGCGAGCACACCGGCGTAGCAGATGTTCTTCATCAGAATGCGCGTGCGCACTCCGTTGAAATTCTCATTGCACAGGCGCGCCAGCGGAACACCAATCACCGTGATGTCTTCGCGTTTCAACAACGCCGGCCGGGGCCATGTCGAGTCGTACACCAGGTATCCGCCTGGTGCGACTTCTTTTACGTCGCGGGCGTAGGTTTCGGCGTTCATTGCCACCATGATGTCCACTCGCCCGGAGCGGGCTACGTGGCCGTCCTTGGTGACCCGGATTTCATACCAGGTCGGCAGGCCCTGGATGTTGGAGGGGAAGTAGTTCTTCCCCATGACCGGAATGCCGCTGCGGAAAATCGACTTCATCAGCAGCGAGTTGGCACTCGCCGAGCCCGTGCCGTTCACGGTCGCGATCTTGATGACGAAGTCGTTGGTACCGGCTACTGCGTTCGATGGGGCCATGTTTACCTTCCACGCTCAGGCGATCTTCGGTTCCTTCGCCTGCAATTCCCGCGACTCATCCGCAGCTTGCGGCCAGCGCACATAGGACTTCTGCATATCCCAGGCGGCAGTCGGGCAGCGCTCCGCGCACAGCCCACAATGCACACACAGGTCCTCATCCTTCACCATGACCCGCCCGGTCTGCGGCAACCCCGCCGACACCAGCAACGGCTGCGCGAGATTCTTGGCAGGCGCCTTCAACCGCGTACGCAGATCACCTTCAGACCCGTTCTGCGTAATGGTCAGGCAGTCGACGGGACAGATATCGATGCAGGCATCGCACTCGATGCACAACTTTGCGGTGAACACGGTCTGCACATCGCAGTTCAGGCAGCGCTGCACTTCCTGGGCCGCCTGCTCGGCCGTGAAACCGAGCTCCACTTCGATGTTGAGTTTCTTGAACCGGTCCTTCAAAGAGACGTGCGGCATGAGCCGGCGCTCGACGGGCGTGTAGTCGTTGGAGTACGACCACTCGTGCATCCCCATCTTGCGGCTCTGCAGGTTTACGCCGGCCGGCAAGCGGTCCGCGACTGCCTCGCCCTCGCAATGCCGGTGGATGGAGATCGCCGCTTGATGGCCGTGCTCGACGGCCCAGATGATGTTCTTGGGCCCGAAGGCGGCATCGCCACCGAAGAACACGCCCGGCCGGGTCGATTGGAAGGTCACCTTGTCGACCGTGGGCACATCCCACTTGTCGAATTCGATCCCCAGGTCGCGCTCGATCCAGGGGAAGGCATTCTCCTGCCCGATGGCGAGAATCACATCATCGGCCGGCAGGAACTCCTCGCCCACGTTGCGCTCGGCGGTAATGCGACCGGCCGCATCGAGGTCATACTCCATCTTGTCGAACATCATCCCGGCGAGCTTGCCGTTCTCCACGACAAACGCCTTGGGCGAGCGGTTGATGACAATCTCGACGCTCTCCTCTTCGGCATCCTCGAGCTCCCACTCGGAAGCCTTGAAGAAGCCGCGCGGCTTGCGCGCCATCACCTTCACGCTCTTCGCGCCCAGTCGCAGGCTCGTGCGGCAGCAGTCCATGGCGGTGTTGCCAACACCAATGATGAGCACCCGCTCGCCGATCTTCTCGATGTGACCGAAGGCAACCGACTCGAGCCAGGCGATGCCGATGTGGATGTTCGCAGCACCCTCCTGGCGCCCCGGCAGCTTCAACTCCTTGCCCTTGGGCGCGCCCGAGCCGACAAACACGGCGTCGTAGCCGCCGTTGGCGAGCAGCTCGCGCATGCTCTTGATGGGGTGGTTGAGCTTCAGGTCCACGCCCATGCCGGTGATCATCCCGATCTCTTCGTTCAGCACCGCGGCGGGCAGGCGGAAGGAGGGGATGTTGGTCCGCATCAGGCCGCCGGGCTCGCCGTACTGCTCGAAAATCGTAACCTGGTAACCCAGCGGCGCCAGATCATTGGCCACCGTGAGCGAGGCGCAGCCGGCGCCGACCAAGGCCACGCGCCGGCCGTTCTTGACCTTGGGTATCTTAGGCAGCAGCGCCGTTACATCATCGCGATGATCCGCGGCGACGCGCTTCAGGCGACAGATGGCGACCGGCTTTTCCTCGACCCGGCCGCGGCGACACGCCGGCTCGCAAGGTCGATCGCAGACTCGGCCCAGGATCCCCGGAAATACATTCGAGTGCCGGTTCACCATGTAGGCCTCGGTGAAGCGGCCTTGAGCAATCAGCCGGATGTATTCAGGGACATCGGTGTGGGCCGGGCAGGCCCACTGGCAATCCACGACTCTATGGTAGTAGTCGGGATGCGAAGTATCGGTAGGTTCCATTCAAAGCCGAAGCCGGCGAAGCCCCGTTTGAGTGCAGGGGCAGTGAGTATAGAGGGGCGCTGCGGAATGTCACCATGCGTGACAGGTTTGCGCTGAAAAGGAACAGTTTTCCGTCTTTTAGATCGATTCCAGGAGCGACCGAACCCGGCAGCGTTGCACGCGCGCGCACCGAACCGGGTTCGGCTCCCCATTCGCAGCGGTGCTACAGACGGTATTCACGATCTGAAGGATGGTGACCGCGCGCTGCGGAGGGGACTCGGTGGACACCCGGGACCGCGACAAAAGGGTTGCGCCCGCTGACCTCCACGCCCTCCGACCTACGCCGATGCCACCCTTCCTGGGTCGCTTCTCGGCTGCGGTTATGGTAACCCAATGACCGGCACCCTAAGACAGGACTAAAGCCTATCTTTGATCACATGGCTGACCAGCAGATGGTCAGTGCCCGTCCAAGGTCACGGTCACGCTGCCCGCGTATGTTCGCGCAGGAGATTGGCGATCAGGGTACGTAACCGAGCAGGATTCAGGGGCTTATGGAGGATGGGCAGGCCGCTCGCCTCCGCATCCCTGAGTCGGTCGGGCGCCGTGTCCCCGGTCACGAGCAAGGCCGGGATATCAACATTGAACTCACTGCGCAGCAGCTCGACCACCTGGATGCCGTTCTCGTTACCTCGCAACCGATAGTCCGACACAATGAGATCCGGAAGGCGTTGGAGCGCGACCAGCTTGCTCATCATCTCGGCGGCAGAGCCTGCGGTGAGCACATCGCATTTCCACTTGCGCAGCAGGGCGGCCATTCCCTCCTGCACGGCAGCCTCATCATCGATCACGAGCACCAACGCGTGTGATAGATCGAACGTGGAGGCCTCAGGACTGCCTTCCGCGGGTACATAGTCATCGCGCACTCCGCGCGGCAGCGAGATGGAAAACATGGAGCCCTTGCCCACCGCGGAGCGCAGTCCCACGCGATGATTCAGCAGTTTGGCGAGGCGCTTGACGATGGCCAGACCCAGACCCAACCCTTTCTGACGGTCACGCTCCGGGTTGTCGAGCTGATAGAACTCCCTGAAGATTTCTTCATGCCGGTCGGCCGGAACTCCCTTCCCCGTATCCCAGACTTCGATGCGCACATCGGCTCCAGTACGCCGGCAACCCAGCACGACACCACCCTCATCGGTGTACCTGACCGCGTTGGAAAGCAGATTGCGGATCAACCGTGCAAGCAATGACAGATCGCTCTGCACGTACAACGATGTCTTCATCACCTTGAGCGACAACTGCTTCTGCCGGGCGATCGGTGCGTACTCGAAGCGAACGCGGTCGAAAACCGCCGCCAGCGGAATGGTTGTTATATGTGGCTGTACCACTCCGGCATCGAGCCTGGAGATGTCGAGCAGGGCGTTGAACAGTTCCTCCATGGCATCGACGGAGCGACGGATGCTGCCGATCACCTGGCGCTCGCGAGTTGCCAGGGGCGTCTCCTGCAACGCCTGCACGAAAAGCCCCAGGGCGTGCAACGGTTGACGCAGGTCGTGGCTCGCCGCCGCCAGGAAGCGTGACTTGGCGACGTTGGCATCCTCGGCCGCCTCCTTCTGCTCACGCAACTCACCGATCAGACCGAGATTTTCAAACCGCAGCTTGATCGACTCATCGATCAGCCGGTACACACGCAAGGCAAACGGCGTCATCAACGACAGGTAAACGAGCATCAAAGCGCCGGTGATGACGTGCAAAGTATCTTGTCCCCTCAGGAAGAGGACAGCGGGCAGCAGAATGCTCGGATAAAAATATGCAAAGAACGATGGCATAACCGATGCCGATGCATAAACGCAGCCGGCCCCCATCCCAACCAGGCCCATCACCAGAAACAACTGGTAGGCCAGGCCGTTGGGTACATAAAGCGCGATCGCACCTACTCCCCAGATGAGGCCCGCAATCGCCGAGCCGCCGATGCCGAGTCGACGCCACAGGCGCATGTCGGTTGGGGCAGGATTGATTCTGTTGAATGCGCGCCACTGAAGCATGCGGGCAATGACCCACGCATAGACAACAGCCATCCAGATGATGACCCGCGACAGCCCCGCGCCGCTCGCCAGCGCAAAACCCATCAGGCTGCAGATCACCGCGCTGCCAACGAAGGCAGTGGGCATATTCCGATACTGGATGCGGACTTTTTCGGCCGCAATCAGCAATGCGCGATCCGGCTGTGAAGCCCGGTCGCCCGGTTCCGTTGGGACGCCCTGGGAGGACATGATCGGATCCTACACCTAACCCGAGTGGGCGCGATCCAACGCTCATGCAACCGCGTAGCGGCGGCAAATTGCGACATGTCTCAATCTGGAGAAATAAGGCGCCACGCTGGCGGGAATGACACCGGCCGCTGCCTCCCCGGATGTATATTCAAGCTGGCGGCGATCCTCGTGGCGCAACAGCGGCAACACGCGCAAGCTGATGTGGCGGCGAAGAAGTGGGACCAAGGTCCACTTGGCGCAGCGCTCCACGCGCCGCACACTGATTCACTTAACTCGCTAGAAAAATGACTCTGAAAGTACTTGTCATCGACGATCATCCTCTCGTTCAAGAGGGTGTCTCAGCAGCTCTGGAATCCCTCGCGGATGACGTAACTGTCATGGCCGCGCGTGATGCCGAGCAGGGCCTGGCGCTCGCCGCTGAGAATCCGGATCTCGACCTGGTGTTGCTGGACCTGGCACTACCGGGCATGAGTGGATTCAACCTCATCGGCAAACTGCACGAGCGGCTGCCCTCGTTGCCGGTTGTCGTGCTGTCAGCGCTGGAAGAGCCTGAGAACGTGCGCCACGCCATCAACGCGGGCGCGATGGGATTCGTGCCGAAGTCAGCCGCGACACGCGTGCTGATCGAAGTTCTGCAGCAGGTGCTCGAAGGCAACGTCACCGTGCCGCTCGCCCTGCAGTCTTCGGGACCGCCTGTTTCGCATGCGCTGCCCAGCGGCGTGAGCAGTGATGCCGCAACAACTACCGAACCGGACGTGGCGTTGCTTACGTTACGTCAGCTCGAGGTCCTGTCCCGCGTCTGCCAGGGCAAGACCAACAAACAGATTGCGACCGAGTTGGGGCTGTCGGAAAAGACAGTCAAGGCGCACGTCACGGCCATCTTCAAAGTGCTTGGAGTGGTCAACCGGACGCAGGCGGTCCTCGTCGCGCGCCGAGTTGGAATGATCACGAGCTGAGCGGATCAGCTCAGCTCGCCCGCCGCGGCCGCTCCTGAGCCGCATCCGCTCGCAGCAGCGTCGCCAGCAGAGTTCGCAGCCGCGCAGGATTCAACGGCTTGTGCAGCACCGGCAGTCCCGCAACTTCCTGATCGCGCATCGTGCGGTCGGCACCGGTGTCACCCGTCAACAGCACCGCGGGAATCTCGGTGTTGAACTCACCTCGCAGCATGTCAATGACCGCCAGTGTGGGACCTGCGCCTAAAGTCGCGGGTGCCCGTGGCCGGTAGTCGGAAATGATCAGGCTGGGCACGCGTTGGACCAACGCAAGCTTGTCTTTCATTTCCGCGCCCGATGAAGCCGCAATCACCTCGCAGTTCCACTTGGCCAGCAGGGTTTCCATCGCCTGCAGCACCGCGGGTTCCGAATCGATCACCAGGATCAGCACCCCTGTCAGGTCAAAGGCCGTCGTGTGCTCGACCGCGGTGTTGGCAATCACGTCCTCCTCGCGGCCTCGCGGGGCGACGACGGAGAACACCGAGCCTTTGCCCGGAGTCGAGCGCAGTCCGATCTGATGATCGAGCAGCCGCGCGAGGCGCTCGACGATCGCCAACCCCAGGCCGAGTCCCTTGCGCGGATCGCGCTCCGCCGGATCGAGTTGCGCGAACTCGCGGAAGATCTCGCGATGCTTTTCCGGCGGAATTCCCCTGCCCGTGTCCCACACCTCGATCCTGACTCCGCCCGCCTCGCGGCGGCAGCCGAGCAGCACGCCGCCCCGATCGGTGTAGCGGACTGCATTCGACAGCAGGTTGCGTGCGATCCGTTCAAACAGTGAAGGGTCGGTGCAGATGAAGGCCGACGTCTTCATGACTTGCAAGGTCAGGCCCTTCTGCTTCGCGACCGGGCCGTACTCGAAGCTCAGGCGATCGAATACCGTGGCCAGGCCAAAAGTCTCGAACCGCGGCCGGACGATGCCCGCATCCAGGCGGGAAATATCCAACAGGGCGTCGAACAACTCCTCCATGGCATCGACCGAGCGCCGGATATTGCCGACGATATGCCGCTCCTGCGCGGCAATCGAACACTCCTGCAGCGCCTGGACGAACAGACCGAGGGCGTGCAACGGTTGCCGCAGGTCATGACTTGCGACGGCCAGGAAGCGTGACTTGGCGATGTTGGCTTCTTCCGCCGCTTCCTTCTGCCGGCGCAGCTCCTCCATCAGGTCGGCGTTCTGCAGGCGCACGTTGACGGACTCGAGAAAATTGCGGCTGACCCGGGTGGCGAACTGGATGAGCACGGGCAGCAACAGCAGCGTGCCGATCCCGATCGCCAGGTGTACGCGATCGCCGTCCAGCAGGAATGGAATCGCTGACAACAGGAAACTCGGACACACGTACGCGAGAAACGCCGGCAACAGCGGCGCTGTCATGTAGGTGGAGGTAAATCCGAGACCGGTGGTCGCGATCAGCACGAAAACCTGGTGCGACAGGCTGGTTCGATCGTGCAGTACGATCCCGCCGATTCCCCACAACAGCCCCGAGATGCCGCCCGCCGCGATGGCGAACCGTCCCCAGCGGCCGATCTGCGCCATGGGAGGATTGGCGCTCTTGAACCAACGCCACAGGCCGAAGCGCACGAGCGACAGCGAATAAATTGTAAACAGCCACGGCAACAGCCTGCTCGAGGCCATCCGGTCGTACAGCATGACGACCACCAGGGTTGCGATCAGCGCCGAGCCGATGAACGCGCCGGGCATAATTCGGAACTGCGCACGAATCTGCTCAGCCCGGACCCGCAGCGAGCGCTCCAAAGCGGCCGCACCCCGGTGCGGGTGTGTTGGGGAACCGACGTCCAGTGTCTGCATGGCGCGCGATCCTATCAGCGTAAGCGCAAGGTCTATAGACCTGAGCCTATACTGGTGCAGATATGAGTGATCCCGTCGCGACCGAAATCAAAGTCCGCAGCAAATCGCGCCTGCTGGAGGTGTGTTTTGCCGATGGCAGCCGGTTTGAGCTGCCCTTCGAGTACCTGCGCGTTCATTCGCCCTCCGCGGAAGTCAAAGGACACGGCCCGGGACAGGAGGTCCTGGTGCTGGGCAAAGAGACTGTCGGCGTCCGGGCCGTCGAGCCCGTCGGCCAATATGCCGTCAAAATTGTCTTCGACGACGGCCATGACACGGGACTGTTCACCTGGCGGTACCTGCACGAGCTCGGACGGGACCAGGCGACGAACTGGGCACGCTACCAGGAGCGCCGGGCGCAAGCAGCCGCTCATCCGGCCACCGGGCCGACTGTGCGGAAGTAACTGTCCTGTAATCGATTGCATACCGTCCATTGCCGCACCTCGTGGGTCACGTTTTCAAGCTGCCCGGGTCCGCTCTCGACGTAGATTCGCAATCAGCGCTCTCAACCGGGAGGGATTCAGGGGCTTGTGCAGAACGTGCAGTCCGCTCTCCTCGGCTTCTCGTAATTGTTCCATCCCAGTATCGCCCGTGATCAGCAAAGCTGGGACCTGAGCGTTGAATTCCTCTCGCAAACGCGCAACAACCTCGATGCCGTTCTCCTGTCCCTTCAAACGGTAGTCCGCAACGATGAGATCGGGCATGCGGTGCACCGCGACGAGCTTCCCCAGCATTTCGCTACACGATTCGGCGGCAATCACTTCGCAGCGCCACTTTCCCAGCAGCGCGAGCATGCTGTCGCGCACATCGGGTTCGTCATCAACCACCAGAATCAACGAGTTGGCCACATCGCGATCCACGACGATCTGACCGTCGGCCTCGCCCGGGACAAACTCCTCGCGCCTGCTGCGAGGCACCGAGACGGTGAATACGGATCCTTTGCCGAGCTGCGACCGTAGCTCGAGCGGATGATCCAGGAGTTTCACCAGGCGCTCGACAATGGCCAGCCCGAGGCCCAGGCCCTTGCGCCGGTCGCGTTGCGGATTGTCGAGTTGGCGAAACTCCTGAAAAATTTCCCGATGCTTGTCTTTTGGAATACCGCGCCCCGAATCCCACACTTCGATTCGCACTGCATCAGCCGTACGACGGGCGCCGAGAATGACGCGGCCGCGATCTGTGTATCGCACCGCGTTGGCCACCAGGTTGCGCATGATTCTTTCGAGCAGGACAGGATCGCTGCGAACGAAGAGTGAGTTGCGAACGACGCACAGCGTCAGAGCTTTCTGGCTCGCGGCAGCCTCGAATTCAACCCGCACTCGCTCCATGAGCGGAGCCAACGGTACGGTCGCGATCCGGGGACGCACAATACCCGCGTCGAGTCGGGAGACATCGAGCAGCGAGTTGAAAAGGTCCTCCATGGCATCGACAGAGCGCCGAATGTTGCCGACGACGGCACGACCGTCGGCCGGCAGGGTCTGCTCCTGCAGCGCATCGACAAAGAATCCAAGGGCGTGCAGTGGCTGGCGCAGGTCGTGACCTGCCGCTGCCAGAAAGCGCGACTTGGCGACGTTGGCCTCTTCGGCCGCCTCGCGCGCCTGCTCGGCCATCAGGGTCTGATTGCGCAGCTCATGGATGAGATCGATGTTTTCAAAACGCAGGGCAATCGCGCGCGCGATGGTCCGCGAGATGCCGTAGGTAAACTGAGTGGCCGCCGCCACGAACACGAACAGCATGGCGCCGAGGGTCACATGCACCGAATCTCCCTCGAGGAAAAACGGCACGGACGACAACAGCACACTGGGAAGTATGTAGGCGAGGACGGCGCCAAATGCCGGCGCCGAAGCGTACGCAGCTCCCGCACCCATACCGAACTGCGTGATGAGCAGCAGAAACTGGCTCTCCGGACTGTGGACCGCATACAGAACGATGCCGCCCACGCCCCACGTGATTCCGGTGACGCCTGAACCGAAGAAGGCGATTCGCCGCCAGCGAGATGTATTGGCGAACGTCAAAGTGCTCTTGCTGAATCGCCGCCACAGCAGATAGCGGGTCCCGACGACGAGGTAGACGGCGCAGAGCCACCCGACCAGCCTCGTCACCGAGACGGTCTCGTGGAGCGCAAGACACAGGAGGCCGGAGATGACTGCGTTGACGGTGACGGCGGTGGGAATGTTCCGGTACTGGGCGCGCACCAGCTCCGCGGCTACCAGACCGGCCCGTCCCGGGTGATTCGGCGGCTCGCTCGCATCGTGCACCGAGGGCTCAGTGTCCCCATTCCGCATGCCCAGACTGTATCAGTGTGTCTGGAAACCGACATCAAAATCTAAAGCGGAACAATTGGTTCGCGCCGCTGCGCCGTGCGGGAACACCACGAAAAAAGGCCGGGCTTTTCAAGGCCCGGCCCTTTTCCGTTTCAAGACCCCCGTATCCGCCGCGATTCTGCCCAGCGCTGCTTCAAAAAAGCAACATAAAAAAGTAACAGCATGCAAATCCCAGGGAATGCCTGACGAGCGGGCGCAACGCTTCGCACCCGCAATCCGCTCTCCAATCGGGCCATAATGAAGCGATGACAGACGATAAATCCACGGACTTCGGCTTCGAGCGCGTCCCCTGGGGCGAAAAGGCCACGCGTGTACGCGGAGTATTCGACTCCGTCGCCGGCAACTACGACCTGATGAACGACCTGATGTCGGCGGGAGCCCACCGCCTCTGGAAACAATTCACGCTGTCTCTAGCCAATCTGCGTCCGGGACAAAGCGCCCTCGATGTCGCCGGTGGAACGGGCGACCTGGCGGCCGGGCTCGCCAGGCAGGTCGGCCAGAAGGGACGGGTCGTTCTCACGGACATCAATGCCGCCATGCTGAACCGCGGGCGGGAGCGTCTGCTGGACCAGGGCTTCGCGGGCAACCTGCGTTATGTGCAGGCGAATGCCGAGCACCTGCCGTTTGCCGACTCCAGTTTCGACTGCGTCACCATCGGATTCGGCCTGCGCAACGTTACGGACAAGGCCGCGGCGCTCGCCTCGATGCGCCGGGTGTTGAAGCCGGGCGGCCAACTGCTCGTCCTGGAGTTCTCGCAGCCGGTGGTTCCAGGACTCAAGCCGTTATATGACACATACTCCTTTCGAGTGCTGCCGCTGCTGGGCAAGCTGATAGCGCGGGATGAGGCCAGCTATCGGTATCTGGCGGAATCCATCCGCATGCATCCGGGCCAGGAGGCGCTGCTGGAAATGCTCAAGGCCGCAGGACTCGACGGCTGCCGGTACCATAACCTCTCAGGTGGTATTGTCGCGGTCCATCGCGGCTATAAGTCCTGACGCTGTTAACAAAAATATGGCGACACTGTACGGCTTAGGTCCGATGCGGCGGACGTGTCGAAAATAACAGCCGGCGGCGCGTGCCGGCGGGCAGTGAGACTTGTGACCGTGACGGCAGGGAATGCGAAAGTTACGATTGGCCCAATCGTTGTTATATTGGACACTTGGGCTAATCACCGCGAGCCGCGTACCGCGAAATGAAAGAGGTCATCCTTCTTCTCGACGACGATCTCACGACGCTGACGGTCCTGGAGCGCGCACTCGCAGGCTCGGGTTTCAACTGCAGCAGCAGCAGCGACCCGAAACAGGCTCTGTCGATCGTTGCCGCCAATGATGCGATTGCCGTCGTGGTAACCGATCTGTACATGCCGCACATGAATGGACTGCAATTCGCGGAAGCCTTGAGCGAGACCCCGCTCGGCCGACCGACGCCGCGCGTACTGTTGCTCACGGCCCAGCCCTCTCTGGAATCTGCCATCGGCGCGCTGCGCGGCGGGGCCTGTGATTTTCTGGTGAAGCCCGTCAGCACCGCGGACCTGGTGAGCGCCGTGACTCGTGCGCTGGACCGGGCACGCCAGGATCGACTGATTCACCGCGGACGTGCACCGGATGTCGCCCAGCACGCCCTGCCGGGAGCCGACCAGGGGGCCAGCCGGAAGGCGAAGGTTCCCGTACTCGATACGATCGAAAAGCTGCGACGGCTGCGCAGCCGGTATGACGAGCACAAGCTCGATGACGTCGCGTGGGAGCTGCTGCTCGAGCTGCTGCGCACCGAGCAAGGCGAGCACAAGCTGTCCGTGTCGGCACTGACGATCTCGATTCCTGGAGTGTCGGCAACGACCTCACTGCGTCGGATCGGTGAGCTCACGGCACGCGGATATGTTGACCGGGTACCCGATGCGCGCGATGGACGGCGCGACTTCGTGGCACTCACGTTGAAGGCGCACGATTTGCTGAAAGACTACCTGGCCGACGTCGACCGGTATCTGACAGACATCCAAACGTCCGCGCCCTGATGACGTTTCGACAATACCGACCCAGGGACGAGTTGGCGCGAGCATGAAACAGGTCAATCCGACGATCGATCGCATCCCACTGGACGATGAGCCCATCGCCGTGGATCCCTGGACAGGGATCTCGGAGGATGTCATCCGCCGTTTCTTCGATGTGCTGTGCATTGAACACGGGCTGCCGAAGGGCAGGCTGTCGGCCTACCGTGCCGACCTCTACGCATTCGATCGATGGCTGATCGAGGCGAAGGGCAAGACGCTGATCAGTGCTACGAAGCAGGATGTCCGCGAGTATCTTTCCAGCTCAACGACGTCCATCAAGGCGTTCTACGGATTTCTGGTCAATTCGGGCTGCCGGGACGACGATCCCACCCAATCGGCGCCCAAGCCCCGCAAGGCTCACAAGGCCCGCAGCCGAAGCTGATTCGATGGCGGTCGGAGCGTGCCCGGTATAGGATCGGCGCGCGCTTTGGGCCGCCATGAACACTCTCACTTCCACCCTCGAAAACGTGCTGAATCGCGGCCTTCCGCGCTCGCCGCGGGCGCAGCAGTTGTGTGCTGAGCTGGCTGGCCACAAGGTCGCCATCGCTATGGCGCCGGCTCCGTGGGGCAGCGACCGTCAAGTGCTCGTTGAATCCGACGGTCATTCCCTTAAGTTGAGCGCGGTTACCGTGCAGGCTCTGGCAAGCATGCCTGTGGATGCGACGCTCTGCGGCGGTCCCTTGAGTCTGCTGGCGCTCTCGGGCCCCGCACCCGAGGCAGTGCTCCAGCGAGGCGACGTCCGGATCGAGGGTGATGCGGAGCTGGCGCAGAAGTTTCGCGAGCTGGCGCTGCTGCTTCGCCCCGACCTCGAGGAAGAGCTGTCACTCGTGTTGGGCGATGTGCCCGCGCATCAAATAGGACGCTTCGCCCGTACCGCATTGGGCTGGACTCGCAAAGCCGCCACGACGACCGTGCGGAACATTGCCGAGTACCTGGGACACGAGCGGCGAGATCTCGTCCCGCGCAGCGAGGCTGAGCAATTTCTCCACGGCGTTGACACTCTGCGTGAGGACGTAGACCGTCTCGCGGCGCGCATCGATCTTTTGAATCGCCCGTGAAGCTCCGTGTGCTCGCACGGTTGATCCAGATCCAACGTGTTCTGCTGAAGCACGGCCTGGATGACTTCGTCCGCGCCACCCATCTCTACAGACCGCTTCGTTTTGTCTTTTACCTCTCACCCGGTGTCTGGTTTGCGCGCGGCCGGCCGGGCCCCGACCGCGCCGGCCGAGGGGAGCGGCTGCGGCTCGCGTTGGAGGAGCTGGGCCCGATTTTCGTGAAATTCGGGCAGGCGGTTTCCACTCGCCGCGATCTGTTGCCGGAGGATATCGCCAACGAGCTGGCGAAGCTGCAGGATCGAGTACCGCCGTTTCCAGGCGCCGTGGCGCGCGAGATTGTCGAGCTTGCCCATGGGCGAACGGTCACGGAGACCTTCGCAACATTCGATGAGTCGCCGCTCGCAGCCGCATCCATCGCTCAGGTTCACGCCGCGACCTTGCGTGATGGCAAGGAAGTCGTGGTCAAGGTGTTGCGGCCCGGAATGGCCGAGGTCATCAAGCGCGATCTGGAAGTGTTGTACGCCCTGGCGGGACTCGCCCAGCGCTACTGGAGCGAAAGCCGGCGATTGCGGCCGTTGGAGATCGTAGCGGAGTACGAGAAGACCATTCTCGATGAGCTCGACCTGATGCGCGAAGCGGCCAACGCATCCCAGCTCAAACGCAACTTCCTGGGCTCGGATCTGCTCTACGTTCCCGAAGTCTACTGGGACTACTGCCGCCTCAACGTCATGGTCGTGGAGCGCATACACGGCGTTCCCATCAGTGATATGGAGCGGTTGCGCGCGGCCGGCGCCGACATCGCCCTGCTCGCAGAAAACGGCGTGCGGATATTTTTCACGCAGGTCTTCCGGCACAACTTCTTTCATGCCGACATGCACCCGGGCAACATCTTCGTGATGGTGGACAACCCGCGCAACCCGCGCTACGCCGCCGTGGATTTCGGCATTGTTGGAACGCTCGACCCGCGCGATCAGAACTATCTCGCGGAGAACTTCCTCGCGGTGTTCGATCGTGACTACCGGCGTGTCGCGCTGCTGCACGTCGAGTCCGGCTGGGTACCGCCCGGCACGCGGGTGGACGAAATGGAGTCGGCCATCCGCACGGTGTGCGAGCCGATTTTCGACCGGCCCCTGCAGGACATCTCGTTCGGACAGATCCTGCTGCGCCTGTTCGAGATCTCGCGCCGCTTCAACATGCAGGTGCAGCCGCAGCTCATCCTGCTGCAGAAGACGCTGTTGAACGTCGAAGGATTGGGGCGCGACCTGTATCCCCAGTTGGATATCTGGAAGACCGCCAGCCCTATTCTGCGCGACTGGATGAAGGAGCGAGTGGGTGTACGGCAGGTGTTCAAAAGCCTGCGCACCCAGATGCCGGAGCTGCTCGAAGCAGCGCGAGCTCTGCCCTCGCTGCTCAAGGCAGCCGTGCATCGCTCCCAAGGCGGTATCTTTCATATGCAGGTGGAGTCGCCGGCGGTCGAGGAGATCAGGATCGAGTTGCGCAAGGCGGGACGCAGGCGTGATGCCGTCACCGTGGGCGCGGCGATTCTGCTCGGCGGCCTGGTGTGGCTGGGCGTCAACGGGGTGGGCGCGTGGCCGGGCTGGTTGCTTGGCGCCACGGGTGCGGTCTGGCTGGTGGTGGCATGCAGACATCGCTGACCGAGGGCTCGATCAGCCGCGGACTGATCCGGTTCGCACTGCCCATCCTGTTTGCCAATGTGCTGCAGTCCCTGAACGGCTCGGTCAACTCCATCTGGGTGGGCCGCTATCTCGGGGAAGCCGCGCTCACCGCCACCTCGATAGCCAACACCGTCATGTTCCTGCTGATTGCTGCGGCCTTCGGCTTCGCCATGGCCGCCACCATTCTCATCGGCCAGAAGATCGGCGCCGACGACATGATCGAAGCCAAGCGGGTCGTGGGCAGCAGTGCGACTTTTTTTGCGGCGATTTCAGTCGTCATGGCCATCACGGGGCTCGTGATCACCGAGCCGATCCTGATCGCGCTGAAGACACCCCCGGACTCGTTGCCGCTCGCGGCTGCATACATGCGCGTCATCTTCCTCGCGTTGCCGTGCCTGTACATGTACGCATTCGTGATGTCAGTGTTACGAGGCGCTGGCGACTCCAAGACGCCGTTCTACTTCATGGTGTTGTCGGTCGTCATTGATATTGCGTTGAATCCAGTGTTCATTTTCGGAATAGGGCCCGTTCCGCGCCTTGGGATCGCGGGTTCTGCGCTGGCGACGTTCGTGTCGCAGGCGGTCAGCCTCACTGCAATGATCATGTACTTGTATCGGCGGCGGCATCTGCTCGTGCTGCACAAGGACGAGTTGGCAATGTTGCGTGTGAACTGGGGGATCGTGGGGACGCTCGTCAAGAAAGGCATTCCAATGAGCGCGCAGATGCTGGTCTTGTCGTTGAGCGGCCTGCTGATGATCTCAATCGTCAATCACTTCGGTGTCGACACTGCCGCCGCCTACGGCGCATCCTTGCAACTCTGGAACTACATCCAAATGCCGGCATTCGCAGTCGGCATGGGTGTCTCCTCGATGGCCGCGCAGAATGTCGGGGCCAAGAAGTGGGATCGCGTCGCAACGCTTGCCCGCGTTGGCGTGGTGTATGCCGTGCTTCTGACCGGCAGTATCGTACTGTTGCTCGAGTTGTTCGGTAGCCATGCGTACGCGCTGTTCCTGCCGGCGGGCTCGCCAGCGATGGAAGCCGCCGCGCACATCAACCGGATCGCGACGCCTTCGTTCTTGTTCTTCGGCGTCACATTGGTGCTGTTTGGCGTGGTCCGCGCGACCGGTGCGGTCATGGCGCCATTGATCGCGCTGACCATTTCGCTTCTGGCGGTGCGTGTGCCACTGGCGGAGGTCTTCATCGACCGGCTGGGCGCCGACTCGGTATGGTGGAGCTTTCCGCTGTCGTCGGCTTTTGCCTCGGTACTCGCTGTGTTGTATTACAAGTACGGGGGCTGGCGCTCGGCGCACATGGAGAGTGTACCCGCCAGGTGAAGCGCTACGTTCTCCTGAGTCTGCACGGAACGCCGCTGGTACTGGTGGCGGCCTTTTCCGCGGGTCTGTGGCTCGCCTGCAAAGCCGGTCTGCCCGGCCTGCCGCTCGCCCTGCTGTTGCAGTCCTGGTTCTTCAAGTACTGCTTCGTGTTCCTGGATGCGATTGTCGCCGGCGCGGATGAGCCCCCGGTGTTGGACATCGAGATGGTCAACCCCGTCAGTGAGCAGCGCCCCCTGGCGCTGGCACTGCTGGTAATTGTCGAGGTCCTGGCCCTGGTTGAGTTGCAGCGGCGGGTGGGCGCGGTGGCTGCGATCGGTGTGGGTGCCGTTTTCACCTGGGTGCTGCCGGCCAACATGGCCATTCTCGGCATCACCCGCAATCCCTTTCAGGCGATTTGGCCACCGATGCTGGTTGCGTTGGTGTCGGCATTGGGACGTACGTATTTCCTGCTCAACGTGGTGATGCTGCTGGCTGCCGGAGTACTCTATTTGATTGCCACGCACGCGCCCTCGGTCCTGCTCCTGCTGGCGAGCGCGCAGTTGGTGCTCCTGCTGACGTTCGCATTGCTGGGCGGGGCACTGTTCGAGCACCGCCTGGAGCTCGGCATCGACAGCAAGACACGCCAGGAAAGGCTGGCAGAACGCGATTCACGCGAGCATGAGTCCGTGCGCAGTCAAATGTTGGATCGCGCACATGCCAACTTCCGGATGCGCAAACCGGTCGAAGGCTGGCAGCACATCGAGGGGTGGCTGCGCACTTACTGCGGGCCCGCCGGTGGGAGCGACATTTGTGTGGCGGAATATCGCGCCGTCCTGGCGGCCGCTTCCAAGTGGGATGATGTGCGGCCGGGCGACCGGCTGGCCAATGAGCTTGTGACCATACTGTTGGCCAGACGCGCCAATGGCGAAGCGCTGCAGGTTGTGGAGCAGCGCCTCGCCACGCACTCACAGTTTCAGTTAGTGCCTCCCAGGCAGGCTGTGCGCCTGGCGGAGCTCGCTGGTGCCGCCGGAAAGCGGGCACTGCAGCGCAAGATTACGGGCATGAGCTCACCGTCGTAAGCGTTGTCGAGCTGTTGTCGGTATCGACGGTCGAGCCGTTTGTCAGACAAACGGGCCCGGCGAAGGTCGATCCGGCGGACGGTCCGTAATACTCCTCATCGAACCACAGGTGCGCATTGCTCTTCAGTCGCGCTGAGCGGCCGGACGTGGTTGCTGCAGCGATGGAAGAGGAACGGACTTTGACTACCGAGCCGTTCTGCACCTTGAGGCTGTCAACGACGTGACCGGATACTTTGGCGCGATACAGAAAACCCAGCCCGCCGCCTTCAGCAAGCAGTCCGTAGTCACCGTTGTTCGCAATCACAACCGCCGCGGGACAATCACTCGTCAATGGCGGCGTTGCTCCTTCCAGCTTCACGGTGCCGCCGTCCCGCACGTAGACGCCGATGGACCTGTTGGAATCGATGCTCAGGTTGGCGCAGCCGGGGTTGAAGAACGCCATCGAGTTGTTCCACACGTGCACGCCCCAATCGAAGCCGGAGATCCGGCCCGAGCCGAAGTTGAAGCGGCTGGTGGATCCTACGTTGATTCCGGTCGACGGCGAGCTGCGATCGCTCGAGGGCAAGCCCGTCACTGTGGTGTTCGAGAACCGGCAGTCACTGCTCTGCAGGCACAGGATGCCGCCACCCCCCGCACCGGTGGTCGGGTCGGTCCACTGCGTCACGGTCAGTTTGTCGAAATTCCCGCTCGAGAAACGCGCCAGCGTGATACCACCGTTCATGGTCGAATTGGCCGCGGTGATCGACGAGCGGTCCGTGACTATGAGTTGGCCGTAGAGGGTCAGCCCCTGCAGCGCGATCTGGGTGGCGTTGTAGACACTGATTGTTCCGGTGAGTGACAGTCCCGTGATGGTGAGGGTGTTGATCTGCGTGATGTCCAGATCGCCCACACAGGTGCCCGTGACGGTGAGTGTATTGTAGGTACCTGAGATTGCGGCCAACTGGTTCTGAACCAGGGACGAGTCGCCGTTCGTGCCGCAATTGACCGTGTAGTTACCGGCCGTTGCGGGCGAGCTGGTCGCAGCCAGCCCCACGAGCGTCAGGGCAGAGAGGATCTCTTTCAATTCCATTGGCATTCCTGTTGACGGGTGAGCAAGTGATGATGACGTCGGTCACGGGCGCTGCCGCAACCGTACCCAAGGCGTTTGTCGCAGAGCAGAGCTGGGCAGGTCGCGAGGGCTGGTTGACAATGGTCACGCGGTATCTTGAGCCGGTGGCCAGCCCCTCGGAGAAAGTGAAGGCGCCGTTCGCGGCGACGTGCAGGTCACCTCGGGCGTTGTTTTCGAGCATGAGGCCCGTCCCTGACAGACCTCTGACTGTGGCGGTCACTGTATAAATGTCAGCCGCCGGCCGCGCGTCTCGCGTCCGATCCAGGGGTCGCAGGTCCACGTTGCCACATGCCGACAGGGTCAGCAGGGGGCAGAGTAACCAAGGGGTCGTATGATGTGACACGCGACCAAGATCGCGGGAGACGCTGCATGGATCAATGCAGCGAAAGTCAATTAATCCTGAATTCGAGGTAAAGTCGGCCGTGTGAGTGCGCATTCGTTCACGTTCCGGGAATTCGAGCTGAATCTGCGTGCCGAGGTGCTGCAGAAATCCGGCGCCCGTGTGCGCCTCGCCAGCCAACCACTGAAACTCCTGGCCCTGCTGGTCAGGCGGTCGGGTGAGCTCGTCACCCGGGAGGAAATCCAGAACGAGCTATGGACTAAAGATGTAGTTGTTGATTTCGACCACCTGGTCAATCAGTACATCCGGCAGCTGCGCTCGGTGTTGGGCGACAACCGTGAGTCGCCTACGTTCATTGAGACTGCGCCGCGCAGGGGGTATCGGTTTATTGCGCCGGTGGAGGTTGTCGCTACATCAGGGCGCCCGATGGGTGCGCCGTCGCCCGCGCCACAGGACACTGCGCTGGCAGCTGCGGTGGTGGGCGCGCCGCCGGTGGCGGCGCCAGCGCCCCCACCAGCCCGCGTGCGACGCATGTTCCCCGTGCCAATTGTTGTGGGAGCATTGGCCGTTGTTGCGATAGCTCTTTTTTCGCTCTACTTCGCCACCCAGGCGTCTCAAGTACCGAGATCTTCCCGGCCCCTGAATCCTGAGGCCGGTGCGGCTTACGCCAAGGCGCGCCACTTCTACGACCTCGGCACACAGGACGGTTACAAGAAGAGTTGTGACTACTTCCAACTCGCGTTACAGGCCGACCCGTCGCACGCGCTCGTCTACCGGGGAATGGCCGACTGTTACCTGGCACTCTCCTCGGCCGCGCTGGGCACGCCCGAAGATATGATCCCGAAGGCCCGGGCCATGACCCTGAAGGCCATCGAGCTCGACGACTCGCTCGCGGAAGCGCATTCCACTCTCGGGGTCATCCGGCTCAACTACGACTGGGACTGGCCGGGGGCGTTCGCGGAACTGCAGAAGGCACGGCAACTCGAACCCGAAAACCGAAACATCACTTACGCACTGAGCTCCTACTACCGGGCGGTCGGCCAGGTGGACGCCGCGGCCCGGGAACTGAAACATCTGGAGTCCTTGGATTCCGCCGATTGGAAGAACTATCAGCGGCTCGGCTGGTTGTATGTTTTCGCAGGCCGTTACGCAGCCGCCGCGGAAGAGCTGCGCAAATGCATCGAGCTGGCTCCCTACGATGCCATCTCCCATCTAGGGTTGTCTCACGCGCTGACGGTTCTCGGACAACCCCAGGAGGCGATGGCCGAGCTGCAACAGTTTTTGACGCTCTACAAGGAGCCGCAGATGCTGACGCAGGTCAATGAGACCTACCGCACCGCCGGATTCGCGCAAGCTCGCCGGCAGTACTTCGAGCTCATGGCAGCCAGCTTCGTGCGCAAAAATTACATCGCGTACCAGATTGCGCAGATTTACGCGATGCTGGGCGAGAAGGAGCGGGCACTCGACTATCTGGAGAAAGCCTACCGCGAGCGCTCCAACTACATGAGTCACATGAAGGTGGATTCCCTTCTGGACAACGTGAGAGGCGAGCCGAGATTTCGCCGTCTGCTCGAGCTGATGCAACTCACCGACGAGCAGCTCGCCTCCGCGGCTCAGTTGACTGTTTCAGTTCGAAGATAGCGCTGCGACAGGTGCCACAGGCCCAGGGCGATCAGGGCCGCCACGAACGAGCCCGCCGCCAATGTCAACATCGAGCCGCTCAGGGCCGGTGCGATGAGGCCGAATACCACCGCCCCCATGGCAATCGAAACACACGATTGCACTGACGCCGCCGAACCACGCGCGTGGGGGAACAAGTCGAGCATGCGCAGACTCAGTGTCGGTCCCGCCAGCTGCACACCGAACGCAATGATCAGAATGAAGAACTGCTGGACGCGGATGGGCGGCGAAGCGAAAACCGCGTGCAACACCACCATGAGCCCGCTTCCGGACAAAGCGAGCAGAAAGCCGAGATGCGACTGCTGCGCGTACGTGAATCGACCGGCCATGCGTCCCGACAGGAACGCCGAGATGATCAGCCCGCTGATGACCGGAATGAACAGGTTCGCGAACTGGGTTTCAGTGAGGTGCCAGTGATCAATGACCACCGCGGGAGCCGCGCCAATGAAACTCATGAGCGCGGCGAAATTGGCTCCCATGGCCATCGCGAGCAACAGGAACTCCCGGTGTTGGACGACACTCCAGGCGGTACGGGCCAGGCTCCCCGCGTGCAGGTGAGGGCGTTTGGACTTGGGATGGGTCTCCGGCAGGGTGAAGTACGTCGCGATGCCCAAAGCGGCGCCAAACACGGTCATGAATCCAAACACGGCATGCCAGCCCCACATCACATGGATATAACCTCCAATGATGGGTGCCACCGCCGGCGCAAAAGCAAACAGCATGGTCACCAGGCTCAGGAGCTTTTGGGCCTGCGGCCCCTCGAAAAGATCGCGGATGACGGCGCGGCCAACGATCATGCCAACGCCGGCGCTGACTCCCTGCAGGGCTCGAAACACCAGCAGCGTCGCGAAGTTGGGAGCGAACGTACATCCCACGGAGGCCAGGGTATATACGCAAATGCCGGTCAGGATCACCGGCCGACGGCCGATGGCATCGGACAGCGGACCCTGCACGAGCGACATGATCGACAGCGGCAACATGTAGACCGTCAGCGACTGCTGGACGGCCCACGTGCTGAGCGAGAAATCTGTTGCGATAGCGTGGAAGGAAGGAAAGAAGGTGTCTATGGAGAACGGGCTCACCATGGACAGCGCGGCAAGCAATACCGCGAGCTTCCAATGTCTTACGGCGCTGTGCTCGCCGGTCACCCCTTCTCCCTTGCGCCACCAGTGTGTTTGGGCGATCCGCGTAATGCCCCGAGCCATTCGGTTGGATTACCACCGCGCTCGAGGACTTCCACCAATGCCGAACCGACGACCACGCCATCAACGTGGCCACGCAACCGTTCTACCTGCTCGCGGTTGCGAATACCGAATCCTGCGCAAACAGGAACCTTCGCGAGCGCACGCACACCATCGAGGTAACCCATGACTTCAGCCGGCACAGCCACGTTCTTCCCCGTAGTGCCGGTCATGGTGACCGCATACACGAAGCCCTGGCTGTTCTCGCACAGTTGCTTCATCCGCTGCGGCTTGGTGACCGGCGTGACCATTTGCACCATGGCAATCCCTTTCGCATCCAGCGCTTTGCGCAGATCGCTGCTCTCATCGAAGGGCAGGTCCGGCACAATGAATCCTGCCACATGCGCGCGCGCCGCGGAGTCCGCCAACTGGTCGAGACCGTAGGCCAGCAAAGGATTCAGGTAGCTCATCAGCAGCAGCGGTGTTTTGACGCGCGGCATCGATTCGAGCTCGGACAGAATCCAGCGCAGGCTCACGCCTTGCGCCAGCGCTTCACGACTGGAGCGTTGAATGGTCACGCCGTCGGCCATCGGATCGGTGAACGGCACACCGATCTCGACGACATCCGCCCCAGCCGCGACCGCCTGCAGATGCTCGCGAAACTTATCCTTGCTGGGGTATCCGGCGGTCAGAAACGCAACCAACGCCGGCTCTCCACCCTGGCTGGCGACGCGCAGGGCCTCACTGATGGTGTCGCGGAGTTTCATTGCGCACCTGCCAGCAGTGTGGTCTGCAGCGTCGGCATGTCTTTATCACCTCGTCCGGACAAACAAACCAGGATGCGCTGCCCCGGATGCTTGGCCGCCCATTGCTTCGCGCCCACCAACGCGTGAGCACTTTCCAGCGCCGGCAGAATGCCCTCACACTCGCTGAGTGCCTTGACTGCCTCGAGCGCATCTTCATCCGAGGCAGTTTGATAGCGCACTCGGCCCGCGGCGAGCAGCAAAGCATGCTCGGGGCCCACACCGGGATAGTCCAGCCCGGCCGACACTGAATGGGTTTCCTGGATCTGCCCATCCGAGTCTTGCAGCAGCATGGAGAAACTGCCTTGCAACACACCGGGACTGCCGTACGAAAGCGTAGCGGCGTTGTCGCCAAGCCCTCTACCGCGACCACCGGCTTCGACCCCGATGATAGCCACCGACTTCTCTGGTACGAAGGCGTGGAAGGCACCGATCGAGTTGGATCCACCGCCAACGCACGCAATCAACACATCCGGCAGTCCACCCGCTTCCTCGAGCATCTGCACTCGAGCCTCGCGGCCAATCACGGCCTGCAACTCGCGGACGAGGTACGGATATGGATGAGGTCCGACGGCGGAGCCGATCAGGTAGTAGGTGTCTGTCGGGTCGGCAACCCAGTCGCGCAGCGCCTCGTCGATTGCCGCGCGCAGTGTACGGTCTCCGGTAGTGACCGGAACCACTTTGGCGCCTAGCAGGCGCATTCTTCCTACGTTGGGTGCTTGGCGCTCCATGTCGACCGAGCCCATGTACACAGTGCAGGGTAGACCCAAGCGAGCACACGCGGCCGCGCTGGCCACACCATGCTGTCCCGCACCTGTCTCAGCAACGATTCGCTTGGCGCCAATGCGCTTAGCGAGCAACGCCTGCCCAATCGCGTTGTTGATCTTGTGCGCACCGGTGTGCGCCAGATCTTCGCGTTTCAGCCAGATCTTGGCGCCCCACCGCTCCGACAGTCTCGCAGCGAAGGTCAATGCCGTCGGGCGTCCGACCCACGATTTCAACTGCTGCTTGAGCTCAGTCTGGAAATCGGTGGCATGCAGATGTTTGCGGATGCCGTCTTCGAGCCGCTCCAGCGCCGGAATGAGGGTCTCGGGCACATAGCGGCCGCCGAAGGGACCGAATCGTCCCTGGGCATCCGGGAACTTGCCGGCGATGGAATCAGCAAGCAAACGCTCGCTGTCGATTGCGGGGGATGTCATGAAATCTCCTTTTGCGCGGGCTTTGCCCGCTCACCGGGCACTTGCCCGCTACTGCAGGCGGCGCGCGCAGCGGATACGAAGCGCGCGATTTCAGCCTGACTTTTGATACCCGGACGTGCCTCGACGCCACTGGATACATCAACTCCAAACGGATCAACTGCTGCGATGGCGGCTCCAACGTTGGTTGCGTTGAGACCCCCCGCAAGAATCAATTGTGACTTGCGCGCCAGGTGGCGCGCGGCAGCCCAGTCGCTGGTCTGGCCACTGCCACTGGTCGGGCCTTCAAACAACAATCTGGGCGGAAGCTGTGAGTCCTCGACGGAATACCGGCGAATGACCGGGAGAAGCGGGAGCTGCGGCGGCAAGCGAAGTGTACGCAGGTCGTCGGCATCAGTTTGCAACAGATCGGGCTTGAATACGTCGAGTATTTCGTCGACGACCTGCTGGGTCGGATGCCGTGTCACGGCTGTGCACAGCACTCGACCCCGCGCGCCCGCGGTGGCGACCATGTCAGCGGCTTCGCCCGGCGTGACTCGGCGGACCGACTCCGCAAAGACGAAGCCAATTGCGTCCACCCCAGCGGCGAGACAAGCCTCGATCGCATCGGGAGTGGTCATGCCGCAGATTTTGATCCAGATGGTCATGGTTGGGCCCGCGTTGCGCGGCATGGTCGCGCGGTGCGTTGGATCTGCGCTGCGAGTTGCGGCCGCGTCGTGCGGCGGGGCGCCGGTACGGGTTGCGGCGTCATCATGGCTGCGGCCGCGCCTGTGCTCGCCCCGCCTTGAGCAGCGCGGCGGCGAGTGCGTGCGGGTCGCCGCCCTGCATCAGCGCGCTCCCTACAAGCGCGTATTCATAGCCAGCCGCGGCGACTCGCGCAGCGTCGTCGGGCAATGTAACTCCGCTTTCGGCTACGCGCGGAACGGATGTCGGTAGCAGAGGCGCGAGATCCAACAGCCGTTGCGGGACAATCTGCAGGGTTGTGAGATCGCGGCAGTTCAAGCCGGCGAGAACGGGAGCCGCCGGGGCAACTGCAGTCCCTGCCGCGCGAGCCATTAACGCCGCAGGCCCCCCGGCCGCCGCGCCGGCCACCGGTCGCCGCGCAATGACATCATGCATCACCTCGATGTCAGCCTCGTCAAACGCCTCCAACAGCACAAACAAACCCAGGCTGCGGGCGCAGTCGAGCAGGGCATCGATCCCGTCGCGCGACACCATGCGAATAATAACCAGAGCCCCCCCGGCGCCAGCCGCACGCGCTTCAATGACCTGGTAGGGATCCACAATGAAGTCCTTACGCATGGCCGGCACGCCCAAGGACGCCAGCGCCCGGGTAGCCAGCTCGAGATGAGCCATGGACCCATCGAAGCGGCTCGGCTCAGTCAACACTGACACCGCAGCAGCGCCCGCCTCCGCATAAGCAGTCACCCGACCAGCAACATCCTCGCTGGAGGCGGACTTGAGCTGCCCAACGGCCGGCGAGCGCAGTTTGAGCTCGGCAATGAGATCGAACCGCGCGGGACTGGCCGTGAGCCTCGGCGGCGGCGGCATCGCCTGTGCCTTTTGCAACAGGTTGGCTTCCGAGCACGCGCGCCGGGCTGCTTCGAGCCGCTCGCGGCTGCTGGCAGCCATTTGTTCGAGGAAATCACTCACGACCGCACGCCCGCGCCCGCAGCCGCACCCAAACTCCGCGAAAACGCCACGAGCCCTTGCAACACCTCACGCGCCTTCCCACTGTCAATGGCAGCCGCCGCAAGCTCCACCCCTTCCAGCGGAGACCGCACCCGGCCCGCCACTTCCAGGGCGAGCGACGTTCCCAACAACAAGCAATCGCGATGCGCACTGCGATCTTGCCCAAATAACACCGCCTCGAGCGCACGCGCGTTGTGCGCAGCGTCGCCGCCGGCGAGATCCACAGCCGTACATGTCCGCAAACCATAGTCGGCAGGAAGCCTGACCTGCATTTCAACACTACCCGGCCGGACGTCGAACACCGTGAACGGTCCGACGGGCGTCGGCTCATCCCATCCTTCAGCGCCGTGCACGACAAACGTTCGCTCTACGTCCATGCCTGACAACGTTTCGGCAATGAGCTTCGCAATTTCGAGACTGAAGGCCCCGATCAGGTGAAACGGCGGTGCCGCCGGATTGGTGAGCGGTCCCAGAATATTAAAAATCGTACGCACACCCAACGCAGAACGCACAGGCCCGACAGCCTTCATCGCCGGGTGGTAGTGTGGCGCGAACAGAAACGTAAACTGAGTGGCAGCCAGGCAATCAGCCGCTTCCTTCTCATCCAACGGGACCTTCAGGCCCAACGCCTCCAGCACATCCGCGCTACCAGCGCGGCTGGATACAGAGCGATTGCCGTGCTTCAAAACCGGGACGCCGCACGCAGCAGTCAACAACGCCGTACCCGTAGAGATATTGAGACTACCTGAGGTATCACCGCCGGTGCCGACCACATCAATGGCCCGCAGGCCAGTTGGAATCTGCGGGCGGCGGGCGAGCCGGCGCATGCCGCGAGCAAATCCCCGCACCTCATCCGCGACGACTCCCTTGGTCCTCAGCGCAGCCAAGATCGCGCCGGCCATCGCGGGGGAGCCCGTCGGATCCGTCAGCTGTAGCAGCAGCTCCTCGGCCTCCACCTCACCGAGGTCGCGCCGATTCAACAGCTTCTCCAGGGTGTCACGCGATGGAGGCATCGGCCGCTCCAACAGTGGATTCACGCGCCGGCGAGAGCGCACGCTGTCCCGTCGTGAATTCGAGGAAGTTCTGCATCAAACGGGGACCGTCGGGCGTCAGAATGCTTTCTGGATGGAACTGCACTCCTTCCACCATCAACGTCCGATGGCGAACACCCATGATTTCACCCTCGGCAGTCCGCGCGCACACCTCCAGCTCTGGGGGCAGAGTCTCGGGAGCTGCGATGAGTGAGTGATACCGACCCACCTCGCAGGGCTGAGGCAGACCTGCAAATAGCGTGCGGCCATCGTGCTCGACAACAGAGGTTTTCCCATGCATCAGCCGGCCCGCACGCACGACCTTGCCGCCAAACACTTCAACTATCGACTGGTGCCCCAGGCAAACACCCAACACCGGGATGTGTCCGGAGAAGGCCCGAATCATATCCATAGATACGCCGGCGTCGTAGGGCGTACCGGGACCGGGCGAGATGCAAAGGTGCGACGGCGATAGGGCGCGCGCGGCATCCGGCGTGATGGCATCGTTGCGATACACCTGCACATCTGCGCCAAGCACGAGGAAAGCCTGCACGAGGTTGTAGGTGAAGGAGTCGTAGTTATCGATTAACAGTAACCGCGGTTTCACAATCCACTCTCCACCATCTCCAACCCACGAATCATTGAGCCGCTCTTCGCCAGAACCTCTTCATACTCTGTCTCGGGCACGCTATCGGCCACAATGCCGGCGCCGGCCTGGAAGCTGTACTCATCACCATTGAAGACGAGGGTGCGGATTGTGATCGCATGATCCATGTCACCCCCCGCGCCGAAGTAACCCACCGTACCGCCGTAGAGCCCGCGGTTTGTCGGCTCGAGCTCGTCAATGATCTGCATGGCGCGGACTTTCGGGGCACCGACGAGGGTACCCGCTGGAAACGCCGCCGCGAACAAATCAAACGCATCACACGCGGGTGCCAACTCTCCGTGCACTCCGCTGACCATATGCATAACGTGACTGTAGCGCTCAATGGAACGAAACGGCTCCACGCGAACACTGCCTGGGCGCGCAACGCGGCCCAGGTCATTACGAGCAAGGTCCACAAGCATGACGTGCTCGGCGTTTTCCTTTGGATCCGCACGCAACTCCGCTTCGCGGGTTACATCTGTAGCCACGTCGTCTGATCGGGGGCGGGTACCCGCTATGGGCCGCAACTGCGCGCGGCCGTCCTTCAGCTTGACGAGTGCCTCAGGTGACGAACCAACCACTGTTACGTCGCCTAGGGCGCAGTAGTACATGTAGGGCGACGGATTGATGAGGCGCAAGGCGCGATAGGCCTGAAACGGATCCAGCTCGTGCCGCCCCGAGAATTTCGCGGACAGAACCAACTGGTAGACATCCCCCGCGGCTATGTACTCCTGGGTGCGCTTCACGCCGGCCAGGTAATCGTTCCGGGCGAAGGACCCTTCAGGTTGAGAGTAACGGCCGGGCCGCCGACCATTCGGCAGCGCCCCGTGCAGCGCGCGAATGACCTCCTTACGTAGAGATTTGCGCTCCTCATCAGAGCCGGCATGCACCAAGGCGATGCCGCGAGTCAGGTGATCGAAAACAAGGAGGGAGCGGGGCGCAATGTAATGCAGAGCCGGTGTCCCGCTTGCGATCCGCGCCGGCAGGCGCTCAAAAAAACGGACGACATCGTATGACGAATAGCCGACAAGCCCACCGGCGAGGGGGACTCCCGCGATGTCGGGCTGGGGACTGGGAGCGAGCCTCAAGGCATCACGCAGCCCCCGCAGCAACTCCCCGCTGTCCGCGGGCACACGCCGGCGCTCGCGGCCGATCGTGAACCCATCGCGATCGAGCTTCACTTCCAGGCCATCGCCGAAGCCGATGAAGGAGTAGCGGGCCAGCCGCTCTCCGCCTTCGACGCTTTCGAGCAGAAATCGAGGCTCGAATGCAGCGAGCTTCATGAACGCCGAGACCGGCGTATCAAGGTCTCCGGATATGTCGAACGGCGGTTTCAACGCCCACTCCTCATGCGCTTCGCGCAGGGTTCAAGGGGGATCGCTTCGCGACCCCCGACGAGTAGCGGCGCGAAGCGCGCCGAAAAAAAACCTAAAACTCGATGCTCTAAATGCAAAAAACCCATCTCGGGGTGACCGGAGATGGGTTTCGTGCTTGGGAAATCTGTTCTGTCGAGAACCAGCAGCGAACGGCAGCCCACTCCGTCAGGAGGTGCGCCACCACCAGGTGTTCTGGGAAATGAAGTGCTGCTGCGACATGTGCGGACGAGTATCGCCTAGAATAGGGTCTGCGATCAAATCCACGTGGAGTTGTCCAGTGAGTTTCAAAAAGCTGCTCGAAAGCTGGCGCGAAACGGCTGCCGCACCGCGCACGGTGACGGAATACTCAGTCCGCTTGCCGGTCGATGACGCGGCTCAGTTACAAGCGCTGACGGAGATGTTCCCGGGACGGACCGCTGAGCAGTTGATCACCGACCTGCTGGGCGCGGCCCTGCAGGAAGTGGCCACGGCCATGCCTTATGTGGCCGGCCAGAAGGTCATTTCAACCGACGAGCAGGGCGATCCGGTGTACGAGGATATCGGCCCCACGCCCCGCTTCATGGAGCTGGCGCGCCGCAACCGCAAGAAGCTCGAGGCCGAGGCCAGGAGCGCGGTCGCCAACAAGTAGGCTGGAGGACAGCCATGCCTTCATTCGATGTTGTTTCCGAGCTGAACGCTCACGAGCTGACCAACGCCGTCGACCAGGCCAACCGCGAGCTGTCCCAGCGCTTCGACTTCAAGGACACCGGCGCGGTGTTCGAGTTGGCGGAGCACACCGTGACCATGAAGGCGCAGGTTGATTTCCAGCTCAAGCAGATGCTGGACATCCTGAAGCTGCGGCTGTCCAAGCGTGGCATCGAGCTCGCCTATCTCGACGTGCAGGACCCGCAGATCACCCTCGCCACTGCCCAGCAGGAAGTTGTGTTCAAGCAGGGGATCGACCAGGAAACGGGCAAGAAGATCTCACGCCTCATCAAGGACTCGAAGCTGAAGGTCGTGGCCGCCTTGCAGGGTGACAAGGTGCGGGTGACCGGCAAGGCGCGCGATGAGTTGCAGGCGGCGATCCAGTTGCTGCGCAGCTCGAAACTCGACACGCCGCTGCAGTTCAATAACTTCAGGGATTAGCCGCGGCGGCCCGGCCGCCGCGCTGATCAGTGCGCCGTCGCCAGCACCTTGCACAGCGCTTCGGTCGCATCCACCGCACTCGGACCCAGCCGCGTGAGCCGTTGGTCTTCGACAATGATCAGGTTGTCGGAGCGCACTGCGCGCAATGTTGTAAAGCGCTTCCAATCGGCAAGCCACTCTTTCCCTGCACCCGGGGGAGCTGCGGCAACAATAATGTCGGGATTGCGCGCTACCACTGCTTCTATATCAACTGCCGGTGCAAGGTCGCGCAGGTCACCGAATACATTGCGCGCGCCACACAGCTTCAACATGTCGCTCATCAAGTGCGTGCCACCCACCGTGTAGATCGGGTGATTCCAGATTTCCAACAGGACACTGGGATGGCGTCCGCTTTCATGTGCGTGAGCAAGAGTTTGCAGACGTACCTCAATACCGCGCGCCGCCTGTTCTGCGGTCGCACTTGTGCCGGCCAGCGCACCCAGGCGACGAAGTGAGCCAGGTAAGTCAGCGAGCGAGTTGACCTGCTGCCGATAGACCGGGATCCCCAGCCGGCCGATCTCCTCGATCTGCGCCGGGTTACCGCCGCCGGGCCACACGACGGCCACTTCGGGGCGCAGGGCGACGAACTTTTCCATATCGATTGCGACCACGTCCCCGATGCGAGGCACCTGCTTAGCTGCCGCCGGCTCGTCGGAATACTCAACGGTGGCAATGACTTGCTTGCCCGCCCCCGCCGCAAAGAGCATCTCGGTTGCGCCCGGGGCCAAGCTGATGATGCGGGTAGGTGCGGAGCGCAGGGTGACAGTGTGGCCGGTGTCGTCGGGGACGCTGACCGCCGCCAAAACAAAAGACGGCATGAACAGCCAGAGAATATACAGGCATTTAATCATTGACACTCTGTCATCAGGAGGATACCTTGACCCTCATGAACTATATCGCTGAGCGTCGACTGGAAGAGAAAGAGCGTCGCCGCGCCGAGATCCTGGATGCGGCCGAGGAGATGACAGCGTCTGTAGGTTGGGACGCCATGACCATGGATCAGGTCGCACGCACGGCGCGTTTATCCCGCGCTTTGGTTTACGTGTACTTCAAGGACAAAACCGATCTGATGTTTGGGATCGGTGAGCGCGCACTGGCGACATTGCATCAGTGTTTTGCCGACGCAGTGGCGAAGCAGGAGCGCGGGCTCGATCAATTGGTGGCGATTGGACGCGCATATATCGCGTATTCGACTGATCACGCGGTGTACTTCGACGTGATGGCGCGCTGTGAGCTCATCTCCACCGACCTGGCCAACTTGCAGCCCAATGAGCAAGCGTGTCTGGTTGCAGGCGCTGCGGTTCGACAGGTGATGCAGAGCGCGCTCGAACTTGGAGTGCGCGACGGATCCGTGCGGTCCGATGTAGGTGAGGCCAAGGCAGTCACGGTGTGCCTGTGGGGATTCATTCACGGAGTGCTCCAGCTCTCCTCGGCGAAAGCGAAAATGCTGGCACATGACGGTGTGTATCCACGTGAGCTGCTGGAGCAGGCGATGTTGATGGCGACCCGATCTTTGATGCAGCCGGAACAAGGGCGGCCCTAGGGTCCGCCCCTTTTTTTGCCCCAGGTTTGACAAGCGTCTAACGAGTGAACACATGAATAAGAGTCACACGACAATGGGCACAAACGGATGGGTGACAGTGGCCGTGGGAGCCCTCTTCTGGGTGTTGGCGGCGGGCCCGGGGGCCGCCCAAATGAGCGTGGAGGCGCCGCGTGAAGGCCAGGCCGTGGCGCAGATCGAGGCGCTACCTGAGGGTCGACCGGTGGCGCAGGTCATAGACGAGTATGTCCGCGAAGCGCTGCGCTCCAATCTGGCACTGCAATCCGAATCGCTGGAAGTCGAGCGAAACATGGCTGCGCTGGACGCTGCCCGCGCGCATTTCCTGCCGACAGTTGCTCTGCAAGCGCGTTACACACGCGCCGAAGGCGGCCGCGAAATCAATATCCCGGTCGGCTCGCTGATCAACCCGGTCTACGGAACACTGAACCAGCTTTTGGCGGCACAAGGCCGCCCTGCCGAATTCGGCACAGTCCCCGATCAAACAATTCTCTTTCAACGCAAGCGCGAGCAGGACACACGGGTGACTGTGCGTCAGCCGCTCTACGCGCCCGCCATACCGGCCGCTGTGAGAGCACAGCGCGCGCAGCTCGAGGCATCACAGTTCAATCGGATCGCGGTTGCACGACGCCTCAAGCGTGATGTCACGGTCGCCTATCTCAACTGGTTGAAGGCGCGCCGGACGGTTGGGATCGTCGAGGCGAGTGTCGCCCTGTTGAATGAAAACGTCCGCGTCAACGAGTCACTGTTCCGCAACGGCAAGATCACCCAGGACCAAGTGTTGCGCGCGCGGGCAGAGCAACTGGCCGTAGTCCAACAGCTGCGCGAAGCGCAGAACGGGCAGTCTCAGACACATAGCTTCGTCAACTTTCTCCTGAATCGCCAGCTGGACGAACCGCTCGAAGCCGCAGTCATTGACAGCCAAGTCGGACACACGGCACATGACCTGGCGACGTTGCGCGCGGCGGCCCTGGCCAGCCGACCCGAGATCTCACAGTTGGATCGCACAATCACCGCGGCGCAATCGCAGGTCCAGGTTGCCCGGGCGGACCTGAAACCCTCCCTGTCCCTCGGGGTGGACGCAGGCATCCAGGACGAAACGTATGACTTCGGACACGGCAGCAACTTTGGCACCGTGTCGCTGTTGTTGCATTGGCAGTTCTTTGATGGCGGCGCAACACGTGCGCAGGCTAGCGCTGCTCGCGCTGTCGCACGCCGCGCGGCCACCCAGCGTGATGACGTAACCCAACAAATTCAGCTCGAGGTTCAGCAGGCACTGGACGAGCTGAACACGACCGCTGACTCCCTGACGACGGCAGGCGCACGGTCGGAGGCCGCACACGCAGCCTTTCGAATCGCGAGCCGCAAGCGCGATGAAGGCGTGATCAACCAGGTTGAGTTCATTGATGCGCGCAGCACGCTGACCAGTGCGGAATTGAATTTGAACGTGACTCGCTTTGACCTGCTCGCGCGGGAAGCGGAGCTCGACTACGCAACGGCGGCCGGTACGCTGCCTTTCGATGCGGGGAAATAACATGAGCATCAGAAACATGAGCATCCGGAATTTTCTGTGTGCGGTCATTGCCGCAGCGAGTCTGACAATGAGCCTGGAAGGCTGCTCTTCGCACGCGGAACCAACGGTGCATAAGGCAACGCCGGTTCGAGTGCAGCTTGCAACCACCGGACCGGCGAAACCGGTCATCACGACCAACGGCATCGTGGCCACCAAGGATGAGATGCGTTTGTCGTTCAAGGTCGCGGGGGTGATCAAGAAGATCTACGTGGAGGAGGGCCAGACCGTACGCAAGGGCGAGCGTTTGGCGGAAATCGAGCTCACGGAGATCGATGCGCAGGTGGCACAGGTGAGTGCGCTGGCCGAGAAGGCACAGCGGGACCTGGATCGGGGCGAGCGGTTATATGCCGACCAGGTCATCAGCCTGGAGCAACTCCAGGACTTGCGTACGCAGGCGTCCCTGCAGAAATCGCAACTGCAGGGAATCCAATTCAACCGCGGATATTCCGTCATCGCCGCACCCCAGGATGGTGTCGTGCTGCGCAAACTATCCCAGGAGCGCGAGTTGGTTCCCGCGGGCCAGGCAATCTTGCTCATCGGCGCTCACGAACGTGGCTATGTGGTCCGCGCCGCGCTGTCGGATCGCGAGGTGGTGCAATTGAAGCTGGGCGACCCTGCGCAGATCCTGATGGACGCGTACCCGGGTCGCACCATCGACGGCACCATCAGTGAAATTGCCAATGCAGCGGACGACAAGAGCGGGATGTTTCCCGTTGAGGTTCGCTTCGGCTCGACGCCTGTGCCGCTCGCGAGCGGCCTGGTTGCGAAGCTGCGGGTCCAACCCGCTTCCGCGCGGGAGGCCGCGCTCACCTACGTCCCCATGAGTGCGGTGGTCGAAGGCGATCGCGACCGGGCCAGTGTGTTTGTAGTCAATGGCGACCGGGTCAAGCGCCGCGAAGTCCATGTTGCTTTCATACATCCCGACGGCGTTGCCCTGAGCTCGGGCCTGGACCCTGGGGAGCGGGTCGTGACCGACGGCGCGCTGTATCTGCAGGACCAGGAGCAGATCGAGGTTGAATCGCCATGAGCCTGCTGGAATTTCCCATCAAGCGGTATCCCTTCACCCTGGTGGTGTTTCTGTGCCTGGTGGTGCTGGGGTGGTTTGCCTTCACCACCGTGCCGCGCGAAGAGGATCCTTACCTCAAGTTCTCGGGTTTCATTATCACAGCGGTGAACCCGGGAGCGGATCCGAAGGACCTGGAGCGGCTGGTGGTGAAGCCCATTGAGGACCGCCTGACCGAGCTCGATGATGTTTACAAGATCGACACCGTGATCCGGGATGGCACGGCGATTGTGGCGATCGAATTCAACGCGCGGACCGACCCGGAGAAGAAATATGACGAGGTGACGCGCGAGATCAACGCGCTGCGGCCAGAGCTGCCCCCGGAGATTGCGCGCCTGGAGGTCCGCAAGTTGAGCCCGGGCCTGGTCAACATCCTGCAACTGGCGCTGGTTTCCGAGGATGCGCCTTATCGGGAGCTCGAAGACTATGCGCGCGAGCTGAAGGACGCTCTGAAGACAGTCAGTGGCGTGCGCACTTCGGAAGCCTGGGCGTACCCCGCTCGCGAGCTGCGAGTTGCAGTCGACCTCAAGCGCATGTCGGAGCTCGGCATCAAACCCGTGCAAGTCACACAGGCCCTGCAGAGCGAGAATGCCAACGTGCCGGGCGGGTTCGTGGACGTGGGTGCGCGCAGCTTCAGTGTGAAGACTTCGGGGAGCTACAGCTCGCTCGAGCAAGTCAAGAACACCGTGGTCGCGGCGGGCGGTGGCCGGATCGTTCGCGTGCAGGATGTTGCGAACGTGAGTTGGGAGAATCAACCACTGAGTTATATAGGCCGGTTCAATGGCAGGCGGGCGGTCTTTGTCACGGCCAATCAGAAGGAAGGATTCAACATTCTCGATGTGAACACCCGCATCGAGGCGGCGCTCGAGCGCTTCGAGAAGGACCTGCCCAAGCGCATTCACCTCGAGCGCGGCTTCGAGCAGTCGCGCAATGTGTCGAATCGCCTGAACCATCTGTATCGCGACTTCGCGATCGCCATCAGCCTGGTGTTGCTCACGCTGCTGCCACTCGGCTGGCGCGCGGCGAGCATTGTGATGGTATCGATTCCACTGTCCCTGGCGTTCGGACTGATCTCGCTCTATTTCCTGGACTACTCGCTGAATCAGATCTCGATTGCCGCGTTCGTGGTCGCCCTGGGTCTCCTCGTGGATGACTCGATCGTGGTCACCGAAAACATTTCGCGACACCTGCGTGAGGGCGGCTCCCGCAGCGACGCCGCCATCAAGGGCACGCGGCAGATTTTCGTGGCTATCATGGGATGTACTGCGACCCTGGTCTTCGCGTTTCTGCCGCTCATGGCACTGCCGGGCAATCCCGGCAAGTTCATCCGGGTGTTACCGGTGACGGTCGTGGCCACTGTAGTGGGATCATTGTTGATCGCGCTGTTCATCATTCCCTTCCTCGCCAGCCGTCTGCTGAGCGAGCGCGAGGATCCGCATGGCAGCCCATTGTTGCAGGGGTTGATGCGGGTGATTCACAAAACCTACAGGCCTGCCCTGCACTTCTGTCTCGCCCGGTCGAAAACCACCGTCGTGGCCGCTCTCGGGGGCTCGTTGCTGCTGTCTGCGGCGTTGGTACCGGTGATTGGCAGCAGTCTGTTTCCGAAAGCGGACACGCCGCAGTTCCTGGTCACGGTCGAGGCACCCAATGGCACCAGCTTCGCGGAAACCGACCGGGCGCTGCGATTCGTGGAGAACAAGCTGGCGCACCTGCCCGAGGTGAAGAGCTGGTTTGCAAACCTCGGTCGCGGCAATCCGCAGGTTTACTACAACGTAGTTGCACATGCCGATTCTCTGAATTACGCGGAGGTGTTCGTACAGCTGAAGGAATACAGCACGCGGCGGACGCCCAAGCGGCTGGATGAGTTGCGTGCAGAGCTTTCGCGATATCCCAGCGCTCGGATCTATGTGAAGGAGTTCGTCAACGGGCCGGCGATTGCGGCTCCTATTGCCATCCGGGTGATCGGGCCCGACCTGGATGTGATTGATAAACTGGCGGCCCAGGTTGAGCGCGTCATGATCGCAACCCCGGGGACACGCGATGTGGACAACCCGCTCAAGGTCGCACGGACCAATTTGAAGCTGGATGTGGATTCGCTCAAGGCGAGCCTGCTCGGCGTGCCGACCGTGGAATTCGATCGCGCCGTGCGATTGTCCATTGCGGGTGTGCCGGCGGGCACCTACAAGGAACGATCGGGTGAGCAATACGACATCATGGTGCGCACGCCAATCGGGGAGCGAGCTGATCTGGACGCGCTCGGTGAGATTCGTATTCCGACTGTCAGTGGCGCGGTGCTGCCGGTTTCGCAGCTCGCAACACTGCAATTCGAAAAGGCGCCGACCCAGATCGCCCGCTACAACCGCGAGCGCATGGCGAGCGTCAATTCAGAAGTGGTACACGGCTACAACACGGCCAAAGTGACCGCCGACGTGGTGCGGCAACTCAATGCCCTGAGTTGGCCGCGCGGCTACCGGTTTTCCCTGGGCGGCGAGGCGCAGTCCAGCGCCGAGGCCTTCGGCGGTATTGGCACGGCGATCATTGTCACGGTGTTCGGGATCTTTGCCATCCTGGTGCTGGAATTCGGCAACTTCAAATCGACTTTGATTGTGCTCACCGTGGTGCCGCTCGGGGTGTTTGGCGGACTCATGATGTTGCTGGCCACGGGCAACTCGGTGTCCTTCACGGCCGGTATCGGCTTCATTGCCCTGATTGGCATTGAGATCAAGAACTCCATCCTGCTGGTGGACTTTACGAATCAGCTGCGGGAAGAGGGAGTGTCCATTGATGAGGCCATCGAGCGCGCCGGGGAGATCCGCTTCCTGCCCATCCTGCTGACTTCGGCCACGGCGATCGGCGGACTGTTGCCGCTCGCCATTGAGAACGTGGGACTGTATTCACCGATGGCCTGGGTCATCATCGGCGGGCTGCTGTCATCAACACTGCTGGCGCGGTTGGTCACGCCGGTGATGTACAAGCTCATTCCGCCCGCGGTAACAGTCCGATCGTCTCTCCTGCCCAGCGCATGATCGGATCGAGGCGCGGCGAGCACAGGGAAAGTCCCTGCTCGAAGCTCACCCAGCGGAATTCATTGTGTTCGGGGCGACCCAGCTCCGGACGCACCGGCAGTGTCACCTTGTCGATCGCCGTCTGGGCGATGTAGTAGCGCGCCACTTTCTTGTGCCCGTACGGGGCGGTTTCGCGATAGCTCTCGCCCCAGTTGAATTGGAGCGAGTCAATGAGTGTCTCTTCCCGGACTTCGCGGATGGCGGCCTGCAGGGGCTGCTCGCCCGGCTCGACCAGTCCCTTGGGAAAATCCCAATTGCGATAGGCGCGCAGCATCAAGAACAGCCAGGACCCGTTCAGCATCCTGACGACGACGACTCCCGCCGATAACCTGGGCGACATGCCCCAGGATAGCGCACCGGCGGGAGCCAGCGTCAGTCGATCGTCTCTCAGGCGGCCGCTTGCGCCTGGGCGGCGCCCTGATCCTTGGCGTCCTCGAGAACCCGCGCCACTGCGTGGACAGTCGCGGCGATTCGGACCGCGCTCTGCACGGCTTCGCGTCCCATTCCATGTTTGCGAAGCGTCCGCTCATGCGAGGCAACACACGTTCCGCAGCCATTGATCGCTGACACAGCCAGCGACAGAAGCTCGAAGTCCTGCTTGTCGATGCCGGGGTTGCCGATCACGTTCATACGCAGACGCGCCGGCATCTGGGCGTACTCCGGATCCTCTACGAGATGCAGGAACCGGTAGTAGATGTTGTTCATGCCCATGATGGACGCTGCCGCGCGTGCGCCATTGATGTTGGCGGCATCCAGATGGGCGGCAGCCAGCGACTCGATGTCACGCGTGAACGGCACATTGCGGGAGGCGATGGCCGAGGCCAGGGCAATGGCCCAGATCTGCTTGTCGGTCAGGCCGGGTGCCCCGGTCGTGGCCAGCACGCTTCCCAGATTGAGTTTCAGGTCGCGCGCGTAGTCGGGGATCGCGTCGCGAATGGTGTCGAGAGTCGTCATGTTGTTTCCTCAGGCAGCCTTCAAGGTATCCTCGCCCTGCTTCCAATTGCAGGGGCACAGCTCGTCGGTCTGCAGAGCGTCCAACACTCGCAGGACCTCCTCAGGATTGCGTCCGACGTTCAGGTCGGTCACATACACGAAGCGGATCACGCCCTGCGGATCGACAATGAACGTTGCGCGCTGCGCCACGCCGGCCTCGGGGTCGAGGATTCCGAGCTGCGTCGTCAGCTCGCGCTTGATGTCGGCCAGCATCGGGAAGGGCAGGTTCTTCAGCTCGTCCTTGTCGCGGCGCCAGGCCAGGTGCACGAACTCGCTGTCAATGCTCACGCCCAGGATCTGTGCATCGCGGGCCTTGAATTCCTTGTCGAGCTTGCCGAATGCGGCAATCTCGGTCGGGCACACGAACGTGAAGTCCTTGGGCCAGAAGAACACGACCTGCCACTTGCCCTGGAAGCTGTCCTGGGTGAAAGGCTGGAAGGCGTTCTTCAGATCGCTCGACACCACGCCCGTGAGAGAAAACTGCGGAAATTTCTGTCCAATACTCAACATGCGCTTAACTCCTGAAGGATCACTACGGGTTACTCCCCCGTTTCGAATGACGCGCATATTGCGGCAATGCTCTATATAGTTCCAATCGATTGATATTATAATCTCGATAGATTCTGTATATGGGTGATCTATGAGCGAAGGCGTGGATATCAAGCTGAAGGACCTGCGCTACCTGGTAGCGGTGGCCGATGCGCGGCATTTCGGGCGCGCGGCCGAAAAGTGCTTCGTCAGCCAGCCGACCTTGTCGGCACAGCTCAAGAAGCTGGAGGACTACCTGGGGGTGCAGCTCATTGAACGCCAGCCCAAGAACGTCACTCTGACGGAGGCCGGCGAGCAGATCGTCGCCCGGGCGCGGCGCATCCTGGAAGCGAGCGAGGAAGTGGTGACTTTGGCGCGCGCGCATCGCGATCCGCTGGCGGGCAGGTTGCGGGTGGCCCTGCTGCCGACCATCGGGCCGTACTTGCTCCCGCGGATTTCGCAGGTTTTGCGCAAGACGTTGGCTCGGCTGGAGTTGCGTCTGTACGAGTACCAGACCGGGCCGATGTTGGAGAAGATCGAGACTGGGGACATCGACGTGGGGATCCTGGCTTTGCCGGTCGACATGGAGGGCATCGAGACGCGCGAGTTGTTCGCGGAGCCGTTCGTAGTTGCCATGCCGGATCACCACCGATTGTCTAAACGCGATCACATCCGCGTGGACGACCTGGATGGCGAGACGCTGTTGTTACTCGAGGACGGGCACTGTTTGCGAGACCAGGCGTTGGAGGTCTGCAGTCGCGTCGGTCTGCACGAAAAGCAGGACTTTCGCGCCACGAGCCTGGAAACGCTGCGGCAGATGGTGGCCACCGGGGCCGGTGTCACTTTGTTGCCCGAGCTGGCGAGCCGCGGCGCTTACGGCAACGCACGCGGCGTGACTATACGGCCTTTCACGCGGCCAGCGCCGGTCAGGCATGTTGGGGCGGTATGGCGGAAGACGACCGCACGACGGGCCGCCATCGATGCTCTGTGCAAGGTGATCGCGGACAACGCCAACAAGTAACCGTACTGCGCCGCCTGCCGGTCATCCGCCGGGCGCTAGTGCGAGTCCGCCGAAGCGGCGGCCCTCGGGGCCGTGGTCTTGCGCATTAACGGAACCAACAACGTCGCAATCACGAAACAGATCGCGATGAGCAGAAACGCATCCGAGAAAGTCTGCACCAACGCTTCCCGATAAGTCACCGACCATAGCCGTTGCAGGGCCAACAGGTTGCCATGGGCAGCGTCACTGGAAAACGCCGTCGCATAGCGGCTGCTGGCCGAATTGAGCAACTCGACAGCAGCCGGGTTGGCGCTGGTCAGATGCTCTGCCAGTCGCAAGAAATGCAGGTTGGTGCGGTCATTGAGAATAGTGCCGCACGCGGCAATACCGAGCGCACCGCCGAGATTGCGCATCAGATTGAACAGTCCGGAAGCCAGTTTCAGGCGCTCGGGCGCCAGGCCCCCCAATGTCAGGGTAACGGTCGGGGCAATGGCAAATTGCTGCGCGAATCCTCGAAAGGCCTGGGGCAGGAGCAACTCGCGCCAACCCCACTCGTGGGTGATGGGAGTGAAGCTCCAGATTCCTACCGCAAAGCAGGCAAGCCCTGCCATCAACAGCCAGCGCAGATCGATACGCTGCGCGCAGTACGTATAGACCGGGATGGCGGCAAGCTGGAACAGGCCTGTGGTGAATATAGCCGTACCAATCTCCTGTGCGCTGAAGCCCCGGACGCGGCCCAGGAACAGGGGGGTCAGGTAGATCGTGGCGAAGATGCCGATACCGGCGACGAATGAGAAGAAGCAGCCAAGGGAGAAGTTGCGGCTCTTGAGCGCGCGCAAGTCCACTACGGGATTGGCGTAAGTCAGGCTTCGCCACACGAAGGCGATGCCGCTCAGACCGGTGATCCACGCCGTGGCCCGGATTGTCGGGTCACCGAACCAATCCCAACGAGGACCCTCTTCCAGGGTGTATTCGAGGCAGCCGAGAAATGCCGCCATCAGCGCCATTCCGAGGTAGTCGGCGCCGCGCAGCAGGCCGATGTTGGGTTTGTCGATGCGAACCAGGAGAGGCACCACCACGGCGACCAGGGTGCCGGGCACCAGGTTGACAAAGAAGAGCCAGTGCCAGGAGTAATTGTCGGTGATCCAACCGCCGATGGTCGGTCCCAGCGTGGGAGCCAGGGAGGCCAGCGATCCAACACACGCCGCGGCAATCACCACCCTGGGGCCCTTGAAGAAGGCGAAGGCGGCCGTGAAGACGGTTGGGATCATCGAGCCGCCCAGGAACCCCTGCAGGGCGCGGAAGACAATCATGCTCTGGATGTTCCAGGCCCAGCCGCACAGCAGGCTGGTGAGCGTGAAGCCCGCCGCCGACACGCAGAACAGCCAACGTGTCGACATCACGCGCGACAACCAGCCGGACAGAGGGATGACAATGATTTCGGCGATCAGGTAGCTGGTCTGGACCCAGGAGAGCTCATCAGCGCCGGCGGACAAGCCGCCGCCAATGTTGGCCAGGGAGGCCGCGACAATCTGGATGTCGAGTATGGCAATGAAGAAGCCTACGCACATAACGGCGAAGGCGAAGGTTTTGCGGGCTGGGGAGAGGTCGGGTGGGTCCGACACCGCAGCCAGCGGTTGTGCCAGGGTCAATGTGGCCATGGCATCAGTTGGATGCGACCACCGTGGGCGCCCGCATATCGACCTTCGCTACAACCGACAGCCCCGGCCGCAACTGGCCCAAAACTGACGCCTCATCGTCCAACACAATGCGTACTGGCACACGTTGAACGATCTTGGTGAAATTCCCGGTCGCGTTTTCCGCGGGCAAAACGCTAAACACAGCGCCCGTTGCAGGCGCCAAGCTGGCCACTCGGCCATGGAACACATGTCCAGGGACCACGTCAGCCCGAACGAGAACATCCTGGCCCGCCCGCATGCTCGCCAACTGACTCTCCTTGAAGTTGGCGTCGACCCAGAGTCCTCGGGCAGGCACCAAGGACATGAGCTGTGCGCCAATGGTTGCGTAAGAACCTGAGCGTGCGCTGCGATTGCCAATCGTCCCGTCCATTGGTGCGCGCAACTCCGTATAGCTTAAATTGAGGTCCGCGACCTCACGATCCGCGTTGGCTTGCCCAAGCGCGGCTTGGGCCTGCGCGCTCTGAGAGTCTATGACGTCGAGCTGTCGCTGGGATGCGGCCAGCGCCGCACGTGCCTTCACACCAGATGCGATCGCATCCTTGTAGTCCGCATTGGCTTTCTGCGATTCCTGCACCGATACAGCGGAGAGCTGCTGCAAATGTTGGTAGCGGGCCTGATCCTCCCTGGCACGCTCGATCTCAGCATCGGCCGCACTGATAACAGCCCGCGCCTGGGCAATGATTGCCTCCTGCAAATGCCGAGTAGCCGTCAAATTGGCCAACGCGGCCTGCTGTGCGGCGACTGCGGCAACAGCTCGGGCACGTGCAGCAACATAGTCACGATCATCCAACTTCACGAGGACATCGCCAGCATGCACCGTCTGATTGTCCGTAACGGCCACGCGAGCAATGAAACCGCTGACTTTCGGTGCGATTACGGTGATGTCGCCACCAACATAGGCATCATCGGTGCTTTCCATGAAGCGACCCACGGTCCACCACCGGTAGCCCGTGATCGCCAGAGCAACAACGGCCATCAACGTGGCACCGGAAATCAACAACGCCTTACGAGAGACTCGCACGGGCGGCTTGGCGACGCCGGTTCCGATGTCTCCATCTGCTACGACGCTACTCATACAGAACTCCAGGCTTTGGCGACGCAGCCGCGGCAAATTCTGCCGCGCGCGCGAGGCGCTGACGTGTTCGCTCACCAGCCGCAGGCCCGGGAATCAACGAAAAGCCGGGGCCCGGCATCGGTCGCCCGCTGACGCGGTCGACGATGACGGGCTCCGCGATGGCCCCCGTATCACTGTCGGCAAGGAGAACGCTGGCGCCCTCAGGGGCGAAGTGCTTGTTTCCCCAGGCGAGCAGGGCCAGCAGCACCGGGCGGAAGTCGCGACCGCGGTCTGTCAGGACGTATTCGTAACGAGGGGGCTTTTCGCTGTACCGCTGACGCTTGAGGAGCCCACTCTTCACGAGTGCGTTGAGGCGGCGGGTCAGCATGTTCGGCGCGATTTCCAGACTCTTCTGGAACTCATCAAAACGTTTCAAGCCGTACACGGCGTCCCGGAGGATGAGGATGCTCCACCACTCCCCCACACGCTCGAGGCTTCGTGCGACGGGGCACTGCATGTTCCCGAAAGTTTTGCGTTGCATGCAGGTACTGTAAGAGAGTCACTATCATTATGCAAGTTAGTAGGACCCGCTGGCGCGGTAATCGTCTGGCATACTTTCCGGCCCGTCCGCCCCGGAGGCGTCGTTGAAATTCGCACAAGGCCTGGCAGCCATTACGTTTTTTGCCAGCGCGGCCATTGCCCAGACCCAGTCCCTGGTGGCTGAGAACGCCTGGGTTCGCGCGACGCCGGGCGTGGATATGGCGGCCGCCTACCTGACATTGCGCAATGTCAGTCAGAAAGCCGTTACCGTGACGGCCGTTGGTTCGCCAATCGCGGCACACGCGATGATTCATGAAACGAGTGTGCAGAGTGGGCAGTCGAGGATGCGACCGCATGAGCAACTCAGCGTCGCTCCTGGCGCAACGGTGAAATTTGAACCAGGGGGATTGCATGTGATGCTTCACGATCTGAAGCAGCCTTTGACGGTGGGGCAGAACGTGCCCCTCATACTGACACTGGCGGGCGGCGGCACCCTGACAGTGATGGCCACGGTTCGGCCGTTGAGCGCGGAATGAGATCCGCGGCTTGAGTCAGCAGCACGCGCCGACCGATCACGTCACTCCATACGACAAGTTCGCGTGGAGTGACACTGACATCGAACATCTGCTCGTCACCGGCGAGCACGACCGAGAGCTCGCGGCGTACTTCGGAGAGCAGGAGTACCGGGATCTGGCGCAACTTGCGCGACAGGCTGCAAGCGCACCCATCGCCAATGACGCCATTCGTGTATTTGTCGTCCCGGGCATCATGGGCTCCCAGTTGGGACTGAAGCGCCAACCGCCCCTGCCGAATGACATCTTGTGGCTCGATCCCATCGACATCGGTGTAGGACGGCTGGCGTCTTTGAATCTCGCCGCCGGCACCCCGGTCGTTCCCCTCGGTGTCGTGTTGTATTCCTACCTGCGGCTGAAGTTGAATCTGCGTGCCAGCGGGTTTGCGCCGGTTCTCTATGACTACGACTGGCGGCTCGGTGTCGATCAGTTGGGAGCCGCGCTGGCACAACGCATCCGCGACGAGTCGGCCGATCGGATCATGATCGTCGCGCACAGCATGGGTGGCCTCGTCAGCCGCGCAGCCTTGGCGCACGAGGGAATGAACAATGTCGAGCGCCTGGTGCTGCTCGGAACACCCAACTTCGGATCCTTCGCGCCCCTGCAGGCCTTGCGCGGCACCTATGCAGTGGTTCGCAAGATCGCCAGTCTCGTCAATACAGGCTCACCGGAGTCACTGGCGGGTGAGATATTCAACACCTTCCCGAGCCTGTACCACATGCTCCCGAGCGCGCAATGCAACGGGTGCGCCGACCTGTTCGATCCCGCCGAATGGCCCACCTCCGGCCCTCGCCCCGACAAGCACTTGTTGCGCGCCGCCCGCGGCATCCACGCCAAGCTCATCCAGGCGGACGAGAGGATTTGTGTGGTGGTGGGTGTTGGACAGGAAACAGTGACCGCGGTTGTGAAGCGCAGGGATGATTTTGTCTACACCATCACACGCCACGGTGACGGCACCGTTCCTGCGGTGAGCGCGGGTCTTCCCGGTGCCCGCAATCACTTCACGTTGGCTGCCCACAGCGATCTGACCAGGGATCCCACGGTGGCAGCCGCCGTGACGGACCTGTTGCGGACTGGAAATACCGAGCGGCTGCCTTCGAAATGGAAGAGCAGCAGCTCCGCCCAGGCGCAGATCAGCGACCGGCAGTTGCGGCGCATGCATACCGGAAAAGTCGATTGGGCAGGCCTCGAGCCCGACGCGCGGCGGGAGTTTCTCGAGAACCTCAATGAGCCGCCGAAGTTGCAACTACGGGTACCCACCAACAAACGCAACAAGCGCAGCAAGCGCCCTCGCAAGCCGACCGGCAAGACGGCACGCGGCCCCACACGGCGGACTCGAACCACGCGATGAGCGGTGGCGCAACGCTGGTCTGGTTTCGGCAGGACTTACGCCTTCGCGACAACCCGGCGTTGCATGCAGCCGCCGCAACGGGCTTGCCGGTTATTCCGGTCTACATCTGGTCGCCCGAAGAGGAAGGCGAGTGGGCACCCGGCGCGGCCTCGCGTTGGTGGTTACATCATTCACTGCTTGCTCTGGATCAAGAGCTGAAGAAGCGCGGATCCCGATTGGTGCTCGCTCGGGGCCGGGCGCTGCAGGTTTTGCGCAAGCTCGCTGCGGACACCGGTGCGACCTCGGTGCATTGGAACAGGCGTTACGAGCCTGCCGCAGCTCAATGCAGTGAGCGGGTATCACAAGATTTGCAACGTAACGCCATTCAGCCCGTGGAGCTGAACGGCACATTGCTCTCGAATCCGGCGACATTTCTCAACAAGAGCGGCAAGCCTTACCAGGTTTACACGGCATTCCAACGAGCCTTGTTGCATGACCTGGACCCGGGGAAAGCACTGCCGATTCCCCGGAACCTTCGTCCCCCACCGCGTTGGCCGAAGTCGCAGACAGTCGACTCTTTCGGCCTGATGCCCCGGATCAAGTGGTACGAGACGCTCGCCGCCACGTGGCGCCCCGGAGAAGCGGGCGCTCACTCGAACCTGCGCCGCTTCCTCAACAATGCGCTCGCGGACTATCGGCAGGCACGCAACATTCCCGCCGGGAAAGGTACCTCGAGGCTGTCGCCGCATCTGCATTTCGGGGAAATTGGCCCCCGCCAGATCTGGCATGCGCTGGGACCGGGAGGGCGCAACTCAACCTTCCTGCACGAAATTGTCTGGCGCGAATTTGCCCACCACCTGTTGCATCACTATCCACACACGCCGACCCAGCCGCTGCACGCGCAGTTCCGGAAGTTTCCCTGGAGAGCCAATGCCAAGCGGTTACGTGCCTGGAAGCAGGGTTCGACGGGCATTCCCCTGGTAGATGCGGGCATGCGTGAGCTGTGGGCTACGGGTTGGATGCACAACCGCGTGAGGATGGTAGTCGCCTCGTTCCTGGTGAAGAATCTGCTGATCGGCTGGCAGGAGGGGGCCGCCTGGTTCTGGGACACGCTGGTGGATGCCGATCTCGCCAATAACACGCTCAACTGGCAATGGTCGGCCGGTTGCGGGGCCGATGCCGCGCCTTATTTCAGGATCTTCAACCCGCAGACACAGGCCGAACGCTTCGATCCCGAGGATCAATACATCCGCCGGTGGGTTGCGATCGAGGGCTATCCCAAGCCTATGGTTGATCTGCAGAAGTCGCGTGAGGCGGCTCTCGATGCATACGTTACAATGCGCCGTGGATGAGTTAACGAAAATCCTGCCTGACCTCCACCAACTCCTGCGCATTACACTGCGCCTGGGGACGGCGCTCGCCATCGGAACGGCGATCGGCCTGCAGCGCGAGCTGACTCACAAGCCGGCGGGACTGCGGACTCACATGCTGGTGGGACTGGGCACGGCCTTGTTCATAGTCAGTGCGGCCGAAAGCGGCATGCACCTGGATTCCCTGTCACGCATTGTGCAGGGCCTGGCCACGGGGATCGGCTTCCTGGGCGGCGGCGCGATTCTCAAGCTGACCTCCGAACGGGAAATCCACGGACTCACCACTGCCGCGGGCATCTGGATGACGGCAGCGGCAAGCGCCGCCGCAGCGCTCGGCCAGATTGCGGTCGCCGTGGTCGGCACGGCGCTCGGATTGTTGGTGCTCGTCGTGTTCCGCAAGGTGGAGAAAGAGCTCGGCCATCTGGCAAAGAAGGACGCCGAGGTCCATTCCAGTGTCAATCCGAATCCCAAGGACGTCGCATGACGTTGCGATTCTGCACGCTCGATGTGTTCACCGATCACCGGTTCGGCGGCAACCCGCTGGCTGTGTTCACCGATGTACCCGAGTTGCCCAATGAGTTCATGCAGAACATCGCTCGGGAATTCAACCTGTCGGAAACGGTCTTCATTGTGAAACCGCGCAACCCGCGTGCGCAGCGTCGCTTGCGCATCTTCACACCTTCCCGCGAGCTGCCGTTTGCGGGGCACCCCACGATCGGTGCAGCCCTCGTGTTGGTCGAGGAAGGACTGGCAGGCGTCAGTGGCGCTTCCGGCGAGTTTCTGCTGGAGGAAGAGGTCGGACTCGTACCGATCAAGGTGCGGCAGCAGGCCAATGGTGCGTGGTTTGTGCAGTTGACCACGGCAACCTTGCCGACCGAAGGGCCGGCTGCGCCGCCGATTGCGGAAGTTGCCAGGATGTTGAATGTTGCCGAAACAGACATTCTGAAGGATGCTGACTTTCCGCAATACTATTCTTGCGGCGTGCCGTATTTATTCGTGCCGATGCGCGATCGCAACGCGGTTGCGCGTGTGAGCATCGATCCTGTCCTGAATCGCAAGTTGCAGGAAACGACGGGCATTTCCCAGGTCTTCGTGTTCTCGTACGACCCCGAACGTGAAAGCTCGGACATTCGAGCGCGAATGTTTGCCCCGGAGTTCGGCATCATCGAGGATCCGGCCACCGGCAGCGCCGTCGCCGCCTTTGCCGGATACCTGGCGCGCCGCTCCTGGCACCGCGAGGGAACGTTGCAATGGACCATCGAACAAGGCTTTGAAATGGGACGCCCGAGCCTCCTCTACCTCGAAGCCGATATTGCCGAGGGCGCCGTCGCCGCCGTCAGGGTTGGCGGGACGGCTGTCAGGATGAGCGAAGGTCAGTTGGCCGCGTTCACCTGAATCGCAGCCCCGTTCACCTGACTCTCAAATGAGAGCCGCGTCGGTCTCGACCACACTGGCGGCGCCGCTGCGAACCACCCGGGCCAGTGCCAGCGCGTGGGGCAACACCTGCTCGGCGTAAAAACGCGCAGTATGGATTTTAGAATCGTAGAACGATCGGTCCGGGCCATTGAGCTGGTCGGCGGCCAGGGCAGCCGCTTTGGCCATCAGCCAGCCGCCAATGACATACCCGGACAACATCAGGTAAGGAACTGACACAGCCATCGCTGTGTCCGGGCGTTGGGCGATTGCCTTGACCAGGCTGGCGGTAGATTCCTTCAACAAGTCCACCGCCTCGAGCGCCGCCGTGCGCGTCGCGCTGACCGCGGCATTGCTCGTGGTCAGCCCCGCAAGCTCGCCTGACATCTGCGTTATCAGCAGGGTCATGGCCGTACCGCCGTCACGCCCGATTTTGCGGCCGATGAGGTCGTTCGACTGGATACCGGTCGTGCCCTCGTAGATGGTTGTGATGCGCACATCGCGCACATATTGCGCGGCGCCGGTTTCCTCGATGAAACCCATTCCACCATGGATCTGAACGCCGATGCCGGTCATGTGATTGCCGGTCTCGGTGCACCAGCCTTTCACGATAGGAATCATGAGATCGGCGCGCGCCTGTGCCAGTGCACGCTGTTTCTCATCCGGATGATGACCGGCAACATCGAGTTGAAAAGCCGCATACAACGCAACGGCTCGACAGGCTTCGGTGGTCGACTTCATCACCAGGAGCATGCGCTTGATGTCAGGGTGATGAATGATCGCCGCAGGACCCTCCGCCTGGGCCACAGGCGGCTTGCCCTGTATGCGAGTGCGCGCCCACTCGGCCGCATGTTGGTATGAGCGTTCGCCGACGGCGTAACCCTCGAGTCCCACTGACAGGCGCGCCGCATTCATCATGACGAACATGTATTCCAGGCCGCGATTGGGCTGCCCGACCAGGTAGCCGACCGCACCATCGCGGTCTCCATAGGCCAGCACACAGGTCGGACTCGCATGAATGCCGAGCTTGTGCTCAATGGATACGCAGCGCACTTCATTGGGCTTGCCGAGCGAGCCATCATCGTTCACCAGTACCTTGGGCACGATGAACAACGAAATGCCCCTGACACCGGCCGGGGCTCCTTCGACGCGGGCCAACACCATGTGAACAATGTTGTCCGTGCAGTCGTGGTCACCCCAGGTGATGAAGATCTTCTGTCCGAACAGCCGGTAATGAGCGCCTTCGGGTACCGCACGGGTCCGGATCTGCGCCAGATCCGAACCTGCCTGCGGCTCGGTGAGAACCATGGTGCCGGTCCACTCGCCGCTGATCATCTTCGGCAGAAACTTCTGTTTCTGTTCCGGCGTGCCACACAGCTCCAGGGCGTGCACGGCCCCGTGAGTCAGCATCGGGCATAGCTTGAAGGCCAGATTGGCGGAGGCCCAGAGCTCCTGGACCGCGGTAACCAGCACTTGTGGGGCTACCTGGCCGCCAAATTCCGGATCGGTACCGAGCTGGGTCCAACCGCCCTGTGCGAATTGCCGATAGGCATCACGGAAGCCAGGAGCTGCAACCACACCTTTCTCAGTCCAGCGGGCGCCCTGCTCGTCCCCGGACTTGTTGATGGGATCGAGAACGGTCTCGGCGAACCGGCTGGCCTCCTCCAGGATGGAGTCAGCGACATCGCTGGAATAGTCAGCGAATCCGGAATACCGGGCGAGGTCCTCGGCCCGCAGCAGCTCGTGTATGACGAAACGCAGTTCCCGGATCGGAGCGCGATACATTGTGGAATTCTCCGTGCAATAGGCTGATTACGTGCGGCGCGCGCCAGGTGCGGGCGGCGCAGCCAATAGGCCTAGTTTACCGCGTATGGGCGCCCCGGCGGGTGTTATCTTACTCGCCGGTAACCCCGAGCGCCGGCACGATGTTCGCGGCCAGGAAGTCCACGAACCGCTGCACCCGCAGGTCGGCCTCGAGCGCAGCCGGATAGAGCGCGTACAGGGCTGCAGCGGGCGGCAGGGTCCAATCCGGCAGGACCGCCTTCAGGCGCCCGGTGGCCAGCCCCTGGCGGCATAGGAACTGCGGCAGCAGCCCGATACCGAGTCCGGCCGCCGTCGCGGCATGCAGCACCGCGGGGTCGTTGACAGCGAGCTTGGATGACAGCAGCACTTCAGCGCGCTGCGTCCCGCGCTCCAGACGCAGACGGAATTGCGGCAGATCAGTAGCTTCCGGCGTGAGCAGGTCGTGCGATCGGAGATCCTCGGGGCGTGCCGGAGTGCCGCGCTGTTGCAGGTAGGTCGGTGTCGCACACAGTAAAGCTGGGGGAGCGCCGAGGAGACGGAAGGCGGTGGTACCGTCCGCTGACGTCCGCGTGCGAATCGCAACATCCCAACCTTCGGCACTTTCGGGCGCATCCATCGCCACTTCCAACGGGATGTCCGGAAAACTCTCCAGAAATCGCGGCACCAGCGGCGTCAGCAGGACGCGACCATATGTTGGATCCGCGATAACGCGTAATGGACCGCTGGTCGGAGCATGCAGCCTTGCAATGGCCGAGCGCGCGGCGTCCGACTCGTCGACGACTCGCTTCGCATGTGGATAGAGCAGACGGCCTGCATGTGTCAGAGAAATCCGGCGTGTAGTGCGCTCGAGCACTTTGATGCCAAGGGATTTTTCCAGGTCCGCGACTGCGCGACTCACTGCGGCTTTGGGAACGCCCAAGGCGCGCGCAGCGGCGGAAAAACCATTCAGGTCCACTACCTTGGCAAGGACGGCGAGCTGGGCGGGAGTCCAGAGTAGGCTCAAGAGTGTCTCAATCGTTGATTAGGGCGCGCCTATTGTTTCACCCAAGGCGCGTAGCGGCCAAGCTGTAGAGATGTAGAATGCGCGTCCCCCCCGCTAAACGGTCGCTCAAAGGAGCTTTCATGAAGATTTCGGTGCAAGCCTCGACCATAGACATATTCACGCACGCCCTGGGAAATCTGTCCGCCATTCTCGAGAAGGGCGCAGCGCACGCCACGGCGAAAAAATTCGACTCCAGTGTGCTCGTCAGCTCGCGCCTCGCGCCGGATATGCTGCCGCTGTCGAAGCAGATTCAAATCGCCTGCGATGTCGCCAAGAATTCCGCGGCCCGCCTGGCCGGAACCGAGCCGCCGCGCTTCGAGGATAATGAGAAGACCATCGAAGAATTGCGGGCTCGCATCGCCAAGACCATTGACTATCTGCAAGGCATTCCCGCGGGCGCCCTCGAGGGCTCCGAAGAGCGCGACATCAAAGTGCCGGCCGGCGAGCGCACGTTGGAATTCAAGGGACTTTCATTCGTCCAACGTTGGGCGATTCCCAACGTGTTCTTCCACATCACCACCGCATACAACATCCTGCGACATAATGGAGTGGAGATCGGCAAACGGGATTATCTCGGAAGTCTATAGGACTTTCGGCGACCGCCGCGCGGTGTCGATTTAACGCAATACCGCGCGGCGTCATGTTGAATATGACAAACCACGCACATCTGCGTGGCAATCTCCTCGTCAGGCGTAGAGAGAACGCGAGCGAGGTCACGGCAAGAAGGCGACAGTCCTGAGAATCTAGCCGCCAGCGTTGACACATCTTGCGTCGGCGCTGTGTGCTTTGGATGGGGAAGTCCTTGCAGCCACTGAATGCTATCGCCGTGCGTCCGCCCGCCAACAATCCAACTGCGGCAGGTTCTGCCACTTCCGCTCCCAACGAGCCGGTCACCGCCGAGTCGTTGGGGTGGCAATTGCGGGCAGCGCTACCGCCACTGCGCCTGCACTCCGTCTCACTCTACGACGAGCAGGCCAATGTACTCTGGCTGAGCGAAGGCGCGCTCGGACCCGATGAGCACAATGTTGTTGTAGAAGCCATTGACGCGCTCGGCAGCGACACGACACTCAACTGTTATGAAACCGGGTTGGAAGATGGGCGCGTAGCGCTCTTCCTGCCGGTACGCTCGCCGCAAGGCGGCCTCGTTGGACTTGCGATGATTCTCGCCGACATCAAGTCGGTCGGGGACGGCGTGCTCGAGAAGATGGTGTCGCCGCAGGTGCGCACGATCATGCAGAGGGTGGCGGTTCTCCTGCGTCCCGCTCAGCCGCGCACCGTGCAGGGTGAATCGGCTCTGCAGGTTCTGGAGCTTGCGCCGGATGGCGGTAATGCACCGGTCGTGCAGGCTGTGCCGACACCGCATGCGGCACCTAAAACAACCGCTCCGCTTGCCAATCTTTCGCTCGCGCCCTCGACACCGCGTAACGCGTCTACTGCCGCAGCGGTACCTGTTGCTCCCGTTGCGCCCGTCAATCATCGGGCGCCATCGCCGCCGGTGCTTACTCCGCAGGCGGTTGATGACATTCTGGAGTTCGAGCTGACTCCGGATCCGGTTCCGCAGAGCCAGACCCAAAGGCTGCCGGCTTTGGCGGCGGTCAATGGAACGTCGTTGAATCTGGATCTGGGTTCGGAAAAGCCAGTCGGCAAGCCGATGAATGTGCCGACGGTGGGTGCTGCAGCGGCTGCGCCAGTCGTCGCGCCCGTGAAGCCTGTCGCGTCGCCTGCGGCCGCGCCTTTTGTGGCCGCTCACGCGGCGGCGGCTACTGCGGCTACGCCAGTCGCCACGCCTACGCCTGTGAAGCCTGCCGCAGCGCCTGCGGTTGCTGCTCCAACAGCACGTGCAGTTCCTGTTGCGCCGGTCGCTCCGGTTGTACCGGTCGCGCCCGTAGCACCTGTTGCATCGGTCACGATCGACGATGCGCTTGATCTCAGGCTTCCCTCATTGGAGCCAGCTGAGGCGTCACCCTCGGCTGCTGCGAACAACGTGGCGCCGTTTCCGTCAGCGCCCGCGAATTTAAACGCAACAAGTACTTCGAAGACGCTGGGGGGATCCGGCACGGCCAAGGCGCTCACCAACGCTACCGGCACATCGAAAGCTTTGAGTGCAACAAGTACCTCACGCGTACTGGTCATGCCGGAAGGCATGAACCTGATTCTCGAGGTACAGCCCTTCAGCAAGCTGCGCACAGGTGGCCGGACACGCCGCTTTGAAGTGCTGCCGCGCGCATCGCAACCGAATCGCACGCCGCCGGGATTCGACAAGATCGCCTTGCAACAACTGCTCGCGTGGATGGGTTCGAACCGCGCGGCCTGGAGCCTGGAGCCGACGAGCTTCACATTGAATCTGTCGATTGCGACGCTCGAAGACGAGCGCTTTCCCCAGTTCGTGGCTTCCAACCTCAAAACGCACGGCATTGCGCCGGACAACATCGGTTTCGAGATCGCTGAGCCCTTGTGCCTGCAGCGCCGCGCGCAAGTCGAGCGTTTCATTACGCTGTGCGACAAGCTCGGCTGCTTCGTGATCATTGACGACTTCTCTCTGGATTCGTCAATTACCGGCCTGCTGCGCTCGAAGGCGCTGCGAATGGTGAAAATCGATCCGAAGCTGACTTCGGTGGCCCTGAAGGACAAGCTGGCGCAAGCCATGGTCGTCGCTATTGCGCAGGCAGTGAAGGTTCTGGGAATTCACTGCGCCGCCAAGCGTGTTGAATCGCAGGCGGCGCTGCAGTGGCTCACCGCCATCGGATGTGACTTCGCACAGGGCGCAGCTCTGGCGCAAGTGCAGCCGATCGAGACGCTGGGGTTGCCTCAGCCGCCCGCCCCGACGCAGGCGTAACCGCTAGTCAGTCCACTCGGCGTGGCTGCTGCTCACACGACTCAGGCCGGCGGGCTCAGCCGGCGGGCTCAGCGATGTGGGCCAGGTGCCGGCTCGTTGGGGCCGGTTGCTCGCTGATCGCCACTTGGTTCCGAAGCACGGTCTCCGCTAGGGCTCGACGCATCTACATCAGAAGGGCGCGTTGCCGACGTGCGCAGCGCCTCGAACTCTTCCTTGCTCAGGTAACCATCCTTGTCCTTGTCGCCCATGGTGAATGCGGCGGCAACGCGTGGGTTGTCTGCCGCTTCGAGCGCTGAGATTCGCCCATCGTTGTCTGCGTCGAGCTTGCGGAACGCGGCGACGGAAGTGTCCATTGCGGACAGTCGCAGCATCGTTCCGCGATCAGGCGCGTCGGCCTGCGCCGCCACGTAGCTCGCGATCGAGATCAGCACGATTGCGCTAATCCCCAGGACCAGTTTTCTCATGTTCTCCACCTCCATGTCCCAAGGGTCGCAAGCACCGTGCCTCGTCGCCCTTTAGCTTTCCTAATCAATAGCTTGAGTTTTGGTCGCGGCCTGGGCCTGGCCTGCTTCAGGGCCCCTTTGGCTCGCTTGGCCCCACTCTCGTGCGACAGGACGAGCCTGTCGCGCGGTTGTCCTTCCGCATTGGGCAGACGGATGGCCTAAGCTCGCAGGATCTAAGACTGCAGCCGGCGCCTGCATGCTGAGCCTCGATTTACTGCGAACCAAGCGCAATCTGCTTTTCTGGACGCTGCATGCGGCCGGCTGGTCCGCCTACGCGGTCACGCAGTATTTCGGTGCGCTCCTCTACGAGAAGCCCGCGAGCTACGGCCAGGTGATTCTGATCGCTGCGGTGGCTGGGTTCGTTCTGTCCATGCCGATGCGATCCATTTATCGACGGCTTTGGGCGCGCTCATCCCCGCGGGCATTTGTCGTAGGTGTATTGCTCACCTGTTATTTGACTGCGCTGGCGTTGCGCCTGGTCATCAACTTGGCCTACAAGCAGTTTGTCGAGCCGGACTGGCAATTCAAGACACTGTTCGAAGTATTCGCGGGTGCCTTGTCCACAACGTATCTGCTGCTTTGCTGGACAGCGCTTTATTTCAGCATCAAGCACTATGAGGCTCAGCAGATGCAGCAGGCCGCCGCACTGAAGGCGGCTGCCCTTGCGCAGGAAGCGCAGCTCAAGATGCTGCGTTACCAGCTCAACCCGCATTTTCTGTTCAATACACTCAACGCCATTTCCACGCTGATTCTCGACAATCAGAATCGGACGGCCAACAACGCTGTAACGCGCCTGTCAGAGTTTCTGCGCTATACCCTTGATCAGGACCCGGTCAAGAAAGTCACCTTGCGTCAAGAGATTGAGGCACTGGATTTGTATCTAGGGACTGAACGGCTCCGTTTCGGTGACCGGCTGCGGCTCGAGTACGCTATTGACGGGCCGGCGCTGGATGCGCTCGTACCTAGTTTGTTGCTGCAACCCTTGCTGGAGAATTCGCTGAAGTACGCGGTTTCCGCGCGAGAACAGGGAGGCTCCATTCGAATTGAGGGCCGAACGCGAGGCGCCATGCTGGAAGTGAGCGTGATCGACGATGGTCCTGGATTACGCGACGGCGCTCCTACGAACGAGCGACGAGGCGTAGGATTGCGGAACACTCGCGAGCGTCTGGCTGTGCTCTATGGAGAACATCACCGCTTTGCAGTGCTCAACAGCCATCCGGGGTTGCGCGTTGATATGGCGCTTCCGCTTGAGCTGACGCCGGAATCGAATCCGGAGCCTCAGCCACGACCGGCCGCATCCGAGGTAGCGCGCGCGTGAAGATCTCGACAATCATCGTGGATGACGAGGCGCTTTCGAGGCGAGGAATCGAAATTCGCCTTTTGTCCGCGCCCGACTTCGAGGTCGTCGCTCAATGCGCAAACGGACGTGAGGCACTAGCGGCGGTTACGAAGCACAAGCCGGACGTTGTCTTCCTAGACATCCAAATGCCTGGAATGTCGGGCTTTGAGGTCCTGGCTCAACTACCGCAGGAGTCACTTCCTGTCGTCGTGTTTGTCACAGCCTACGATCAATACGCAATCCGAGCGTTCGAAGCACGGGCAGCGGACTATCTTCTCAAGCCCGTAGATGACGTGCGGTTCAGTGCGGCCCTGGAGCGCGTGCGCGACCAGGTGCAGTCAAAAAACGTGGCCGGCCAGCGCGATCGACTTTTCCAGATCATTGCCGAGATCACGGGCTCAGGTGAGCTTGCGCTCGATGAGCTGCTCACCCACGGACCCAAGGCGGCGGAACCTCGCCGCCCTGAAATCCTACCGATCCGGCAGGGTCGTGAGACGGTACGCGTAACAATCGCGTCAATCGAGTGGATCGATGCCGCCGGCGATTACATGTGCATCCACGCCGGGGGCAACACGCACATTCTCCGCGGAACAATGAAGGAGCTCGAGGAGGTCCTCGACCCGAAGCTGTTCCAACGGGTTCACCGCTCGACGATTGTGAATTTGAGCCTGGTCAAAAGTCTGCGTGCGCACATGAACGGCGAATACTTCCTGACTCTGGAAGGCGGGCACGAGCTGAAGCTCTCTCGGACTTACCGGGACAAGGTTGAATACTTCCTCAAAGGGGCACGCGCTTAGGCGCGACGCCGGAAGGTCCCAGTCGCAAACATCGCGTGATCGCAGTCGACCACGCTGACGCAGTTTCGCCCTGATCGCTTCGCGCTATACAACGCCTCGTCCGCAATCTGCACAGCGCCTTCCGGGCTACGCCCAATCCGGGGCCCAACAATCGCCACACCAACGCTTGCCGTCACAAACGACGCCGTCACCGAATCCTCATGCGTAATGTTCAGTGCATGGATGGATATGCGGAGCTGCTCGGCCATTTCGCGCACGCTCTCAGCGCTGAGGTCGAACAGGGCAAGGACGAACTCTTCGCCACCGTAACGGCCGGCGATGTCCAGCGGACGACGCGCGAAACCCTGCACCACCTGAGCGACACGCCGTAGAGCCTGATCGCCAGCCTGATGGCCATATCTGTCGTTGTAGGCCTTGAAATGGTCGACATCGATGAGCAGCAGTGCGAGCGACCGTCGATCCCGCAACGCCTGTTGCCACATCCGCGGAAAGTAGTCGTCGAATGCGCCGCGATTCTTCAGGCCCGTAAGGCCATCACGCGCAACCATTTCTCCCATCAAACCGCGCTCGAGGAACGACGTCCGAAGCTGCCGCTCCACGCCACGATAGACGAATGCGCCCACCGCCCCCGTGATAGTCAGGACAACGACGTAATAAATGATCGACTCGGGCGGCTCGCCAACGTAAGCGAGGGTTGCGCCGTGCGCGATGATCATTGCGGCGGTTGCGAGGAGCGCCTCGCGAAAGAGCTGACCACCGAGGAAGAACAGCGCAATGCTATACGTCGTCAGGAAATAGAAAGGATCGGGGTGTCCTCCTACCGATCTATTGGCAACGCCCACGGCCGATGCAATTGCAAACACAGGAACTGCCACGCGGGCCAATGGCAGGTAGATCCGCTCGTAGTAGCTGCTCCAGGACGCCCATACGAGAAAGAGACAGGTCGGAACGACGACACCGAGCCAGCCAAGCAGCAAGTCATCAAAGGACGCCCCATCCATAGCGATGAGATGCACTGCTGCTGTGATCGCGAGGGCACAGATCGCCAGCTGAAAGAAGCGCACGCGTGAGCGCACGCGCTCCAGATGGAACGTCTGGAACTCCTTTTCGAGCTCGCGCGAGAAGCGCAGGTCGGGAAAATTCCGGCGCAGCTCGGTTGCGTAGGGTGAGTCTGGAAAATGCTCCAGATCGAGAGCTGCGTACATCTGCATCGGACTGGAAATTTATCTCACCCTCACTCGACAAAATGTGACGCAGTTCCGAGGAAGATGCACCTGATTCCCAACATCTCTCACCAAGTGTAACGAACTCTGTAGCGGACTAAAGTCTCGCCATCCTTCGGCACATCCACTGGAAACGCAATCGTCCGCGCATCTTCCTTCACGAAATCATGTGTCTTGGTAAGAATCTTCCAGTTGCTCCAGCGGTAGAGATTCTCTTTCACCACCACCCGCACCGGCTGCTCCTTGTGGTTGCGCAGTTTGATTTCAATCTGCTCCTCCATCCATTGTGCTTTGCTGTCCACGCTGAAGTCAGTCTGCTTGCGCTCGCCGACGACATCGAACGCGGATCCCAGCTTCACACGAACCTGTTCGTCCTTCGGCGTGTGGTCGATTCGATCCTCGCCAATGAACTCCAGGCTGCCATCCGCTGCGTCGAGCTTCGAGACTCGAATGCGGCCGGCCGGCAGCGGCACACCCAATCCGAATTGCTTGTCATTGCGAAACTCCAGGTACACGTCCACCTTTTTGTTCGACTGGCCACCGAAATTCCGGTCGGTCATCGGACTGGGATAGGAATAGGACTGCCCGAGTCCGTTGTAGATCAGGACTTTTTTGGCCGGTATCTGGCGTGCCTGGTCGAATAGCTCAATCTGCTTGGTCGAATTGTTCGTGAGCGTGGTGGGTCGTTCCAGCGTGTAGAGGTGGAACTCGAAAAACGCTTTCTCCGAGAAGCCAGGCGCCGGCGCGGCGACAGCCTCAGCCATGTCCATTGCGCGCTTGTACATCGGACGCGCCTCCGGCGTCGCGCGGTGCACATCGCCCGCTATTAGCTTGAGACGTGCGTTTGGATAGGCGGCACCGGACTGATTGATGATGCTGACCCACGCCGAGAGGTCGAGCACGCCGCTGTTCGCGTCCTTACCTTCGTTGAAGATGAGGTTGTAATCCGCCCACCAAGTCACACCGCCGGTCTGATACGTGACACGACTTCTCTGATCACCCGCGCGCGGTGACGTGACATCCCAAACCAAGGTTGGGCGCGTATCAAGACCGCCAGGCAGTTCGGGAAATCGGATGGATGAGTAATCGCGCAGCGACTGGATCGTTCCGTCATTGGTTCGGAGTAACAGACCGTCAGTCGATGACAGTAAAGTGCCGTTGACGGTCTCCACACGATCGCCCACATGGCGGTCGACAGCGATTGGACGGTCGATGTACTTCATGAGCAGCTTGTCGGTGCTCACCAGATCAAATTGATAGCTCTGTTCGAGGACGCGGGTGCGCGGCTCGGTCAACGACGTGAAGGTCACAGTTGTCGGGTCAATAAGAGCTGCAACGTCGGCGAACTTCAGCGTGGAACGGCCACTGGCGAGCTTCACGTCGCGTTCTTGTCGAACCATCGCGTAGCCCGGGACACTTGAAGCGTTGGGGACTCCACCGCCGGGAACAGGCCGATACTGGTCGGGTGAGATCGCGCCTGGCTCCGCGGAGCTGTAAATCGTGATCGCGGTGTCTTCCGCGGCAGCGTAACCAGTGGCTGCGGCACCGGCGACGAGCGATCCGAGGGTGACGGCGACGATGGGGCGAATTCTTCCAGTGCGCATGGTCAGCAAGGCCTCTAATGAAGTGAGTACGGAGATTCAAACGTCGTTGTCGGATGGATTGGGTCAAAGGACGATGTAATGGATTGTCCGCCTCGGATCGGATGGCGTGGCAAAATGCTCGACTGCGCATCACTTTTCTGAAGACCCGAAGCGGTCGCCAGTGCAGACGATAGTGTGACGCGCGTCACGAACCCGGGGCGGCTCCCCCGATCTGTGAGCCATCGCCTAGGTGCCCCGACGGCGGCACTGCAGGATACGCCCAGGATAGATTGCCTAGTTCCGGCTCGAAAACTATGGAAGCAGCTTCACGACCCACCTTTGAGCCTTTGACCGATTTGCCGGTCGAAGAGTCATTTGCGGGAGATGGAACAGGCCTGCAGGCGGGGGCCGCACGGCCTTCAGCCACCGCTGCCGCGCCGTCGGCCGCAGCTTCAAAGGGGACTATGGATTCCGATGAGGATCTGCTCGCGCCCGGAGCATTGCTCGACCTGAGCGCCGAGGCGCACCCGACGATCGAGGCGCGACCGGACTCAGCCATCGTGCCGACTCTCATGGCGTCCAGCGAGCTGCTCGATCCAGAGGTGCTTTTGGGCGTCGCGGAGCCCGGAGCACCCGCTCGGATAGACGGTACCAATGGACCTGTCAGCGCCACGCGCGCGGCTCAGACGACGGCGGCGGGTGCTGCGAATCCGGGGGCAGGTGGCGCAGGTACTCCTAGCGGCGCGCCGGCTGGCGGTGCGGGATCAGGCGCACTTGACATAACCAAGTCCGCAGGTGCTTCGACGCGCGGCGTGACGCCTCAGAAGGGGCCCTCGGTCACTTCGAAGGCTGGAGCGTCATCGGCTACGGCTGCGAAGGTCAGCGCGGCGATGCGTAACTCTGGCGGCACGACCAGCTCGACCAGCTCGACCAGGGTCGGTTCGACCGCGGCCAGCTCAGGTGCCAAAGACGTTCCAAGCTCGGGTTCCCAACGTCCCGGCGTTGCAGCCTCAACTTCGGCGGCTGCCTCGACAGGCGTTTCTCGACCCGTGGGGGTTTTAATGAGTGGAGCCAGTCCTTCAAGAGTGTCCGGAGCCGTGGGTGCCGCTGTACGCAGCACTTCGACGTCCGACAACGCGACGACTGGCTCTCGGAAAGTTTCGAGGCCGGTTGCTGTAGCCGCTAGCGCACCGGCGGTCGCCGCTGCTGCTCCCAAGCCACCCGTGAGTGAACCCGCTGCCCCCGTGGCGGCGGACAAGGCACCCGTGCCAAATGGTTTTGCGGGTGTACCTGCTGCCAACCCGTTCCAGGAGCAACTTCCAGATTTGCCACTGGAGCTCATGGATGATCCTCTGGCTGTCGCATCACCGCCTCCAGGCACACATGTGATGATGCCGACCGCGACGGCTTCCGGTACGCCGGCAACCTCGGGGGCACTTGCGGCGGTAACTCCGGGGACTTTCGCGACACCAGGCGCACTAGCGACTCCCGGGGCGTCAGCGACGCTGGCGTTGGATCCGCTCGTCTCTACCGGATCGCTGATCCCGCCGCTGCTGAGCTCGTCCGTCGTTTCAGGCACGACGTCGACTTCAGCTCAGTCGCCATCGCCGTCGCCGACGGTGTCATCACCGATGCCATCGCCCATGCCGGGATCGGCATCGGTATCGGCATCAGCATCGACGCTGGCACAGACGCCGACGCCTAGCGTGGCTTCAACCTCTACTTCTGCATCGACTGCTTCTGCTTCTACCTCTGCCTCTGCCTCCAGCTCCACGCCATCCGCGTCGAGCTCCGCAGCTGCCGCCTCCAGTTCCGCCGCGATCCCAACGCCCGCAATGGATCGCGATTTCATTGCGCGCAATCAAATTGTCGAGCGCTATCTGTCCGGTCGATTGCCCCTGAAGGGTGCCACCGATTTCGAACGCTTCTGCAAAGACAACCCGAAGTTGCTCGACGATCTCGGGTTGCCTGAGCGCGTCAACGCCGGCCTGCGGTTGCTCGAAGCGAGCGGCAAGCCCGAGCCGTGGCAGGAAAAGCCGCAGCGCGCCTGGACCAAGCCGCAGTTTGTGTTGGGGCTGGTCGCTGTTGCCGTGTTGCTCGCTGGCGGACTGGCCGTGGTGGTCAATGACAGCGCCACCAAGAGTTTGAAAATCGACAAGTTGCAAAAGCAGGCAGCCGAACGACCCCTCGACCCTGCGACCACCACCCGCACGATCCGGCTCGTGCCGAGTCATGAAGCCGCATCGAATACGCCGTCGGTAATGATTGGCGGCGGATCCGCTGAGCTGGTTGATCTGAAGATCGACGAGACGCGCTCTGCCTATAAGACATTCCGCATCACCATCGATCGCATCGACCAGGGCCGCGTGGCGGTATTGCACAACCTCGTCAAGGATTCGAACGGGCACCTGCGTATTGCGCTGAACAGCTCAGCCCTGGGCACGGGCAATTATCAGCTCACCATCGAAGGCTTGTCATGGCGCGGTGATCCCGAACCCGACTCATGGGTCACGATCGGGATTCAACATTAGTCGGGCCGCGTAGGGCCCGACCACGCAGCCACGCCGCGCTTCCCCGCACCGCGCTTCCCCACTCGTGCGGCCCGCGCTGCGCTGCACAACGCGCTTAATCCCTTGTGACGGCTGTCGCGATTTGTAATCGTTCTCGGTAATTGCGCTATCAGGAGCCCCCGACAAAGGCCGATCCTGACACGGAACCGCGTGAATCGCTGCCGTAAAGTCTGCCGCAAGCCGCAGGCTCCGCGGATCTCCGAGGGTACATGACAACGCTAGAAGACCGCCGCCGGACGGACGCCGCGGCACAGCCGGCAACGCAGACCGACGTCTTCGTCGCGCGCCAGCCCATTTATGACTCAGCCATGGCGGTCATGGCTTTCGAGCTGCTGTACAGGCCCTCACATTCCGAAACAAAAGCACGGATCACCGACCCGCGCCAGGCCACGCTGGAAGTCATTTCAAGCGCCGCCCTGGAGATCGGTCTCGACCGTCTGTCAGGCGGACAGCCGGTCCATATCAACTTTCCCATGGAACTGCTGATCGACGTCCCGGACCTGCCACTGCCTCCCAACCTGGTAGTCATTGAAGTCCTCGAGGATGTCCGCGCCGAGCCCGCGGTCATAGAAGGCATCCGCAAGCTGCGCGCGCGGGGCCATCGCATCGCACTGGACGACTACTCCCCAAAGGTCAGCGACCCGCGCCTGCTGGATTTCGCGGACATCGTAAAGCTGGAAATCTCGCACCCGCCAGCCGACGAGCTGGCAAGACTGGTCAAGGAGCTCAAGGTACGCGGCGTGCAGTTGATTGCGGAGAACGTCGAGACACCCGAGGACTTCGAGGCCTGCGTGGCACTTGGATTCACCGGATTCCAAGGCTACTTCCTGCAACATCCGCAGACGTTTCGCGCCAAGCGCGTACCTTCGAGCCGGTTGAGCACGTTGCGCCTGGTGGCCTCGTTGTCCAACGAGGAATACTCCATCGACGAAGTCGAATTGCTGATCAGCCAGAACGTGTCGATGTCGTACCACGTCCTGCGTTGTATCAACTCCAGCTATTACAGCCTGCCGCGCAAGATCGATTCGATCCGCCAGGCGATCGTGATTCTTGGCCTCGATCACCTGCGCCAGTTGTGCTCGCTGCTGTGTCTGCAGGGATTCGATGACCGCCCGCCGAGCCTGTTCGTCAACGCGATGACTCGTGCACGCATGTGCGAACAGTTGGGGCGCCTTGGCGGCGCCAAGGAAACCGGCCCGTTTTTCATCACAGGTTTGTTTTCGCTGCTCAACGCGATGGTCGGCATGCCAACGCAGAAGATCGTCGAAGAGCTACCCCTGTCGCCAGCAGTCTCCCGCGCGTTGGTCGCAGGAGAGGGCGACCTGGGCAAGGCGCTGAAATGCACGCGCGCCTATGAACGCGCCGCGTGGGATCACGTTACCTACGGCAATCTGCCACCCGCCCTGATACGCGCAGCCTATGTAGACGCGTTGTTCTGGGCCGAGCAGGCGCGCTCGTTACTCGCGAAGTAGTTGGTCAGGCTCGTAGCGTTTTCAGCGGCGGTTGGTTGACGACCGATCTGGTTGCAATCCAGCCGGTGGTGGTCACCAGTAACGCGCCTCCAACCACACCCTCGACGAAAATCCACCAGTCAAACGTGTAGTGAAGCTGCAGCACTCGCGTATCCATGAAGTACGCCGCTATCGACGCCCCGACGGCTGCGAGAAGTCCTGACAACAACCCGAGAGTTGCAAACTCTGACAGCACGCCCTGCAATACGGTCGCACGCCGAGCACCCAGCGTGCGCAACATTGCACTCTCATAGCGCCGCTCGTCACGGCTCGATTGCACGGCAGCGAGCAGAACTGTCAGTCCGGCGAACAGCGTGAATACAAAGACGCTTTGCACGGCCAGCACTGCTTTATCCAGCACTGAACGAACCTGTGTCAGCAAATCGTCCACGTCGAATATGGATACGCTGGGGAAACGTCGCGCGAGCTGGGAAAGCGAGCGGGCATCGCCTTTTTTGAGGTTGGCGCTGGTGATGTAGGTTCCGGCCGTCTTGTCGAGCACGCCGGGCGCAAACACGACAAAGAAGTTGGGTTGAAAGCTGTCCCACTTCACTTTGCGGATACTCGCGACCTTCACGCTGAAGGATTCGCCCGCGATATCGAATGTCAGGCTGTCGCCCACATTCACTCCCAGGGAGTCCTGGAATTCGGTTGACAATGAAACCAGGGGCTTGCCGTAGTCGGCGGGTTGCCACCAGTCCCCTGAAATGATGCGGTTGTCGCCGCCGATGTCGTTGGACCAGGTCAGGTTCTGCTCCCGCGTGGCGAAATTCTCGCCCTCTTCGCCGGCGAATTTCATGGCCTCCACGGATTGACCCTTGATGCTGGTCAAACGCCCGCGGATCATTGGCAGCACGCGCGCGGTCTTGGCACCTCGATCGGTCAGGAATTGGACAAAGGCATCACGATCGTCAGGTGGAATGTTGACAAAGAAGTAGTTGGGTATATCAGCCGGCAGGGTACGGCGCCAGTCACTGTTCAGATCGTTGCGGACGATCCCCAGCAGCAGCAGGACCATGATGCCGGTACCAAACGCCACGATTTGAATCAGGCTCTCGCTGCGGCGCCGGCTCAGGTTCGCAACGCCGAATCGCCACGCAATCCCCACGCGCCCACGCAGTCTTCCAGCCAGGAATACCAGCAGCGCGCCGGCGAGTGCCAACACAATCAGGAAAGCCGCCAAACCGCCGGTGAAGCCCAGAAACAACTTCCAGTCGCGCACGACCCAGTACACGAGGAACACAACGACTGCGACTGCAGGCCCGAATGCCAGTAGCGTCAGCAGAGGAGGAGGCCCCACATCGCGCCGCAGGACTCGCAGCGCAGGAGTGCGCGAGAGCTGCAATAGAGGCGGCAGCGCAAAGCCAATCAACACCGCAATCGCCGTCATGAAGCCGATTGCCGCGGGCATGAGGCTGGCAGGCGGCAGATCGACTGCCAATAGACTGCGAATGGTTCTCAGGAGCCATTCCTGCGCCAGGAAGCCAAGGGCACTGCCGAGTACCGCCGCTATGATGGCTACCGCTAGGAGTTGCAATACGTTTACTGACAGTGTGAACGCGCGCGAGGCGCCCAGGGTCTTCAACAGAGCTACAGTGTCGAGGTGCCGATTAACATAGCGGCGTGCAGACATTGCGACCGCAATGGCGCAAAGGAGGACGCTCACCAGGCTTGCCAAACTCAGGAAGCGGCCAGCACGCTCCACGGCGTTTCTGATCTGCGGGCTTGCGTCGGTGATGTCGTGGACACGTTCACCTTGCTTCTTGTGTGCGGTAAGCCACCCTTTGAATTCGTCAATCTTCGTACGTTCACCGGCGAATAGGCCGCGGTAGCTGACGCGGCTGCCGGGCTGTATGAGTTGAGTGGCTGCAAGGTCGGCAGCGTTCATCAAGAGCGTTGGTGCGAGTTCCGCAAACGTTCCGCTTTGATCTGGGCGCGAAATGAGCACGTGGCCCACGCGGAATGTCGCCGCACCAATGGATACCTGCGATCCAACGTGTAGATCGATGGCAGAAAGCAGCTTGGAGTCCGGCCAGACCTCGCCCGGAGCGGGAATGCCCTGCGCCAGGTGTCCTGCGGCAAACGCCTCGTCCGCAATCAATACGCGACCCCGGAGTGGGTATCCAGCCGTCACGGCACGCAAGTTAGTCAGCTGACTGCGCTCACCGTTGAATACGACGCTCAGGAGTGCCGTGCTGGTCGCGGTCGACAAACCTCTACGCTTCGCTTCGTCGAAATACTGTCGATCGATAGGCTGAGGTGAGCCCAGACGGATATCCGCTGCGAGCACTTCGCTCGCCTGGAGAGCGACCGCCGTACTGATCCTACTGACGAGGAATCCAACGCCGGTCAAAGCAGCAACCGCCACCGTAAGAGCCAGCAAAAGCACTCCGAGCTCGCCGGAACGCCATTCACGAGCGAGAGATCGAAGGGCCAAGGAGAGGGCTCGCATATTTGGGTCCTATACGAGTCCGCCGGCTTCCATGCGTATGGTGCGGGCGCACCGCGAAGACAAGCCCATGTCATGCGTAACCAGAACAAGCGTGGTGTGCGAGCTGGAGTTGAGGTCGAACAGCAGCTCGCCCACGCGCCCGCCGGTAACGGTGTCCAAGTTGCCCGTGGGCTCGTCGGCAAACAGCACCGCAGGCCGCGTCACAAACGCCCGCGCAAGCGCGACACGCTGCTGCTCGCCGCCGGAGAGCTGCCTGGGATAGTGCCCTGTGCGGGCGCTCAGACCGACGCGATTCAGGGAGTCAAGTGCTGACTGGCGTGCCTCGTTCGTACCCGACAGCTCCAGAGGCAGCATTACGTTTTCGAGCGCTGTCAGCGCCGGAATGAGGTGGAACGCCTGAAACACAAAGCCGACGCGTTGCGCGCGGAGGCTAGCGCGACCATCCTCGTCGAGCTGCGCCAGATCCTGGCCTTCCAGCAGCACACGACCGCTGGTGGGCAGGTCGAGGCCCGCCAGCAGCGCCAGGAGCGTCGATTTGCCAGCCCCAGAGGGACCGACGATCGCAACCGACTCGCCAGACGCGATGTCGAACGATACGTCGTGCACAATAGTAAGCGAACCTTCTGGACTGCTAACCCGCTTGGTGAGGTTTTCGGCCTTGAGAACGCTGTTACGGATCATCGGCGCCTGTGCGCTCAGCATCGGATTTTGGGTCATCACACTCCAGAACGCCGCGGCAGCCGATCGGACTATCCTCGTCTTCGGCGATAGTCTCAGCGCCGCATACGGCCTTAGGCCTGAACAGGGGTGGGTAGCACTATTGGATCGAAGGCTACGAACTCAAGGTTACGGATACAACGTCGTCAACGCCAGTGTGAGCGGCGAGACCACCAGCGGTGGTCTGCAGCGTCTACCGCGTGCCCTCGAGCTGAACAAGCCGCAAATCCTCGTCCTGGAGCTCGGTGCAAACGACGCACTGCGAGGGTTACCACTGAGCAACGCGAAAGACAATCTGTCAAAAATGGTAGACCTGGCCGAAAAGGCCGGTGCGCGCGTACTTCTTGTCGGGATGCGCATACCCCCCAACTACGGGCCCAAATACACCGCCGACTTCGTCCAGATGTATGCGGACCTCAGCACGCGGCACCGCGCGCCTCTCGTACCCTTTCTGCTCCAATCCGTCGCACTGGATAGTTCGCGGATGCAGGAGGATGGTTTGCATCCAAATGCGTTGGGCGAGCCAGCAGTGCTTGATACGCTCTGGCCGCAGCTCATACCGTTGTTAAAGAAAGATCATTGAGGGGGGACGATGGAGAGAATCTGGCTGAAGTCCTATCCGCAGTCCGTGCCTGCGCAGATTGATCTCGCGAAACTGCGCACACTGGCCGAGTTGATCGACGGAAGTTGCACCCGGTACGCGGATTCGGTCGCGTACGTGCAGATGGGCCGGTCAATCACGTTCCGGGACATCGACCGCCTGTCCCGCCAGTTTGCCGCCTATCTGCAGAAGACCGCCCGCCTTGCCAAGGGCGAGCGGTTCGCCATCATGCTGCCGAACGTGCTGCAGTATCCCATCGCGATGTTCGCCGCGCTGCGCAGCGGCCTGGCCGTAGTCAACACCAACCCGTTGTACACCGCACCGGAGTTGGAGCATCAGCTCAGTGATTCCGGCGCCACCGCCATCCTGGTGCTGGAGAATTTCGCCCACGTGGTGCAGAAAGTCCTGCCGCAAACGCAACTCAAACATGTGATTGTCACGTCCGTGGGCGAATTGCTCGGATTCCCGATGGGACCGATCGTCAACTACGTGGTGCGCAAGCGCAAGAAACAGGTTCCCGAGTGGCATATCGACAACGCCATCAGCTTCAAGACCGCGTTGACCGAGGGCGCGAAGCTGACATTCGACCCGGTGGAGGTCCGCTCCGAGGACCTCGCCTTCCTGCAATACACCGGCGGTACGACCGGCGTGGCAAAAGGAGCCATGCTGACACACGGCAATGTGAGCGCCAACATCCTGCAGGCCGAGGCGTGGGTTGCGCCGCACTTCAAGGACAAGGCCTGGACCCTCATCACGCCGATCCCCCTGTATCACATCTTCGCGCTGACGGCGAACTGCCTCCTGTTCGTGCGCCTCGGCTGGCGCAACATCCTGATCATCAATCCCCGGGATTTTCCCGCGGTGATCAAGGAGCTGAAGAAGTATCCGTTCGCCTTCATTTCGGGTGTCAACACACTGTTCAACGCTCTGTTGAACACGCCTGGATTTGACACCGTCGACTTCAGCAACCTGCGCATCACTCTGGGTGGCGGCATGGCCGTGCAGGGCTCCGTCGCCAAGCGCTGGAAGGAAGTCACCGGCAAGATCCTGACACAGGCATGGGGACTGACCGAAACCTCACCCGCCGCGTGCATCAACCCGCCCTCGGAAGATTTCAACGGCTCCATCGGACTCCCCATTCCCTCCACCGACATCGCCATCAAGGACGACACCGGCCACGACCTGCCGATCGGCGAAATCGGTGAAATCTGCGTCCTGGGCCCCCAGGTCACCCTCGGCTACTGGAACCGCCCCGATGAAACCGCGAAGGTGATGCTCCCCGGCGGCTGGCTGCGCACCGGCGACATCGGCCGCATGGACGCGCGCGGCTACGTGTTCATCGAAGATCGCAAGAAGGACATGATCCTGGTGTCAGGCTTCAATGTGTATCCCAACGAAGTGGAAGCTGTCGCCGCCGCCCATCCCGGCATACTCGAAGTCGCCGCCGTCGCCCAACCCGACGAGCACTCCGGCGAAGTCGTGGCGTTGTTCGTGGTCCGCAAAGATCCCTCTCTGACCGAGCGCGCCGTGATCGATTATTGCCGCCAGTCGCTGGCGGCCTACAAGACGCCTCGGCATGTTTATTTCAAGGGTGAGTTGCCCAAGACCAATGTGGGGAAGATTTTGCGGAAGGCGTTGAGGGAGGAGCTGGTTACTCACTAGATCCCAACTGCAGGTGCCCCGACGGGCGTCGGTTTAAACGTTCCACATAGGTGTGAACGTGAAATCCAGCGCGAACTGTTCGGCCCTTTTGGGCAGGATCTTTTGATCGGCGCGCCTCAAGCCAGTCATTTACAGTCCTCAATAGGACCCAACCTTGCACCCGGGTGAATCTGCGGAATGCCTGCACCTCCTTCAGTGGCAGATCTGGCACCTCAGCGATGCGCTCGAACAGCCTCTGCGACTCGCTGGCTCCCGAAAGATTTTGACGAATTGTCTCAAGGAGCATCGATAGAGATCGCGCAACGTGTTGAATCCCGAGCGGATCGAGCGCCGACGCCAACGCGACATTGCTTGCCGGCTTCCATAAATCAGGTCCGCAAGGCACCAGGAGGTTTTGCGAGCAGAAGCGAAGTGCCAACGAGCAGGCTCGATTCCGACCTGGCTGAGATCGAATGAGCGCTTCCACACTGGGTGCGGGTCCAAGCAAAGACACCGCCCTGGGACGCCCGGCTGACGTCAAATACCGTCGATCACGATGCCATGCATCGAGCACTAACGCGGCTGTGGCCAAGCCCCCAGACAAATCCTTACTCGTATAACCGCTGGTAACCTTTGCTTTGGTCAAGGCGGCCGCAGCGATACTTGAGATGTCATTTCCGGACAAGCCGCTCGCAAACATCAGATCAAACACGCCAGTTAGAACATGCTTGTATTCAGTTGCGGCCCGCCGCCTCGAATGAACACGCATTGGCACCTCCCTGTGTATGTTGCTTACTCGTCGATTTTTGCCGATTCTGATCTAAGCGTTCCTATCTTCAGCGAAAATTACGCTGACAGAGCACGAATGTTTCGCTTGCTTCACTCGCCGCGATCGAGGGCCTTGCGGATTCAACGATCCGCCCAGTCCGTCAAGCATGGCTTCAATGCTCGATGTGCACCGATGCCGGAGTGTCGCAAGCTCGAATAAATTGTTAGCAGGCAGCACCAGGCGTCGTGCTGTTGGTGGGTCATCCCGAGGCCGCGTTCTTCCAGCAACACGAATGGCATCAACAATCACGGGAACCACGCGGGCTAGCGACGAAAGGTCTTGTCTGTGCCGCAATGCGGACAAATTCTTGACCTCTATACACAGACCGATTTGGCGAACCAGACCCAGACGGATTAGCTCCTCCAATACGGCACGATGTGGCAAATCTCCCGCGTATTTCTTGACTAAGGTCGAAAACGAAGGCTTGCGCCCAACAACAATCAGCCGCCTCGGCGCACCAATTTTATCGGTGTAGCGGTTATCGGTGCACCATCCGTGAATTACCGACTCTATCGGAGCTCTATATTGATTTTCACTGAACGCTGCTGTTCCGGTATGACCGAGAAGCTTCCTGACTTCTGCGCGACGTAATCCAGTTGAAACCGACATTCTGGATTGATTGATTCTTCCGTTTCTGAACCGCGACGACTTCATTGCTGCTTCAAGGAATGCTCGAGTTGCCAGTGCATTAAATTGCAGAGGCGTTACACCACGCTCGAAAAGAATGTTGGCGAGTTCGGACAGGAGGGTCTTGAGTGTCGAGTACCCGGTGGAAGTGTCCAATGCCCCAAGACGAGTGTGGCCAGTGGCGGCAGAACGACCTTGATTCTTGACGCGCATGTTTTAGAGCGGATTGACGCGATCGCCCACGAAAGCTGCGCACGAGATAGGCTCTCAGCGCCTAACTGATCATCGATCAGACGGTACAGAACTGTAAGGGCGACTTATTGGCCGTTTTGGCCAGAAATGCGTCTGAGAGCTTTACGCGCAATCGCGTCCGAAGAAATGTGCAATGAGACCGCGACCATTGAGAACCGGTAATCTTAGCCGTCGGTAAAAGAAGCCTGTACCGGCAATGTCCCGAGAGCGGAGCCTGACTTACCTAGCTCCGCTGGGCAGGCGAGAAGCGCTTAGTGTCCACCACCGCTGACGCCTGCAGCTGACATGCCGCCACCGCTCACCCCGGCAGCCACACTCTTTCCGCCGCCGCTAACGCCCAAGGCGGAAAAGCCACCGCCACTGACGCCGTTCAGCGAGACCCCGCCACCGCTAACGCCCGCAGCTGACATGCCGCCACCGCTCACCCCGGCAGCCGCGCTCTTACCGCCGCCGCTAACGCCCAAGGCGGAAAATCCACCACCGCTGACGCCCGCAGCTGACATGCCGCCGCCGCTGACACCAGCAGCCGCGCTCTTACCACCGCCGCTAACACCCAAGGCGGAAAATCCACCGCCACTGACGCCGTTCAGCGAGACCCCGCCACCGCTCACTCCGGCAGCCGCGCTCTTACCACCGCCGCTAACACCCAAGGCGGAAAATCCACCACCACTGACTCCGTTCAGCGAGAGCCCGCCACCGCTGACGCCCGCAGCTGACATGCCGCCACCGCTCACGCCGGCAGCCGCGCTCTTACCGCCGCCGCTAACGCCCAAGGCGGAAAATCCACCACCACTGACTCCGTTCAACGAGAGCCCGCCACCGCTGACGCCCGCAGCTGACATGCCGCCACCGCTCACCCCGGCAGTCGCGCTCTTACCGCCGCCGCTAACGCCCAAGGTGGAAAAGCCACCACCACTGACTCCGTTCAGAGAGAGCCCGCCACCGCTGACGCCCGCAGCTGACATGCCGCCACCGCTCACTCCGGCAGCCGCGCTCTTACCACCGCCGCTAACACCCAAGGTGGAAAAGCCACCACCACTGACTCCGTGGAATGAAAGTCCGCCACCGCTCACGCCAGCAACAGCGCTCTTACCGCCGCCACTAACACCCAGGGCAGACAACCCACCGCCACTGACTCCATTCAGCGAGAGTCCGCCTCCGCTGACGCCGGCAGCTGACATACCACCGCCACTAACGCCCGTCGCCAAAACAACGCCACCGAATGCGGGTTGCGTGCCCGACACCTCGACGGAAGCCCCAATCTGTGGCGACACGGCGCCACTGGACATCAAAGCTGTGAGATCGACGCTAAGGTTGCCAACAGTTGCTTTACCGACCGAATTGTCGATCTTTTGAACGTGTCCAGCGAGGAAGACTGAAGTTGACCCTGGTACGTATTGTCCACGGAGCTGAACACTAGTTGCGGACACGCTGCCATCGGATTGCGAGAAGCCGAAGACCGCAGCAGTGGAACCGACACTAAGGCGCTCAACGGCCTGAACAAACACCTTCTGGCCAAGGATTGTTGCGATTCCGTGCGCGACATCTAACGCTTCAACCGGGCCAACAACCACGAGCGCTGGCTGCTGCATCGCCGCACTGGCCAATCCTCCACCACTGACCCCGGCTTGTGCCGCGGTGGTAGAGGCCATGACGGTGACCGTCAAAATGGCCGAAAACTGACTCTTCATCGAATCCTCTCCCTACGGGTGTGCGATCAATCTTTCCGGCGAATGACCGGAGCGAGAACGTCTATCTCCTCCGGCTGAATCGGCTGCGCGCTTCTGACATCGGTATGATCAGTCTCGGTGTCGCCGCCTAATGAATCGTTTGCTGCCGGATCTTCGAAGAAATAGATCCCCACCCCATATTTTTTTCCGGAAGTATTTTGTTCTGTTGCAGTCAGGCGCGTCAGGAACGTGTCGAGCTCAAAAAGCAGCTCTTGACCTTTGGCGCCTGCAATAGCGAGGAAATTGTCCCGACCCGCATCGGATAGCACCTCGTCGGACACTACCGTGCGTTCAAAATATGGCGGTTCTTCAGCCACGCGCAAAAGGTTGTGAACGAAATTCCCGGTTACAACACCGAGGAATCGACCCATACGCTCAATGCGAGTCACGTCCGCACCACGTGGTACATAAGCTCGTGACAAACATCGAGCAGTATTGCTGTCGATGACTTCAACAGAGCGCGCAGCGACGAGTTCATCCAGCAACGCTTCTTCATCCACTCCAGGGCACGCGACGGCGACAAGCTCCTTGAACGTCCTTCGCGGTGATCCGTCCACCACCTGCAGATCCAAGTCCATCGCCAGCCCATAGGCTCCGGAAAAATTGGCATGCGTGTGCCAAACATTGAGGAGCATGGTGATCTGATCGAGGCTAACGCTAGCCCGCAAGCTATGCGGCGCCCCAGCCCGCAGGGCATCCCGCAGCGCACTGACATCAGACCGAGGCAACCCAGCAACAGCCGCAAGGCGTGCATCGGTCGTGGGACGGCTCTGCTCGGTGAGCCGAGCCTCAAGCGCCTGGATATAGGAACGCCGCACGACGCCGGCGATCTCCCCCGCGGAGATCCCGTACTCGAAAGCAACCCGCATCAACGGCCGCACGAGTGCAGCGAACACGTTGAGGACGGCTTCCTTTTCGCGCGACGACTTGTTCATGACCGAAAATGACGCGCCGCGGCAAAAGAGCGGGCTGCGCCAAACGCAGTCGCACGCACTTCCCTTCGTCGCAACGACACCACCCCAACCCTCCCCGAAAACCGTCAGCCAAGACCGACAGTGGATATCTTATGTAAGGCAAATTAGCAGCAAATTGTGACAGTCGTCAAAGATTTACGGCAGCGCGTTGACGACCCGTAAACGAGCGAGGCGAAAGTCGCCCTGAGCGATTTAACTTATTGAATCTAAAAGTTGTTTTTAGGGCGCGAAATCTGCCGCTTTGCACCACGGAACGGGACTTTGGTCGGCGCCTACCCGGGTGCTGCCCGGCTCTTACCCGGACCCTGCCCGGCCGTCGCGAGGGGGGTCAGGTACGCTCGGTGGGGTCGTAGAGGCGGCTGTGCTCGAGGATGGCAAAGCGGTCGGTCATGCCGGCGATGTAGTCGGCAACGGCCCGCGCCTTGCCATCCGCGCCCCGTTCCTTCTCGGCAGCGACTGCCACATCGCGGTGCTCGCCGGGCATCAAATTGACATCACCGAACATCGCATCAAACAACTCTTTCAACACGCGACGCGCTTTCGATGTCATGCGCAGCACCTTGTAGTGCCGATACATGTGTTCCCGCAGGAACATCATCAGCTCAACATGTTCTTCACGCACGGAATCGCTCAAACCGACAAGGGGTTTGGAATGTGCCCGCACATCTTCAATTGATTGCGGTCGCAACGCTTCGAGATTGGCCTGGGTGGTCTGGATCAGGTCGATGACAATGTCGTTGATCATCCGGCGCGTAACTTCGTGTATGAGTCGCCGCTCTCCGAGTCCGGGGTACTTGGCGACGACGACGTCGTACTGGCGGCGGAACATGCGCACATCCATCAAATCACTGATTCCGATCAATTCGGCGCGCAAGCCGTCATCGACGTCGTGATTGTTGTAGGCGATCTCATCCGCGAGATTGGCGAGTTGTGCCTCCAGGCCCGTCTGGCGCCGCTGCAGAAATCGCTCGCCGAGCTCCCCGAGCTCGCGCGCATGACGCACCGAACAATGCTTCAAGATGCCTTCCCGGCACTCGAACGTCAGATTGAGACCGCGAAATTCGGCATAGCGCTCTTCCAACTCGTCCACGACCCGCAGTGACTGCAAGTTATGCTCAAACCCGCCGTAAGGGCGCATGCACTCATTGAGTGCATCCTGACCCGCATGTCCGAACGGAGTATGGCCGAGGTCGTGAGCCAGGCTGATGGCCTCTGTCAGCGATTCATTGAGTCGTAACGCAAGGGCCGCGGAACGAGCGATTTGCGCAACTTCCATCGAATGCGTGATTCGCGTGCGGTACAGGTCGCCCTCGTGATTGACGAACACCTGGGTTTTGTAGACGAGCCGGCGGAAGGCGTTGGAGTGAATGATCCGATCGCGATCGCGCTGGAATTCGCCGCGAAATTCAGGTTTGGGCTCCGGATGCCGACGCCCGCGCGATTGTTCGTCATGCGCTGCGTACGGTGCGAGCAACGCCATCCTTACGGGCCCGTCGCCAACTCCGGCAATGTCGTTCACGCGATCATCCGGAGAAGTAGTCGCTCAGTGTCCGCTGCAACGCAGGCTCCGGGTAATCGGCAGTCACGAAGGAGTCACCGATGGAGCGAAGCAAAACCAATCGCATCCGGCCGCTCTGAACCTTCTTGTCGATGCGCATATGTTCCAGTGCAACATCCGGAGTGACCCCGCCAATTTTGACCGGCAATCCCACCCGTTCCAACAGCGTGCGGAGTCGGTCGACCTGGTCACCGCCCAACAGTCCGCATTCCTGGGACATGGCCGCAGCCATCAGCAATCCTGCCCCGATAGCTTCACCGTGCAACCACTGCGTGTAGTGAGTGGCGGATTCCACTGCATGACCGAACGTGTGTCCGAGATTCAGGAGCGCACGGTCGCCGTGCTCTCGTTCGTCACGACCCACGATTTGCGCCTTGATCTCGCAAGAACGTTGGACGACGTGAGCGAGCGCCACCGGATCGGAAGCCAGCAACTCGTCCATGTGCGCCTCGAGCCAGTCAAAGAACCCGGCGTCACAGATCAACCCGTACTTGATGACCTCCGCGAGTCCGGCACGCAACTCCCGCACCGGGAGTGTCGTAAGAGTCGCGGTGTCAGCAATCACAGCATTGGGTTGATGAAATGCCCCAATCAGATTCTTGCCGCCCGGATGGTTGACCCCCGTCTTGCCCCCGACCGAAGAATCGACCTGCGCAAGCAACGTCGTAGGCACCTGAACGTACGCCACGCCACGCTGATAAGTGGCCGCGGCAAATCCAGCCATGTCCCCAACGACACCGCCGCCCAACGCAATCACGGTGCAGTCCCGACCGAAGCGATTGGCAACGAGGACATCGAGGATCCGGGACATGGTGGCCAGTGTCTTGTGCGATTCGCCATCCGGCAGGATGGCCTCGACGACGCGACCGCCTCGAAGGGCCTCAGCGAGCCCGCCCAGGTACAGGGGCGCGACGGTAGTGTTGCTGACTATCAGCACATCGCGCGCCGGCACGTATTGCCGAATGAGATCCGGCTGGCGCAGCAGCCCCTGCCCGATCAGGATCGGGTAGCTGCGATCGCCAAGGTCAACCTTCAGGGTATTCACAAGCGCAGCCTAGCGAGTGGCTTCGGCAGCGTCGAGTTCCCTCAGGATATCTTCCGCGACATTGTGGACTTTGCGGTGGTCCGTAATGACCGTCAGGTCGGCAATCTCGGCATATAGCGGTGCTCGTATCTCCATGAGTTGCCCCAGTTTCACCGTGGGATCCACGTTGCTCAGCAACGGTCGGGCCCGCCCTTGCCGGACGCGCTCGACCTGCTGCGCAATGGAGGTCTTCAGGTAGATGACCCTGCCCCTTTCCGCCAGCAGGCGGCGATTTTCGGGCAACAGGATCGCTCCACCCCCGGTGGCGAGCACAATCCGGTCCATGGCCGTGAGCACTTCGAGGGTCTCGTGCTCCCGCTGGCGAAATCCGGTTTCCCCTTCCTTATCGAAAATGAAGGGGATATCGACCCCGGTCCGGCGCTCGATTTCAGTATCGCTGTCGTAGAACGGCAGGCGCAGCAGGCGGGCGAGCTGCTTGCCGACGGCGCTCTTGCCCGAGCCCATCGGTCCGACGAGGATGAGGTTGGATTTCGCGAGCATGACGCCCGCAGCATACCCAAATCGCCCAAATGAAGCGGCCGCCCGAAGGCGGCCGCGTTGCAAAGTGCGAAAAACCCACTCCCGATCAGGTCACCGTCACAGGAATGGTGAGCACGGTAACCGTTCCGCCGGGTGAGGTCACCTGGACGGTCACGCTCCCCGAGCTCGGCGTAGCGGATGCGGCCAGTGAAAAACTAACGTTGGCCCCGGCTCTGCCGCTGTCGCAGCCGATGACAAAAGGAGTAGGCGTCTGGTTGAGAGTCGCAAAACTTCCATTCGGGGTCGCCGCCACCCGTGTACCGGCGGGCATCGCGTTGCCGTTGCCATCCTTGACATTGATGGTCACCGTGCCCGAAGCGGAATGAGCCATGCTCAGACCGGAGAAATTCCCGGTAATTGCAGCACTCGTGCCGACGAAGGCAATCGTCGAGACACCGGTCGACATGATGATCTGGGTCTTGGCACCGATGGCCAATGTCTGTGTGGTGCAGACGGTGCCGGCGCAGGTCAGACCTTTGAACGTGCCATCGCCAACATCGCGAGTACCGTTCTTGTTGTAGTCCAGAAAGTATTCGCCGCTTTCGTAGGCGGCATTCTCGTTGTCATCCCGGTAGGGCTCACCGAGGTCTGCGAATGCCTCTCCGAGATCGTAGAAACCATTGCCATTGGCGTCGTTGTAGAACTCTTCGCCAAGAACAGTGGCCAGAATGGTCGCGCGGCCCGGGAACGTCGCCGGCGGAATGCTCGCCGCGTCGGGACGCGGCGTGGCGCTCGTCCAGATCGCGCTGCACGTTCCGTTGCCCTTGTTGGCCGGAGTCGAATCGGACGGAGTGACGCAGCTACCGACGATGTGTCCACCATTCGTGGTGAAAGCAACGGCCGTACCATCCGGCGCCGGATTGTTGTAGCGATCCGCCAGTCTGACAGTGATAGGGACAGTTACGCCGTCCACGTTATAGGTCTCTGTGTTCGGGCAGGCGAACGTGCTCACTGTCGTGCCGACCGTCGCAGGTCCAACTGCAATTGAGAATGCGTTGGACGAGGGAATGCCGGTAGTCACCGTGAGAGCACTGGACTGTGTCGTCAGCGCCGGGCTGGCGATTGCCGCCGTCACTCGCACGGTCGTATGAGCAGTTCCGGAGCTGACTACTGTCTGCACAGTGCCGTCCGCCGCGGAAGTCGCTGTCGCTGGTGAGAGCGTGAGACCACCAACGGTGGAATCCAAACTAAACGTTACAGTTGCACCGGGGCGCGAGCCACCGGTCGCATCGACGACTTTGAAAACGACAGTCGAGGTTTCCCCAAGACCGGTTCCTTTCAATCCAATGCTCGCCGGCGTCGCCGACACGAACTGAATCGAGCCGATGGCCGCCGCGGCCACGGTGACCGTGCCCGTAGCGGTGAGAGCCTTGCTGCTCACCGTGGCAGTCGCAGTGATCACGTCTGATCCGCTGCAACCGGCCGCAGTGTAGGTTGCCGTCACCGTACCAGTGCTCGTGTTGACTACACCTGCGGTCGTCCCCGCCGTAGTGCTGCCGGTAGCCGCAATGCTTGCCAGGCCCTGTGCCACGCAGGGTGAGTTCAAATTGACGGTAACCGGGGCGGCCGTGTAGAGCGTCCCGGTCTGGTCGACAATGTTGATTGTCAGGCTGGTCGTGCCACCTGCCGACAGCGACGTGCTGGACAGAGCGATCACTCCAGTCTGGAACGCGCTACCTACACCGTTGCCCATCGCGTAGGTCGTGGTTCCGCCGCTGCCACCGCCCGAGCCACCACCGGAACCGCCGCCGGCGGCCGAGTCACCGGAGTTGAGCGAGCCGCCGCCGCACGCGGCCAGGGCTATCGCGGTCAATCCCGCGGCTGTAGTCGAAGCAAATTTTCTCATGTTCCTCACCTGAAACTGGGTGCGTGACGGGCCATGCCTCGTCAGTAAACGTTGACACCTTCGCGAACGATCTTCGGTGTCACGAAGATCAACAGTTCATCCTTGTTGTTCACTTTGTGCGCCTCCTTGAACAGGTTTCCCAGGACTGGAATGTCACCCAGCCAAGGCACCTTGGTGTCGTCAGCGCGATGCTGTGTCTCAAGGACGCCACCCAGCACGACGGTTTGCCCGTCGTTCATGAGCACCTGGGTAATGATCTCCTTCGTGTCGATTGACGGCACGTTGACACCGCCCGACGCGACCGTGATGGTGCCGATGCTGTCTTTCTTCACGTCGAGGTCGAGAATGATCCGGTTGTCAGGCGTGATCTGCGGCGTCACTTTCAGTGACAACACCGCCTTTTTGAACGAAATGGTGGTTGCACCGCTGGACGCAGACTGCTGGTACGGAATTTCCGTGCCGGTCTCGATGGTCGCTTCCTTCTGGTTCGCCGTGATGACCCGCGGCGAGGAGATGACCTCGGCGCGCGTTTCGGCCTGCGCCGCGGACAACTCCAGATCGACGATGTAGTTCGATCCGAGAATACCCAGGGCAAAGCTGCCGGCCGGTGTCGGGACCGGCAAGTTCACGTTGTAGCGCTGCGGCGCACCCGTGGTGCCGGTCGGGACGTTGACCGGGAAAGGGGTACCGTTGGCCGCAGTGTTGGCAAGAGCGGAGCTGATGGCCGTGTCGGTCGCCGCGGCGCTACCGCTCGTCGTCCAGATGCCATTGCCGTTCGACTGGGCGGTCGTGTAACCGACGCGCGCACCCAGATCGCGCTTGAAGTCGTCGTTGACGATTACGATGCGAGCTTCGATCAACACCTGGCGCACTGGAATGTCGAGAGTCGCGACGAGACGGCGGATGTCAGACAGACGGTCGGCTGTATCCTGCAACAACAACGTGTTGGTACGCTCATCGACTGACACGCTGCCGCGGGTGGACAACAGGCTGCCGCCTTGCGATTTGATCAGACCCTCCATGTCCTTTGCCTTGGCATAGTTGACCTGCAGGTAGTCGGAACGCAGCGGGGCCAGCTCCTGGATGTCTTTTTTGGCAGCGAGGTCGGCCTTCTCACGCGAGGCCAGTTCCTCCTGCGGTGCCACGATGATGACGTTGTCCTGTTTGCGCTTATCGAGACCCTTGGTGCGCAGAACGATATCCAGGGCCTGGTCCCAAGGAACGTTCTGCAGACGCAGGGTCACGTTGCCCGACACCGAGTCACTGACGACGATGTTCTGGCCACTGGCATCGGCCAGGAGCTGCAGAACCGCACGCGTCTCAATTTCCTGGAAGTTGAGTGTCAGACGCTCACCGGTGTACGTCGGCTTGTCGTCCTGAGCGGCAGCGGCCTTGCGCTGCGGCTGGATCTCAACGACATACTGATCGTCCGACTGATAGGCGAGTTGCTCATAGTCGCCCGTCGCGTTGATGGCGATGCGGGTGCCATTGCCGACGCGCGAGGCGTCAAATGAACCAATGGGCGTGCCGAAGTCACTGGCATCGTAGCGACGTGCGAGGTTCTTGGGCAGGTCGGCATCGAAGTCGACAACGATCTGGTTCCCAACCTGACGCAAGTTGATACGGGTATGCGGATCCGTCAGGCGGACCAGGATGCGGCCGGCGCCATCAGAGCTGCGCCGAAAATCAATGCTACGGATGGCACGCTGAGCGCTTGCGGCCTGTGCGGCACGGCTAGGCACCGCACTGGCGGCCGCGCTGGTGCTCGCTATGGCGGTGTTGGCACCGCCCAGGCTCACAATGATGTTGTTACCGTCAACGCGGGTGTCATACGGCACCAGCTTGTCGAGGTTCATAACCAACCGAGTGCGATCCTTGGTCTCGGCGGCAACAATGGAATCCACCCCCGAGGTGTGCACGTCGATACGGCGTGAGGGCAGCGCCAACGTCGTGCCTGGCAGATCGAACGAGATCCGCGCGGGGTTGTCGATAGTGAATGACAACGGCTGCGGTGCCGGAGCAGACAACCGCATCGTGATCTGCACCTGCTGGCCGGGCAGCGGCTGCACATCGATGGCTTCGAGTTTCGGGCCATCCTGCGCGAGCGCCGGCTGGCTCGGGAGAGTCCCGAGAACGCCTGCGATCACGAGCCACGCGGCGGCGGCTAGGATCCGACTCATCGGGTTATGACGTTTCATTCGTGAGAGCTCCCTGGAGAAACTTAGGGCGCATAGCCCGGTGCTTGAGACGACTATTCGGTGAGACCGAGCGCCGCGGGGCGCTCCATGTAACCGCCAAGACCGTCCGGAACGATTTCGGTCAACGTGATCTTGGAGGGCGTGATTTCAGTGATCTTGCCGTCCGCCTGGCCCAAGTAATTGCCGTCGGACACGCGGTGAACCAGGTGATCCTTGGTCTGCACGAGGCCGTACATGCGGCCGCTGAGCTTCAAGGTGCCCACCATCTTCAATGTGTCGAGCGAGAACTGTTCGAGGAATTCGCGGTTGCGCTTGGAGTCCGGACGCAGGCCGGCCATGCCGGAGCTGGCACCCGAGCCACCAGGCAGGAACGGCGAGCGCATTTCGGCGGCTGCGTACACGAAGGTCTCGTAAGGTTTGACCTCCGGGATCGGCTCAACACGGCCACCCGGTTCCTTGCGCGTGTCTTCGATGAAGCGGGACAGCTCATCGTCCGCGCTCGAGCACGCGGTGAGCGCCATCGCGCACCCGCTGAGCAACGTCCACGCGAATATTCCGCCGAAGCGAAATCTATTTTTTATCTGTGTCATGTTGGTCGACCCCCGTCGGGGTCATTTACCCTCAGCTTCCCGGCGGTTTCCCGGGGCGGTGCGCCGCGGACTTCTTGGCATCGCTGGCGGCACTCGCCAGCTCATCCTCGTCAAGGTAACGATACGTCTTTGCCGTCAGGTCGAGTGTGAGCTGGTCGTAAGCATCCTTATTTGCCGACTTGATCTCGATGTCGTGCAAAGTGACGATGCGCGGCAGGGCGGCAATCCCGCTCACGAATTCACCGAATTCGTGGTAGCTGCCGGTCAGGGTGATCTTGATGGGCAACTCGGCGTAGAAATCCCGTTTCTGCTCCGGTTGCGGCTGGAACAACTTCTCCTCGAGGCCGGCCGACAGGCCCGTCTGCGAGATATCCACCAGCAGGTTGGGCACCTCGGTCTTGCCGGGAAGCTGGCGCAACAGGGCACCGAAGGAGCGCTCGATGTCCTTCAACTGTGTCTTGTAGACCTCGAGGTTCACGGCCTTGGCGTGCTTGGCCTTGAACTCCTGGCGCAGGGCCTGCTCGGTATCCTCGCGGCGCTGCAGCTCCGGACGCTGCTCGTCCCAGACGAAGACATACGACAGCACGACGGCCAGTATGAGGAAACACAATCCAACGGCGCCGGCGCGCGCGGCCAGGGGCCAGCGACCCGGATCACGCGGATCGAGCGACCGCAGCTCTTCAAGCAGATTCATTGCGCACCTCGGCTGGCCATGACCTTGGCACCCGTTTTGCGGCCCTTGCCGCCGCTGCCGTCATCCTCGTGGACCGTCGACACCTGGTCGGCATACAACGTGAAGTTGGAGCCTGGACCCTTGTCCTTGGTCGTCTGGACGACTTCCAGTGACGGGTTGCGAAGCCATTCGGAGCCGTCGATGTTGCGCATGAAGGAGGAAACACGCGTGCTCGACTGGGCGACACCCTCGAACTTGAACTTCTTGTCTGTCTGCTTCACGCCAGTCAGGTACACACCATCCGGAAGCGTCCGCACGATCTCATCGAACACGTGCACGATCTCCGGCCGGGACCGCTGCAGCTTCTCAATGATTTCCATGCGGGCGATGAATTTCTGCTTGGCGCTCTCGAGGTCGTTGATTTCCTCGATCTGCTTGTCCAGGTGCTTGATCTCGACACGCAGCTGCTCGTTGCGGCGCTCCTGGGCATCGATCATGGAGCCGAACATCAGGTAGACGGCGAAGGTCACGACACCCGCCGCCAGGGCAGACACGCCCAGCGCCACGGTGAACGCGACTTTCCGCTCTTTGCGCTCGTGCTCGCGCCAGGGAAGTAGGTTTATGCGTGGCATGTCAGTCGAAACTCCTCAGTGCGAGGCCACAGGCCGTGAGGAGCGCCGTGGCGTCGCGTTGCACGGCCTGAGCCTTGGCGCGAGAGGACAACTTCATCTGTCCGAGCGGATCACCCTTCTCCGCGGAGATGCCGACGCGGCTCGAGATCACGTCCGCCACGCCCGGGATGTTGGCGCAGCCGCCGCAGATCACGATCTTCTCGGGCTGCTCGCGGCCCGAGCCGGATGCCAGGTAGAACTGCAGCGAGCGGCTCACCTGTTGTGTCATGTCATCAATGAAGGGATCGAGCACTTCCGACTGGTAGTTGCCCGGCAGACCGCCCTCTTTCTTGGCACGGCCCGCTTCCTCCATGGATAGGCCGTAAGTACGCATGATCTCTTCGGTGAGCTGCTGCCCGCCGAAGGCGAAATCTCGTGTGTAGACCACCTTCAGATTGCGCAGCACACTGAACGTGGTGCTGCTGGCGCCGAAGTCGACGACCGCGATCGCCCGGTCGATGCCGCCATCGGGCATCTGGTGGGTCATCAGCTTGCAGGCGTTCTCCAGGGCAAACGCCTCGACATCAACGATCTTGGCGGTCAAACCCGCGGCTTTGACCGCGGCCTGACGCTGGTCGACATTCTCGGTACGAGTAGCGACGAGCAGCACGTCATTCGTTTCGGGATCCTTTTCCGACGGCCCCAGCACTTCAAAGTCATAGCTGACTTCGTCCATGGGGAAGGGGATGTACTGGTCGGCCTGCATTTCGACCTGGGCCTCCAGGTCGCTGGCGCGCAGCGAGCGCGGCATCTGGATGACCTTGGTGATTGCGGCATCGCCGCTGATCGCTATGGCGACCTCGCCACTCTTGGCGCCCGCGCGCTTCACGGCACGCCGGATAGCCTCGCCAACGGCCTCCGAATCCACGATCGCCTTCTCATTGATGGCGTTCTGCGGTGTCGGCTCCGCGGCATAGGCTTCCACCCGATACTGGCCGCCCGCCATCGCCAGCTCAATCAGCTTCACTGATGAGGTGGTGATATCGAGCCCCAGCAGGGGGCGGTATTTGCGCTGGAAGAGGAACATTATTTTATTTCCTTTTCAGGGAGTTACGCCTGAAAGCATGACCGGCGCGTCAAAGCGGTGGCCACTATATAACAGCGCATTGTTAAATAGAACGTGAGGCCGCTCACACAAAAGCGCTATGTGCGCAGCGGCACCTTGAGAACTGCTACGGGTCTCACGCATCGGGATCGAACCGGCTTGGAAGGTCAACGAATTGTGCTGCGCCATGTCCAACTATCGTCCTGGAGACGCATCGTCCAATGGCTACGGGATTTGACAGGTGCCGGGTCGTAGACCCGCCATACCGGAAGATTGCGAGGATCGGCCGAACCCAGAACACTTCCGCGCTCGCTTGGTGGGCGGCAACGGACTGGGTTAACGTTCGAGCCGGCAACCCCGCTGTCGTAGGCACTTTCGTCCCGTAGACCGGAGGCTTTGCGTCCCCACCTTTCGGTGAGTTTGCCCTGATTGACGGGCGTTACTATGCATAGCGCTCCTGGGGAGCGCAAGCCAAGAGAGTTGTTTTCTGTGAAATGGAATTACTTTCGGATTGTCGGAGCTGTAGCGGCCTGTGTGACATTAATCACACTTCTGGCCGCATACGCCCTGGCGTGTAGTTTTGTGTACCTGTCACCGACGTTGCCCTCGCCTCAGGCCATGCGCAGCGTTGAGTTTCAAGTGCCGCTGCGGGTGTACTCGCGTAGTGGGGGGTTGATAGCGCAAATCGGTGAACAACGGCGCATTCCGGCCACCTACGAGCAGATCCCGGAGCTCGTCAAACATGCGTTCCTGGCGGCGGAGGACGACCGGTTCTTCGAGCATCACGGTATTGACTACATCGGCGTCGTGCGCGCGGTGTTAGTTGACACAATATCCGGACATAAGACGCAGGGGGCGAGCACCATCACCATGCAGACCGCCCGCAACGTGTTCCTGAACCTGGACAAGTCGGTACGCCGCAAGCTGCAGGAAACGTTCGTTACCTACGAGATGGAGCACGAGTTCAGCAAGGAGGAGATTCTCGGACTCTATCTAAATGTCATATTCCTGGGGCAGCGCGCCTACGGGGTGACGGCCGCCGCGGAAACCTACTTCGGCAAGCCATTGGATGAGCTCACCGTGGCGGAAGCCGCCACCATCGCAGGTCTTCCCAAGGCGCCCTCGCAGTACAACCCGATCGTCAACCCACAGCTGGCCACCTCGCGACGCGGCTACGTCCTGCGGCGAATGCTGGATGTTGGGTTCATCGACGCCGCAACCGCGGCGGCAGCCAACAAGGAGCCCATGCTGGCACGCGCGCACGGTCCCTTGTTCGACGTGGAGGCGCCGTACATTGCGGAGATGGCCCGGCTGCAGGTGCGCCAACAATTCGGGGTGGCGGCCGAGAGCGCCGGATACAAGGTGTACACCACGATCGATGGCAGGCTGCAGGCCGCTGCCAACCGCGCGGTGCGGATCGGGCTCATCGAGTACGACCGCCGCCACGGCTATCGCGGGCCTGTTGGACACGTGACGGTGGCACCTGAGGGCCGGCCGGATCAGCTCGACGGCCAGGTCGATGAGTACTCGACGGTTGGAATCCTGTCGCCGGCGATTGTTGTATCGGTGGCGGACAAGGCGGTGCGTGTGTATGTCAAGGGGCGCGGCTTTGCGCAGATCGACTGGGACGGCATGTCCTGGGCACGCAAGACGGCCGGGACCGGCGAAGCCCTGGGAGTGCCGCCGAAGACGGCAAGCGAGATCGTGGCCAAGGGCGATGTCGTCTATGTAATCGCGAACAACACCGGCACGGCACAGCTCGGGCAGATACCCGAGGCGCAGAGCGCGCTGGTGTCGCTCGATCCGGAAGATGGCGGGATTTCGGCCCTGGTGGGCGGCTTCGACTACTTCACCAACAAGTACAACCGTGTGATCCAGGCCCGGCGGCTGCCCGGATCGGGCTTCAAGCCCTTCCTGTACTCGGCGGCCCTGGAGAACGGCTTCACGCCGGCCAGTGTGTTGCTCGATGCGCCGGTCGTGCTGGAGGGCGATGGCATTGAAGCTTCCTGGCGTCCCGAGAACTCGCACGGTGAGTTCAGCGGACCGATGCGGTTGCGCGAAGCGCTGGTAAAGTCACGCAACCTCGTCTCGATCCGCCTGCTGCGTGAGCTGGGAACTGCCTACACAATCGACTACGTGACACGCTTCGGTTTCGACAAGCGCGCGCTGCCACAAAATCTGACCCTGGCGCTCGGCACGGTACAGTCGACACCCTTGGAGGTGGCGACGGGATACGCCGTATTCGCCAACGGTGGCTATCGCGTCATGCCGTACTTCGTCGACCGTATTGAGAATGCCGCCGGTCAGATTGTCTGGCAGGCGAAACCTCGCGTGGCCTGCGATGAGTGTGAACGACCGGTCGATCTGGGAGACCTGGTGCTCACGGGGAATGCCCAGGAGAATCTGCAAAGCGCCGACACGCTTCGTGGGGGTCGCGGGCCGCTGCCGGCCGATCAGATCGCAGAGCGTGTCATCAGTCCGCAGAACGCGTACCTTCTGACGGATATGATGGCGGATGTGATCAAGCGCGGGACGGGAGTGCGCGCTCGGTCATTGGGTCGTGGCGATGTTGCCGGCAAGACTGGTACCACCAACGAGGCGAAGGACACCTGGTTCAATGGGTTCACGCCCAACCTCGTCGCAACTGTGTGGGTCGGATACGATCAGGAACGCCCGTTGGGCGAGCGTGAGGAAGGCGCGCGGACCGCACTTCCGATCTGGATCCACTTCATGCGCGAGGCGTTGAAGGGAGTGCCGGACAAACGCCGCCCGATGCCTGAAGGGTTGGTTCAGTTGCGGGTATCATCGCGGACAGGGGCACTGGTGGGAGCCGAGAATCCGGACGGTTTCATGGAGACATTCATGGCGGACCACCTGCCCGCCGGCAATGAAGAAGGCGGATCAGTGGCGCAAGGCGCCGAAGGAGGGGCACAGAGCTCAGAGCCTATCTTCTAACCTTTTGCGCGGATGGTCCCGAAAGATGAGCAGACACAATCCAACGAGAGCGGACAACTTGCGGCGGGCGCTGGCACAGGAAGCGGCGCGAATCATGGCAGAGCACGGGATACGGGACTTTCTGATTGCGAAACGCAAGGCGGCGGAGCGACTGGGCGTGTCGGATGTTGCAGCGGTGCTGCCCCGGAATGTTGAGATCGAGGACGCGCTGGCCGAGTACCAACGCCTGTTCGGAGGCGAGTCGCACGCCGAATCACTACACGCTCAACGCCGAGCGGCCCTCAACGCGATGTTATATCTGCACGAATTCGAGCCGCGGTTGGTGGGCGCGGTGCTCAGTGGTACCGCCACCGAGCATTCCGATGTGCAGCTGCATCTGTTCACCGACCGGGCCGAGTCGGTCACCATCAAGTTGATGGACGAGGGAATCCCGCACGAGGTGACCGAGAAACGCGTCCGGATGAATGCGGAACGGGTGTTGGCCTACCCGGGCGTGCGATTCGAGCTGGACGATCAGTCCATCGAGGCGACCGTGTTTCCAACGGATGGGATACGGCAGGCGCCCGTGAGTCCGGTCGATGGCCGGCCGATGCGCCGGGCCGGCAAGCTCGAGGTGGAGGCGCTGCTCGACAGCTAGCGCGCCGTTGGGGGTTGGGCATCCAGCCCAACCCGGCCGGCCTGGGCGGCACGCCGCTTAGTTATGCCCGCGAAGGTCGGGCGCCTTCTCCGTCCGCTTGTTGATATCCAGGTAGTCCCGACGCGTGGCGCCGGTGTAAAGCTGGCGCGGACGCCCAATCCGCATTGCGGGATCGGAAATCATTTCCTGCCAGTGCGCCACCCAACCGACGGTGCGCGCAATTGCGAACATCACTGTGAACATCGAGCGCGGAATACCGATCGCGCTGTAGATCATGCCCGAGTAGAAATCCACGTTCGGGTAGAGCTTGCGCGACACGAAGTACTCATCCTTCAGGGCAATCTCTTCCAGCCGCAACGCGAGCTCGAACAGCGGATTGTCCGAGCGACCGAGCTTCGCCAGCACCTTGTGGCACATTTCGCGAATGATCTTGGCGCGCGGGTCGAAATTCTTGTAGACGCGATGGCCGAAGCCCATCAGCCGGAAATGGCTGGACTTGTCCTTGGCCATCCCCAGGTACTTGGGAATGTTGTCCACGGTGCCGATCTGCTCGAGCATGGCGAGCACCGCTTCGTTCGCGCCGCCGTGCGCCGGCCCCCACAGGGCGGACACGCCCGCTGAGATCGCGGCATACGGATTCGCGCCCGTGCTTCCCGCCAGGCGGACAGTCGAAGTGCTTGCGTTCTGCTCGTGATCCGCATGGAGAATGAACAGCAGGTCCAGCGCCTCGGCGGCGACCGGATCGACCTGGTAGGGCTCGCACGGGACCGCAAACAACATGTGCAGCATGTTGCTGCAGTAGTCGAGATTGTTCTGCGGATAGATGAACGGCTGACCGAGCGAGTGCTTATGTGCCGCCGCAGCAATCGTCGGTATCTTGGCAATGATGCGGTGTGAAAAAATCTCCCGGTGCCGCGGGTTATAGATGTCCATGGTGTCGTGATAAAACGCGGACATCGAGGCAATCACTGCCGACACCATGGCCATCGGATGCGCATTGTGGTGAAAGCCATTGAAGAAGCGCAGCAACGTCTCGTTGATCATCGTGTGATGACGGATGTTGCCGGTAAACTCCTCGAGCTGCTTGTGGCTCGGCAGATCGCCCAGCAGCAGCAGGTAGGCGACTTCCATGAACGAGCTCTTCTCAGCGAGCTGCTCGACGGGATATCCCCGGTAAAGCAGCACGCCGGCATCGCCGTCGATGTAGGTGATCTTGCTGTCCGTTGCCGCCGTCATCCCGAATCCAGGATCGTAGGTGAATGCACCCAGGTCCTTGTTGATTGCTGAGATGTCCACGACGGCCGGCCCGATGGTGCCGCTGCGGACGGGAAGCTCCGACTTGCGATCCGTGGCTCGATCCACGAGCTCGAACTTTTTCTCGGTCATGCGGTTATGAATCCTGATTGGCCCCGCGGCGGATCGACACGGCGTCGAAGTGTGGGGCGACTTCGAGAAATACAGGGTCCGCAATCTGAAATCAAGTTACCGGACGGTAGAGGTGTGGGGGTTTTTTAGGCCCATGACCGCACGCGGCGCGCCCGGCCGCGCTATTCGACGACCTTCAGCCAATCACCCGCTCGCGGTTCGCGTTTTGGATACAGACCATTCAGCAACTCGAGCCGCTCCTTCCTGAGCTTATCGTCCGGCATGTTCTTGACGTAATCCTCGATCTTGGTCGTCTGCGTTGCGGTGACGATCCGCAGGCGATAGGGCTGCGCCAGCGGGTACTCCGACGGCTTGAGATGGCGCATCGTCTGGACGCTTCCCATGAAGATGCCGTCATCGATCGGCACGCCATTGGCGCTGGAACGGCTCGTTCCGCCGATCAGGAACACGGTCTTCTCGCGATAGAGGGCTGCCCATCGCACCGGCCCTTCGCCACCATCGAGCGGTGAGCCCGACCGCGTCACCAACGTGTAGCCCTCCATACCGTCCACCGACATGTCTTCCCCACGTGCAAATGATCCGCCCTTCAACTTCGATAGCAGGAACTCACGCGGCGACTGCTTTTCCGGACGCTTCTCTGTAGTGATCTGGATGAGGGCGTCTTTCTTCTTCGTGTAGACGAGCAGCCGATCACGCAGGTTCTGGACTATCCAACCTCGCGGGAATGCAACCGTCAGCGCCATCCCTTCGTGGTAGAAGCGATTGTCGCGAACGATGCCTTGCTCGCGACTCGACCCGTACGGCAGCCCATTGATCGCGGTCAGATACTGCTCACGGTTATCAATCCAACCGCCCGCAGGTTCCTTGATCTGCGCAGCTCCCTGAGACGCTTGGAGCACGCGAGCATCCGGGGCAGGGTGATCTGAAAACACGCCGTGATAGATGTTGGGTTCGCGCCCCTCGTCCTTGGCGCGCTGCAATTCGAACGCTTCCTGTCCCTTGAGAACTTTGAATACTGCCGCCGAGGCCTCGGGGCGATAGCCAGCCCGCGCGGCATATTCCAGCCCGAGCCGATCGGCTTCCATTTCGTTGTCACGGCCATATCCCTGCATCCAGGCCGTTGCGCCTATGTTCGCCATTTCGGCAATCGCTTGTGAGCCGGTCGCAATAGCCGCCGCTACCGCACCGACGGACATCAACACGCCACGTGTCTGAGCCCGTGCGGGATGTCGAGAAACATCATGCCCAATCTCGTGACCCAGCACCGAGGCGAGCTCCGCCTCGGAATTGAGGTAGTTCATCAAACCGCGATGGATGTACACGTACCCACCGCCTGGTGTGAACGCGTTTACTTCGTCGTCATCGAGAACGAAGAATTTGAAGTTCCAGTTGGCAATCGGCGTCTGGGCGGCCACTTTGGCGCCCACGCTCTGAACGTAGTCTTGGACGGCCTGATCTTCGTAGAGGCCGTAGAACTGGATGATTTCGAGGTGTACCCGCTTGGCTTGGTCCTGCTCGCCCTTCACGGAGCTGAAAACGACGTTATGCCCCCCGGTTGCGGGGTTCGTGGCACAGGACGTTGTGGCGAGGATGGTAGCCGCAGCGGCGGCGGCTACCAGGAGCTTGGTATGCTTACTTCGCAGCGCTGCCCGCAGCACCGGCGGCACCCGCAGCAGCAGCGTATTTCTTGCGAAACTTGTCGACGCGGCCGGCCGTATCGACAATCTTCTGCTTGCCGGTATAGAACGGGTGGCAGTTCGAGCACACCTCGACCTGAAGGTCGTGCCCCAGGGTCGAGCTGGTCTTGAATGAATTGCCGCAAGTGCAATTGACCGTGATCTGCGCGTATTCGGGATGGCCTGAGGCTTTCATGAGTCACCGCTGAAGGGGGATGCCGACCGCTTCTATGGCGGCGCCCGATTCAAAATTAAAGGGCGCGGGAGTGTAGCGGCATGCCGGCCCATGCTCAAGGCTTAAAAGGGGGCGACGACGGTGAGCTTGGACGTCCGCCTGGCAGCGCGGGGGAATGGGTCCGAGATTGCGTTTCCTTATCCACAGAACCTGTGGATAACTCTGTGGACTGCTTGGCCCGGGGAGGCGCGAAATCCCGGGCATATTGCATATTTATTACCTTGGTGAAAAAATGACCAGGGTATTTTCAGTTTAATTTTCAATATCTTACGAGCACATCATTGGGCAACATCCCCGGTTTAGCTCGTAATGTACTCATTTGCCGACTTGGGCCTTTTGACCTGTGCATAAAGCGCCCGACGGGGTCCCGTTTTCGTCTCAGTGCGCGGTTGACAATCCAAAAGCCCCGGTCGTTTGTGGGGTTTGGGGCCGGTGTCCGGTAAGGAAACTGAGCAGCAGGTCATTGAGAAAGCGGAGGCCGACCAAGGTCGCACTCACTCGGGATCCCGTGACGCTGAGCAGCTTCCGGCTGACCAGGGCGTCAACTTCGGCCGCGACCACGTCCCATCCGAGCCCTGTGCGGCCAACGAAGGTCTCCATCTCGAAGCCATCCACCAGGCGAAGCGCATTCAGCATGAATTCGAAGGGCAATTCGGCCGCCGGCACGTCCTTCGTGGTCAGCGCCCCGGGAACCGATGACAAGTAGCGCCGCGGATCCCGGACTTGGGTAGTGCGCGCGATTCGCCCCAGTTGCGGGAACGTCAATTTGCCATGCGCTCCCGCCCCAACACCCAGGTAGTCACCGAAAGTCCAATAGTTGAGATTGTGGCGGCACTGCCTGCCGGGTTGGGCATACCCGGAAACCTCGTACTGCGCGAAACCCGCCGCCGTCAGCCGCTCACCGCAGGCGGCCAGGATCTCGGCGGCAACATCATCGCTCGGTAACCCGGGCGGCGGCTGGGCTGCGAACACGGTACCGGCCTCCAGAGTCAGTTGATAATGCGACAGATGTGTTGGTTTCAGCGCCAGCGCAGCTTCCACATCCAACACTGCTTCGGCCACGTCTTGCCCAGGCAACGCATACATCAGGTCGAGATTGAAGTTGGCGATTCCGGCCGTGTGCAGCTCCTCGGCCGCGCGGCGTGTTTCGTCCGGCGAATGTATGCGGCCGAGTGTTTCGAGCCGCTGCGGATTGAAGCTTTGCGCGCCCAATGAAACCCGGTTCACACCGGCCGCCCGATATTCCGCGAACCGGCCGCGCTCGATGGTGCCGGGGTTGGCCTCCATCGTGATCTCAACATCGGCGGCCACCGACAGGTGCGCGCGGGTCGCCGCCAGCACCCGGGCAATGGCCGCGGGCGCAAACAGGCTGGGTGTGCCCCCGCCCATGAAAATGCTGACAATCTCCCGGCCCGCCAGGGCGGGAGCCTGGCTTTGAATGTCCGACTCGAGCGCCTGCACATAGCGATCTTCAGCAAGCTCGCCGTGCAAGGTGTACGAGTTGAAATCGCAATACGGACATTTCCTCACGCACCAGGGGAAGTGCAGGTAAAGGGATAGAGGTGGCGTGGCGAGATCGGTCATGGCTTCTGCAGCCGTGCCACCAGGGCTCGCAAGGCCTGCCCCCGATGACTCAGCGAGTTCTTCACTTGCGCATCCAGTTCCGCAACCGTTTGATCGTAACCAAGGGGAAGGAATATGGGGTCGTACCCAAAACCTCCCAACCCCCTGGGCTCACTGATGAGAGTGCCCTCCCAGGTGCCGGTCGCCAATAGCGGCTGCGGGTCAGTAGGCGAAGCTACGTACGCGATAACGCATTGATAGCGCGCAGTGCGCTGCGCTGCCGGAACACCATGCATTTCGCCGAGCATCTTGCGAAGGTTGTCTTCATCGCTCGCACCTTCACCTGCATAGCGGGCGGAGTAGATACCCGGGCGTCCGCCCAGTGCATCCACTTCGATGCCTGAATCGTCGGCAAGTGCCGGCAACGTCGCCGCCGCAGCGGCGTACCGGGCCTTGAGCAGCGCGTTTTCGGCAAACGTGTGGCCCGTCTCTGGGGGCGTTTCAATCCCCAGTGCGCTCTGCGCTACTAGTTCCAAACCCAATGGGGCGAGAAGGCCGGTGAGCTCGCGAAGCTTTCCCTTATTGCCGCTGGCGAGGACTACACGCAAAGTTTGCCGCCCCCAACGGACGCGCCAGCGGGCGCTAGACCTGCTGTGACTGAAGCGCCTGCGCCTGCAAAGCGAACAGACGGCCGATACCTGAGGCGGCGAGGTTCAGCAGTGCGTCGAGCTCGTGACGCCGGAAAGCGTGACCTTCCGCAGTGCCCTGGACTTCAACGAAACCGCCGCCGTTGTTCATGACGACATTCATGTCGGTCTCAGCGTTCGAGTCTTCCGCGTAGTCCAGATCCAATACGGGGACGCCACCGAAGATCCCTACTGAGATTGCAGCGATCTGTCCGTGCAGAGGGCTTGCGGCAATCGCCTTACGTGCAATGAGCTGATCACATGCGTCAGCCAATGCAACGTATCCGCCGGTGATCGATGCAGTGCGGGTGCCCCCGTCGGCCTGCAGAACATCGCAGTCGATCGTGACAGTGCGCTCTCCAAGTGCCTTCAGGTCAATGACGGCACGCAGGGACCGACCGATCAGACGTTGAATCTCCTGAGTTCGGCCACTCTGCTTGCCTTTCGCAGCTTCACGCGGTGAGCGAGTGTGCGTTGCACGCGGCAGCATTCCATATTCCGCGGTAACCCAACCCTGGCCCTTTCCTCGCAGGAATGACGGGATCGTCTCCTCGATGCTCGCCGTGCACAGCACGTGCGTATCACCGAACTGCACCAATACGGAGCCTTCGGCATGCCGGGTAAAGCGACGGGTAAATGTCACTGGACGCAATTCGTCAGGCGCGCGGTTGCTGGGTCTGGTCATTTTTCGCTAACCCACCGCAAAGCAGCGGCCGAAGTGTTGTCGCTCGCAGCACCCGTGCGCGCAACGGCACGCTCAGCAAGGTCCAGAAGTGTCTGCCGCAAAGGCACTCCCGGCGCACCCAACTCGCGAGCGATTTCAGTGTCTCGAACTCCCGCCCACAAACCGTCTGTACAGACGAATAACACGTCATTCGGCTCCAACGGACGGCGCTTGGCCAATGTCATATCCGGCAAAATAGGGTCACCGCCCAGGCAACATTCCACGAAGTTGCGCATCGGGTGAACCTGCGCCTGCTCCGCGGTAATCAGTCCTTCGCGCAACAATAATTCGACGTGACTGTGATCTCGCGTCCGCGACACCAGCTCGCCGTCACGGATGTGGTAGAGCCGGCTGTCGCCCACGTGCGCCCACCAAGTTGCGCCCTGCTGGACGACGCATACGGCACAGGTTGCACGGGGCCGATGTTCAATTGAAAGGCTCGCACCCAGCTTGACGACCTCTTCGTGCGCACGCCCCAGTGTCAGGTGCAGAAAGCCCATGGGATCAAATATGGGTTGAGGGGTGTGCCAAAACGCTTCAAGGATGACCTGCTGCGTCACCTCGGCAGCACGCGCACCATTCGCATGGCCGCCCATGCCGTCAACTACGACAAGCAATGCAGAGTGCTCTGCCACCGCGGCAGAGACCCGGTCCTGGTTCTCCTCGCGCCCGCCCAGGAGGCTGATGTCAGCGTAGTCCACCCGCAAGAAGAATTCCGTACTTCTGTTAGACTTGATCTTGCTTTATATCACCCCGCAGCAAACGAGCGTAGTTTCCGCTCCCGCCTTGACAACAATTGCCAGCATGACCGGGTTCGCGCGCCGCGAGGTATCGGGGCCGTGGGGTACGCTCGTCTGTGAGATCCGCAGCGTCAACCACCGGTTTCTCGAGGCCGGCTTTCGTCTACCCGATGAGCTTCGGCAGACGGAATCCGAGCTGCGCCAGCGGCTTGCGAAGGAGATCAAGCGCGGCAAGGTCGATTGCTCTATGTCATATCGTCGCCTGCAGGGCGCCGATAGCACTCTCGAGGTCGACGCGCAGGCGCTCGATCGACTGACGGCGCGTGTCCGGGATGTCGCCCGGCTGCTGCCGGACCGACATACGGTAAATGTCCTGGACATACTTCGGTGGCCCGGCATCCTCAAGGACGATTCCGACATAGGCGACGAGTTGCTCGCATCCGCACGCTCATTGTTCGGTGCGACGGTCGAGGAGCTGGTGGCGGCGCGTGCGCGCGAAGGGGTGCGCCTTCGGGAGTTGCTGGAAGCACGGTGCGGTAGCTTGGATGCACTTGTTGCCCAGGTGAGAACTCGCCTCCCGGAAGTTCAGGCCCGCGTCCGTACCAAGCTCAACGAGCGCCTGACCGAGTTGCAGGCCAACGTCGACCAGGATCGATTGGAGCAGGAGCTCGCGCTGATGTTGCAGCGGCTCGATGTCGACGAAGAGCTGGACCGCCTTGCCGGCCACATCGTCGAGATCCGTCGCGTGATCGGCGGCAACGAGCCCGCGGGGCGCCGCCTCGACTTCCTCATGCAGGAGCTCAACCGCGAAGCCAACACGTTGTCATCCAAGTCGCAGGACCTGGAGACAACTCGCAGCGCGGTAGATATGAAAGTAATTATTGAGCAGATGCGCGAGCAGGTGCAGAACGTCGAGTGATGTTTTGTGGTGTCCCGGCGTGTCGCGCGCCGGAAATCGAAGGCGCACCGGTGCTCACGCGCTCGTTTTCTCACGCCCACGCCGTCGGAACAGGCATCGAGCGGTTTCGGCTTGGGATACCCGTCGATATTTCGAAGTCGTTTTCGTCGTAGAGTGATACGCGAACGGGACTTCGAGAATGGAACTCGCATGCCGCCAACCTTTGCGTACGCAATGATTCTGTTTGCATACGTCTGCTTCGGCGGAGTTGCGCTCGCCATTGCAGTAATACTCGCCATAGCGCCTGGGACTCGTAGGCTGGCTCGGCGACTTGCCGTCGTACTCGTCTTGCTTTTCGGCGGGGTGTTGAACAACGTCGCCGTAGCCTGCAAGGACAGACTTCTTCCGGATACCTTCCTCACGGAAGAACTCGCGGACTACGAGAACGTCTACGTCATTCACGTAAAGAAGGTCGTGCCAAGCAAGCCGCTTGCGGACAGCTGGTACATGCCGCCGTTCACCTTTGAAGGAAAAGTCGTGAAATCCTTCAAAGGGAACCAAAAACCAGGAGCGGACATTTGGGGCAGAACCAGCTCGGGTGAGGAACCCAGAGCTCGCTGCCCGATACATCTTGTTGCCGGACAGGACTATTTGTTGATGTTGAACGGCAACGACAGTCCATTCCTTTTGCCGCGCTATGGTTCTCCCTACCTGTCATCCGATGACAAGCATTTTCGGACGTATGTGACGCAGATCGACCGACTACTACGGACTCGGCCCAACCGCGGTCTCTAGAGACGCTCGCACGGGCGCCGGCCCAAGGTCAGCCTCCAGCCCAACCAGCGTCGGCATACCGTTAGCCGCCTGCAGCGCCTGACGCGCGAAGTCCCAGTGAATCGCCACCGTGTTGCTGCCCAACGCCCGGTCGAGTTGTCGCGACAGCACACCCAGATCCGGCGCAACGGATTGCCCTTCGCCGTCAACCGGTGGGTGAACCTCCAACAGCAGATCACCCGCTGCGTAGGCAACCTTCACCGGATCGTTGACCAGCCACACCTTGGTTCCGACCGGCACCAGCGGAAATAACGCGGCGACATCCTCGGGATACATGCGTATGCACCCGTGAGTGACGGCCATCCCGACCGCGAGCGGATTGTTGGTCCCGTGAATCTCATAGGTACCATCGCCCACTGCCAGGCGCATCTTGTACTCGCCTAGTGGATTCTTCGGACCAGGCGGCACCACCTTCGGCAACGGATCGCCGTTCCTCGCATGCTCCCTGCGGATGGACTCGGGCGGATACCAGCTGGGGTGCTTCTGCTTTGCGACCACCGCGGTTTGTCCAAGCGGGGAATTCCAGTCCATCCGGCCGATACTCACCGGGTAGGTAATCACTACGGGCTTATGGCCCCTGCGCGGCTTGGGGTAGTAGTACAGCCGGTGCTCAGGCAGATTGACTACGAGGCCTTCGCGAGGACCCGCCGGTAGAATGCGGCGACCCGGAAGAAGGACATCGGTCCCCTCGCCTGGTAGCCACATGTCGATTCCGGGATTGGCACGAATGATCTCCTCGTATCCGAGGCTGTACCGATGCGCGATATCGAGCAAAGTGTCCTGATAGGTGGACTTGATATGCTCGTCTGCTCCGACCACTCTCGAGCTGTCGGCCGGAAGCTCGTAAACTGTGGCACCAGCACATGTCCATGCACTCGCGGCACAGACCATTGTCCAAACCGACCACTTCGTCATGAGTTCCTCGCCCAATGAGCCATCGCTACAACAAACTGTGTGATCTTCTCAGGCGCCCGCAGGGCTGTTCCGTAGCCGAAGCCGCGCGAGCGCTCGGCGTAACTCCGGGCGGTTGTCGCGGAATGATTCGGGACCTGAAGGGTCTTCTGAAGGTGGAAACAGTTTATCTGCAACATCTTGGCCGCGGGAGGGGCCAACAGGCGGTTCACTACCTACGGCCAGACGGGCCGCACTAATCGCCCCCGGCCCCGGCGCCGCCCCCGGGAACGTTCAGCACGCCGCGCATCACCTGCACGGCATGCCCGGCCACATGAACGCCAGTGACCAGCCCAGCACGCTTTTCCGTGCGCCCAAGCAGCAAGCTCGGACGCCCCATATCAACCCCTTGCTCGACACGCCAGGTCATCTCAACATCGCGCTCCGGGCGAAGCATAGTGAGCATCGCAATCGTCGCTGCAGTCGCGCTACCCGTCGCCGGATCCTCAACTGTGGCATCGATGGGGGCGAACATGCGGGCATGCAACTCGCCAACGCCCGATCCGCGAACGTAGGCGAATACGGCATCCGTGCCAACCGGCGGGAGGACTCGCTCGTGAACGGCGGTATTGGGTTTGGCCAGCCGCAGGGCCTCGCGCGAATTCAACTCGACAACCAGAAAACGCAAACCAACCGAAGCGGTCTGGGGCGGGTGTGTGGCGACTCCAATGTCCGTCGTGGAAAGCGACAGACAGGCCGCGGCGTCATCCACTGAGACCGACGATCCTATGGATATAGGTTCTGGAGCCGTAAGTTCGGCAGCAACGACCGTACCTCCGCCATCGCGCACCAGACGGATGGCCACAAGGCCGGCGGCCTCCTCGAAGAGGAACCGATCGACCCGCGAGGAGCCTTGATCAGCCTCGAGCTCTCTGGCGAGGACGACGGCCGTGCCGACGTTGGGATGCCCCGCAAAGGGAACCTCGGTCCGTGACGTAAATATTCGAACGTGTGCCGTGTGGCTGGCGTCACGCGGCGGTAATACGAATGTAGTCTCGGAATAATTAAATTCAGTGGCAATCGACTGCATCTGTGATGCGGTAAGACCTTCCGCATCCAAAACGACCGCCAACGGATTTCCGCCGAATATCCTGTCGGTGAACACATCCACTGTTACGTAACGCACTTGCATGTGCGCACCGTATCACATGGACGTGATCCGGGCAGGTCACTGGTGGGTCACCGACGTTGCGCAGTCGTCGGCGCCTCCAGCTGGAGGCGTGCCCACCAGTTGGGGGCGTGCCACCAGCTTTGAGCGAACCAAGATCAGCCGCGCGCCGTGTGAGTCGCGTGCACCATCGCCAGCTTCGAGTTGTTCACCTCGCGCACAGCTTCCGCGACGGCAGCGAGCTGGCACTGCTTTGCTGCAGAAGCCATGCGCAGATCACGCGAGTAGACATCCGGGCAGACCTGGCGGGCGGCCTTCGAGATGCGCTGATAGAGGGCCTTCGCACCGGCGTCAGTCGACAAGTTGAGATCGCCGTAGCTGACAGCAACCGACGGTGTCATGTCGGTTTGCGAGGCGGCAAACGAAGTCGTGGTCATCGTCAAAGCGGCAAACGCGCCGGCGACGGCCAGTGAGCGGCGCAAGGTTGTCAGCTTTCGGTTCGTGGTCGTCATGTCTGTCTCCTGAAGGTCGTTGGTAAGGTTGGTGTCGGTCGCCGCACCGGCGATGTGTGTATGAAACACTGCCAACCGGGGCCGTGTCTGCGGGCCGGAATCGAGTTGGTCCCGCGCTTTCACGTGTTCGTACCAACGGACATTTCACCCCCTGGAACGGCGCAGCGGAAGGGGTCTGCCCGGCCAACGGCGGATTCGTCCCTGCCGACGACGGAATCGTCCCGGGCAGCACGTTTTTTTGGCCTTTGGGCCTGCCGTGGAGTACCTGGTGTGGAGTACCCTAGACGCATTGCAGGAGACTCTTTCCGATGAACGCCGTCACCTCGAATCGGACGATACTGGCGCCAGTCCACCCGATTGGACTTGCGGCCGGGCTACGCGACTCGGTAAATGCCGGAGTGAAGATCTGGCCCTTGTTGGCGGTACTGAGCACGTTCTGGGTCTATGTAACTCTCTCCAACGTCCTGTACGCGACCAGCATGCAGGCGAGCTTCTCGAGCATGGCACCCGGACACTACTTCGCACCCTGGGATCAACGGGTGCTGCAACACCTGTTTCTGTATCCGTTCCTGGTGCTATGTGTGATGGGGTCATTGCGCCTCGGCTGGCAGCCGATGTGGCGCACGCTGCCGATCCAAGTAGTGTTGGGAGTGTTCTTTTCGGCCCTGGCCTCGCCCGCAATGATGGCGGCCGAATTCATGCTCGGAAAAATGGAGGATTGGAAGCATTCCAGTCCCTATACGTGGCGCGAGTTTTTCGCTGGCCCCGAGCCGGCCATGTGGCTCGCGAGCGCAACCAACTTCCTCCTGACTTATGGTTTTGGGCTGGCGCTGATCACGGGCCTGGTGCTGTACCATCGCGTCAGGGACTCGCAGCTCAAAGCCGCGGCGCTCGAGCGCGCTCTGACATCCGCGCACCTGGCGGCACTGCGCATGCAACTCTCGCCGCATACTCTATTCAACCTGTTGCATACCATCCGGGGACAGATCGGCTGGGACCCGGCTGCCGCGCAGTCCATGGTGGTGCAGTTGGGAGATCTGCTGCGCCGGCTGCTGACGGCCGGCGAGCGCGACTTCTCGTTGCTGACCGACGAGTTGCGCTTCGCCCGGTTGTACCTGGAGCTGCAGCAGAAGAGGTTCGCTGACCGGCTGACCATCTGGATGGCCGATCTGGATGGAATTCCGCCGCTGTGGGTACCGAGCCTGATATTGCAGCCGCTGATTGAGAATGCAGTGGTGCACGGCCTCGCCGGCCACAGTGGCTCGGTGGAGATTCGAGTGGAAGTGACGGTCTGCGGGGAGAACCTGCTGCTGCGGGTCATCAACACCATTGCGCCGAACTCGATTGCCGGCCGCGACGGCATCGGGGTGCGCAATGTGCGTGAACGCCTGGCCGTGCAATTTGCGCAGCGCGCGCAATTCACGGCTGCTGCTGCCGATCCGGGTAACTGGATAGCGGAGATTCGCATGCCGCTGCTGCGCGACGGCCCGGAACTGGCCGCCGCGTGATGGCTGCCGGCATGTTGGATGTAATCATTGTCGATGATGAACCGACGGCGCGGCGCACGCTGCGCGAGTGTTGCATTCGGGAGCCTGACCTGCGGATCATCGGTGAGTATGGCGACAGCCGCTCGGCGCTGGAGGCCATCCGCACCCAACCGCCGCACCTGCTGTTCCTGGACATCCAGATCGATTCGCTGAATGGCGTGGGCATCGCGCGCGCGCTGGATCCGAAGATGGTTCCGTTGATTGTCTTCGTGACGGCCTACGATCAGTACGCGCTCGAGGCATTTGAAGTGAGCGCGGTCGACTATCTGTTGAAACCCTTCGATGACGACCGCTTCCGCAAGACGATCGAGCGGGTTCGGCGCCGGCGGGAAGCGGAAAGCAGCGCGGATCGCCAGGCCGCACTGGCGGCCGTGCTCGCGCAGATCGAGCGCAGCGTACGCACACAGGTCGCGGGGGAAGCAGGCCCTCGCGAGGCGGGCTTTGGCGCCCCCGCCGAAAGCCGCCCCCGGATCCTCGCGGAATCCGGCAGCCGCATGCACATGCTCGATGTTGCGCAAATCGAGTTGCTGGAAGCCGACAGAAACTACGTCAAGCTCACCGTTGGGCGTGAGGTGTTCCTGGCGCGCAGCACGCTGCAGTCAGCGGAGAAGTCTCTCCAGTCGCAGCCGATGTTGCGCATAAGCCGGTCATGCGTTGTGAATACAAATCACATCCGCGAGATCAGTCGTACGCCTCGGGGAGACTTCATTCTCGTGCTCGCGGGCGGGACCACGGTGACGAGTAGCGAGGGGTACCGCGACATAGTGCGCGACTACCTCGAGCGCCTGAAGATCGGACCGCAATAGGCGAGAGTGGACCACGCCAAAGGTGGCGTGTATGTTTCGCGGCCCATGGCTTCCTCAACCGACCGCGGTCGTCTGTTCGTCATTGCCGCGCCGTCCGGTGCAGGCAAGACTTCGCTCGTGAAAGCGCTTTTGGAGCGCAAGCCCGAGCTACACGTCTCGATTTCCTATACGACCCGGCCCAAGCGCCCCACCGAAGAGGACGGGCGCGAATACCACTTCGTCTCAAAGGACGATTTCCGGCTGCTCGTGGAACGAGGGCAGCTCCTGGAAAACGCCGAGGTCTTCGATAACTTCTACGGGACTGGACGGCGTCCAGTGGAAACGGAGATGGCGCGCGGGAACAACGTCGTCCTCGAAATCGACTGGCAAGGCGCGCGTCAGGTGCGGAAGTCCCTTCCTACGTGCGTAACCGTCTTCGTGCTGCCTCCGTCGCGAAGCGCCCTTGAAGAGCGGCTGCGCAATCGGCGTACGGACTCTGAAGAAGTTATCGCCCGTCGACTCAGGGACGCGGTTGGCGACATGTCGCATTGGGATGAATTCGACTATGTAGTCGTGAACGAGGACTTCGAGAGGGCCGTGGCGGACCTGGCGCGCATCGTCGAGGGCAAGGCCGACGACTTGGTTGCGGACCGACCGGGGCTGAAGCCGTTACTGACCGAGCTCCTGGCCTAGCCCCCGGACTGGGCGTCCCCCCGCCTTTCACGTATACTGATTGACCATCTGTGCCCTATGTAGCCATAGCGGCGCCTCCATCAATTTCTTCCTAGCGTGGCAAAGTCGTAAACATGGCCAGAATTACTGTCGAAGATTGTCTGGGCAACGTGGAAAACCTGTTCCAGCTCGTGCTCTTGGCGGCACAACGGGCCCGTCGCCTGGCGAACGGCTCTGAGCCGACTGTAGCCTGGGAGAACGACAAGCCCACCGTCGTCGCGCTGCGAGAAATCGCTGCTGGCAACGTGACGGTGGAGATGCTGCGTGAGCCGGAGCCTCCAGTCGAATCCCCGGTACCGGAAATGGATGTCCAGTCCACTTTCCGTGCTCCGCAGTTCGGCCTCGGAGACTGACGCAGCCGGACAGAACGAGCCATGGACTACGCGTCTTCGCTCCTGGGACTTCTTCCCGGCGGAAGGCGCACCCCGGGGCTGAAAGAACTGCTTGCCTCGGTGGGAACCTACCTGCCGGCAGAGCAGGTCGCCCGGATTCGGGAAGCCGCGGAATTCGGGGCTTCTGCCCACAAGGGCCAGAAGCGCCTCTCCGGTGAACCCTACATCGCGCATCCGGTGGCCGCAGCCGCCATTCTCGCGGACCTGCGGCTCGATGGTGACACCATCGTGGCCGCGATCCTCCACGACGTCATTGAAGATACGCCGACGCCCAAGGATCAATTGGCTGCGCGCTTCGGCGCAGCAGTGGCCGAGCTCGTCGACGCGGTCACCAAGCTAGATCAGATCAAATTCAAGAGTCGCGAGGAAGCGCAGGCGGAGTCGTTCCGCAAAATGCTGCTCGCGATGGTGCGCGATTTGCGCGTCATTCTCGTAAAGCTCGCTGACCGGACGCACAACATGCGGACGATCGAGGCGATGTCCGTGACGAGACGACGGGCGATTGCGCGTGAGACTTTGGAGATCTACGCGCCGATCGCCGAGCGCCTGGGTCTCTACAACATGAAGCTCGAGTTGGAAGACCTCGGCTTCAGGGCACTGTACCCTCGCCGCTACCTGGTGCTCGAGCGTGCACTGAAAAAAGCACGTGGCAATCAGAAAGAATTTCTCAAGAAGATCGAGCACCAGTTGACCGCCGCGCTGGTCAAGAACGAGATCGTCGCGACGGTAGACACCCGCGAGAAGCATTTGTACAGCATCTACAAAAAGATGCGGCGCAAGCGCGCCATTCTCAACGAGATTGTGGATGTCTACGGCCTGCGCATCGTTGTCGACAAGTCGGACACGTGTTATCGGGCGCTCGGAATTGTCCACGCGGTGTTCAAACCGATGCCCGGGCGCTTCAAGGACTACATCGCCATCCCCCGTGTGAACGGCTATCAGTCGTTACATACAACCTTGTTCGGGCCCAACGGCGTGCCGATCGAAGCGCAGATCCGCACTGAGGACATGCATCGCGTCGCCGAGTCCGGCATTGCCGCTCACTGGAAATACAAGGCCGGTGAGGGCGGTGGGTCGATGCAACAGGAGCGCACGCGCGAGTGGATATCCAACCTCGTCGAGTTGCAGGAAGACGGTTCGTCGGAGGAATTCCTCGAGAGCGTCAAGGTCGACCTGTTTCCCGACAAGGTGTACGTGTTTACACCGAAAGGCGAGATCCTGCGGTTGCCGAGCGGCGCAACCGTCGTTGATTTCGCGTACTCGGTCCACACCGACATCGGTAATCGGTGCGTAGCCGCCAAGGTCGACCGCAGACTCACGCCGTTGCGCACGGTGCTGCGAAATGGCCAGACCGTCGAGATCATCACCGCCAAGGGGGCGATGCCCAATCCCTCCTGGGTCAACTTCGTCGTTACCGCCAAGGCGCGCAGTGCCATCCGGCATTACCTGAAGAGCCTGCGGCGCACGGAGGCGATCGCGCTCGGCCAGCGGCTTCTCAACCAGGCGCTCGGTGAGTTCCGAGTGTCGCTCGACGATGTAACACCCGAGTCGCAGGCAGCGGCACTGGGTGAGCTGGGCATGAAAGACCTGGATGAGCTGTATGAGAATATCGGCTTGGGCGAGCGCCTCGCGCCCTTGATTGCGCGCCGGTTGCTGCCCGGGTCGCATACGGAAGACGGCTCGGGCACGCTGGCGCCATTGTCGATTGCCGGCACCGAAGGGCTGCTCGTCACCTACGCGCGGTGTTGCTTCCCGATTCCTGGAGATGCGATTTTTGCTTTCCTGTCGGCCGGTCGCGGGGTGGTGATCCATCGCGAGAATTGTGTGAACGTCGAGGATTACCGCAAGCATCCGGAGAAATGGCTGCCGGTCACCTGGCAGCCGGCATCGGACCGTCTGTTCAGCTCCGAGATCCGGGTATACGTGATCAATCGCACCGGCATGCTCGCCGCGGTCGCGGCGGCCATTGCGAACCTCGAGACCAACATCGACCGGGTTGCCATCGAAGAGCACGGCAGCGATGCTGTCATCTTGACGTTCGAGCTGCGGGTGCGTGATCGCAAGCACCTCGCGCGGATCGTCAGGGTGATCCGGCGCATGCCCGATGTGGTTCGCGTCACCCGTTCGCTCGCCGCGCATGCCCGCGACGAGCGTGATGAGCGCGAGGAAGCGGACGAAGCCGATGACCAGGATGATAGTGACAAGTAGTATCAGGCACGTCGCCTGACCAATTGCAGGAGAACCCCATGGGCCGGCAGATCATTCAAACCAACCGCGCGCCGCAGGCGATCGGTCCTTATTCGCAGGCAGTTCGGGCGGGCGACACCGTTTATCTGTCCGGCCAGATTCCACTCGACCCGGAAACCATGCAGTTGGTCACCGGGGACATCGAGGCGGAGATCCGCCGCGTGTTCGAGAACCTCAAGGCTGTCGCCGAAGCCGCCGGTGGCTCACTGGCAAACGCCGTGAAGGTCAATGTGTTCCTGACGGACCTCTCGCATTTCGCAAAAGTGAACGACATCATGGCAACCTACTGCGCGCAGCCATACCCCGCACGCGCCGCGATCGGAGTCGCGCAGTTGCCGCGAGGCGCGCGCGTCGAAATCGAATGCGTGTTGTACCTGGGCTGACGCACGTCCAGGCGATTTTCGACTGATACAGGTCAAGGACTGCAGTGGCGGCGAATCCAAGTCCCGCGCGAGGCGAACAGCGGCCGGTCACCGCGTTGCGGGGAGTCGGCTCAGCGCTGGCCGAGCGCCTGTCGAAGCTGGGAGTGACGCAGGTCCAGGACCTGTTGTTCGTCCTGCCGCTGAGGTACGAGGACCGCACGCACGTCGAGCCCATCGGCGCCTTGAACACCGGCGATCGAGTTGTAGTGGAGGGCGAGATCCAGCTCACCGAGATCACGTTCCGCCGCCGCCGCCAGTTGTTGTGTCGGATCTCGGACGGATCGGGATTTCTGACACTGCGATTCTTCTACTTTTCGGAGTCGCAGCAGAAGGGCCTGGAGCGCGGCGTCCGCATCCGCTGCTTTGGTGAGGTCCGTCGCGGGCCCTCCGGCCTGGAGATGGTTCATCCGGAATATCGTCGGGTCGCCACCACGTCCGCTCCCCCCGCACCCGAAGAAGAGACTCTGACGCCAATCTACCCGTTGACCGAAGGTCTGCCGCAAGGCCGGCTGCGTGCGCTGGTAAACGAAGCGCTGCGGGAGTTGGATGTTGCCGGTGTGCGCGATTGGATTCCGGCGGGTGTAGTCGAGTCGCTGGGACTGCCCTCGCTGAAGGAAGCGCTGGAGTACGTCCACCGTCCTCCCAAAGAGGCGGAGGTCTCGGTGTTGGCCGCCGGCCGCCACCCGTCGCAGCGTCGCCTGGCATTCGAGGAATTGCTGGCTCATCACTTGAGTCTCAAGCTGATCAAGCATGAGGCGAAGACAGAGCCGGCCTGCGCGTTGGATGACGCCGAGAATTTCGAGCGACGGTTCATCAGCTCGCTGCCGTTCGCGCTGACAAACGCGCAGGCGCGCACCTTGAACGACGTCAACGCCGACCTGTCCGTCAGCCGACCCATGGTCAGACTGATACAAGGGGATGTGGGTTGCGGAAAAACGGTGGTAGCCGCCGCTGCCGCGGCGCGCGCCGCCGGCAGCGGATTCCAGGCTGCTCTGATGGCCCCGACGGAGCTCCTGGCGGAGCAGCACTTCAGGAATTTCGAGGCCTGGTTCAAGCCGTTGGGGTTGCCGGTCGCGTTGGTTTCAGGATCCGTATCGGCGGCGAGACGGCGTTCAGCATTGGAGACCATCGCTTCAGGCGAGGTTCGCATCGCTGTGGGAACCCATGCGCTTTTCCAGGAGGGCATGGACTTCAAGAACCTGGCGCTCGTGATTGTCGACGAGCAACACCGGTTCGGCGTGCAGCAGCGGCTTCGGCTGCAGGAGAAAGGGCGCAAGGATGGGCGTTTTCCCCACCAGCTCATCATGACGGCGACACCCATTCCTCGAACCCTGGCGATGACCGCGTACGCTGATCTGGATATCTCGGTCATCGACGAGCTTCCGCCAGGTCGAACGCCCGTCAAGACCGTCGTTGTGCCAGAGACAAAGCGCGACGCGGTTGTTGCCGGAATTGTGAAAGCGGTTGGTGAGGGCCGGCAAGCGTATTGGGTCTGCCCGCTCATTGAGGAATCGGAAGAGCTTCGTTCACAGGCAGCGGAAGAGACAGCGGCCGCGCTTGCCGAGGCGCTGCCCGGGATAAAGATAGGCCTGGTTCACGGTCGAATGCCATCCGCAAAAAAGGACGAGGCCATGCTCGCCTTCAAGAGCGGAAAGATTCAGTTGTTGGTGGCAACGACCGTCATCGAGGTGGGCGTGGACGTGCCCAACTCAACGTTGATGGTGATTGAGAATGCGGAACGCATGGGTCTGGCGCAGCTTCACCAGCTTAGGGGTCGCGTTGGACGCGGCACCAGTGCGAGCACCTGTGTTCTTCTATACCGAGCTCCCTTATCGCAGCTTGCGCGAGAGCGACTAAAGGCCATACGCGAAACCAATGACGGCTTTGAGATTGCCCGTCGGGACCTGGAACTGCGCGGACCGGGCGAACTGCTGGGGACCCGGCAGACGGGCCTGGCCCAATTGCGCGTTGCCGATCTGATGCGGGACGCAGACCTCCTGCCGCGCGTCCAGGAAACGGCGGAGCTGTTGTTAGCCTCTTACCCGGATAATATTGCGGCGCTCGCGACGCGCTGGATCGGTACGGACGAACAGTACGCCCGAGTCGGCTAGGCCCGCGAGCGTCCCAGCAGAGATAGGAATCGACATCTGATGGCTGCGGTTTCAACAGATCTTTCTCTAAATCCGCCTAAGTCGCGGGAAGCGCCGTTCTTCCACCGCTTGTCGCGGCGGATAGAGGAGTACTCACAGCTCGCCCGGTTCAACCGACCCGTCGGGACGTGGCTGCTGCTATGGCCCGCGCTTTGGGCGCTGTGGATCGCCGGCGAAGGGCGGCCGAATCCCAGGGTGCTGATTGTCTTCGTCCTAGGTGTCATCGTCATGCGAGCGGCCGGCTGCGTGATCAACGACTTCGCAGATCGGGATATCGATCCACACGTGCGACGCACTCGCGATCGGCCAATCGCAGCCCGGCGCGTTTCTCCCGTAGAGGCGCTGGTACTGTTTGTCGCGCTTCTGGCCGTTGCGCTGTATCTGGTCACGTTCCTCGACCTGCTGACCATCAAGCTCGCCTTCATCGGAGCCGCGCTCACGGTTTCCTACCCGTTCGTCAAACGGTTCTTTCCAATGCCCCAGTTGTATCTGGGAATCTCGTTTGGGGGCTGGAGCGTACCCATGGCATTCGCGGCCGAGACGGGGATGTTGCCGCGAGTTTGTTGGGTGCTGTACATCGCCGCGGTGATCTGGGCGGCGATCTACGACACCATCTACGCAATGATCGACCGCGAAGACGATCTCAGGATCGGCGTGAAATCCAGTGCGATCCTGTTCGCTGACATGGACAAGGCACTGATTTTCGTCATGCAGGCCATGATGATTTTCGCCCTGGTGCTGGCCGGGCAGAGCATGCATTTCGGCGAGTGGTACTACGGGGGGCTCACCGCGGCCGCGCTGCTGTTTCTCTATCAGCAGTGGTTGATCCGGAACCGGGAACCGGCAGGCTGTCTGCGGGCCTTTTTGAACAATCAGGCCGTGGGCATGGTGATCTTCGTGGGGACGCTGCTGCAGTACATTTACACCCAATGAGCGGCCGACCCGGCACCCGGCGCCGGGTGGTCAATTTCTGACCAATTGTCGACTTTGGCGCCCGATCGTAGTTGACAGCCATCCGCCGGGCCGTGAACATTCAGTCGCCTGATTTTCCTGGCCTCTTGAGGGACTCCATGAATCCAGCCTCGCTCGGCTCCATCCGCCACGATTGGTCGCTTCCTGAGGTGCAGGCGTTGTTCGCGCTGCCTTTCATGGATCTGCTATTTCACGCGCAGCGCGTGCATCGCGCTCAGCACGTCCCGAACACGGTCCAGATGAGCACGCTGCTTTCGATCAAGACCGGGGCATGTCCAGAGGACTGCGCGTATTGCCCGCAAAGCGTCCACTACGACACCGGACTCGACCGCGAGACGCTGCTGGAAGTCGCCGCCGTTCGCGAGGCCGCTGGTCGTGCCAAGGCGGCCGGCGCCACGCGGTTCTGCATGGGCGCGGCCTATCGGTCACCGAAGGCCAAAGACATCGCCATTATTTCCGAGATGATCCGCGAGGTTCGCGCCGCAGGCCTGGAAACGTGCGCGACCCTCGGAATGCTCAAGCCTGACCAGGCCCAGCAGCTCAAGGAAGCGGGTCTGGACTTCTACAACCACAACCTCGATACGTCGCCCGAGTACTACGGCGAGATCATCACGACACGCACGTATCAGGACCGCCTGGATACCCTTGATGCCGTGCGCGAAGCCGGCCTCAAGGTTTGTTGTGGCGGCATTGTTGGAATGGGCGAAACGGTCACGGACCGGGCGCAACTGCTGCGCACCCTGGCCAATCTTCCAGAACATCCCGAAAGCGTACCCATCAATCAGTTGGTGCAAGTGCCCGGAACGCCGCTTCACGGGCGAGCCGGCGTTGAACCGTTTGATTTCGTCCGCACCATTGCTGTCGCTCGACTGCTGATGCCCGCTTCTCACGTACGACTGTCTGCCGGACGGGAGGGAATGAGTGACGAGATGCAGGCGCTATGCTTCATGGCCGGCGCCAACTCGATCTTCTACGGCGAGAAGTTGCTGACGACTGGCAATCCTGACGTTGTAAAGGACCAGCAGTTGTTTGCTCGGCTGGGGTTGAAGGCCGAGGATCCGCCCACGCGCTCTGAGTGCTCTCGCGGCGCCGCGGGCGTTGCTGCCGCCGAAACACATGAAGCGCAGGTCGTCTAACGTTGAAGCTGCACTCGCGCAGCTCGATCGCGACCATCTTCGTCGCGAACGACGGACGATTGACGGCTTCGTCGAGGCGGGCAGCCGTGTAACAATGATTGTCGATGGGCGGCAGCTCGTCGACTTCAGTAGCAACGATTACCTCGGCCTCGCGCGGCACCCTGCGGTGGCCGCGGCTATGAGCGAATGTGCGGGTCGCTGCGGTTCCGGCAGCGGGGCCTCGCATCTGGTTACCGGGCACGGCGCTGAGCACGCTCAGCTCGAGGAAGAGCTTGCGGCATTCACCCGACGCGAACGCGCGCTGTTGTTTTCCACAGGGTATATGGCGAATCTCGCGGTCATTGCCACTCTCGCGGAACGAGGAGAGTCGGTTCTACTCGACCGCCTTAGTCATGCGTCGTTGATCGATGGTGCGCTGCTGTCTGGGGCGCGCTTCAAGCGTTATGCGCATGCGGATGTTGCCGCTGCGGAGTCGGCCTTGGCCGCTCACGCTGAATCCGTCGCGGTTGTTGCAACTGACGGCGTATTCAGCATGGACGGTGACGTGGGGCCGCTTGATGACCTTGCTCGCCTATCGCGTGCGCACGATGCGTGGTTGGTAGTCGACGACGCTCATGGTTTAGGTGTGATCGGCGCCAACGGACGCGGCGCTGTGGAGCATTTCGGCCTGGACACAGACGCCGTCCCGGTGCTTGTCGGAACTCTTGGAAAGGCGTTCGGGTCTTTTGGCGCGTTTGTCGCCGGCTCGCGTGAGGTGATCGAGCTTCTAATGCAGAAGGCGCGATCGTACATATATACGACCGCACTGCCGCAACCGGTGGCTGCCGCATCGAGAAAAGCGTTGGAGGTCTCGCAGCGCGAAACTTGGCGACGTGAGCGTGTTTTGGCTCTGACGGCTAGATTTCGTGCGGGGGCGGAGCAAATGGGAGTGAGGGTGATGGCGCAGGCCGCCGCCTTGACGCCCATACAACCCATCATCGTAGGCAGCGCCGAAGCTGCGCTGCGAGCTCAGCGTGATTTACTCGCAATGGGCTTTTGCGTCGTCGGCATACGTCCTCCGACCGTTCCACGCGGCAGTGCGAGACTTCGCGTAACGCTTTCGGCGGCGCACACTGAGGATCAGGTTGATGGACTTGTCGAGGCATTGAGCCGCGCATGCGCATCAAGTGACATAGTCTGCTGATGAGCGATCTATACGTAGAGGGTAATGGAAGTGGACCCGATCTCGTTCTACTGCACGGGTGGGGACTCAACGTGCGCGTATGGGACGGGCTTGTCGAAGAGCTGCGTGATCGCTTCCGTCTGATCACAGTAGATCTGCCTGGCCACGGACGAAGCGCCTGGAACGCGGGGCGGGGCACACCTGCGGAACAAGCGTGGTTCATTCACTCTTCGTTGGCGTCTGTCACGAATCGATACTCGCTGTTGGGTTGGTCACTCGGCGCTCAAATTGCTTTGGATCTCGCCGCGGCCATGCCGGGGCAAATTGACAAACTGATACTCCTCGCGGCCACTCCACGCTTCGCCCGGTCGGACGATTGGTCATTTGGGATGCAGCCTTCTGTCATTGCCAAGATGGCCACCCAGTTGCGCCAGGATTACGCCAAGACGGTCGGTGACTTTCTGGAGCTGCAGGTGCGCGGCAGCGCTGACGCCCAAAATGCGCTCGCGGAATTGCGCCGGGCACTGTTGGTCCATGGACAAGCCAAGCCCGAGGCACTCGAAGCCGGGCTGAACATATTGGCCACCAGCGATCTGCGCCCCACACTGCCGCACGTCAAGGTGCCCACGTTGGTTATCGCGGGGCAACATGATCGCATCACTCCACCAGCAGCCTCGCGCGCACTGGCCGAAGCGTTGCCTGATGGGAGATATGTTGAGATGCGGCGAGCCGCACACGCGCCGTTCCTGTCGCATCGCAGCGAATTTGCGAAGTTGATAGAGCAGTTTTTGCACGGGGATGTCCCTGCCAGCGTCACCGCCGCGGCAGCCGTCTCGCCCGCGGTAGCCGTCGCCACGGCCGCCGCCCGCGTCGCAGCTGGCGCCCCCGTCCCGCGCAAGCGGGTTAAGAAAAAGCGCATACCCGCTCGGGCGCGCAAGAAGAAGTCGAAGGCCTCCTCCCGATGAACGCCAATGTCGAACACGATCCCGCTGCGCACAGCGGCGACGCACCACAACACCCCCCCGACCCCGACGCCTTCCGCCTCGACCGCCCCAGCATCCGCACATCATTCGATCGCGCGAGCGCACACTACGACGAAGCCGCCGTCCTGCAGGCGCGCGTCAACGAAGAGTTGATGGGCCGCCTGGACATGTTCAAATTCCAGCCTCAGGCGGTCATTGACCTGGGCGCCGGCACAGGTCGCGGCGCCGAGGAGTTGAAGCGTCGCTTCCGCCGCTCACTGGTGATCGCTGTCGACATGGCGCCTGGAATGCTGCGCGAGGCGCAGCGCAGGCAACATTTATTTCGTCGCTTCGAGCGTGTATGTGGCGATGCGATGCGCCTACCATTCGCGGATTCGAGTGTGGATGTTGTGTTCAGCAGCTTGATGCTGCAATGGTGCGATCCGCTCGACGTGGTGTTTGCGGAAGTCAGACGAGTTCTGAAGCCGGAAGGATTCTTTGCCTTCAGCACGTTTGGTCCGGACACGCTGAAGGAGCTTCGCACCGCATGGGCCGAGGCAGACGGCTATAACCACGTCAACCAGTTCGTGGATATGCACGATGTCGGAGAAGCGCTTGTTCGAGCTGGGCTCGCGGAGCCGGTGTTGGATGTCGACAGGATTCAACTCACCTACACGGACACCGTGTCGCTGATGAAAGATTTGAAGGCGATCGGCGCACACAATGTGACTGCCGGCCGCTCACGCGGATTGATGGGGCGCGCTCGCCTCGGTCGTGTGCAGACTGCCTACGAAGCGTTCAGGCGAGATGGCCGACTGCCGGCGACGTACGAAGTGATTTACGGCGCAGCGTGGGGCGCAGCCGGGCGGACCGGAGCGACGGCCGTCGCCGGCGAAGTGCGTATTTCTCCGAGCGCGATCAAACGACGTGGCCGGCGCTAACCCGGTCCCCGGCCTCTTCGTAACCGGCACCGACACCGGCGTTGGCAAGACGCTGGTGTCCGTCTCCTTGGTAAAAGCCCTGGTACACCACGGCTTGCGTGTCTCGGCAATGAAGCCGATTGCGTCGGGCTCGGAACACACGCCCTCCGGTCTACGTAACGCGGATGCCCTGGCTCTTGCCGGCGCTTCGAATATTGCCGTTCCCTACGCCACGCTCAACCCATACTGCTTCGAGCCAGCCATTTCGCCGCATTTCGCCGCAGAAGAGGCCGGAATCGAGGTGAATCTCGGCATTATCAAGGAACGCTACCTGGCCTTGGCGAGCGGGGCTGATTTCGTGGTCGTTGAGGGCGCCGGAGGCTGGTACGCGCCAATCAGCTCCACGAGAAGGATGTCGGACCTCCCAGCACTGCTCAACGTGCCGACGTTACTGGTCGTGGGACTCCGCCTTGGGTGCCTCAATCACGCACTGCTGACAAAGCGCGCGATCGATGCGCACGGCTTGGAGTTGGCAGGATGGGTGGCCAACTGTATCGATCCGACGCTGGAGCGAAGCGCGGAGAACCTGGCGAGCCTCGCTCAAATGCTCGGCTCGGAGCCCCTGGCGGTTTTCCCGTTCGAGCCGGATTCGCAGTTCAATGTGCGTTGCGGCGAGCATATCGGGCGCCGCCTTTCGCTCATAAGTTTTTGACTTGAATATAAAATTTCGTGAAGTACCATCTGCTCGACGTGGCCGATACACCGCATTGCATCGAGATCTGTCCGCATTGTTCACTGAGCGTTCGCGCTGCCCTGTTGTTCTTCGGCAGCTTGTGCCTGGTGTCCTTTTCCATTGCTGGCATCATGGCCACGCGGGGTTTCTGGCCCGTGCTGCCGTTCGCGGGAGCCGAGATGCTGCTCCTGGGCTGGGCGCTCAGGGTCAGCATGAGTCGTCGTTATCACCGCCAGACGATCACGGTTACAGACGTCAACGTCAGCGTAGAGCTCCGTGATCGACAGCATTCCGTTCAACACGTGTTCCCGCGGCATTGGGCGCAGGTTAAACTCCGCCGCCCCGTATCGCGCTTGCATCCGAGCCGGCTCACCATCGAGTCGCACGGCCGTCAATGCGAGCTGGGCAGTTTTCTCACGGAGGCAGAGCGGCGCGGACTGGCCCTTCGGTTGCAGGGTCTGGTCGGTCGTGTCAATGAGTCGCCTTCGTTGGGTAGCCAAAAGGTCTAATAAGGTCAAGGTCGAAATGATGATTCGCTCAATCTGCGCTCGCCGCGCTGCGCTGTTCGCTGCCCTCATCGCTTTCCTGGCCATCGCCGTGCAGCCGGGTGCTGCCCGCGCCGAGTCCGGCTGGGGCCTGCTCAACATGACGCAGGGTGTCACGGAGATGAGCCGCAGGATCTATGACCTGCACATGCTCATCTTCTGGGTGTGCGTGATCATTGCCGCCTTTGTATTCGGGGCCATGATCTGGTCGATCGTGTTCTTTCGCCGCTCGCAAGGCGCGGTAGCCGACACGACGATGGTCCACAACACGAAAGTGGAGATCATCTGGACGGCGGTGCCGGTGATCATCCTGATTGCGATGGCAGTTCCCGCGGCCAAGACGCTCGTGCAGATCGAGGACACCACCAAGACGGATCTCACCATCAAGGTGACGGGCTTCCAGTGGGGTTGGAACTACGACTATCTCGACAAGGGCGTGTCGTTCTTCTCGCGGCTGGATCGCAAGAGCGACGCGGCGCGCGAGCTGGGCTCGAACGTCGATCCCAACACCATCGAAAACTATCTGTTGAGCGTCGACAACCCGCTGGTCGTACCGGTGGGCACCAAGGTGCGCTTGCTGGTCACGGGCGCGGATGTCATCCACTCCTGGTGGGTGCCGGCATTCGGCGTAAAGAAAGACGGCATTCCGGGCTTCGTGAACGAGGCCTGGTTCAACATCGACGCCGACAAGCCCGGTCTGTACCGCGGCCAGTGCGCCGAGCTGTGCGGGCGCGACCACGGCTTCATGCCGATCGTGGTGGATGCACGCTCGAAGGAAAAGTTTGAGGAGTGGTTGAAGGAAAAGGCGGCCCAGCAGAAGCAGGCGGCAGCGCCCGCTGCAGCGGCACCGACAGCCAGCGCGCCAGCGCCGGCGACGTCCACCCCGACCGCCAGCGCACCGGCGCCCGCGACAGCAGCTCCGACGGCCAACGCGCCGGCGGCCCACGCCACGGTAGCCCTCGCAGCGAACGCCGGCTGAGCCGGTCAACGCCACACGCCCCGCGAACCGTTTCGATCAGTAGCCATACCAAGTTGAGAGAACGCCCATGGCCGAGCATTCAGTAGCCGCCGCACACGACGACCACGACCACAAGCCGCACGGCTGGCGGCGCTGGGTCTATGCCACCAACCACAAGGACATCGGCACGATGTACCTGGTGTTTGCGTGCTTGATGTTCTTCATCGGCGGCGCCATGGCCATGGTCATCCGGCTGGAGCTGTTCAAGCCCGGCATGCAGTTCGTCGATCCGCAGCTCTTCAATTCCATGACGACCATGCACGCGCTGCTGATGATCTTTGGCGCGGTCATGCCGGCGTGGACGGGACTGGCCAACTGGATGATCCCGATGCAGGTGGGCGCGCCTGACATGGCTCTGCCGCGCCTGAACAACTTCAGCTTCTGGATCCTGCCGTTTGCCTTCACGCTGCTGTTGGGCACGCTGTTCGTCCCAGGCGGCGCGCCGGCTGGCGGCTGGACGATGTATCCGCCGCTCGTCCTGCAGAACGGCGCTTCGTTCCCGATGTTGATTTTCGCCGTTCACATGATGGGAGCTTCCTCGATCCTCGGCGCCATCAACGTGGTGGTCACGATCCTGAACATGCGCGCCCCCGGCATGTCCCTGCTGCGGATGCCGCTGTTCGTGTGGACCTGGCTGATCACCGCCTATCTGCTGATCGCCGTGATGCCCGTGCTCGCCGGAGCGGTAACCATGCTGCTGACCGACCACTTCTTCGGCACGACCTTCTTCACCGCCGCGGGTGGTGGCGACCCGGTGATGTTCCAGCACATCTTCTGGTTCTTCGGGCACCCGGAGGTCTACATCCTGATCCTGCCGGCCTTCGGCATCGTCTCCGAGATCATTCCGACGTTTTCGCGCAAGCCCCTCTTCGGCTACGAAGCGATGGTGTACGCGACCGCATCGATCGCGTTCCTGTCATTCATCGTGTGGGCGCATCACATGTTCGTGGTAGGCATGCCGCTCGCCGCACAGCTCTTCTTCATGCTGTCGACGATGCTCATCGCCATTCCGACAGGCGTGAAGGTATTCAACTGGACAGCGACGATGTGGAAGGGCTCGCTGAGCTTCGAGCCGCCGATGCTGTTCGCCCTGGCCTTCCTCTTCCTGTTCACGATCGGCGGTTTCTCGGGATTGATGCTCGCGATCGTGCCCGCCGACTATCAGTACCAGGACACTTACTTCGTGGTGGCACACTTCCACTACGTGCTCGTCCCCGGCGCGATCTTCGGAATCATGGCGGGCGTCTACTACTGGCTGCCGAAGTGGGTCGGCAACATGTACGACATGACTTTGGCCAAGTGGCACTTCTGGCTGTCCGCCATCTTCGTGAACGTGTTGTTCTTCCCCCAGCACTTCCTCGGATTGGCCGGAATGCCGCGCCGTATCCCCGACTACGCTGTGCAGTTCACGGACTGGAACATGGTCTCCTCCATCGGTGGCTTCGGCTTCGGTTTGTCACAGCTTCTGTTCCCCTACCTCATCTACAAGTGTGTGAAGTCGGGAACGAAGGTCGTGGTGAACAAGCCTTGGGAAGGCGCACACGGCCTGGAGTGGGAACTGCCGTCACCGGCGCCCTATCACTCCTGGTCGACCCCGCCCTCCGATGCAGTCATCGCCAAGGGAGCCTTCCACTGAGCGCTGTGATTCAGCCAGACGAAGCGCGGCGCAGGAAAGTTCGCCGGACCGCGATCCTGTTCGGCTTGATTGCCGCCGCGTTTTATTTCGGCTTCATTGTGATGTCGATTGTGCGCGCCACCCAATGACCCAACTGCACCGCGAAAACCGCAGCCTCACGTTCAAGTTGCTCTGCTTTGCGCTGGGCAGCTTCGCGTTCGGTTTCGCGCTCGTGCCGCTCTACAACGTGATCTGCGGAGTCACCGGGGTCGGTGACCAAAGCGCGCTGTTGCGCAAAGTGACGGCGATCGAGCATCCAGACCCGAGCCGCACCATCACCGTGGAGTTCCTCGGTGACCCGGCCAGCAACGGCTCGTGGGACTTCCGCCCGGTGGCGCGTGAGATCCAGGTCCATCCGGGCAAGCTCTACTCGGCCGAATTCTTCGCACACAACCTGACCGGCCACGACACCCTGGCGCAGGCCATACCCAACATCGCGCCCTCCAAGGTGGCGGCCTTCTTTCACAAGACGGAATGTTTCTGCTTCACGCCGCAGCACTTCGCGGTGAACGAAGAGCGCAACATGCCGGTTCGTTTCATCGTCGATCCGGCCATCCCGAAGTACATTGACCGGATCACTCTGGCTTACACTTTTTACGACGCGTCATCGCAGGTCTCGAAGCGCTGACACGCGCATCGCTCAGTGGGAATCTAAGAAATGGCAAACGCAGCACACGCACCCGACAGCAACACCTATTACATCCCGCACAACAGTACGTGGCCGATCACCGGCTCCGTCGCGCTGTTCACCCTGATGCTGGGTGCCATTTCGTATCTCAACGACTGGGTGGGCGGCTGGTCCTTCATTCCCGGGGCCGCGCTGCTGGCTTTCATGTTCTTCGGCTGGTTCAGCACTGTCATTGGTGAGAGTCAGCGCGGCATCTACAACAACCAGGTGGATCACTCCTTCCGCATGGGAATGATGTGGTTCATCTTCTCCGAAGTGATGTTCTTCGCGGCTTTCTTCGGCGCGCTCTTCTACGCACGCACGCTGTCGGTGCCATGGCTGTCGGGGCAGGGCGTGAAGGTGTTCACCAACTTCATCCTGTGGCCCCAGTACGAGGGCACCTGGCCCACCAACGGGCCGGCGCACGTGGGTGGCAGAGCCGACTCGACCTTCGAAGTGATTCCGGCGTTCAGCCTCCCGGCCATCAACACCGCGATCCTGTTGACCAGCGGCTTGACCATTACGGTTGCGCACCATGCCCTGCGTGCGGGTAAGCGCGGCACACTTACATTGTTCCTGGCCTTGACCTTCATCCTGGGTTTCACGTTCGTCGGCCTCCAGGCCCACGAGTACGGCGAAGCCTACAAGGAGCTGGGCCTGCGGCTGTCCACCGGCATCTACGGTTCGACGTTCTTCATGCTGACGGGATTCCACGGCCTGCACGTAACTATCGGCGCCATCATGCTGCTGGTGATCTGGCTACGCGTGCTGAAGGGGCACTTCACCCCCGAGCGTCATTTCGCCTTCGAAGCGGTTGCCTGGTACTGGCACTTCGTGGACGTGGTCTGGCTCGGACTGTTTATTTTCGTGTACTGGCTCTGATCCGCAATCGCCTCACGGGTGCGCCGCGGATGCGAACCCGTGAGGATGAATGAGCCCAAGGTGCCACGCGATCATCAGCAGAACAAAAAGAGCCACGGACAGGCCGATACGGATGGTCAGGTCGCGCGCCACCTTGCGTGAGTCGCGTGCCTTGCTCGACAGATGGAACAAGGCAGAGCCCAGGCTCACGACAATAGCCACGAGCACGCCGATGATGAGTAGTCGGATCAGGGTTTCCATGTACGTGTGCCGCAGTTTATAGGTCCCGGCTACTGGCGTGTCCATCCGGATTCCTCTTGGCTCCCGTGTATTTGCCCCGTCATGGTTTTTCACGATCCTGACAGTCGCTCTGTGCGTGGCGTTCTTCTTCCTCGGGCGCTGGCAATGGCACCGAGGCGAGCTGCGCCAGGCGGAGTGGGACCGGTTCGCCGCCGGAGCCGAGCAGGTGGTTGCGCTGGGATCGCGCGGCGTGGACCAGATGCCTCGTTTTCAGCGGATCAGCCTGGTGGGGCGCTTGGACCCCGATCATCAGTTCCTGCTCGACAACCGCAGTTACCAAGGCCATGCGGGCTTTGAGGTGCTTACGCCGCTACAGCGTCCGAACGGGCGCGTAGTGCTGATTGATCGCGGGTGGGTGCCCTTCTCGGGTCTGAGAGAGCGCCTGCCGGGCGTCGCGCTCAAACAGCGGGATACAGTTACAGTGGTGGGACGTGTGGACACCTTGCCGAGCGCGGGCCTGGCGAGTGGTCGTGCCGCGCCGGCCCAGCAGGGTTCGTGGCCGAAAGTAACGGCATTTCCGACCATGGATCAATTGAGCCTGGCGCTGGGGCAGCCGCTCGAGACCCGGATCGTCCTCCTGGACCCTAAAGAAGAAGACGGCTACGTGCGCGACTGGCATCCGCCTGGCATGGAGCCGATCCGGCACTGGTCGTATGCGGTGCAGTGGTGGTCGTTCGGTGTGGTTTTGTTGGTGCTGTGGGTGGGTTTGAGTATGCGTAAGGTTCCGGAAGGGCCATGAACCAGGCAGAGAATGAATTGCGCGCGCGCAATCTGCGCATGCTGGCGATCCTCGCAGGTCTATTTCTATTGCCGCTGGCGACTGCATTCTGGGTCTACTACGGCACCGATTGGCGCCCGGTCCGAACGGTCAACCACGGCGAGTTGATTGCGCCTGCAAGGCCGCTCCCGGACGGGACCTTTCAGAAGAAATGGACACTCGTTTATATCGGTGACGGCCAGTGCGACGATGATTGCCGCAAGGCGCTGTACACAATGCGTCAGACCCGCCTGTCACTCAACGCTGACATGACGCGCGTCGACCGGGTATTCCTCGCGACTTCAAACTGCTGTGCGCGAGACTTTCTGGCACATGAGCATCCTGGTCTGCAGTTGGTCGACGCGACCGGGGCCGCAGCCAGCGCGCTGCTGCGCGTGTTCCCAGCCGATGAGCGCGCCCGCATGCTGTTCATCGTCGACCCGTTGGGCAATCTGATGATGCGCTACGATGTCCGGCAGAATCCGAAAGGCCTGCTCCAGGACCTGAAGAAGCTCCTGTCCCTCTCCCATATCGGTTGAGCCTCTATCATGCCGGCTGTCCGTTGGATCCGTTCGCTCGCGCTCGCAGGTTTGCTGCTGTGCTTAACAGTCGTCGTCCTCGGCGCCTACGTACGTCTGACCGCGGCAGGTTTGGGTTGCCCTGACTGGCCGGGATGTTATGGTCACGCCACGCCGCTCGGCGCCCAGGAAAGCGCGTCGGCGCAAGCGGCGTATCCTCTGAAGCCACTGAACGTCGGCAAGGCGTGGCGGGAGATGATCCATCGATATGCAGCCTCCACCCTCGGCCTGATCATTGTGGCAATCACAATTCTCGCCTTCACGACACGCCGCCTGCGTTTGGTCAGCCTGCCACTCGCACTGGCGCTGTTGGCCACCGTCGTGTTTCAAGGGTTGCTGGGCATGTTGACCGTGACGTGGCAGTTGAAACCGTTGATTGTGACCGGGCACCTCGTATTCGGCCTGACGACGTTGGGGCTGTTGTGGTGGTTGTGGCTCGCGCTGCCGCGAAATTCCTGGGGCGGCGGTTCCTGGGCGAGCGCCTCGGGCGCGAATGTCGGCGGAACTACTGTGGATGCTGCGCGCCTGGCGTGGCAATTGACGCTCCTGGGCCTCGTGGCACTCGCTGTCCAGATTGCCCTGGGAGGTTGGACCAGCAGCAATTATGCCGCGATCGCCTGCCCGGACTTCCCCACTTGTCAGGGCTCCTGGTGGCCGCAAACCGACTACCAGGACGCCTTCGTCCTGTGGCGCGGGTTGGGAGTCAACTACGAAGGCGGCGTGTTGGAGAATCCAGCACGGATAGCCATTCACCTGACTCACCGGATCGGCGCGCTGGTTGCGACACTGACATTGTCCCTGGCCGCCATCATGGTCATCACGCGGCGGGTGCTGGCGAAATTCGTGGTGCCGGCCTACTGCATACTGGCCGCTCTCGCGCTACAGCTCACCATCGGCATCTCGATGGTTTTGCGCGGATTTCCGCTCGAGCTCGCAACCGCACATACGGCCGGCGCGGCTCTCCTGCTGCTGTCGGTGCTCGCATTGTTACGCAGCGTCGGAGCGACAGCGCGCGGGAGTTACCGCTTGGGTGGACGCGCATGACTGAAGAAAGAGCCCGACTCGGCACGGGGCTCATCCCGTGGCGCAGCTATTTCGAGCTGACAAAGCCGAAGGTCGTGGCGCTCATCACCTTCACGTCCATTGTCGGCACGCTGCTGGCCAGTCCCGGCCTGCCCCCACTCGATGCGTTGATCTGGGGAAATCTGGGCATTGCGCTCGCCTCGGGCTGCGCGGCCACCATCAATCACGTGCTCGATCGGCGGATCGACGAGCAGATGAACCGGACGCGCGCTCGGCCACTACCTACGGGAGCGTTGAACGAACGACAGGCGTTGATATTTGCCGCCCTGTTGGGCATGACCGCCATGGCCATTCTGTCCTTCCTGGTCAACCTGCTCACCGCGGTGCTCACTTTCGTGTCCTTGATCGGCTATGCGGTCGTCTACACGGTGTGGCTGAAACGGGCGACCTCCCAGAACATTGTCATTGGTGGCGCAGCGGGCGCCGCGCCGCCGGTATTGGGTTGGGCCGCGGTCACCAACACCATCGACCCGAATGCCCTGCTGCTGTTTCTGATCATCTTCGTGTGGACGCCGCCGCACTTTTGGGCGCTGGCAATTGCACGCAGGGATGAATATGCGCGCGCGGGAATACCCATGCTTCCCGTGACCCACGGCGTGGAGCACACACGTACGCATGTGTTGCTCTACACGGTCCTGCTCGTGTTGGTGACGCTCATGCCCTTCCTCACGCGCATGAGTGGATTGCTGTATCTAGTCGTCGCGCTCGTGCTGAACGCAGGTTTTCTTTATTACGCGCTCGCGTTGAAGATCACTGCCCGGGTGGAGCTGCCGATGCGCGTCTTCAAGTTCTCTGTGAACTACCTGATGTGGTTATTCGCGGCCCTGCTGGCGGACCACTACTTCCGCGCCTGAATCAGTTCCAGCAGGGAGCGGTAGCATCCGCCGCCGTGGTGCCTGTGACGCTCTGCTTGCCAGTCTGATCCACCTGGAAGGTGGCGCACGCAGTGTCCTTCACCTGCGTTCCCTGCGGAGCCGCCGTGATAGTGAATCCAGTGCAAGCCGGGGCGGCCGGTGTGCACTTGGCATCAACCTGGTAGTACCCGCCGCCAACGACCTGGGGCAGCGCCGCGTAGCCGAGGTCCGCGGCGGCCTGCGAGTACTTGTTATTGGTGGAATAGAACCGCTCCTCGCGGGCGGCGGCATCGAGTACGGCGTTACGCGCTTCCGTGCGCCGCGATTTGCGGATCTGGTTGTTGTACGAGGGGATGGCGATCATGGCGAGGATGGCGCCGATCACAATGGTCACCATCAGCTCGACGAGCGTGAAACCCCTGTAGGCCGAACGAGAAGTCCTCATCTGTGCGCTCCTAGCGTCTCTCGATCCAGTTCAGCCGTTGTCCGGTAACCACGGCATGGCGGTTGACTCTGATGGCCTTCGCGGCCGCACCCGACGTTGTCTGGGTGAGAAGATATTCGGCATTGAAGTCCGAGCTCTGTCCCGACATCACGAATGACGGCAGGCCGGTGCCGTTCAGCTGGATGCCGTCGGCGTTCTGGTTGCTGTTCACGGTGAAGAACGGAATGGGCGAGCCGGCGCCGCTGTCAGGTTGGAATCCCATGCTGAAGCCGGTCGGCAGGCCCGATGTGCAGCTCAGGGGTGTGTCGACATTCGGAATGAAGGTGTTGACGACCAGCTCGCCGTCCGGACTGATGATCGGGTCGAATATGACCTGCTCGTTGGTCGCCGGCAGCGGCGCGTACCAACCCAGCTGCTCGCCGGTGCAGCCGGTCATGCCCGGCCAGCATACGACTTCATGACTGATGGTGCGGAACGCAAGCGACGAGCCGCCGGCGTCGGTTGTGGTAATCGTCTGTTTGGTCAACTGCGCGGTGCCCGTGATCTTCTGCACGGCGGCGGGAGCAACGGCGATCGCCTGCTCGCCGGAAGAGAGTGTGTTCCAGGCCGACAGATCGGAGTCCCAGATTCCATACATGTAATGCACCCCGGGGGCATATTGAGTAGCCGCGGAGGTGGTTTGCGGAATCATGCGGCCCGTGCCGAAATTGAGGATGATCCGTTCCGGTTTGTGGCTGACGACCGGGGTTCCAAAGCCCAGTCGCGTGCCGATCTCACGAATGGTGCTGACGGTTACCGCAGTCGTGATCGGCTGGCCGTTTGGCTCCTTAAACAGCGGCGAGGAGGCGGACACCCCCCAGGAGGCCTCATTCGTATTCGTCACGTCGAAACGCCACAGGTTTCCCTTGAGGTCGCCGGCGTAGACAAAGTCGGTGATGTGATCGCTATCCAGGTCGGCCGCTGTGACCGCGACGATACCGTTGCCGGCGGGGCTGGCCTTGGTTGCATTGATGGCGCTGAAGTACAGGAAGGAGGGTTTACCCGTCGACTTGTCGAGCAACATGATGAATATGCCGGCATCGCCGCTGGCGCTCGCGACACCGTTGCCGAAGATCACGCCCCACTTGCCGTTATGGAAGCGCCGGATCTGCGGCACACCGGAGATGTTGCCCATGTTGTCGCCGCAGTTGCTGCTGTTGTTGCAACCCCCGGGAATTCCCGCCGGAGTCCATTCGCCGATGACGACCGAGTCGGCCTTCGCGTTGGTGAACTGGCTCGGATCCGTGACATCGAGTGCGTAGATGCCGGCGCCGCCCGCACCCAGGCCGCCCACCAGCCAGGTGTGCCATTTGGCGCCGTAGAAGACATCGCCGGTTCCCGGCGTGGCGTCGACAAAATAGGCGTGGGCGTATTGCGTGTTCGAATAATCGAGCGCCGCGGTGCCGCTGTGGATCTTCTGCAGGATCGTGGCCGGCATGAACCCCAAGACCTCGGATCCGTCATTCGGCGTAGTGCCGTTGTTGACAAAGCCACCCTTTGCGTCAAACGACCCGGCGCGAAATCCGTGCAGAAAACCGTCGTTGGAACCCACGTACACAACGTTGAGGCGCGTCTGGCTGGCGGTCTGGAATTGGGCGTATGTCTGGCCGGTCCCCTCGGGTTGCTGGGTGGCTGCATGCAGGGCGTCCACCCACACAATGTTGGTTGCATAGGTTGACGGCGGCCCGACCCAGGCCGGGCTCGAGTCAATGATGTCACCCAGGACGCTCGCGCGGGTGCGGAACAGATTCGAGCCCTTCGGTATCTCGTTGGTGCGATCGCCGCGCAGATAGTTGAGGCGGTTGGCAGTACCCGCGGCCAGGTCTTCGGGGTCCACGGCCGCCTTCTGGCCAGTGGTGAGATTGGTCCATTTGAAGGGAATGCCCTTGGTTCCATCCCAGCTCAGCAGGATGCGGTCGGCCGGCGCCTCGGGGTCGAGATTGGTCTGCCCGGTCGAGCAGGGATTGGTGGTGGACGCACCGCTCAGCACGCAACTGGCATCCCAGTTGGGAACTGACTTGATGACCACGGAGTTGCTCGTCGTGTCGAATCCCACGCTCTGGGCTGTCAGCTGTCCCGCCCAGGCGCGCGTCGGAAAGTACGAGGCCAGGAAGATCTGGGTGCCGAAGACGATCTGCGGGTTCTCGAAGGTATTGAGGCCGCCGGAGCTCGCCGAAGCCTCGTTGGGCGAGGCCTTGAAGCACATGATTTCGTGAATGTTGGTCTCGCCGCCGGTCGAGCCGGCGAAGCCGAAGCGGAAGGCGCTCGGCAGGGCGCCGTTCGTCGTCTTGATGTCCGTGTTGGTAAGGACGTTCTGGAACGCTCCGCCGTTGTAGCTGTAGGCGAATGTCAGCAGCCCGTCCTGCGTGATGTTCAGGTTATAGACGATGGGTTTGGCCCGCTTGTCGGTCGGTGTGAGCGCGGCAGTCTGGCTGCGGGTCGTGGCGCTCTCGTTGGCGATCGGCGTGTCGGCCGAGAGAACGGTGTAGCCGCCAGGGATGGCCGGGTAGTCGAGTATTTTGCTCAGGTTGTTCGTGTTGGTCGTATCGGTCGCTCCGGCTGCGCTGGGACCGTTGACATTGCTGTAGTTGTAGAACGTCGCGGTGGCGCAGGTCTTTTGCACGGCCGTCTGCGCGTCAGTCGCAGATTCGTTCCGGTTGCCCTTGCTGCAGGTGTGAGTGGTGACATCATACGTGCCACCGTTGCTGCAGCTCTCGCACCGGTTTCGGCCCGAATCGAACGTGCCGCCGTTGATGGAGCATGAGCTAGCCATGGAAGCCGGATAGTACGGCCTGGTGCTGTCGCTGGGATTCGTGCCGTAAAGGTGCGACAGGAGCTGGAAGTTGATGTTGCCCGCGCCGCGCAGGCCGATACGGCCCGGTTGATAGTAGCCGCCCGTAACAGTGTTGTCGCCGTTGCCGCCCTTGTTGGTGCTGCCCTGCTCGTTCAGTGTGTTCTTCGCGCCATTGAGGAAGTTTCCGAACTCGTCGATTCCCAGGCCGAGATAGGCGCCCACCAGGCCGTCAGCCTGGCCGTTGCCATTCGAGCAGCTGTAACCCAAGCTTCCGCCGATCGCGCCCAGCGCCGCGTAGGGACTCGTTCCGTAGTCAACCTTGCCGGCGCCCGTACATCCCGCCGGCAGCGTCGCACCGGGCAGCGGCACGCAGCCATCCATCAGGAAGAAACTGATGCCGTCCGCACCATCCTTGCCGTCCCCGCCCGCGGAACCGCCATAGGTTATGGTCTTGAAGCTGATCTGCACGCCTTGTGATGTCGGAAATGGCGCGAAACCGGAGACGATCGCGCCGGCCTGGTTGTGGCCATACGGTGCGCCGTTGGTAAAGCGTAAGGCTCCCAGGCCGGGCGAATCGGGCAGGGTGCCACTCTCGCCGCCGTTCAGGCTCGGGTCACTGTCCTTCTGCAGCCGGTAGTAGGTATTCAACACCGTCGCACACCCGGCGACCGGACCCGGCTGCACGGTGGTCGAGGTGCCAGAACCTGCGGTTAGGCAGGCTCCGCCGGTGAAATACCAGTCGTTGTTGGTGGTCGTGCCGGTGAAGTCCTCGGCATACTTTTGCGCGTACGCGAGTTGTCCCGACCCGAGCAAGGCGAAGCCCAGGACCGGCGCAACAATGCGTAGCATCAGACACTTCATCCACTGACCCATCACAATCTCCTGCCGAGCGGACGCAAACTTATGGACCGCTCAGGCTGACAAATTTGAGCTTGTCCTTCAGCGTGGTGTAGGTAACGCTGACGCGATAAGCGCTCTCGACGACCGACGCAGTGTTGGGGTTACCGCCGTAACCGGTCGCGTCAATTCGGTAAGAGTTGACCTGCGTACCAGTGGCCTTGTCGTACGTGCCATCCAGGTAGGCGATGTAGAAGCGCGGCGGTTGGAAATAAGCATCCGCACCCGTCATGCCCAACCCCGTGGGGGTGTATTGAATACCGACTTCCTTGCCGCCGTTCTTCCAGGGAACGGCGGCAACGTTACCCGTCAGTTTGTTGGAGCAAACCTGGGTCTTGCCGGCTTCCACGCTCAGCAGGTCGGTACATTCGCTTCCCGCCGTGGCGTTACCCCCTGCGGAGGAGGAAAGCCACCATTCCGCGAAGGACTGAGCGGCCTCGGCAGTGTGCAGAGCACGCTGCTTCTCCCGAGTGTTACCCGCTATTCGCGCCTGGATGCCGAAGCTGCGGAACATGCTCAGACCGATGATGGTCACGACGAGCAGCAGCAACATGCCCGAGATCAGTGCCATACCCTGTTGCGGCCTGGAAGTTTGCTTGATCATGTGACATTCACCACATTCACGCCGAGCCGGGACATCACGCCGATCACCCTGCTGAATTGCACGGTGGCTGGCTGACCCGGGGTGGGCGGCTGGCCGTTCACCTGGTAGAGCGGATTCACGAAGGTCAGGACCACCTTGATACTGCAAACGTTGGTCCAATACACCGCCGTCATCTTGTCGACAGTCAGATACGCGTCGACGGCGCCACCGAGGCTGTTGGAATCCGCGGCGGACGTGTTGACCCCATAGAGAATTTCCATTTTCTGGACGTTGTTGACCAGCTTGATGAAGGTCGCGCCATTGTCGAGAGAGCAGGCCAGATAGGGTGCGGTGCCGGGGCTGTCCTGGCGGACACTGAACTGATTTACGCGTGAGACTGCGGCCCCACCACCGGCGTTGCTCTGACCGGAGCAGTCGATGACGTCCTCGCCAGCATCCGCCTTGAAACGCACGGTCAGCGTGTTGCCCAACGCTGCCACCGCGTTCACATCCCCGGCGACCGCTTGTCCGCTCGTCGTGAAGCTCCCGCTCACCGGCAGCTCTGTTTCGAGAACTGCCGTCTCGGGATTCGGGTAGTACCCGGCCGACTGGACGACACCGGAAATCATGGTCATCGCAATCCGCTCATTGTCCTGCAGTTGGGCCAACAAGCTCTGGTTGGTGGAGGTCTTGCGCGTACCCTGCAGCACGCTCAGGAGTCCGCCCAACAGAAAGAGTGCGATCACCATTGCGACCGACAGCTCGACCAGACTGTAACCACGCTGGGCAGCACGCGCAGCGCCTGTGCGTTGTTGACTCATGGATTTACGTAAAGCCTGTACGACGTGGTCACGGGGCCGGCGGCGGCCGCCTGCTGTGCATTCGAGGCAACTTGGTTTTCGGTCCACGAGATGTCGATCGTGCACGTAGCGGGCGTGGTAGCGGTCGCCTTTGCGCAGTTGATGCGAGCGTTCTCGTTGGGTATCTGCCGGCTCATATCCGTGGCCCACTCCTGGAGATCCTTCGCCGCGATGCGCGATGTCGTGCACATCGTGGCCGGATCATCACAAGCCGGCGTCGTCGCTTTGAGGTTGTCATCCGCCGTCGAAGTGATTGCGGCCGCGTCGATCACCACATTCGGGTTGGCCGTGATCGTCGACCAGTACGCGCGGTCGGCTCGCATGGTGGACGCGAAGCTCGCAGCCTGGAGCGCCGCCAGTGAGCGCATTCGGGCCGTCGTCGTGCTGGCCAGGGCGAGTGCCTGCATCTTGGCGACTCCCAACAGCCCCACTGACATGACAATCAGGGCGACCATGACCTCCAGCAGACTGAACCCGGTGCCGCGCCGTCGCCGCGCGATTGCCGGCCTATCGAGAAGTTTCATGACTCGTTGCGTTCCTTATTGGCAACTGCCCTGGCCATATCGCTCTGTCGTGAGCGAGCCGCCGACCGTGACTTCCACACAGCGCGTCCACTGCGGCGTGTCGGGCACGGTAGTCAGCTTGATGGTGGCAGCGCCCGCCGCGAGCGCCGGCTGGGGCGCCGCAAAGCCTTCGCGATTGAAGGCAATCGCGGTCACATTGTTGTCGCTCACAAAGCTGTCCTTTGCATTGGCGAAAGGTTGTTGCACCCTCAACACCACGGGGCCGGTGCCGTCATTGCCTATGACAATCCAGCCCTTGTGCCATGTGGTCAGGCCGGAGCAGGCCGTGGCGTCCGCTTTCATCGGGCACGCCGTCACGCTCAAACCTTCCTTGATGGCTTCCGAACGCGCGAACTGCAGATCGCCCAGCAGGGCGTTTACCTCGGCCGACACGCGGTTGGAGTTGGTTACGGAGCGATACGAAGGAACTCCGATCGCCATCAGGATGGAGGCGATCACGATGACCACCATCAACTCGACGAGAGTGAACCCAGCAGACGCTTTCATTCGAAGCCCCGTGCATCCGTACACCTATCTAGGTGCGTGCACCTGTCGGGTGTACGCGTTGAAGGCGCAAGACTAGGGCGCGAAGCTTGCGTGTAGCTGACGAAGCGTATGAGGAAGCATGGACGGTGAGTCGCGTCGCTTAATTTGCGACGCGGTTCTCAAAAGAAACTCTGAACCGGACGCCGCGCGCAGCAGCGCCCGTCTCTATCGACAGACGCGCACCATGCAACCGCGCGATCTCGTCCACGATGGCCAGTCCCAGGCCACAGCCCCCGGGAGGTGAGCCCGGAATTCGATAGAAACGCTCGCGCACGCGGGAGCGCTCGGATTCAGGGATGCCCGGGCCATCGTCTTCCACTTCCAGGAAGGGCACTCCGTTTTCGTATCCCGACCGCACGGTGACGCAGCCACCGGAAGGCGTGTAGTTGAGTGCGTTGTCGACGAGATTTCCAAGCAGATCATCGAGCAGACGCGCATTGGCGTTGACGCGGGCGGGCAGTGACTCGGCACCCAGGTCCAGTCCGCATTCAACGGCGCGCTCGACATTGCGCTCGACGATGCGCTCCACCACCGACTTCAGATCGGCCTGCTGGAAGCCGTCGGCCAGGCTCGTGGATGGATCGGCGCGGGCCAGCACGAGCAGTTGATTGGCCGAATGCGACAGCCGGTGCACACCCTCATGAAGAGAGGACAGCCGGCTCTGCAACGGCGCCGCAGCGGGCTCGCGAATCAGCACCTGCAGGGAACCGAGCAGACCGGCGATGGGCGTTCTGAGCTGGTGCGCGGTGTCGGCGACGAACTGTCTCTGGGCCCGGGCGGCGCCGCTCAACATTTCAAACAGCAGGTTCAGGGCGTCGACCAGGGGCCGCACTTCACTCGGTACCGAAGTGGCATCGAGCGGCTGCAGTTCGCGCGCGGAGCGCGCCTCGATCTGGCGGCGGACCGTCAGTACCGGTTTCAGGGCCCGGTGCACGGCGATCCATGCAATCAACAGCGTTATGTCCACCTGGATGAAATCGACGAGCCAGGTGCTCGTGAGAATGAAGTGGCTGGGTCCAGCACGCAAATCGTCCGTTTCGGCCACGGTGATGGTGGCTGCGCCCGTGTCCGTTCGCAGCCTGTAGGTCAGCACGCGCAAATTGCGCCCGTCGAACTGTGAATCAGCGTAGGCGAGATCGGCACTCCCGGCAGGCACCACGGGCAATCCGGGCTCGCCCGCGATCACCTTGCCGTCGCCGCCGGCGATCCGGTACCTGAAGGGACCGGCGTATTCATTTAATAGGGTGGGGGCTGATCGTAGATGGGCCCCGAGCATCCGGGCGGTGTCTGCAAGCCGTTGGTCGTAGGCGGCCCGTACGAAGAGAGTGGCCGCTCGATAGTTGATATAGACCCCGACGAGCATCAGCAGCGTCAGTGCGGGCAGAAGAAAGATCAGCAGGCGCCGACGGATCGAGGTGGCTTGCGGCGCTCGCTCGCTCATTGCGGCCAGGGCGGGCGACTAACGCGGTTCATCGAGGCGATAGCCAAGGCCGCGCACCGCCCGCAGCACGGCCGAGTCTCCCAGTTTGGCGCGCACTCGCGAGACATGGACTTCGACCGCGTTCGGCGTGATCGCTTCGTCCCAACTCGCCACGGCCTGTTGCAACCGCTCCTTGGTCACGATGCGGCCGGAATTGAGTGCGAGACACTCGAGGATCAGCCACTCACGGGCTGTGAGCTCGACCGGCTCGGCGTCAATGTAGAGCTGCCGGCCGGTGGTGTCGATCCGCACGCGACCGAATGTCAACTGCCCGCTGGAGTTGAGATTGGAGCGGCGGATCAGCGCGCGGCAGCGGGCCGCCAGCTCCGATTGCTCGAAGGGTTTGACCAGGAAGTCATCCGCGCCGAGATCCAACGCCTGCACCTTCGTGGCGAGAGTCTCGCGCGCGGTGAGAATCATGATGGGAAGATGAGTGCCGGAGTTGCGCAACCGGCGCAGGAAAGTCAGGCCGTCAATTCCGGGCAACGCTATGTCGAGCAGCGCCAGGTCGAAGTGTTCGGCGGCCAGCGCACTGGCGGCCTGTGCCGCATCCGACGTGCAGTCGACGGCAAACCCCGCCATGGACAACCCACGCCTGATCGCATCGGCGACCAGAAAATCATCCTCCACCACCAGGATCCGCATACAGTCCCTGTAGGCAACCCCCATGGTTGCAGCGCAGCAGTGTACGGTAACCCGTGTTGGATTTCTCAGGCCGGCCGTCGCGCTGGACTTAAGTCTTAGGCGTTGCTTTGCGTTTGGGGGCTGGGGAATCCGCGGGCAGGTCCAAGAGGAGTATGTCCGCGTGTCGGCCGTGCTGCAGGACCACGCCATCCGGCGTGTTGATTTTGACACCATCGCCGGCATTCAACCGGGTTTCGTTCACCGCGATGGAGCCGCGCACCACGTGCAGGTAGGCGCGGCGACTGCCGGGCAAATCCAGCTCGACGCGCTGCGCTTCGTGAAATATTCCTCCATACAGGCGTGCGTCCTGTTGGATTGTCAGCGAGCCGCCCGCGCCGTCAGGCGCGGCCAGCAGCCGCAGTACGCCGCGCTTCTCGTCGTCCGCAAACACCTTATGTTCATAGCTGGGCGGCAGCCCACTGCTGGCAGGTTTGATTCCAACAAAGAGCAGGTGCACATCCTGTGAGGCGGAGGCGTTCAGCTCCGTGTGACTGATGCCGGTGCCGGCCGTGATTCGCTGCAACCCGCCCGCCCGCAAGCCAACTTCGTTACCGAGCGAATCGCGATGGCGCAGCTCCCCGTCAATCACGTACATGAGGACTTCGAGGTCGCGGTGCTGTCCGGTGGGATATCCCTTGCCCGGTTTGATGCGATCCTCATTGAAAATCTGCAACGGACCGAAGTCGACGTGCTCCGGGTCGTAGTAGTCCGCGAAGGAGAAGGTGTAATAACTCTTCAGGCCGCCCAGGTCCGCGTAGCCGCGGTCGCGATTCCTTCTCAGCTCCAACACCTCAGGTGGCCTTGCGGGTCAGGACGACCTGCCAGGAGTAGAGGCGGCGCTCGTTGAGCAGGAGAATGCCGGTGGCGTTGTAGCGGTGTGTATCGACCTGTCCCATATGTTCGGCACCGTGATATCCAGAAGCGGTACAGGTGTAGACGCACAGTATGCTCGTTCCCACCACGCTGAAGGTGCCGGCCAGCTTGCCCAGGGTCGCGTTCTCGGAGGTCCATTTCATGCTCGTTCCATCGCGACCGGGCGGTTTGATCGAATATGCGGTGACGAATTCCACCGGCGGGGAGCCGAAGACCTTGAGGCTGCCCACCAGCAGCCACACATCCGCGTGGTGGGCTATTTCCGTGCGGCCCTGGGCTTCCAGGGGCTCGCCATCCTCGCGCCAGAACGTCCCCTTGGAAGTCCAGACGCCCGGCTCATACAGGAAGGTGTGCATCATGAGGAATCTCCTGCATCGGCCTGGGCCATGTGCCGGGCCCGGCACATGGCCCAGGCCCATTATGGCGCGCGGACGCGAATAGGGGTACGTTGCGCCGAAACCACGCCAAGATCGCGATTCACGCCAGGGGCGCCATTATGTTGATCGAACGAATCTGGGCCGCCAACAGCTACCGCAATTTCCACTATCTCATTGCCTGCCCCGAGTCGGGTGAGGCCCTCGCCATCGATCCGCTCGAATGGCGCCTGTGCCTGGACGCGGCCCACTCCAAGGGCTGGGAGATTACCCAGATTCTCAATACGCATGAGCATCTGGATCACACTGGAGGAAATGCCGAGCTCGTGGCTGCGACGGGCGCGCGCGTCCTGGCTCATGCGGCGGCCGCCGCGCGGATCGGCGGCGTCGACCGTGGACTGGGCAAGGGGGACGTCGTCCGTGTCGGACGCAGTGTTGAATTGGAGTGCCTGGATACACCCGGTCATACGCTGTCACATGTTTGTCTGTTCGCACGGACACACGAGCCCGCGCTGTTTTGTGGCGACACCCTGTTCAACGCCGGCGTCGGCAACTGTCACGGCGGCGGTGACCCGCGCGTGCTGTATGAAACCTTCGCAGGGCAGCTCGCGAAGTTACCCGACAACACGCGGGTATTTCCAGGCCACGAGTATATGACTCGCAATCTCGAATTTACTCTGGATCGCGAACCTGACAACACCGAGGCGCGCACGCGTGTCGCCAGCTCGCGCCAACTGGCGCCCGAGTCGATGTCGGTTACGACTTTGGGCGAGGAAAAGCTGTTCAACACGTTCTTGCGTCTGCGCAGCCCGACAGTCATGGCGCGCCTGCGCGAAGTGTTCCCGGACGTCGGCGCGCAACCCGATGCGAAAACGGTGTTCCTCAAGCTTCGGGAACTTCGCGACAAGTGGTAGCGTCACAGCATTGACTGAACGCACTCGAGGGCGCGAGTTATGACGATTCGTTTACGGGTACTGTCCGTTTGTTTGCTCACCGCTGCAGCCGTTCCGGCCTGGTCGAACGGCGGCGGCTCGATGAGCATGCCCGAGGTCCGCGCACCTCGTGACCAGACTCCCGAGGAGAAGGCGAAAATCCTCTACAACGAGGGTGTGCACGCTGTGAAGAAGGCGGACAAGTATCAGGCTTCCGCGGCTCAGCTCACCGATGCCGGCAAGAAGGAACGCGCGACCAAGGAGGCCCTCGAGTACTACTCCAGCGCGCGCTTGAAATTCCAACAGGCCACGCAGAGCGATTCCAGCCTGCACGAAGCATGGAACTACGTCGGCTATACCAATCGCAAGCTCGGAAACTACGACGCCGCACTGACGGCCTACGAGCAGGCGTTGACTCTGAAGCCGGGGTATCCGGAGGCGCTGGAATATCGAGGCGAAGCCTTTCTAGGCCTCAACCGGGTCGCGGATGCGCAGCAGGCGTACCTGGATCTGTTCGCCAGCAATCGGAGCCTGGCCGATAAGTTGTTGACGGCGATGCGCGGATGGCTCGATGCACAGCGCGGTGCCGCTACTGCGGATGCGGCCGCCGTCACTGAGTTGGATAAGTGGATCCAGGAGCGCTCAGCCATTGCCGGCCAGACTGCCTCACTGACGCGCGCGGGGACGGCAGCCAGCTGGAAGTAATGAGTGCCACACGGACTGCTGCTGGCGCTGGCCGCAACGGCCGGGCTCGCCGCGGCAGCCAGCTCCACCGCTGCGGCCGACTCCGCCGCGCCTGCCAGCGACACGCCCGCCTACGACTGGCATCTGCCCCGCGGCTTTCCCACACCCGCGGTTCCCGCCGACAACCCCATGTCGCCGGCCAAAGTCGCTCTAGGCCGCAGGCTGTTCTTCGACCCCCAGTTGTCGGTCACCGGCCACCACAGTTGCGCAAGCTGTCACGATCCCGGCAAGGCCTACTCCGACGGCCTCGCACAGGCAGTTGGCGCTACCGGCGCGACACTGCCTCACAGTGCCATGTCACTGACAAACGTTGCATACAACATCAGCTTCGGGTGGACGAAGCCTGAGCTGCAGTCCTTGGAAACGCAGATGCTCGAGCCCCTGCTGAACGAGCACCCTGTTGAGTTGGGACTGGCCGGACGCCAGTCCCAGGTTTGCGAACAGCTGGCAGCGGATCCCGCGTATCGCGGCGCGTTTGCGGAAACCTTTCCAGCCGAACAACACCCCATAACCTTCGACAACCTCGTCAAGGCAATTGCAGCATTTGAGCGGACTCTGATTTACGGCCACACCCCCTTCGACCGCTACGTATTTGGTGGCGAGCACGCCGCTCTTTCGGCACAGGCCAAAAAGGGCATGCAGCTTTTCTATTCAGCGCGTGCCGGGTGCGGCTCCTGTCATGCGGGATTCAATTTCAACGGCAACTGGCGCGACGCGCAGGGCGAGACTGGTAAACCAAGCTTCGCGAACAACGGCGCCAGCGATCAACCCATGCGAGTTCCCACTCTGCGAAACATTGCTCTGACCGCGCCCTATATGCATGACGGTCGCTTCGCGACGCTCGAAGCCGTGTTGGATCACTACGAGCGCATCGCCAAGAAGCCGATCAGCGATGCGAAACTACGCTCCTTCGATCTGTCAGCCGCGGAGCGCGCCGACCTGCTGTCTTTCCTGGACGCGCTGACCGACCCGTCGGTGGCTGGCCTGATCAACTAGTCCGCTGATACAAAGACACCGAATTCGGCTGGGCGGCGATGCGATCTATCCAGGCTCGCACAGCAGGATACGGTGTCAGATCAAATCCGCCTTCGGGCGCCACGTGCGTATAGGCATACAAGGCTATGTCAGCAATGCTGTAAGTCCCACCAACAAAGAAAGGCTGCTTGGAAAGCTGTGCCTCCATGATGGCCAGTGCCGCGTGGCCGCGCGTCATCCGGTCGGGCAGCTCAGCGTGACGTGGTGAATCGGCAGGGAAATGCTTGACGATGAACCGCGAAGTGGCCACGTACGGCTCGTGGCTGTACTGCTCGAAGAACATCCACTGAAGAACCTGCGCGCGCTTCAGGCGATCATCTGGAATGAAAGCGCTGCCTTCGGCGAGGTACCAGAGAATGGCATTCGATTCCGCCAGGCACGTCCCGTCATCCAGCTGCAGCACCGGGATGCGGCCGTTGGGATTCTTGGCAAGGAACTGCGGCGTGCGGGTCTCCTTGGCCATGATGTCGAGCTCCACCCGCTGGTAGGGTTTGCCCAGGTGCGCCAGCAGCAGGCGGATCTTGTAGCCGTTGCCGGAGTCGAGATAGTCGTACAAGGTGATCATGGGGGTGCGCTTTTGTCACGAAGAACGTAAGCCCATTATCGAATCAGGCAGACCCGGCGCCAACCTAGAGGTCCGCCGGCCAAGGGTAAGATATTCTTGGCCATGGCCCGGCGTCTCCCACCCTTGAATGCCCTGCGCGCTTTCGAAGCAGCGGCTCGGCTCGGAAGCTTTTCTGCCGCCGCGCAGGAGCTGCGCGTGACGGACTCGGCGGTCAGCCAGCAGGTTCGCACCCTGGAGAGATACTTGGGCACCCGCCTGTTCAAGCGGCTGCCCCGAGGGTTGCTGCTGACCGAGCTCGGCGGCACTTATCTTCCGGTACTGACGTCCGGATTCGACCGGTTGTCGGAAGCGACCTTGCGCCTGAGATCTCCGGGAGTCGGGGGCTTGTTGACGGTCGCGGCACTGCCGGCATTTGCTTCGGGTTGGCTGTTGCCGCGACTGGCGCGGTTCAGGGAGCGATATCCGCGGATCGATCTGCTGCTGAAGACCTCCCGCGCGCTCGCGGATTTTCGCCGTGAGGATGTCGACCTCGCGATCCGTTTCGGAGCGGGCGGCGGCAGCGAGACCAAGTCGATTCTTCTATTGGCGGAAGACGTGTTTCCAGTGGCAAGCCCCTCACTCGTGCCTGCCTCGCAAATTCCGATGCCGGTAGCCGAGCTGCGCAAGTGGCCGCTGCTGCATGATGTCGACGCTCATCCGGATCAACCGTGGCTGGATTGGCAAAAATGGTTTGAGCGTGCGGGCGTCGAGACCTCAACTACGTTACGCGGACTGCAATTCACCGACTCGATCGTGCTGCTCGGTGCCGCCGTCGCCGGATTGGGCGTGGCTCTGGGGCGCGGGCCGAATATCGAAGGATTGCTGGCACGGGGTCAGCTGATACGACTCACACAGGAATCGTGGAGTGCGGCCTGGGCTTATAGACTGGTGGCGCCGGCGGCGAATTTTTCCCGCCCCAACGTGCGAGCCTTCGTCGACTGGATTGTGGAGGAGGCCCAGGGAACCGCCGGTTGAAGTTGAGCGTTGCCCTATCGGAGTAAGCTGACTCGCCATGTATTCTTCTTTCTACCGTCGCACGTTCGTCATTGTCACCCTGGCCGTTCTCGGCTGGGTGCTGTTCCGCATTCTCGAGCCCTTGTGGACCACGCTCGGCTGGGCGGCCGTGCTGGCCTTTCTGCTGAATCCACTGCATGAGCGCCTGACCGCCAGATTCAAGGGCCGCGCCTCGCTGTCAGCCGGAATCCTCACCGGCTTGACACCCATTTTCATCATGGCGCCCGTCGGCTTCCTGGGGGTGGTGTTCACTCGCCAGGTCGCCAGCATTCTGACAGCCATGTCGAAATCCACTTTGACGTACCCGGACCTGTTGCAGCGCCTGGATACGACTCCCGTGATCGGTAGCGCAGTGCGTTGGATACGCGATACGGCTCCTGTCAGCGCCGAACAGATTCAGGGTTGGGTGATGGATGGCGCACAGACGGTGTTGAAATCAGCCGCTTCCGTGGGTGGCACCGTTGCGTTGGGCATAGCGGGATCATTGGTTGGTTTCTTCATCATGTTGTTTTTGCTCTTTTTCCTGCTGCGTGACGGCCGCGCCATACTCAAGCGGCTCATCGGTTTCATTCCCATGGAGCCGCGGCCGCGCGGCCAGTTGATCTCCTACCTCGGCGACGTCACGCGCGCTGTTGTATTCGGATCAGTGGCGACTGCGCTGATCCAGGGCTTCTTCGTCGGAATCGGCTTTGCGTTGGTGGGACTGCCATCGCCGGTAGTATTCGGTGTGCTTGCGACGCTGGCGGCATTCCTTCCCGTCGGCTCGGCCATCGTGACCATACCTGCTGTGCTGTACCTGATGTTCGCGGGACATTGGGGCGGTGGGATCTTCCTTGCCGTCTGGAGCGCCGGCGTTGGGGTCATGGACAACTTCCTGCGCCCTTTCCTTACGGCGCAGCAGGCGGAAGTGTCCACCATGGCCGTATTCGTCGGCGCCATCGGGGGGGTCTCCGCCTTCGGAGTTCTGGGGCTGGTCATCGGGCCGGTACTGCTGGGCTTCATCGCAGCGCTATTGCAGTTCGCCGAAAAAGGCGTCGTCGGAGGCGAATAGTCTATCTTTTCTTTCCGGCGCGCTTCGCGCCGCTGCATTTCGGGGGTCGCGAAGCGATCCCCCTTGAACCCTGCGCGCAGCGCATGAGTACAATGCGCCCCCCATGGATTTGTCCCCGATTCTCAATCCGCTGAACGAGGCACAGCGCGAGGCTGTGACCGCCCCGCTGGGGCCGGTTCTCGTCCTGGCTGGCGCCGGCAGCGGCAAAACACGCGTGCTGACTCACCGGATCGTCTGGGTGATCCAGGCCGAGGGTGCCTCGCCGCACGGCATCCTGGCCGTGACCTTCACGAACAAGGCGGCCGGAGAGATGCGCGGCCGGGTGGAGCAGTTGCTGGGCATCCCCGGTGGCGGGTTGTGGATCGGCACCTTTCACGGCATTGCCCATCGGCTTCTGCGCCTGCACTGGCGCGAGGCGAAGCTGCCCCAGGGATTTCAGATCCTGGACTCCGAGGACCAGCAGCGCCTCATCAAGAAGCTCATCAAGGCGCAGAACCTGGACGAGGCCCGCTGGGTGCCGCGCGAGGTCCAGTGGTTCATCAATTCGAACAAGGACGAGGGCTTGCGCCCCCCGCAGCTCAAGGACGGGAACGATCCAACGCGCCACCAGCTCATCAAGCTGTACGCGGAGTATGAAGCGGCCTGCGCGCGTGCCGGCGTGGTGGATTTTGCCGAGCTGCTGTTGCGAGCCTTCGAGCTTTGGCGCGACAACCCGGAATTGCTGGCCCATTACCGGCGCCGCTTCCGTCACGTGTTGATTGATGAATTCCAGGACACCAATGCCATCCAGTACGGCTGGGTGAAGTTGTTGGTAGGCAGCGAGGGCTATCCGTTCGCCGTGGGCGATGATGACCAGTCGATCTACCGATGGCGCGGCGCGCGCGTCGAGAACCTGCAGCAGTTCCGCAGAGACTTCCCCACCGCGCTACTGTGCAGGCTGGAGCAGAACTACCGCTCCACGGGCGCCATTCTCGGGGCCGCGAACGGTCTGATTGCCAACAACTCCGGACGCCTCGGCAAGAACCTGTGGACCAACGGCGAGCGCGGCGATCCAATCCGGTTGTATGCGGCTTTCAATGAGCGGGACGAGGCGGAATTCGTCACTCACCGCATCCGCGACTGGGTGGTCCACGGCGGACAGCGCCGCGAGATCGCCATCCTGTATCGCTCGAACGCGCAGTCCCGGGTGTTTGAGGAAGCTTTCATGTCGGGCCGAATCCCCTACAAGGTCTACGGCGGCCTGAGATTCTTCGAGCGCGCGGAAATCAAGGACGCGCTGGCCTATCTGCGCCTCGTATCCAATCGCCGCGACGATCAGTCATTTGAGCGTGTCGTCAATCTCCCAACGCGGGGGATCGGTGCAAAGAGCCTCGACATCATCCGCGAGTACGCCAAGGGAGCAGGCTGCTCGCTGTGGGAAGCGGCCGCTGCGTGCATCGGGGGTGCCTCCACACTCGGCGGGAAGGCGGAAGTCGCCGTGAACGGCTTCCTGGGGCTGATTGAGCGATTGGCGCGCGAGGTCAACGGACTGGTGTTGCACGAGCAGGTCGATCACGTGCTGCAGGGCAGTGGCCTGATCGAACACTACAAGCGCGACAAAGCCGACAAAGGGGAAGCGCGCCTGGAGAACCTCGACGAGCTCGTCAGTGCCGCGCGCGGATTCACTCCCGAAGGTGTCGAAGGCGAGCTGCCGCCGCTGGAGGCCTTTCTCGCACATGCCGTGCTGGAGTCTGGAGAAGGACAGGCTGATGCGTGGGAAGACTGTGTGCAGATGATGACGCTGCATACGGCAAAGGGGCTGGAATTTCCGATGGTATTCCTGAGTGGGATGGAGGATGGTCTCTTCCCGCATCAGAGGTCCCTGAATGACATCGATGGGCTCGAAGAAGAACGGCGTCTGTGCTACGTCGGCATGACCCGTGCGATGAAGCAGTTGTTCCTGACTTACGCGGAGCAACGCCGGCTGCATGGAATCGACAGCTACGGCATGCCCTCACGATTCATCAAGGAAGTGCCCGAAGAGTTCATTGAGGAGATCCGGCCGCGAATCCAGCTGGCGCGCCCGGTCGCCGTCTCCCGCGCCCGGCTCGAGGAGCACGCCATGCCGGGTATGAGGTTGGGTGGCCGCGTGCGCCACGGCAAGTTCGGCGAGGGTGTGATTCTCAACGTGGAAGGCAATGGCCCCTCCGCCCGGGTGGAAGTCAATTTCGAGCGTAATGGCTCGAAGTGGATGATGGTCCAGTACCTGGAGCCCCTGTGAAGATTCTCATCCTCGGCGCAGGACAAGTGGGCCGCAGCGCGGCCTCGAGTCTCTCGCGCGAGGAAGCGAACGAGGTCACCGTCGTCGACCAGGATGAGGACATTCTGCGTAACCTGCAGGACAGGCTCGACATCCGCACCGTTGCCGGAAATGCGTCCTATCCAACCGTCCTGGAAGCGGCTGGGGCACCAGAAGCTGACATCATCGTAGCGCTGACCAGCAGCGACGAAGTCAACATGATGGCGTGCGAAGTAGCCCATACACTCTATCGCACACCGACAAAGATTGCGCGGATCCGATCCGCCGAATATACCAACCGTCCCGAGCTCTTCAGCGACGATGCGCTGTCGGTCGATGTGTTCATCAGTCCCGAGCAGCTCGTCACCGAGTACGTCGAGCGACTGATCAAATATCCGGGCGCGCTGCAGGTGTTGGATTTCGCCGACGGCAAGGTACAGCTCGTGGGTGTACGCGCCTTGGGCGGCGGCCCCCTCGTAGGCCAGCGGCTGCGCGAGCTGCCTCAGCACTTGCCCAAGGCCGAAGCCAGGGTGGTTGCCATCTACCGGGGCGGCCGAAGCGTCGCTCCTGAAGGCGATACGGTCATCGAAGACGGCGACGAAGTATTTTTCCTGGCCGCGCGCGCCGACATCAAGCGCGTGATGAGCGAAATGCGCAAGCAGGACAGCCCGGTCAAACGGGTTGTGATTGCGGGCGGTGGCAACATCGGCTTCCGACTGGCCCGGACGCTGGAGAAGACCAGCCAGGTCAAGCTGATTGAGCGCGACCTGAAGCGGGCGCGCAAGGCATCCGAAATACTCGAGAACGCCATTGTCCTCAACGGCGACGCCGCGGACGAGGAGCTGTTGATCGAGGAAAATATCGACAGCGCGGATGTGTTTGCCGCGCTCACCAATTCCGAGGAAGCCAACATCCTGTCGGCCATGCTCGCCAAGCGGCTCGGGGCTCACAAGGTCATGGCACTGATCAACAAGCCCTCGTACGCCGATCTGATCGAAAGTGGCACCATTGACATTGCGATCTCGCCACAGACCATCACGATCGGCTCGCTGTTGGCCCACGTCCGCCGCGGCGATGTCGTTCGAGTCCATTCACTCCGTCGCGGAGCTGCCGAAGCTCTCGAGGCGGTGGTGCACGGAGACGAAAGCAGTTCCCGTGTAGTTGGCAAGCGTGTTGAGCAACTTCAGTTGCCGGAGGGCACGTCCATCGGTGCGATCGTGCGGGGGGACGACGTCATGATGGCGCACCATGACACCGTGGTGCAGGCGGATGACCACGTGATCCTGTTCCTCTCCGATCGCAGGCATCTCGAGGCAGTCGAGCGCCTGTTCCTGCGAACCTCCCGTTAGGGGCCCGCGCACGTGTTCGCGGTAGCGCGCGTTCTCGGGCTGTTACTGGCGTTCTTCGGCGCGACCTATCTTCTCCCCATCGGCTGCTCGATCATCACGGGCGACGGCTTGGCATTATTCTTCCTGATGGCCGCCGCCATCAGCAGCGGTATCGGCTTAGGTTTGGTGGCCCTCACGAACCGTGGCCGGCGCGAGCTCAAGCCTCGCGATGGTTTTCTGCTGGTGACGCTGGGTTGGATAGTCACCTCGGCGCTCGCAACCCTGCCCCTGCTGATGTCGCTCCCCGGACTGACGTTCACCCGGGCGTTCTTCGAGACGATGTCGGGACTGACTTCGACAGGCTCCACGGTGTTGGTGGGGCTGGACAGCCTGCCGCACTCGCTCAATCTCTGGCGTCACGAGCTGCAATGGATCGGCGGATTGGGGATCATTGTCATGGCCCTCGCCGTGCTGCCGCTGCTGGGCATCGGCGGCATGCAGCTCTACAAGGGCGAGACGCCAGGGCCGGTCAAGGACGACAAGCTCGCACCCCGAATCGCAGAAACCGCTAAAGCTCTCTGGCTGGTCTACACACTCATCACGGCTGCCGGCATCGTCGCACTGCGACTGTGTGGGATGTCGTGGTTCGATGCCATCTGTCATGCCTTCTCCGCGGTCAGTCTCGGCGGGTTCTCGACCCACGATGCCAGCGTGGGGTATTTCAATTCGGTGCCCATCGAGCTGGTGTTGATTGCACTGATGTTGATCGCCTGTTTGAATTTCGCACGCCACTTTGTCGCACTGCGGCGCTTGTCACTGCAACCTTATGTCCGTGACCCGGAGTTCCGGTCGATCTTCGCGGTGCTGGGGGTCAGCGTGCTGGTCATAGCGGGGATCCTCACGTGGCATTCGAGCTACGCCAGCTTCCTGATCTCACTGCGGCACGCCGCATTCAACGTTGTCTCAATGGCCACGACCACCGGACTCGTCACACAGAACGTGGCCGTCTGGCCCGTCTTCGCGCCGTTCTGGATGCTGTTTTTATCCTGCATAATATGCAGCACTGGCTCGGCCGGCGGCGGCATCAAGATGTTCCGCGCCCTGTTGTTGGCCAAACAGGCGGGCCATGAGCTGAAGTTGCTCGTGCATCCAAGTGCGGTAGCGCCCGTGCGGGTTGGCGGCCGCCCCATCCCCGACCGGGTTGCAAGCGCCGTACTCGGTTTCATTTTTCTATATTTCATGACAGCCGCATTGCTGACATTCGCACTCCTGTTGACAGGACTGGACCTGCCTTCCGCGGTCGGGGCGATTGTTGCCTCAATCAACAATACGGCGCACGGCCTGCAGATACAGGGGCCCGTCAGCAACTATCACGCCCTGACGGCCGCGCAGATGTGGATCTGCACAGCGGCCATGTTGCTTGGCCGCCTCGAAATATTCAGTGTGATTGTGCTGTTCACCCCCGCGTTCTGGCGGAAGTGACGCCCGGTTTTTCGCACCAACCGAGGGCAGACACCGGTAGACATCCGCTCGGTTGGTCGCACGCGCGACGAGTATCTCGCTTTTCAACGTGCGGGACTCTCAGTTTGCCGCAGGTCATTGCAACCAAATCACAACTACAGGCATCTTAAGGGAGGAGGCCGCGGTTCGAGGTCCCTCCTGCAAACGGTTGGCCGACTGGGGACTATTTCTGCCAATCACCTACTTCGGGCCGCGGTCTCTTTTATCGCTTTATGCAGGGCGTTTATGCATGGCAGCCCTGATCAAAGCACCGCCCACTGATGGCCTCTTCAGTAGTGGCCCTTTCAGTGATGGCCCCTTCAGTGGTGGCCCCTTCAGTGATGGATATAGCTCTCGAGCTGCTCAATGGTCTGCTGCTGTTCCTCAATGACGGCCTTGACCAGATCCCCGATCGAAATCATGCCGACCACCCGGCCACCCTCCACCACCGGCAGGTGGCGGACCCGGCGCGCGGTCATGAGCTGCATGCAGTCCTGGACGGACTGCTCGGGGGAGACCGTAATGACCGGCGAGCTCATGATCTGCCAGACCGGAGTCTCGGCTGAAGAGCGCCCGTGCAGGATGACTTTGCGGGCGTAGTCCCGCTCGGAAATGATTCCTTGCAGCTCGGTACCGTGCATCACGAGCAGGGCGCCGACGTGGTGCTCTGCCATTTGCCGTATCGCCTCCAGAACCGGATCCTCGGGCTCCACGGAATACAGGGTCCGACCTTTGCGATCTATGAGGCTTCTGACCAGGATCATGGGAAACTCCTAGGCCGAGGGCGCCACGCGTCTTTACGTAAAGAGTTAGCGCGAACTGGCCTCCACTGTCAATGTGACGTTGGCAGTGGCAAGGAAAGAGCCCGGTTGTATCGGAGTTGGAGCAGCACCGCCTGCATCACGTAGCTCGGCAATTGACATGTCCACCGGTGTGCCGGCATCGCCCGAGTTATCAACTGACACGATGCGTGTGATCCTGAGGTTGAGTGCGGCCGCGAGAGCCTCCGCGTTGGTTTTCGCTTTCAACGCAGCTTCGCGCACCGCTTGCGAATGCAACACCTGCGGATCGCGCACGGTGAAGCGCACACTCTCGACATGGTTGGCGCCCGCTTGTGTTGCCGTATCGATGACGGCGCCAACTTTATCCAGGTCATCGATCGTTACGCGCACGACATTCATGGCTGTATAAGAGCCGATGGACTGCTTGCCGCCGATCGGGCGGTATTGATAATCCGGGCTCAGCGTGTAGTTGATTGTCTTGATGTCGGCTTCGGCGCCCAGCAGCTTGTGCAGCGCGGTGACAACGGCATCGAGCTGTTTCGCATTCTGTGTGGCAGCGTTCTGCGACTGCCGCTCCTGTGTGAGAACACCGACATCAATTTGCGCGCGATCCGGTTTCGCCGTGACGGTCGCATCGCCCGTGACGCGAATTGACGACAAGGGTGACGTAATTTGTTGACCATTGACCTGTGACACGACGCACGCGAGCAGCGCCGGCAGAAAGATTTTCATAAGTGCATGTCCCATCGATACAGGTTCATCTATTCTCATCTATTCTAGCAACGTGCGGCAGTTCATAGTTTGAGCAGCCCGGAACCCACCTGTATGCGACGTGACGGTATACAACATCAGATGCCTACCCAACGCGAAATCACCGTTGCGCCCGACCGTTTCGAGGTCGCGGCCGACGATGCGATCCTCGTCACGGAGCTACGCTCCGCGATCGCGGTTTGCGTGTACGACGCCGTTGAGGAGGCCGGGGGAATGCTCCATTTGCGCTGCATCGTCCGCAGCCCCAAGCCTGTGGATATGACAGATTCGACTCTGGCTACGGAACTGCTCCTCCTTGATCGCTGCGTGGAGTCAATGCGTGAACTGGCTCCCAGTGCGCGCAACCTCCAGGCCCGAGTGGTCGCCCACTTGTCCGACCATCCCCAGGCGCAGGACACGTTCGACACCGTATTGTCGATGGTCCAGGACTTCCTGACGGACGCCGGCGTGCGGGTTCTCCCACTGGACGTAGCCGGGGGCCCGGCCCGGACGTTGCGTTTTCGACCCAGCATGGGCTGGCTGCAGACCCGCTGACCTGCCCCGCCGGCCCAACCCGCTGACCTGCGCACGCAGGCGAACCCGCGCCAACCCGCGCCACCGGCTAAGGAACTCTCGCAGGCCGCATTCGTTCCCCCCTGGTGAGACGCCTGGTTTGTGTTTCCAATCGCATTTCGCTGCCTCGACGCGGCGCCGCTCCCGGAGGCCTTGCCGTCGGGATACTGGCCGCGCTTCGGCATACCGGCGGTGTGTGGTTCGGGTGGAGTGGTGACACTTCCCCGACTCCTGCTGAGAAGCCCGCGGTTCTGACGCGCGGGAACATCCGGTACGCGACCATAGACCTGAAGCCGGACGAGTTCGACGCGTACTACAACGGTTACTGCAACGGGACACTTTGGCCGTTGTTCCACTATTTCCCTGACCGGTTCATTCACGAGCAGCGGCAGGCGGAGGCCTACCAGGCGGTGAATGCCCAGTTCGCCCGGCAATTGATGCAGGTGATCCTGCCGGGGGATGCCATCTGGGTACATGACTACCAGTTGATCCCGCTGGGTCGTTACCTGCGCGAAGAGGGCTTCGCCGGGCCGATAGGCTTCTTCCTCCACATTCCGTTCCCGCACTGGCAGATCCTCCGCCTTCTACCCAACTACGCGCAGCTCGTCAGCGATCTGTGCCATTACGACCAGGTGGGGTTTCAGACCGAGAACGATTTGCAGGCCTTCCTGACGTGCCTGGAGCCAGCGTGCCCCCCACTTACGCCGAATCGGCACATCGAAGTGCGCGGGCGAAGTGTTGGTTTAGGTGTGTACCCGATCGGGGTTGATGTGGAGAGCGTGAGTCGCGAGGCCGCGACCACCTTCGCCCAGGAGACCGTGCAACGGATGGCCGTTAGTCTGATGGGCCGCAAACTCGTAATAGGCGTCGACCGGCTCGACTACACCAAGGGCCTGACCGAGCGATTCGCCTCGTATGAGGAATTTCTCGAAGTCTTCCCGGAGAACCAGGGCAACGTAACGTTTTTGCAGATTGCTCCGTCCAGCCGTTCCGATGTATTGGCGTACGGGGAGATCCGCCGCGGGCTGGAACAATGTGCAGGGCGTCTGAACGGCCGCTTTGCTGAAGCTGACTGGACGCCTATCCGCTACCTGAATCGCAACTACACTCACGCCACGCTCATGGGATTTCTGCGGGCTGCACAAGTGGCCCTGGTAACACCGGTTCGCGACGGCATGAATCTCGTTGCGAAGGAATTCGTGGCGGCCCAGGACCCTCAGGATCCCGGCGTGCTGATCCTGTCACCGATGGCAGGAGCCGCGCAAGAGATGCACCGCGCGTTGCAGGTCAATCCCTACGACAAGAGTGGAATGGCCAAGGCGCTACAGACCGCGCTGACCATGCCGTTGGCTGAAAGGCGCGAGCGGCACGAACAGTTGTTGACGGCGGTCCAGCGCCACGACATTCACAACTGGTATGGCAGCTTCGTTCACGATCTCACCGGGGAGAGACTGCGACGCGAGGCTGCTTGAGCAGCCCGAGATGCTTGCTGTACACGACGTTCATTACGTTGTCGTACCAGCCATCCACCTCGGGTTTGACCAGATGTTTGTTTACATAGAAATACAGCGGGATCAGGGGATGATCGTGCAAGACGATACGCTCGGCGTTTTGTAGCATCTCGCGCCGCTTCTTTGTATCTATCTCGGTAGCCGCGGCACTCACCAACGAGTCGTATTCAGCGCTCCGGTAACGCGGCAGGTTGATACCGAAGTTGCTCTTGAAATATTGCGCGAACGTATAGGCATCGTTGTAGTCGCCCAGCCAGCTCGACCGAAACATCTCCACGTCGCCGCTGTCGATGTCCTGCAGCAGCGATTTGAACTCCACCGCCGTCAGGCGCGCCTCCACCCCGAGTGTTTCCTTCCACATGGAGGCGACGGCGAGGGCGACTTTGTTATGGACCTCGCCGGCGTTGTATCGCAGCTCGAATCGCAATGGCTTTTGGTCCGAATATCCCGCCTGCGCATACAATCGCCGCGCCTCAACCACCCGCTCCTCCAATGAGGTGCCGCGATAATCGAAGGATTGCGCGGTGTAGTTATCAACCCCCGGTGGAATCCAGCCATAGGCGGGCAGCTCTCCCACCCGCAACACCCGCTGCACCAGCTTCTCGCGATCGACCACCAGGGACAGTGCGCGACGCAGGCCGGGGTTGTCCTTGAACGGCGCCTTGTTGAGATTGAAACCGTAGTAGTACGTGTCGAGTTGGGGGGCAACGTGAAGCTGGTCGGCGAGATTCGCCTGGATCCAGTCAAACTGGCCTCGGGGGACGACGTAGGTGGTGTGCAATTCGTTGGCGCGGTAGCGCGTGAGCTCGGCGTTCTCATCGGGGATCAACAGGTATTTGACCGCGTCCAGCCGGGTCTGCGCATCGTCCCAGTAGTAGTGATTGCGAGTGGCCAGGATGTGCGAACCCTGCACCCACTCCTTCAAAACGAAAGCGCCGTTGGAAATCATGACACCCGGCTTCGCCAGCTCGGCCGGATGTTGTATCAGCGTGGGACGGTGGACCGGACAGGTGCTGGTATGTGACAGCAGGCTGGGCAGGTAGGCGGCAGGAGTTGTCAGATCGATGGCCAGGGTGGAATCGCCGGTCGCGGACACTCCCAGCGAATCCGGTGATTTCGAGCCCGCGACAATCTCGGGCGCGTTCACCACTACATCGATCACCTGGGCATAGGTGGAAGCAGTCGCCGGATCGACGAGACGACGCAATGCTGCAACGAAGTCAGCCGCCACGACACGGTCGCCGTTGGACCAGCGCGCATTCGGCCGAAGGTTGAAAGTGTAGTGCTTGCCGTCAGCGCTGACTGTCCAGTCAGTCGCCACACCCGGCGCGACACCGGCGCTTTTGTCGAGCGTGGTCAGACCCTCGCACAGGTCACGCAGAATGCCCTGCGATTCAACTGAGCGTGCTTTTTGCGGATCGAGCGAGTCTGGCTCGGCGCCAGCGCCTCTCAAGAGGGTCGTTGGAGTGTTGGCGTTGGCATGGTCATTCGCGCTCGGTCCAGAGTGGCGCGAGCAACCGACGAGCGCCGCAAGAAGGACTACGACGAGCGCGATTCGGTTCAACGGGATCTACTGGCGTTGATCTGCTCGCGAAGCTTTTGAGTGGCGCTGCGGGCAGCCGCCGTGAAATCATCGTCCGTGCCGGCGTAGAGGATGCCTCGCGACGAGCTGATTACGAGCCCGGTACCCTCGGCGGTCTGTCCGTTACTGACCGCCAAAGCAACATCGCCACCCTGTGCTCCCACACCAGGCACCAGGAAAGGCATTTTGCCCACGATCTCCCGCACTTCCGCCAACTCGCGCGGATAGGTGGCTCCAACCACCAGCAAACAGTTGCCGCGCGAATTCCATTGGCGGGCCGCCAGATCCGCCACGACCTGATACAGCTTGCGGCCGCTGACCTCCAGGTCCTGCAGGTCCCGCCCTCCCGGGTTGGAGGTCCGGCACAAGATCACGACACCGCGGTCCTCATACTTGAGGAACGGTTCCAGCGAGTCACCGCCCAGATACGGGTTCACCGTGACTGCATCGGCACCATAGCGTTCGAACGCTTCAATAGCGTATCGCTCGGCCGTGTTGCCTACATCGCCCCGCTTTGAATCGAGGATCACGGGAATCCCGGGATAGCTGCGATGAATGTATTCGATGGTCCGTTCGAGCTGGTCTTCCGCTTCATACGCGGCGTAGTGTGCAAACTGCGGCTTGTAGGCGCAGACCAGGTCGGCCGTCGCGTCAATGATGGCCTTGTTGAATTGGAAGATGGGCGATGGTTGGGCGGCAATCTGCCGCGGGAAGCGCTCAATCTCGGGGTCGAGGCCCACGCATACGAGTGAGTCGCTGCGATCCCAGCTTGCCGCCAGCTTCTCGATGAAGGCGCTCATGCCACGCGCACCTGCGCTTTCAAACTACGCTTTTTCAGATGGACCAACAGGATGGAGATCGCCGCAGGCGTTACGCCCTGCATGCGACTCGCCTGTCCGACCGTGACAGGTCGTGCTTCGGCCAGCTTCTGGCGCACTTCGTGTGACAAGCCGGTGACCTGCAGGTAGTCGAGATCCTCGGGGAGGCGTGTCTCCTCGTTCCTTTGCTGACGCTCGATTTCGTCCTGCTGGCGCTCGATGTAGCCAGAGTACTTCGCACGGACTTCGATCTGGGCGCGAATCTGAGCGGGGAGGCGATCGTCCAGGTCAGACCATTCCGGTGGGCCCGCGAGCTCCAACAGATCGTCGTAGCTCACTTCCGGTCGCAGCAGGAGCTCGAACGCGGAAAAGTCACGGCTCAGCGGGCCACCCAGCACGCGGTCGGTCCACTTGGCAGGTGCGTCAGTTGGCCTGATGCGAACCGTGTTCAGCCGTTGCATCTCGAGGTCCGAGAGCCGTCGCTTGTCTTCGAACAGCCGCCAACGTTCGTCGTCGACCAATCCGAGCTCCCGGCCCAATGGGGTCAGGCGTAGATCGGCGTTGTCTTCGCGAAGCAGCAGGCGGTGTTCAGCACGACTCGTAAACATGCGGTAGGGCTCGCGAGTGCCTCGCGTGACGAGATCATCGATCAGCACACCGACGTACGCCTCGCTGCGCTTGGGCAGCCAAGCCTCACGGCCCTTGCACTTCAGCGTTGCGTTGATGCCGGCAACCAGACCTTGAGCAGCCGCTTCTTCGTAACCCGTGGTGCCATTGATCTGGCCCGCGAAGAACAGGCCTTCCAGGCTCCGGGTTTCCAGCGAGGGCTTCAGATCCCGCGGATCGAAGAAGTCGTATTCGATGGCGTAGCCCGGCCTCGTGAGATGCGCGTTCTCAAAGCCGCGGATGGAGCGTACGAATTCGTACTGCACGTCGAACGGCAGGCTGGTCGAGATACCGTTGGGGTAAACCTCATTGGTAGTCAGACCCTCCGGCTCGACGAAGATCTGGTGCGACGTCTTTTCAGCGAACCGCACAACCTTGTCTTCGACCGACGGGCAGTAGCGGGGGCCTACGCCCTCGATACGACCCGTGAACATTGGCGAGCGGTCGGTGGCGGCCCGGATGATGTCATGGGTCCGCTCATTTGTGCCCGTAATGAAACAGTTGACCTGTCTAGGATGCTCATTGTCGCGCCCAAGGAACGAGAACACTGGCGTGGGCGTGTCACCGGGCTGCGCAACCATGACCGAGAAGTCGAGAGAACGGCCGTCGATCCGCGGTGGCGTGCCGGTCTTCAGACGTCCCACCCGGAGGGGCAGCTCCCGCAAGCGAGCAGCCAGGCGATTCGAGGGTGGGTCTCCCGCCCGACCTCCCTGGTAATTGTCCAGGCCGACGTGAATGCGCCCGCCGAGGAACGTTCCGACCGTGAGCACGACCGAGGGTGCCTCGAACGTAATTCCAGTTACCGTCACCACCCCACGGACGGTCTGTCCGTCCACCAAGAGGTCGCCGGCCTCCTGTTGAAACAGCGTTAGATTTGGCTGGTTCTCGAGGACGGTTCGAACCGCCTGTCGATAGAGCTGGCGATCGGCCTGTGCGCGCGTAGCGCGAACCGCCGGTCCCTTGCTGGCATTGAGGGTTCTGAACTGGATTCCGGCTCGATCCGTGGCCCGTGCCATCAAGCCGCCGAGCGCATCGATCTCACGCACCAGGTGACCCTTGCCAATCCCGCCCACCGCAGGATTGCAGCTCATCTGGCCTAACGTCTCGATGCTCTGCGTCAGTAGTAACGTGCGCGCGCCCATCCGGGCCGCAGCCAATGCCGCTTCCGTGCCGGCATGGCCGCCGCCAATGACTATGACGTCAAAGGTTTGGGCAAAACGCATCGATTTCGGGGTCCAGATCGCGGATGGCTAAAAGACCAGGAGGGTATTGTAGGACGAGAAGCTCTACGAACAAGGCCAATGCCTCGCGCTGCGTGAAGTACTCAATCGTTTTATTGATGCTGTCCCTGGGGTTGTCGGTTGCGGCATCAGCATCGCCGCTCGAGCTATCTCCCTGCCGCCTGGAAGACCCCTCCCAGGTGAGCGTGGTGCTGGCCGAATGCGGCAACTTGACCGTTCTTGAGAATGCAGCCCAGCCGGATGGACGGCGCATCCAGCTGCGAGTCGCCCGGGTCAAGGCCATCAACCGTCGCAAGGACCCAGACCCCCTGTTCGTCCTGGCAGGCGGCCCCGGCATGGCCGCAACGACCTTCTACGCGTCAGCCTTCTTCGCCTTCGAACGCATCCATCGCGACCGAGACATTGTCCTCGTCGACCAACGAGGCACCGGCCTCTCAAATCCGCTGAATTGTCCGCAAGACGACAATGATCTGTACCACGCCTCAGACGCGAAAGTCGCAGCTGAAGCGCAGCGCTGTCTGACGACACTGCAAAAGACCGCGCGAGTTGAGTTCTACACCACGAGCATCGCCGTTCAGGACCTTGATAAAGTGCGCGACGCCTTGGGGTATCAGCGTATCAACCTCTATGGAGTTTCATATGGGACGCGTGTTGCTCAACACTACGCGAGACGCTTTCCAGACCGGACGCGCAGTGTGATCCTCGATGGAGTGGTACCGCCGCAGCTCGCCCTTGGGCCAGCCACCGCGATCAACGCGGAACAGGCGTTGACTCGGATCCTCGAGCGGTGCACTCACGACACTGAGTGCAGTAAACACTTCGGCGATCCCTCCGTTGCTTACCACGCGATCAGGAGCTCGCTGCAGGCGAAGCCGGTCCCGGTGACTCTCGCGGATCCGACCAGCGGCGATATGCAGAAATTCGAGTTCACGAGCTACCACCTTGCTACCGTCTTGCGTCTCGGAAGTTACACGGCCGAACAGGCAGCGCTTCTACCGCTTATGCTCCACGGTGCGACGGATACACCCGCCAACCTCCTGCCGCTCGCCTCACAGTTCCTGATGGTTAATAAGACTTACGGCGACGCGGTCGCATACGGCATGCACAACAGTATCGTCTGCAGCGAAGACATCCCTTACTGGGATCTCACCAAGGTAGATCGGGCGGCGCTGGAAAAGACGTATCTTGGAACCGCCCAACTCGACGGTCTGCGTAGTATTTGCTCCATCTGGCCGCACGGACCGGTTGATGCCGATTTTCATGAACCGTTACGCACGAACGTCCCGATATTGCTGTTCTCGGGTAGTGATGATCCCGTCACTCCACCCGCGGACGCTGAACAAGCCAAGCAGGGTTTCACGCACAGCGTGCATATTGTTCTAAAGGGATTTGGCCACGGGCAGTTGACAGCTCCCTGTGTCGACCGGGTGATGGCGAGTTTCGTGAGTAGGGGAACCGTCGAAGGCCTGGACTTCTCCTGCGTGCACAATGACAGGCCGATGCCGTTCTTTGTGACGCTCGGCGGCCCGGCTCCCTGACTCTTCCACCGTGATTGAAGCCAACCATCTCCAGAAGCATTTTGGGCGCGTGACGGCCGTTCGCGACGTGAGCCTGCGCGCGGCAGACGGACGCATCACTGGATTGCTCGGCCCAAACGGCGCGGGAAAATCCACGACGCTTCGCATTTTGTACACGGTCATCGCACCAGAGACCGGCGACGCATCGATTGACGGCATCAGTGTGGTAACCCAGCCCCTGGAAGCGCGAAAACACATGGGAGTCCTGCCTCACAACGCGGGAATCTATCCACACCTGACCGCGCGCGAGAACATCGACTACTTCGGCGCGCTCCACGGATTGAGTCGTCGCGATCGACAGGCCCGGACGGTCGAATTGCTCTCGCTCCTGGAGATGGATGAGTTCGCGGATCGCTCAGCCAAGGGCTTCTCGCAGGGCCAACGAGTAAAGACCGCACTGGCGCGCGCATTGATTCACCGGCCTCGAAACATCTTGCTCGACGAGCCAACCAACGGCCTGGACGTCATGGCAGTGCGGAGCCTGAGACGGCTTCTCGCGCGATTGCGCGATGAGGGTCACTGCGTACTATTTTCCAGTCATGTCATGCAGGAAGTAGGCGCGCTCTGCGATGACATAGTGGTAATTGCACATGGAACAGTCGTGGCGAGCGGAACGCCCGGCGAGCTGCAAGCGCAAACAGGAGAGAGCAGCCTCGAAGATGCGTTTGTGCGGCTGATCGGGACCGGCGAGGGACTGTCCTGATGTGGGCAATCCTGAGTGTGTTCAGAAAGGAATTCCGCGAGAACCTGCGGGATCGTCGGACGTTGATCTCCGCGCTGATCTTCGGCCCTCTCTTCGGGCCGCTGTTGTTTGGAGCCACTTTGTCGCTCTCAATCGAGCGCAGCACGTCTGAAGCAGACAAGCCGGTCACAGTGGCTGTGTCCCACGGAGAACGCGCCCCGAACTTGATTGACCATCTGCGTCAATACGGCGTCAAAGTGGAGCCGGTGTCGTACGACGATGCCGCTGCTCGCGACGCCGTCAAAGAGCATCGAAAACCCTTCGTACTGATGGTGACGGAGAAATTCGGATCGCGCTTTGGGGCGTCTCAGCCCGGGCAGCTTCTGTTGTACGTGGACTCGTCGGATGCCAACAGCGGTAAGGAAGTGTCGCGCATCAGAGCGCTCTTGAGTCAATACGGCTCACTGATTGCACGACTGCGCGTGATGACACGGGGTGTCGATCCGCTGGTGCTGTCCCCAATCGTGATACGCGATGTTGATGTATCTACTCCCGCCAGCCGTTCAGTTCTTGCCCTGGGAACCTTGAGCTATCTGGTCCTGTTGACCATGTTGATGGGCGGGATGTATCTCGCTATTGACGCCACTGCTGGCGAGAGGGAGCGGGGGTCGCTGGAGCCGTTGCTTACGGTGCCTGTGCGTCGGGAACATCTGATTTACGGGAAGATGTTGGCTACCTGCGCGTTCATGACGCTGTCGTTGTCGCTGACGGTAACGGCCTTCGCCATTGTGCTGCAGTTCGCCGGGCTGGAACGGTTCGGAATGAGTGTCAATTTCGGTCCGCTGGTCGCCTTGCAGGTGATCCTGTTCTCCCTGCCACTGGTCCCGTTGGGCGCGGCGCTCATGACCATTGTCGCTGCCTTCACACGCAGCTATCGAGAGGCGCAGACCTACCTCGGACTGGTGCTGCTCGTACCCACACTGCCACTGGTGTTCGCCGGCGTGCTCGGTTTGCGCCCGACCGCCGCGCTAATGACAGTCCCCTCGCTCAGTCAGCACTTCCTCATCACGAGCCTGCTGCGGGACGAGCCCATCCCCGGCGGGTTCCTGGCTCTATCGGTGGGAGTCACCCTGGCTATTGGGGCAGTCCTGGTCACCATCGCGGGACGGCTGTATCACAGGGAAGCGTTGTTGGGGTAGTGGTTGAGCAGCTTGCGTAGGCGATGTGCATGCGCGTCCGCGAACGCGCGGGCCTCAACCTCAAATCGATTGTTCCAGTATCCGCGCCGAATACACTCCGCTATGTAGCTGCGGATGGTCAGGGTGCGCGGCTCCCACTGTTTGATGACGTGGCAATACTCGTGCAGCATCAGCCAGGGGTTCTCGAAGAATTCGGTGGCGCTGCCGCGAAGATAGATCCGACCTCGTCGGGTTGTGGCGATCGCGCGGCCGTGGAGTCGCACGAACAACGAGTGTTCGACGATGCGAACGTGGTGCACCGGTTCTTCGAACAGCGCCTCGAGCGCGGCGCTGACCGTTGCAGGCAAAGTAGTTGCTCGTCCGATCCACGTCACGGGGGACAGTATGATCTATACCATCGGACATTCGAACCATCCCATCGAGCGGTTTCTCGGGTTGCTGCAGCCCCACGGAATCACCGCGGTAGCCGACGTCCGCTCGACTCCCTACAGCCGCTTCAATCCGCAGTTCCGGCGGGAGAAATTGCAGGCCGCGCTGGCCGGGGTGGGTATCCAGTATGTGTTTCTCGGCGCCGAGCTGGGCGCCCGCAGCTCGGACCCGGCCTGCTACGACGCCTCCGGACGGGTCAGCTACGACCGGCTCGCCAAGACCGAGCTGTTCCGGCAGGGGATCGACCGGCTGAAGGCGGGCATGGCAGAGCATCGCATTTCGTTGATGTGTGCCGAGCGCGAACCGCTCGACTGCCATCGGACCATTCTCGTTTCTCGCGAGCTGGTGCGTGACGGAGTGGCGGTCAGCCATATCCTCGGTGACGGTTCACTCGAGGCGCACGACCATGCGATGCAACGCCTCGCGGCGAGCATGCAGTTGACTGATGTCGACTTGTTCAGCACTTCCGCCGATCTGACCGAGCGCGCCTTGGACTTGCAGGCGGCGCGGATCGCGTATGTGAAGAAGAATGCGTAGAGACGGGGCGGTCAGCGACTAGCGCGCACGGGCCGGGTGATCTGCGCTTTGCCGTAATGTTCGCCGATCCCGCCGTCGCGGATGAAGTCGGACATCATCTGAAAATAGCCTGGTGCGAAGCGCGTGGACACGCGCTCACCCTTCGCATTCAACTCATACTCGGTCATCCCGTGCTCGGCGCCGGGATATACGGCCAGCGTGTAGTCCTTGTGATGCGCGATGAGCGACTTGATGCGCCTGGCCGTCTCGGCACTGGGTGCTTCCATATCATCGCTGCCGAGCACCCAGAGTTGCGGTGTGGTGGAGGCTCGCAAGGTCGGCATCGGCTCGTAGCGGAACGGCGTGCGGAACGCGACGAAATTGAGCTCATGGGTCATTGCGTCAAGAATCTGCTTCCGGTCGAGCGGCATGATGAAAAATACAAAATCGCCATGCACATCCTTGTACCAAGGCTCGAGCCGATACTTCTCGCGCAGGGCATCGAACGCTTCGTAGCCTTCCTTGCCGCCGGTCTCCATCACGTGCTCGCCGGCGCGCGCCAACTCCAGCGCCTTGGCGGTATCTGCCGCGGAGTGATGGTGGAAATACATATCCAGCGCGACACTTTCCTGATCCTCTTCCAACACTGTGACTGCCAGACCGAAGCTGACGACGGCGAAATCCACAGGCGCGCGATTCACAGCCAACGGTACGACCCACCCGCCTTGGCTGCCGCCCTGATAGCCGATGCGTCCCAGCCGCGGGCCCGCGAGCCGCTTGGCTGCTTTCATCGCGGCGATGGCGTCCGCAGCGAGAACGTCAAAATCCTGCGTGTATGTCCCGCCTGATACGCCGGTACCCCGCTTGTCATAGACAAAGGCGCCGATACCCTGCGCCGGGAACATCCGCTGCAAGCCATAGGATTCGAGGGCGGAATCATGCTCTGAGCCGTGCACCAGTACGACGACCGGTATCTTTCCACTCCCTGGCGGCATTACCAATCGTCCGACCAACTTCACTCCGTTGCTCTCGAAATCTACATTGCGCACGTCGAAAGCGATGCGCTCGCCGCGCGTCTTTCCAAACATTATTTCGCCCTTCTCGCAGTCCGAGAACGAAACAGTGTTGCCGTCAGGACGATCCGTCCATCCATAGGTACTGGTCCACATGCCATTCCCCTGCGGATGAAGCTGACCCCTTCCACCGCTGAACGTCATCCAACGCAGCGTGTTGCCGTCCGACGGCGCGATATCCACGGTGCTGCCGTCGCTCAGACGATATGAACCGGTAGGGCAGTCCTTCTTGACATCTGGTCGCGCCAGATTCGAAAACAACAGCAGGAGCCCGAAACACGCGAGGGCGGCTCGCACTTTAATGCGCATGGTTTTCCGTACAGATTGAATAATCATATTGGCCGCCGCGACGCTAGCCGAAGTGCGGGTATTTAGCTTGAACGGAATTGCGTCAGCGGGAGTCGAGCCTGCGGGACCGCCACGCACTTGGGGGATATCCCGTCAGCGAGCGCACGCTTCGACTCAGATGCGCGAGGTCCGAGAAGCCGCATTCCTGGGCAATGGTCGTCAGCGTTCGCGGCGAGCGCAGGATTTCGAGCCAGGCATGCCTGGCACGTGCCTCGAGCCGAAATTGCTTCGGCGACACCCCGAATTCGCGACGGAATCCCCGCGATACAGCCTCGGGCCGCATACCCAACTGATCGGCCCAACCGCTGAGTGACAGGGACGGAGTATTCTGCAGCGCTGACGCCAATCTGCTCGTCCAGTGCTGCAAAGGCGGATCTACTGCCAGGAGATTTTCAGCGAGAGCGATAACGGACTCGCAAGGATCCCGCTCGGCAAGTCGCGCGAGGACGTCGGGATCACTGACGCGGAAATGACCCTCGATCCCATCATTCGGCCAGGGCAGACGGAGAACCTGAACCGGTTGCGAGCAATGGGAGGTGTTGGCGTGGCAGTCAAACCTCCCGTGGAGAAGCACATCCCCAGGCTGGACCTTCACGCGGCCGCCAAAACCGGCTTCTACAAAGGAGCCGGCCAGCACGACGCTCGCATAGCTCTCCCGATGACGGTGGCGGGGCGGCGCGATGCCTCGCGGAAACGTCTCGAGCCCCGCCCGAACTGACCAATACGCATGTTGCGCGCGCATACCCAAGTCAGCCTTCCTTTGACGCTCGGCGCAAGTCAGGTTATTTCCCGATGCAGAAGCTGGAAAAAATCCGCCCGAGCAGGTCATCACTGGTGAACTCACCCGTGATCTCATTCAACGCCTGCTGAGCGCCACGAAGCTCTTCCGCCACGAGCTCGCCTGCACGGCGGTCCTGAAGTTGCCGGTGCGCTTCGTCGACGTTGCGGCGAGCACGCGACAGCGACTCAAGATGTCGCTGACGTGCGGAGACGGTACCGGAGTCCAACGTCTGATACCCCACGCAATGTTTCAAATGGGCACGCAGCGCGTCGATGCCCTTACCAGTGGTGGCCGACACGGTGATGCGCGGTGGACCGGCAAAGGTATCGGCCACAGGGATTCCAACAGCAAGATCGCATTTGTTGAATACCAGCGTGACAGGCACGTCAGGCGGCATGCGGGCCTTTTCCTCACGAAACGCTGTGCCCGTGGGATCCTCGGAAGCATCGATCACGAACAGCACGCGGTCGGCTCGTGTCATCTCAACCGTCGCCCGCCGGATACCTTCCTCCTCTACGAGGTCGCCTCCCTGTCTTAGCCCCGCCGTATCCAGCACGTGCAGCGGCATCCCATCAATATCAATCCGTTCCCGCACCACATCGCGGGTCGTACCAGGAATCGGAGTGACGATCGCAGCGTCGTAGCCAGCGAGTTTGTTGAGCAGACTGGACTTGCCGGCGTTGGGTCGCCCGGCGATTACAACCGTCATGCCCTCGCGCAACAGGCGTCCTTGACGAGCACTCTGTTCAACACCATCGAAGTGTTCGCGGACTGACTGGAAGCGCTCCACCAACTGCTCGTCGGCCAGAAAGTCGACTTCTTCCTCTGGAAAATCTATGGCGGCTTCGACGTAGGTGCGCAGATCAATGATGGCGTCTGTCAGGCCGCGGATCATGGCCGAGAATTCGCCTTGCAGGGACCGCATTGCGGCACGAACCGCGGCGCGGGAGCCGGCATCAATGAGATCCGCGATGGCCTCCGCCTGGGCGAGATCGATTTTGTCGTTCAGGAAGGCCCGTTGGGTGAATTCGCCCGGCAAGGCGCGCCGGCTGCCGATTTCCACGACTCGGGCCACCAACGCTTCCATGACGAGCGTTCCACCGTGCCCTTGCAACTCGAGGACATGTTCGCCGGTGTAGGAGTGCGGCGCTGGAAAGAAGATCGCCAGTCCCGCGTCGATCGTTTCCTGTTGGGAGTCCAGGAAGCGGGCAAACGTTGCGCGGCGCGGAGGCGGCAGGTCACCTAGAACAACAGCCGCGATTTCCGGGACCTTGGGACCTGACACGCGCACGACGCCAACGCCACCGCGTCCCGGCGGCGTTGCTGCTGCCACAATGGTGTCGATTCGTCCCATGCGCTCGCCATTCTAGATGGGCTGAAAGTCGCCTGCGGACCAAAATGGTCCAGCGTTTCAGCGGACATCGCCCGATGTCCGCCAGCAAAAGACGCGACTTTTGCTGGCTACCTTTCTAGTTAGTTTTCTTACGCGCAGCCTGTGCTGCAATGCGGCGGTTGATGTTCCACTGCTGCGCTATAGATAGAACCGTGTTCGTCACCCAGTAAAGGACGAGGCCCGCTGGGAAGAAAGCGAACATGAACGACATCACCAGCGGCATGAACATGAACACCTTGGCCTGGACTGGGTCCGGGGGCGCGGGATTCAGTTTGTACTGAGTGAACATCGCCCCAGCCATGATGGCCGGCAGCACGAACAGCGGATCCCGTGAGGACAGGTCGTGGATCCAGAAAGCAAACGGCGCCTGGCGCATCTCGACGCTTTCCAGCAGCACCCAGTAGAACGCCAGGAACACTGGAATCTGGATGATGATGGGCAGACAGCCGGCGATCGGATTGATCTTCTCGCGCTGATACAACTCCATCATGGCGCGCCCGCGCTTCTCGGCGTCGTCCTTGTAAGTCTCCTGCAGATTTTTGATGCGCGGCTGGAGCTGTTTCATTTTCGCCATCGAGCGGCCGCTGGCTTCCGACAACGGGTAGAAGGCGAGCTTCAGCAGGAAGGTGACGAAGATGATGGCAACGCCCCAGTTGCCGAAGAACGAGTCGACCGCGTCGAGCACGATGAACAGCGGTTGCGCGAGCACGTAGAGGAAACCGTAGTCGGTTACGCGCGCAAGCTCGGGACCGGTCGCCTTGAGCTGCCTTTGCAGCTTGGGTCCGACGAAAATGTCCGTGCCGAATTTAGCCGAAGCTCCGGGAGCAATGGTGTGCGAGGGGCCCTCGGCCGCCAGGCGGAATCGATCGCCGTCCGAGTTGAGCGTGAAGTGATACTTCTCGTCCTTGGGTGGAACGATGGCGCTCACGAAGTGGTGCTGGAGCGCCGCTATCCAACCATTGACGACATCGATCGAAAGATGGCTGTCGTCCTTATCGGTGGTATCGAGCTTGTGATACTTCTTGCCGTCGTACACGGCAGGTCCGTGATACGCGTAGGTCTCGACGTTGAACATCGAGCGCTTCGTCGGCGGATTGTTCTTCAGGATTTGCGCGTAGGCTGAAGCCGTCCAGGGCGACGGCGACTGATTCTCCACGTCGTAATCGATCCCCACGCGGTACTCACCGCGGTGGAAAACGAATGTCTTGGTGACCTTGACACCCTGCTCGCTCGTCCACGTCAGCGGTACGCGCAACTCGTTGGCGCTTCCCAACTGGTAGTCCGTCTGCTCGCTCTTGAAAGGAGTCAGGTGAGTAGGCGTGGGTTCCGGCCCGGTCAGACCGGACTGCAGCACGTACATACTCTGCGGATCGTCCTGGTTTTCCAGGCGAACGGGCGTGGCCTCTCCCTTGACCTTGGGATATTTCAGCAGGTCGGTTTTCTGGAGAGTGCCGCCGAGAGTGCTGATGTCGAGATCCAACACGTCGGTCTTGACGTGAATGACCGCCGCCCCAGCAGCAGCAGTAGTAGCTGTATCGGACGGCGTGCTGCCGGGCGCAGCAGAACTTGTCGCAGAGGAATTGGCCGCAGTGGCCGGCGTAGCTTCTTTAGGTGCTTGAGGAATCTGGTTGGCCAGATCGTTCGTAGCAGGCTTCGTAGCCGGATTGCCGTTGGCCGGGCGCGTGACATTGGTGATGGCATCGGAACGCGGACCGTAATCACGTTGCCACGCGTCGTAGTTGAGCCAAACCATCAACGCGAGCGCGATCCACAAGTAGATTCGAGGGTTGTTAGTCATGTGCCGAATGATTGCAGAGGGTCGCGGCGTCCTGCTGGATGCTGGGCGAAGCAGCCAGTATGCCATTGGAGAGCGGCACGGGATCGAAACCACCCGGATGCCACGGATGGCATCGTCCCAGGCGTCTCACCGTCAACCAACCGCCGCGGAGCAAGCCGAACCGGTTGATCGCCTCGAGCGCATAGTTGGAACAGGACGGATGGAATCGGCATGTGGGACCGAGCAGTGGGCTGACGGTCCATTGGTATATACGAATCAAGAGTGTGGCAACGTACCGCATTGCTCACTCACTTTTTTCCACAGGGCCACCAGGCTCTCGCGCAGTTCGGGAGGCGGCGCATCCTTGGCCCGCCCTCGGGCGCTCACCACCAGGTCCACGGAAGGCAACTCATGCTGATGCAGCCGGAATGATTCGCGGATGATTCGGCGGAGGCGATTGCGCTCGACGCCGCCGCCGGCGGTACGAACCGCGACGGCAAGCCCGAGACGAGGCCAGCCTTTGTCGTTCCAGAACGCGATCACGCCAAAGAGTCCATTGCCAAACCGGCGGCCACGCGCATAAGCCGCGTCGAAATCCGACTTGCGGCGCAAGCGCCGCTGCGCGGGGAGAGTAAGCCTACCTCGGGCCGCGCAGTCGCAGTTCAAGGAGATCTTAAGGAATGAGCTTTCTGCGGCCCTTGGCGCGCCGGCGAGCCAATACCGCACGGCCATTTTTGGTAGCCATGCGAGCACGGAACCCGTGGGTGCGAGCACGCCGCACTTTGCTAGGTTGATAGGTGCGCTTCATAGCATGGCTCCGTCGGCGATCCGCTTCGGATTCAAAAAGGGCGGCAAGGCTAAGCCGTTGAGTACCAAGGTGTCAACAGATTCTCTTCGTTTACGGCTTCAGCGCACGCGACACTAGGTATAGACTGCGCAGCCCTTTTCACAGGTCCCGTCGAGGCGGCCGCGGAGGCAGCGCGTGGAAGCGTCTCATTGGACTCAATGCATCTGTGCCTTGGAAGCCGAGCTTCCGGAGCAGCAGTTCAACACGTGGGTGCGCCCTCTGCAGGTACTGGAGGGCGCCGGCGCGTTGAAACTGCTTGCGCCGAATCGATTTGTGGTTGATTGGGTCAATGCCAATCTGTTGCCGCGGATCGGTGAGCTGTTGCGTGATCAGGGTACGGGTGATGTCCCAGTTGTGACTGTGGAGGTGGGGTCGCGGCCCGTGGCGGTTCCGGTGCGTAACGTCGCGACGCCCGTGTTCCCTACACGCGCCGTTCGGCGCGCGGAAGGTCTCGTTGTCGGCGCGCGAATTCAGCCCGACTTTACTTTCGGCTCCTTCGTCGAAGGCAAGAGCAATCAGCTCGCCAAGGCGGCGGCTCTACAGGTAGCTGAAAACCCGGGTCGCGCCTACAACCCGCTGTTCCTGTACGGGGGTGTTGGTCTGGGCAAGACGCACCTGATGCATGCGATCGCGCATCTCATCAAGGAGCGTGACAGCGAAGCGCGTATTGCCTACGTGCATTCGGAACGCTTCGTGGGCGACATGGTGCGCGCCTTGCAGCACAACTCCATGAACGAATTCAAGATGGCCTATCGGTCGCTCGATGCACTCATGATCGACGACATTCAGTTCTTCGCCGGCAAGGATCGCTCGCAGGAAGAATTCTTTCACACCTTCAACGAGCTCCTCGAAGGCCAGCACCAGGTCATCCTGACGTGCGACCGATACCCTAAGGAGGTCGAAGGTCTCGAAGAGCGGCTCAAGTCGCGATTCGGCTGGGGACTGACGGTCGCCATCGAGCCACCGGAGCTGGAAACCTGTGTCGCCATCCTGATTTCCAAGGCGCAACACGCGGGTGTGATCCTGCCGGAAGAGGTGGCGTTCTTCATTGGCAAGCGCATCCGCTCCAATGTTCGCGAGCTCGAAGGTGCGCTGCGGCGGGTGATTGCCAACGCGCGCTTCACCGGCCATCCCATTACCGTCGAATTTACGAAAGAAGCCCTGAAAGACCTGCTGTCTCTGCAGGCGAAACTGGTTACGATCGAGAATATTCAGAAGACCGTTGCGGATTACTTCAAGGTACGCATGGCGGACCTGCTGTCCAAACGCCGCAGTCGTTCCGTGGCACGTCCGCGGCAGGTGGCCATGGCCCTGGCCAAGGAGTTGACGAGTCACAGCCTTCCGGAGATCGGTGATGCGTTTGGCGGCCGTGATCACACCACGGTGATGCACGCGTGCAAGCGGATCAAGGAACTGCGTGGCTCCGAGGTACGCATGAGTGAGGACTATTCGAACCTGTTGAGAACCCTGGCGGGATGATGTGTAGAAGCCTGTGGGTTGGCTGTGAGTTGTTCTGTGGATAAAGTTACGCACAGGACGCACACAGGAGACTGGCAGCTCATGCGCGCAGTTGTGCCGTTGCGTAACGGCCGCAACGTGTTGGAAGTTAAGCCAAACTGAACTTGTGCCCGATATCCACAGGCTCTATAGCAACAACAATCTGATCTTAAATAAAGAAAGATTAAAGATATGAAGCTGACCGCTCCGCGTGAAGATCTGCTCACACCCCTGCAAAGTGTCATCGGCGTAGTCGAGCGCCGCCAGACGATGCCGGTACTCGCCAACGTGCTTCTGTCAGCGAGAGATAATCGCCTCAACATCACGGGTACGGATCTCGAGGTGGAGCTCGTAGCGACGAGCATGGTCAGCGTTCAACAGGGAGGTGATATCACTGTCCCTGGACGCAAGCTGTTAGACATATTTCGGTCGCTGCCCGAGAAGGTGAGCGTGACGCTGAGTACGGAAGGCGAGCGCATGTCGATCAAGGCAGGCAAAAGTCGCTTTACGTTATCGACGCTGCCTGCGGCGGAATTTCCGTTGGTCGAGGAGATCAACGCCCAGCAGACATTGACTGTCGCCCAAGGCGAGTTCCGCCGGCTCATCGACAAGACGCATTTTTCGATGGCGCAACAGGACGTCCGGTATTACCTCAATGGCTTGTTGCTGGAGACCGAGGGCGCCTCGTTACGGGCAGTGGCGACCGATGGACATCGTTTGGCTTTGTGCGAAATGACGTTGGCCGAGAAGGCCAAGACCAATCAGCAAGTGATTGTGCCCCGCAAGGGTGTGCTGGAGTTACAGCGGACGCTCGGTACCGATGGAACCATTGAGCTGGCTATTGGAACCAATCACGTTCGCGCCCAGATCGGCGCAATTCGCTTCACTTCGAAGCTGATTGATGGTCGTTTCCCGGAATATGGGCGCGTAATCCCCGCGGCCCCTGCTCGTAAGGTCGAGGCGGATCGTGAGCTGCTGCGTCAATCGCTGCAGCGAACGGCAATTTTATCCAACGAGAAGTACCGCGGAATCCGCCTGACGGCCAAGCCGGATCTGCTGGTCATTCAGGCCCACAACCCGGAGCAGGAAGAGGCGGAAGACCAGGTCGAAGTGACGTACCAGGGTGAAGAGGTAGAGATTGGCTTCAATGTCAATTATCTGCTGGATGCCCTGGCGGCCATTGAGAGTGACAAGGTGGAGATCGGACTGACCGACTCCAACAGCAGCTGCCTCATTCATGCCCCAGGCACGACGCACACGCGCTATGTTGTGATGCCGATGCGGCTCTAGCCGTCGGCACGCACCGTTTTGATCCGGCGCGCAGCGCCGGCCATTCATCGGGGGTCGCGCCTTTGCGCGATCCCCCAGGAAAGTTGGCCGCAGGCCATGACAACCTTGGTGGAGTTGGTGGTGGAGGATCTTCGCTGCCTCCAGCGTGCCGAGCTGGCCCTCGATCCGGGGCACAATCTCATTTGGGGAAATAACGGCTCGGGCAAGACGTCCTTGCTCGAAGCGATCTTCATATTGGGACGCGGGCGATCGTTTCGAACCCGCAACTCCGAACGTCTCATTCGACACGGTCAATCTCGGCTGACGGTATTTGGCCGCACCGACGGAACGCCTCGCTTGGGTGTTGGTGTTCAGGTGGCGCGCGCCGGCGGGACCAGCGCTCGTATCAATGCAGCCCCTGTCAGTTCTCTCACCGAGTTGTCCGAAGCCTTCCCAGTTCAAGTGATCGAGCCCGGCGTCCACAAGCTAGTGGAGGAAGGCGGCTTCCGGCGGCGGCGCTGGATGGACTGGGCGGTGTTCCACGTGGAACATGGGTTTGCCGATCTGTGGGTTCGCTACACACGAGCCATCAAGCAACGCAACGCGGCTCTTCGGCAGCAGCCATCCCAAGCCTCCGCCTGGGATCCGGAAGTGGCTCGCCTGGGTGAGCTGATCGCCGACGCACGGCGGCGAATGCTCGAGGAGATGCAGGTCGGGTGGGCACCGATGGTGCAAAATCTCAGTGGCCTGGAAGTCGACCTGCATTACAGCCGGGGTTGGTCGCAGGACGTGCCTCTGCTACAGGCTCTGTCCGATTCACGCGCCCGAGATCAAACCAAGGGCCTGACACACAGCGGACCACACCGAGCGGACGTCCTGGTACGTCTGGGAGGGCGGCCGGCGCGCGAGGTCTTGTCCCGTGGCCAGCAGAAGCTGGTGGCCATCGCCATGACTCTGATCCAGATCCAGCTGCTGCAGGCGCGTACGGCCACGACGCCGACACTGCTTCTGGATGACCCTGCCGCCGAGCTCGACGGGCCGCATTTACAACGATTTATTGAGGAAGTCAGCCGGCTGAAGTGCCAGCGCATATTGACCTCCCTGCAGCCCGAATTTGAGCTCTTTGGGAGGCCAGAAAGGGTGTTCCACGTGGAACAGGGGAGGGTCGGACCTGTATAATGCCCTATCACAAGACCGGGCTCATTCATGGCATCTGACGACGTCTACGACTCCAGCAAAATCAAAGTTCTAAAGGGCCTGGATGCGGTGCGAAAGCGCCCTGGCATGTACATCGGAGATACCGATGACGGCTCGGGTTTGCACCACATGGTTTTCGAGGTCGTCGACAACTCCATTGACGAGGCCCTGGCCGGCTACTGCGATCGCGTGGTAGTGACGATTCATGCGGATGAATCCATTACCGTCTCCGACAACGGGCGCGGCATCCCTGTCGATATTCATCCGGAAGAGGGTCGATCCGCCGCTGAGGTGATCATGACCGTCCTGCACTCGGGCGGTAAGTTCGACGACACCTCGTACAAAGTCTCCGGCGGCCTGCACGGTGTCGGCGTCTCAGTCGTGAATGCCCTCTCCGATTACCTGCTGCTGACTGTCCACCGGGACGGAAAAACCCACCGGCAGGAGTACCACCTGGGCGAGCCCGCGGCTCCCATGGCGGTGGTCGGGGACACGCAGGAGCGCGGCACGGTCATCCGATTCCGCCCCAGCGCGAAGATCTTCTCGAACATCCAATTCGACTACGAGATCCTGGCCAAGCGGCTGCGCGAGCTGTCCTTCCTGAACTCCGGTGTGCGCATCGACCTCGTGGACGAGCGCGAGAACAAGACGGACATGTTCAAGCACGAAGGCGGACTGCAGGCCTTCGTGAAGCACTTGAACCGCACCCGCACTCCGGTCCACGACACCGTTTTCTGGTTCAAGACGCAGGAGGGTGCCGTCAACGTCGAAGTGGCGATGCAGTGGAACGACTCCTACCAGGAGAGCATGTTCTGCTACACGAACAATATTCCGCAGAAGGATGGCGGTACCCACCTCGCCGGATTCCGAAGCGCGCTCACCCGCACGCTCAACGACTACATCGAGAAGGAGTCGTCAGCGAAGAAGGAGAAGGTCCAGACCACGGGCGATGATGCTCGCGAAGGTCTGACGGCTATCCTGTCCGTCAAGCTGCCGGATCCGAAGTTCTCCTCCCAGACCAAGGACAAGCTGGTGTCCTCCGAGATCAAGGGCATTGTCGAGACTGCGGTGGGTGCCAAGCTGCAGGAGTTCCTGCTGGAGCACCCGAGCGAGGCCCGCTTGATCGTCGGGAAGACCATCGAAGCGGCTCGCGCCCGCGAGGCGGCGCGCAAGGCCCGCGAAATGACCCGTCGGAAGGGCGCACTCGATATCGCCGGTTTGCCGGGCAAGCTGGCCGACTGCCAGGAGAAGGATCCGGCGCTGTCCGAGATCTTCATTGTCGAGGGTGATTCGGCCGGTGGCTCAGCCAAGCAGGGCCGCGATCGCCGCACCCAGGCCATCCTGCCGCTGAAGGGCAAGATCCTGAACGTAGAGAAGGCCCGCTTCGACAAGATGCTGTCGTCCGCGGAGGTTGGCACCCTCATCACGGCCCTGGGCTGTGGAATCGGGCGCGACGAGTTCGACATCGACAAGCTGCGCTACCACCGCATCATCATCATGACCGACGCGGACGTGGACGGCTCCCACATCCGCACCCTGCTCCTTACGTTCTTCTACCGACAGATTCCGATGCTGATCGAGCGCGGTCACATCTATATCGCTCAACCGCCGCTCTTCAAGGTGAAGCGAGGCAAGCAGGAGTCGTACGTCAAAGACGAGAACGAGCTGAACGCGGTCCTACTGAATACCGCGTTGGAGAGTTCGGCTCTGCATGTGAACGCAGAGGCCCCACCGCTCCAAGGCTCCGGCCTCGAGATGCTGGCGCGGCAGTACATGGAGGTCCAGGCCATCATCAAGCGCTGGTCACGTCGCTACGATGATCGGTTGCTGGACCAGCTCATCTACATGCCTGAAGTACGGCCCGAGGACTTTGATCGGGCAGACTGGCTTCGGGGTTGGGCACAAGAGCTTCACCAGCGCCTGAATGGCCTCGACGACGGAACACGCACGTTCAGGGTCGAAGTCAGCAACGCCAGCGACAGTCATGCAGCTCGGGTCGTAGTGCACAAGACAGAGCACGGCACGCCCAGCAACAAGTACCTCCCACGGGAATTCTTCGAGTCCGCGGAGTACCAGAGGATTGCCGACCTCGCACGCACACTGACCGGTCTCATCGGAGAGGGCGCCTTCGTCACTCGGGCTGAGGACCGTTACGAGGTGGGCTCATTCAAAGAGGCCATGAGATGGCTGTTCGAGCAGGCCCGCCGGGGCCAGTCCATCCAGCGTTACAAAGGGCTGGGTGAGATGAATCCCGAGCAGCTTTGGGATACCACCATCAACCCCGATACCCGCAGGCTGCTGCAGGTGAAGATCGATGACGCGGTAGCCGCGGATGACATCTTCACGACCCTGATGGGGGACCAGGTGGAACCGCGCCGCGAGTTCATTGAGAAGAACGCGCTCTCAGTGATGAACCTGGATATTTAACCAGGTGGCGATGGCAAAGGCGGCATAGCCCAGAGCGAACAGGGCTAGCCGCACCGGCGTTAGTGCGTTGCAACGCAGCAAGATGAGCAGGCCGGCGATGGCTGTCGCGGTCACGGCGGCGGCGATCGTCAGTGCGCCGTCGAACAACCACGGCGTGAACAGAAGCCCCAGGGCGGTCGGGACGGTCGCCTGAATCATCATCGATCCGCTGATGTTGGACAGCGCGAGCCGGTGCTTACCTTGCCGGATCCAGATGATGGCATTCATGGTCTCCGGGAGCTCCGTGGCAATGGGGCTCAGCAGCAGAGCTACCAAGGTCGAGGGGAGGCCCAAGGCCGGTCCTACGGTCCCCAATTGACCTACAAACACGTGTGACGCGACGAAGATGACGACCAGCGAGAGCGTCGTCTGCAGGATTGTCATCGTCCAACCGGGCTTCGCTGCCTTACGTTGGAACAGCAACGGCTCCAATTCCCCCTCGGGCGCGTCCCCATCGAGGCGCACCTCCAGCCACGAATAGGCCACGTAGGCCGCCAGGAACAGCCACCCCAACCAGGGCTTGAAGCTGAACACCATGAAGCCCAATGCGATCTTGAACGCAAAGATGAGCAGGAAGGCGGCCTGATCACGACTCAATCGCTGACGATTGACGTCAATCGGCGCGTTAGCGGGTTGCGACCGAGTCAGCAGCAACATGATGCCAACGATCGGGTACGCGATAGTTGCCAACACCAAAGGCCCTCCCAACGCCGCCCCCAACCCAAGGTTCTGCTTGGCCGGGTCATTGCTGAATGCGACAGCGACCAGGGTGACAACACTTTCAGGGAGGGCCGTGCCGAATGCAGCGAGCACCGTACCGACCGCGTTCTGGGAAACGCCCGCCTTATGGCCCAACCACTCCACGGCGTTGACGAAGTATTCGCAGGCCCAGTAGACGAATGCGGCGGACAGAAGCAGCAGCAGGAGCGCTAGCGGCAGGGATGAACTCAATTTATTGAACCAATCAACGCTTCAGCAGGCCTCATTGTCTCATCCACGGCGCATCTTCGCGCAGCGCATGAGTACACGCGCCGTTACATGAACTGCTTGGCGAGCTCCCACGCAGCCGCGTCAATTGCCGACTGTAACGCTCGCGCCGTTCTGTTGGGATCAGCTTGGAACGCCGCACGATCGCGGAAGCTCAGACTCTCGTCCGCCTTCACGAGCACCGCTTCCTCGTCCGTGTTCTCGGTGCAACCGTAGATGATGCGATCCTGGAAGAGGATGTGATTGTCCTTCGCTCTGACCAGTCGAGCTGACAGCTCCAGCCGTGGCCGGTACGCGGTCGTGGACTGCGGCGCTTCGAATCCGACATAAGTCGCATACACGTCCAGGTAGGCGTCGATCTTCTTGATCGACGGATACTTCGACATGAACCGCGAGTGCTCCTTCTCGGGCCGCGCCGTCGTCTGACTGGAGATGGCAAACCCAACTTTGCTCACCGCCCGGGCAATGGAGTTGGCGAGCGAAGTGCGGAAATCGAAGTGCGCCTTTTGCAGCACGGACTCGAGCATCTGGCTCGCGCCGGCGGCCCGCCGCGACTCGACCAGGTTGCCCACCACGCCGAAGCCGGCGCCGATGGGATTCATGATGCGTACTTGTGTGTGCTCGGGCGTCCCGATTGGAACGACATCAACTCTTTTGACGGTCGCGCGGGTGGAGCGCTCGAAGTTCTGGGCAGGTAACGCGCCACACGCGGCCAAAGTCCACGTGAGGACGGATGCCAGGCAGAGCTTGAGAGGGAGCCGCATTGACCTTCCGACGCCGAGCGTGCGTGTCCGGCGAGTCGCTGCGATTTTTATTCAGACTCGCCTCTGCAAAACACCGTTGGCGTCTCAGTCCTATTGCGACAACCGTCGATCGCGGTGCGCGACGAGCGAAATGTTACCTAATTCGCCCGCCCGACTGTCAGATCATCAGTCCTGCGACGGTGCTCTCGATCCAGTCCTGCACTTGTTTGTTAATCTCGCGTACGTCCCGGCCATTGGGCGCGATCGGCGGACCAATGACCACGCGGACCGTTCCCGGCTTTTTCATCCAGCCGCGACGCGGCCAATAACTGCCCGCGTTGTGCGCCACAGGCACGATCAGCTTGTTGCGCTCGACGGCGAGCAGCGTGCCGCTCACGCCGTACTTGCGGGTTTGTCCGAGCGGCATCCGTGTGCCCTCGGGAAAGATGATGATCCAGTCGCCTTCATCGAGGCGCTGTTTGCCTTGCTCCACGACTTGCCCGACCGCCGAATGGCCCGCCTTGCGATCGATGGCAATGGCGTGGAGCTGGCGGATTCCCCAGCCCACGACGGGTATCCAAAGCAACTCGCGCTTCAGAACCCACACCTGCCGCGGAAAGACGACAGCCATGGCGATCGTTTCCCACGAAGAGGAGTGCTTCCACAGTGCGATGTGGTTGCCCTCCGGCAGGTTCTCCCGGCCCTCGATGCGGTAGTCGAGTCGGCAAGTCCACTTCAGCGCCCACAGCAGCACCAGTCCCCACACACGCGCCAGCACGAAGCGTTTGCGGAATGGCAGGAACGAGCACGCGATGACAAAGAAGATCGAGTAGAAGAAGGTCCATGCAAACAGGAAGACTGTATAGATGAGCGAACCGATTAACTGCATGAGCGTGTTGGTTTGGTGTGTTGAATGATCAACCCGGCAGCCGGGACAGGTCAGCGATGCCGATGAACAGGCCGTGCAGCTGCGCCAGCAAGGCGAGCCGGTTGGCGCGCAAGCGCGGATCCTCGTCCATGACCATGACCTGTTCGAAGAACGCATCGACCGGCGGTCGCAGTTGCGCCAATCGGCCTAGGGCGTTCGCGTATTCGCGTTGGGCCAGAGCGGTGGCGACGGCTTCTTCGAGCGAACGCATGGCATCGAACAGCCGGACTTCCGCCGGGTCCTTCAAGGCTTCCACCTCCACCGCCCGGCTCTGCAATTCGCCCGCCTTGCGCAGGATGTTGGCAATGCGTTTGTTCGCTGCCGCCAGGCTGGTCGCTTCCGGCAGATCGAGGAACGCCCGCAGTGCCTTGAGTCGCGCGTCGAAGTCGAGCGGGGAGCTCGGCTTGGTGGCCAATACGGCGTCGAACATTTCGGTGGTGAAGACGAGTCCCGCACCAGGCGCGGTGCCGGTTTGCGTCGCGGCCCCGCTCGCGGGCGTCGCCGCTCGCTCGAGGTAGTAAGCGCGCAGGCGCTCCATGATGAAGTCGTAGATCTGGTCGTCTGCAGGGACGGGTGGTGACTTCGCCGCGGCACCTGACGCGCCCGTGCCGCCGGCCCCAGTCGCCGCGGCCGTAGCCGCACTGGCCGCGGCCTTACTCGCCCGTATCCGCTCCACATCCCCCCGCACGTTCCTGAGCGCCACCCCAATCAGCTTCCGCAAATCCAGGTCCAGCCGCTTCTCAATCAGAATCCGCAGCAACCCGATGGCGGCCCGCCGCAGCCCGAAGGGATCCTTCGCGCCGGTGGGCTTCTCACCAATCTCGAAAATTCCCGCCAGGGTATCGAGCTTGTCGGCCAGCGCGACCGCCAATCCCGCATGTGTCTCCGGCAACTCATCGCCGGCCCCGCGAGGCAGGTAATGCTCCCGGATCGCCACCGCCACTTCCGCCGGCTCACCATCAGCCAAAGCGTAATACGTCCCCATGATCCCCTGAAGCTCCGGAAACTCCCCGACCATGGCGGTGAGCAAATCGCACTTGCAAAGCTCCGCCGCTCGCTCAGCCTCCGCGCGATCACCCACGCCGGTGGCGGCAATCTCGCCGGCAAGCGCACTCACCCGCCGGGCCTTGTCACCCAGCGATCCCAGCTTCACCTGGAATGTCATGGTGTCGAGCGCGTCGCGCCGGGCCGCCAGCGGTTGCTTGCGATCCTGGCCCCAGAAAAACGCAGCATCGGCCAATCGCGGCCGGACCACCCGCTCGTTGCCTTCCCGGACCTTGGAGGGATCGCGGCTTTCAATGTTGCTGACGGTGATGAAGCTCGGCATCAAGCGGCCCTGCTCATCCTCCACCGCGAAGTAGCGCTGGTGGTCCTGCAGAGTTGAAATCAGCACCTCGCGCGGCAGCTCCAGGAACCGCTCTTCGAAACGACCCGCGATCGGCACCGGCCACTCCACCAACGCCGTGACCTCATCCAACAACGCGTCGCTGATCAGCGCCCGCCCGCCCAGCGAGCTGGCCGCCTCAATCACCTTCGCCTTGATCAAGTCGCGCCGCGCAACAAAGTTCGGCAACACAAACCCACGGTCACTCAGAGCGCGCTCGTAAGTGGCGGGCGAGGTGATCCGAATGGGCTTGGGCGCATGAAACCGGTGACCCTGCGTCTGGTTGCCGGCATCAGTCTCCAACAACCGCGCGGTCACCACATCCTTGCCGTACAGCATGACTAGCCAGTGCACGGGCCTGACGAATTCGGCCGTGCCCGAGCCCCAGTGCATTCGCCTGGGAATGGGCAACGCGTCCAGTGAGGCCTGCACGATCTGCGGCAACAATTCTGTGACGGCCGCACCCGACTTCGTGCCGATGAAGAACAGGAACGAGCCTTTGCCCTCGTCCAGCCTTTGCAGAGCGTCCACTGTTACGCCACAACTTTCCGCGAAAGCCGTGGCTGCCCGGGTCGGTTGCCCGGCACCATCGAAGGCAGCGTTGACCGGCGGACCGCGCCGCTTGATGTCCTGATCAGGCTGACGTGCCACGAGTCGCTTGACGAGCACAGCGAGCCGTCGAGGCGTGGCGAACGAAACAATGTCGCCATGGGTCAGACCAGACTTGCCCAGTCCCGCCTGCACACCGGAAGCAAATGCCAGCTCGAGTCCGCGCAAAGCGGTGGGCGGCAGCTCTTCGGTTCCCAACTCAACCAGGAAATCGCGCTTCTCGACAGTCATGCCACGGCCCCTGCGGAGGCCGGGCTTTGTTTCAACAGCGGGAACCCCAGGGCTTCGCGGCTGGCGTAGTAGGTTTGAGCAACCTGGCTGGCAAGTGTCCTCACTCGCAGGATGTAGCGCTGTCGCTCGGTTACCGAAATCGCCCGGCGGGCGTCCAACAGGTTGAACGTGTGTGAGGCCTTCAGCACCTGCTCGTAAGCAGGCAGCGCCAGCTTCGCGGCCAGCAGGTCCTTGCACACCTTTTCATGCTCATCGAAATGGCGAAGCAACATGGGTACGTCGGCCAGCTCGAAGTTGTAGGTCGACTGCTCGACCTCGTTCTGATGGTAGACGTCGCCGTAGGTGATCGGCCCGCGTGGGCCGACTGTCCAGATGATGTCGTAAATGCTTTCGACGCCCTGCAGGTACATCGCGAGCCGTTCGAGTCCGTAGGTGATCTCTCCCGTCACGGGCCGGCAATCCAGTCCACCGACCTGTTGGAAGTAGGTGAACTGGGAGATCTCCATTCCGTTGAGCCACACCTCCCATCCCAATCCCCAGGCTCCCAGTGTCGGTGACTCCCAGTTGTCCTCGACGAAGCGGATGTCATGTACCAGTGGGTCCAGTCCGAGGAACCGCAGGCTGCCCAGATACAGGTCCAGGATCTCGAGCGGTGAAGGTTTGATGACGACCTGGTACTGGTAGTAGTGCTGCAGACGGAACGGGTTGTCACCGTAGCGTCCGTCGGTCGGCCGCCTCGAAGGCTGCAGGTAGGCCGCGCTCCACGGCTCAGGTCCAATGGACCGTAGAAAGGTGGCGGTGTGGAAAGTCCCCGCACCGACCTCCATGTCATACGGTTGCAGGATCACGCAGCCCTGCTCGGACCAATAGCGCTGCAGCCCGAATATGAGTTCCTGGAAAGTGCGCGGCGCCGTGCCGATCTTCATGCGTAGACCCGTGATCCGATAGACCTGTGAAAAGGGCCCCGGAGTATAACGAAAGCGGCAAAAACCACGCTTTTTGCCGCGGGGCGGTCAAAGCAGCGAGCCTGGACTTCCGCGGCGGCGGAGCCGACGCTAATTTTCCAGCTGCCTTAATTCGTAGACCCGGCTGATTCTGCCGCCGTCCCAGACATACCGCAGGTGCACTCCCTGGCGCAGATTCTGGATGAGGCGTGGCCGGTAAATGGCCAGGCATTCACCGCCCGCGTGGCGCACGCTGTCGTACACGATGCCGTTGGCCCCGTTGAGTTTCAACTGACGCCCCAGCACTTGCGAAGTGATGTAGCTGTCAGGATCGTAGATGTCGGACAGGCTGCCACGCTTTCCGCGGATGTCATGGAAGCGCGCCGCGACATCCGCCAGGTAGCAGCGCATGTCCAGCTCGAGCGGACCCTGCCGTGTAGCGCGTAGAAACACTTCACGGTGATAGCAAGTCTCTGCCACGGAAGTGGCAAGCTGCGCCGCTGCATAGAACGCACCGAACGTCCCGTCCGCAAAGCGGCTGCCGGCTGGATCCAGATGAGTGAACGGCGCCATGATGACCGACCCACCGGGGCCGAACGCGCGTTCGTCCGGCGGCACGAGCTCGATGTCACCGACTTCGTCACGCAGCCGCGGATTGGTGAGGGATTCGATCCAGTACAGGGCTTCCCAATCGGCAGGATCGGCCACCCGCTCAAACAGGTGGATGGTGGGGTACCGGCTCGGAATTACACGAAAGCACGGTTGCCAGCGCACCTCGCTGACCGCGAGTGCGGATTCGACCAGCTGCATGATTTTGAATCAGCCGCGCTGGGCGTCGAGATACTGGCGCACGATGTAGAGGTCCGCGACATTGCCCGACAACATACGGTCGAGCGCGGACCGGCCACCGAACACGGGGGCTTCATTGGGACGCCGGATCCACTCGTCGGCCGCACGAGTGTCAGGGAGGAGAAGTTGGAGCGCCTTGTAGATCCCGAGAATGTACGAAATCCGTTCGAGCGTATCGCGCGGCAGGCGCACGACCGGTTCCTTGCGCCACTTGAAGTAGGTCGAGCGGGATGACAATCCCAGCAGCGTGAGCTGTTCTGCAATCGACAGATGCCATAGTTCGGCTATGCGGGCGAAGGCACGCAGACCCACGGCCCCGGCCGCAGCCGACTCGTTGGGGGGGACTTGTCTTCCGTGCAAAGCACCTGAGGGCAGGTTCATGCTCGACTCCCAGTGGGTCCAGATATGGACTCACTATACTCTTAGTCTATTGGTAGACAAGAGGTCGCACCAAGATCAAGCGGTGCTGTGAACTGCGACGCGGGTCGGGCAAAGTTTGTGCTCACAACGGCTCCACCGTGGTGCAAAATACTTCTGGATTGCACCACAGTGGTGCGATGCACAGCGCCCGTGCGCCTAAGCATTTGATTTGTCAGCGCAACAAACTTGGCATAGCGCCTGCACTGTGTTGCCGCTCCACCGTTGCGCTAGCTGGTGATGGAGGCAATACCTTTTTCCGGAGGCGATATGACACCCACCGATGTAATCAAGCTCATAAAAGAAAAAGACGTCAAATTTGCGGATCTGCGCTTCACGGATACCCGTGGCAAAGAACAGCACGTGACGATTCCAGCCAAGCTGGTTGATGAGGACCTGTTCAGCGACGGCAAGATGTTCGACGGCTCCTCCATCGCAGGATGGAAGGGCATCAACGAGTCGGACATGATCCTGATGCCCGAGGCGGCGACCAGTGTTCTGGATCCGTTCTTCGAAGAGACCACGATCAATATCCGTTGCGATGTGATCGAGCCGGCCACCATGCAGGGCTACGAGCGCGATCCCCGATCCATCGGCAAGCGCGCGGAAGCGTATCTGAAGTCCACCGGCATCGCTGACGGCGCGCTGTTCGGACCCGAAAACGAATTCTTCATTTTCGACAGCGTCCGCTACGGCAACGAAATGCGGGGCTCGTTCTACGCAATCGATTCCGTCCAGGGTGCCTGGAACTCGCCAACCGAATACCAGGAAGGCAACAAGGGCCACCGTCCCGGTATCAAGGGAGGTTATTTCCCGGTCCCGCCGGTGGATGCATTCCAGGACATCCGCTCCGCCATGTGTCTCGCTCTCGAGGAGATGGGACTCAAGGTCGAAGTACATCATCACGAGGTTGCCACGGGCGGCCAGTGCGAAATCGGCGTCGGCGCCGGCGGCCTGGTCAAGAAGGCCGACGAGGTGCAGATCCTCAAGTACGCCGTGTTGAATGTGGCGCATGGCTACGGCAAGACCGCGACTTTCATGCCGAAGCCGCTCGTTGGCGACAACGGCAGCGGCATGCACGTCCACCAGTCGTTGCAGAAGGAAGGCAAGGCGCTGTTCGCCGGTGACAAGTACGGCGGGTTGTCCGACATCGCGCTTTACTACATCGGCGGCATCATCAAACACGCCAAGGCCATCAACGCCTTCACGAATGCCGGCACCAACAGTTACAAGCGCCTGGTACCGGGATTCGAGGCACCGGTGATGCTGGCCTACTCGGCCCGCAATCGCTCCGCGTCGATCCGTATTCCATGGGTTTCGAACCCGAAGGCACGGCGCATCGAAGTGCGCTTCCCGGACTCGAGCGCCAATCCGTACTTTGCGTTCGCGGCCATGATGATGGCGGGACTGGATGGCATACAGAACAAGATCCATCCCGGGGATCCGGCCGACAAGGACCTGTACGACCTCGAGCCCGAGGAGGCGAAGCACATTCCAACGGTGTGCCATTCGCTCGACATGGCGCTCGAGCACCTCGACAAGGATCGCGAGTTCCTGACGCGCGGCGGTGTGTTCACCAATGACGTCATCGACGCCTACATGGGTCTGAAAATGCAGGAAGTAACCAAATTCCGCATGGCGACGCACCCGGTCGAGTTGGAGCTTTACTACAGCTGCTGATGGGACACGCCTGACATTGCGGGAAACGTTCGGAAACAAGAAAGCGGTGGCGGTACTTCACGGATATCGCCATCCGCTTTTGTGGCATAGGCCCAAGGCAGCTATGCTCTGGTCCTATGCGCACATTCCTGTTTACCTTAATGTCAATTGCCTGCACGGTTGCTGTCGCGGGCTCCGTGTACAAGTGGGTAGACGAGAATGGAGTCGTCCACTACAGCGATCAGCCCCACGAGAATGCCCAGAAGGTGGAGTTGAAGGCGCCGCAGACCTATTCGGCGCCCAAAGCGCCCCAGGGGCCGGCGCAGCCGATCCGCAATGTCGAGCCGAAGGGCGAAACCACCTACAAGAGCTGCTCGATCTCGGAGCCGACGAGCGAGCAGGTTTACATGAACACCGCGACGGTGACCGCTGGAGTGAGCGTGAACCCGCCGGTTCGGCCCGGCGATACCGCGATAGTGACGCTCGACGGACAACGTGTTCCGGGCGTTCCGGCGACCGGCGGTCAATTCGAGATCTCCCCGGTGGACCGCGGCACTCATTCGATTCAGATGACTATTCAGAATTCGACGGGCGCGACGGTTTGCTCGTCGGCGGCGGTGACGTTCCACGTCCGCCAGCCTTCACTGCAGTCTCCGACTCAGCCGGTGCGACCGCACTAATTCACTTGGCTGAAATTGCTCGGGGGCGCCACAGCCCCGGCAATTTCAGCAGACATTACTCCGTCGCCCGCGGGCAAAAAGCGCGGTTTTTGCCGGGGGCGCCTCAGCCCGCTGCACACTTCGTCCAAACGCATCGGGGCCTCCTCGCCGCCCGGGGGCGCCGTGGCTGTTGAATCCAACTTTCCGTCAGCACTTTCCCATTTCGATCCGGCCGACCTTCTCGATGCGTTGTCGACGGGCATTGTCATGCTCGATGCGCAGCTGTGCGCAATCTATGCAAATGTTGCTGCGCAGGATCTGCTCGCGTTCAGCCTGAACAAGGCGCGCGGCCGGCCGTTCGGTGATTTCCTCCAGGACTCCAATGGCCTGAACAGCATCATGCGCCGCGCGCTCGAGACCGGCGAAGGGATTGCGGATCGCGAGCTGGTCATCCGACCGGTGGGTGCGCCACGCGATGCCCGTATTCTCGATGTGACCATCACGCCGCTGGCCGGCCAGATCACCGGCACCCATCTGCTGCTGGAGCTTGCGGATACCACGCAACGGCAACGCATCTCGCGCGAAAACGACCTGTTGGCGCGGCTCGACGGCAGCCGGCTGATGATCAAGCAGCTCGCGCACGAGATCAAAAATCCCTTGGGGGGCCTGCGCGGCGCGGCCCAACTGTTGGAACGCGAGCTGCAGGAAGCCAGCCTCAAGGAATACACGCGCGTCATCATTGGTGAAGCGGACCGGCTGACGGCCCTGGTCGACTCCATGGCCGGCCCGAGCCGCGCGCCGCAGAAAGTGCTCATCAACATCCACGAGATCTGTGAGCACGTTTATCACTTGCTGCGCGCCGAGGCCCGCAGCAGCGTGGTGATTGAGCGCGATTACGATCCGAGCCTGCCGAATGCAACTTTGGACCGGCACCAGACCATCCAGGCGCTGCTCAACGTGGCGCGCAATGCCCTGCAGGCAATCGGTGACAGCGGGCGGATCACGATCCGCAGCCGCGCACTGTCCAATGTCAGTATCGGGCCTGCCCGCCACAAGCTCGTGGCCAGTGTTGAAGTCGAAGACAACGGGCCTGGGGTACCCGTTGAGCTGCGCTCGAGTATTTTTTATCCGCTGGTGACCGGTCGTGCCAATGGCACGGGACTGGGACTTGCGGTCGCCCAGGAGCTCGTGACCCGCAACGGCGGTCTCATCGAGTTCGAGAGCGAGCCCAAACGCACCATTTTCACCTTGCTATTGCCACTCGGAGAATCCTCATGAACGGCCAGGCACTGCGCATCTGGCTCGTCGACGACGATGCCTCCATTCGTTGGGTGTTGGAACGAGCCCTGCGCAACGGCGGTATGACGCCGCGCGCATTCGAAGCCGCGGAGCCGGCACTGGACGCCCTTCGCCGCGAGTCCCCGGACGTGCTGATCACAGATATCCGCATGCCCGGGCAGTCGGGTCTGGAGCTTCTCAAGAAGATCCGGGACGCCCGGCCGGAATTGCCGGTCATTGTCATGACGGCGCATTCCGATCTGGGCAGCGCGGTCTCGGCGTACGAAGGGGGTGCTTTCGAGTACCTGCCCAAGCCGTTTGATATCGATCAGGCCGTAGCCCTCGTGCGGCGCGCCGCGAATGCCCATCCCCAGGGCGGCGGCGACTCGGCCACCACACCCAAAATTCCCGAGCTGTTGGGACGTGCGCCCGCCATGCAGCAGGTGTTCCGTGCCATCGGTCGCCTGGCTCGCTCCAGTGTGACCGTGTTGATCACCGGCGAATCGGGCACCGGCAAGGAGTTGGTCGCGCGCGCTCTGCATGACCACAGTCCGCGCGCTGGCAAGCCGTTCATTGCGCTGAACACCTCCGCGATTCCAGCCGACCTGCTCGAATCGGAATTGTTCGGACACGAGAAAGGCGCGTTCACCGGCGCTGACTCGCAACGGCGCGGGCGCTTCGAGCAATCGGATGGCGGGACGTTGTTCCTCGATGAAATCGGAGACATGTCCACGCCATTGCAAACACGATTGTTGCGTGTGCTTGCCGAGGGCGAGTTTTATCGGGTGGGCGGCCAGACACCCATTCGTGTTGATGTGCGCGTTATCGCCGCGACTCACCAGAACCTGCAGGACCGGGTGCAGCGCGGGCTGTTCCGCGAGGACCTGTATCACCGGCTGAATGTGATCCGGATTGAGCTGCCGCCGCTGCGCGCGCGTTCCGAGGATATTCCCTCGCTGCTCGGTCACTACATGAACGTCGCGGCGCACGAGTTGGGCGTTGAGCCCAAGATGCTCGCATCCGAGGCCGAGGCGAAGCTCAGCGCCTATGGGTGGCCGGGTAACGTGCGCGAGCTGGTGAATTTGTGCCGGCGCATGACTGTGCTCGCTCCGGGTAGCGAAGTGCGGGCCGAGGATCTCCCACCGGAGGTCGGTGCGTCAGCACCTACGAGCTCCGCCGATGCCGATTGGGCCAAGGCACTCTCGAGTTGGGCAGACCGCCATGCCATGAACGGCAAGAAGCCGTTGCTGGATGAGGCGCAGCCCGAGTTCGAGCGGGTTTTGATCCGGTCCGCCTTGAAGCGCACGCAGGGACATCGCCAGGAAGCGGCCCGGCTGCTCGGGTGGGGGCGCAACACGCTCACCCGCAAGCTCAAAGAGCTGGGGATGGACGCGATCGAATAGCGCTTCGCGCGGGGGAAAATGACTCGAGTCGCGTGGTAAATTTGCCAGATGGCGCACTGGCAAGATTTTCTGCATTTCGAGTTTCTCGGCAACCCCGTGATGAACTGGGGCCTGGCCGTGGTGACGTTTCTCGTCACCCTCACGGTGTTGCCCATCGTCAGAAAATTCATTGCCGCTCGCCGGCGGGCTTGGGCAGATCACGGCCGCCCGCAATTCCACAGCGCGATTGAGCTGTCCACACTGCTCGTCGCGCGGACCAGCCGCGTGTTTCTGTTTGCGGTGGCGCTGTTCCTGGCCTCCCGTCATCTGACTTTTCCGGCGCGCCTGGAGCGCGTGATTGAAGTCGTCATTGTCTGCTTGTTCTGGTTCCAGGCGGGGCTGTGGGGGATGGCGGCGGTTCGGTTCGGCTTCGACCGGCGCCGGGGGCGCTCGCCGGACCTGGATGCCGTGCTCACCGGATCGATTGACATCATCCTGTTCTGTGCGGGCCTGGTCATCTGGTCGATGGTGCTGTTGCTCGCGCTGGACAATCTCGGCGTACAGATCAAGCCGCTGTTGGCGGGCCTCGGCATCGGCGGTATCGCAATTGCACTGGCGGTGCAGACGGTACTCGGTGACCTGCTGGCTTCTATCTCCATTGCGCTCGACAAACCCTTCGCGGTTGGTGACTCGCTGACCATTGGAGATTTCCAGGGGACGGTGCAGCACATCGGCGTGAGGAGCACCCGGCTGGGCAGTCTCTCGGGCGAGCAGATCATTATTGCAAATGCCGACATCGTCAAAGCGCGGGTGCGCAACTTCGCTCGCATGGGAGACCGGCGTGCGCTATTCCAGTTCGGCGTCAGCTACGACACGCCCACCAGTGTGTTGGCGGCGATCCCGGGAGAAGTGCGCAAGATTGTCGAGGCGCAAGCGCAAACGCGCTTCGACCGCTGCCATTTCCTGACCTATGGCGATACCGCGCTGCAGTTCGAGCTGGTGTATTTCGTGACGAATCCCGAATTCGCCGTGTACGCCGATACACAACAGGCGATCAACCTGGCGTTGTTGGATCGCCTGCGCGAAATGAAGGTGCAGCTCGCCGCCCCGACACGGGCGCTGGTGTATGTCGAGCTGCCCGCAGGGCAGCACTCAGCTACGACAGGCTGACCGCCGCCTGCTGCCCCAGCTCGCGACTCAACCACGCGCGCGCCTTGATCCAATCGCGCCTCACTGTGCGATCGGTCAACCCGAGGGCGATTGCCGTTTCCGCGTCATCGAAACCCGCAAAGAATCGACACTCCACCACGTAGGCGAGCCGCGGATTGATTTTCGCCAGCCGCCCGAGCGCTTCGTTGATTTCGAGCAGGACCGCGTCGTCGTCCTTGGCGACATCAGGCGCGTCTTCCAGAGGAAGCGGCGCGTCGCCTCCGCCACGCTTGATGGCGAGACGCTCGCGGGCATGACTGACCAACACATGGCGCATGGCCAGCGCCGCGGCGCGGAGGAAATGCTCGCGATCGTTGAATTCCGGCGCGGCATGTAACTTCAGATACGCCTCATGTACCAACGCGGTAGTTTGAAGCGTGACGCCCGCACTGACCCGGCGGCGTTCGCGGTGCGCGAGCTTGCGGATGTCCTGGTAGAAAATAGGCATCAACTCGACGGCGATGCGGCGCGTCAGCAGCGGTATATTCTCGTCATCCGGGAGTGCTGGCGGCTCGTGCATCGATCAAAGAACCGGCGTGGGGGCGATTTCCTTGCCTGTTCTCAAGGTACCTACGAGCTCCTCGACGCTCCCCATCCCATGCTTGCGCAGGTACTCGAGGATGCCGGCGTTGATCTTCTTGCAGACCCCAGGATCGTAGAACAACGCTGTGCCGATACCCACAGCGGACGCGCCGGCGATCATGAACTCCAGGGCATCCGTCGCCGTAGTAATCCCGCCCTGCCCGATGATCGGCACGTGATGCCGCCGCGCGACCTCATACACCTGGTGCACTTTCAACAGGGCAATGGGTTTGATTGCCGGGCCCGACAGGCCGCCCTGGATGTTGCCAATGACGGGACGGCGCGAATGTACGTCAATCGCCATGCCCATGACAGTGTTGATCACCGCGAGCGCATCCGACCCCGCCTCAATGCACCGCCGCGCATTCTCGCGAATGTCAGTCTGATTGGGCGAGAGCTTGGTGATGAGCGGCTTGTTGGTGACGCGGCGGCAGGCCTGCACGACCTGGGCCGACATGTCGGGATAATTACCGAAAGCAACCCCGCCCTCCTTGACGTTGGGACAGGAGATGTTGATTTCGATGGCATCGATGGGCGACTGGTCGAAGCGGCGCGTGACCTCCACGTACTCCTCGATCGTGGAGCCGGACACATTGGCAATGAAGCGCGTCTCGGTGAAGTCGAGCTCGGGCAGGATCCGCCGGACAACATGATCGACGCCCGGGTTCTGCAGCCCGATGGCATTGAGCATGCCCGCCGGGGTTTCATATACACGGTGGGGCGGATTGCCCAGACGGGGACTGCCGGTCGTCCCCTTGAGCACGATGGCGCCGGCATCCCGGTTGGAGAAGCCTTCGATCCGTGTGTATTCCTCACCGAAACCCACGCACCCGGACAGGAGCACCACGGGTGATCCAAAATCGAGCCCGCAGAAGCTGAATCGCAGCGGGTCGCGCACGGGGTGGGAAACGGCCGTCATGGCGGGCATTATGGCCCAAGACCTTTCATCCCGTCCTCGCTTCAGAAATGTTTCACGTGGTGCTGTTCCAGCCGGAGATTCCGCCGAATACCGGCAACGTCATCCGCCTGTGCGCCAATTCAGGGTGCACGCTGCATCTGGTCAGGCCGCTGGGCTTTGACATCGAGGGCAAGGCCGTGCGGCGCGCGGGTCTCGACTACGATGAGCTGGCGCAAGTGCGGGTACACGCCAACCTGGACGTCTGTCTGAATGAGTTGTCTGGCGCCCGCGTGTTTACTGTTGAAACCGGCGGGACGCGCAGCTATAGCGAGGTGGCATTCGAGCCGGGGGACGCCTTCGTGTTCGGCCCCGAAACCCGGGGGTTGCCCGCCGTTGTACTGGATAAAATCCCTGCCGACCGGCAGATCTACATCCCGATGCGCCCTGGTAACCGCAGCATCAATTTATCCAACACGGTGGCGCTGGTAGTGTACGAAGCGTGGCGCCAATGTGGGTTCGCCGGTGCCGGGTCGTAGACGCGGCGAGCCGCGCGCGACCGGTTACAGCTGGAGCACTCAGTCGGTTTCCGATTTGATCGGCCGCGTCATGAGCTCGCGGACGGCGTCCTTGGCCGGTACTCCTTCATACAGTACCCGATACACCCCCGTGCACAGCGGCATCTCGACGTTCATACGCTGCGCTACCGTGTAGGCAGCTTTCGCAGCCGTATAGCCTTCGACGACCTGGCCGATTTCCGCCAACGCCTGCTGGGGCGTGCGGCCGGCAGCGAGTGCCAGGCCGAAGCGCCGATTGCGTGATTGATCATCAGTGCAGGTGAGTACGAGGTCGCCTAACCCGGCCAGTCCCATGAAGGTCTCGCGGTTGGCACCCGCGGCAACACCCAGGCGCGTCATTTCTACCAGGCCTCGCGTGATCAGGGCTACGCGAGTGTTGGCACCGAAACCTAAACCATCCGAGAGCCCGGCGCCGACGGCGAGCACATTCTTTACGGCGCCCCCTACTTCGACGCCGGTGATATCAGTTGAGGTGTATGCGCGGAAGTTTGCGGACGACAGGCCCAGCGCGAGGGCCTTGGCGAATTGCTCATCGGGTGAGGCGATGGTCATGGCTGTCGGCAAGCCGGCGCCGACCTCACGCGCGAACGTAGGTCCCGACAGTACTGCCACAGCGCGAGTTGACCCGAGCACCTCGCGTGCAACCTGGTGAGGTAACAGGCCGGTGTCGAGCTCAAAACCTTTCGTGGCCCAGGCGAGCCGGATGTCGGGTGTCAGGTGCGGCTGGATCTGCTGCAACATCCCCCGAAACGCGTGGCTCGGGACTGCGATGAGCACATCACGCGCATCCGCCAGCGACTTGCCAAGATCGGGTTCGACGACGAGGGAAGCGGGGAATTCAGCCGATGACAAGTAGCGGTCGTTACGCCTGTTGGCCGCCATCGCGGCCAAGGTTGCGGGGTCGCGGCCCCAGAAACGAGTCGGGTGGCCGCTACGCGCAAACTGGATGGCGAGCGCAGTGCCCCACGAACCGGCGCCGAGCACCGCCACCTTGGCATGGTGCTCTTGCTCTGCGTTCATGGAGCTTCCCTGTGCGGTCGAATCAGTTCGTGGCCGCGGGCTGCTGCTGGTTGGCCGACTGTGCATACAGTGCGTCGAAGTTGACTGGCGGCAGCAGGAATTGCGGGAAACCGCCCTGCGTTACCAGGTTCGACACCGCTGCGCGCGCGTACGGGAACAACACGCTCGGGCAAACACTGCTGACAGCGCGCTTGACGTCCGGCTCGGTCAGGTTGCGCATCAGGAAGATGCCGGCCTGTTTGACCTCGACCAGGAAAATCGTCACGTCGTTCTGCTTGGCGGACACAGTGACCGTAAGGACGACCTCACGCAGGTCCGGTGTCAGCCCGTTCGCGGCCGTGTGCAGATCGAGATTGATCTGCGGATTCCAGTTGCCATCCACACGAGGGCCGTTGGGTGCCTCGTAGGAACAGTCCTTCAAATACACATTCTGCAAAGCCAGGGCGGGGCCTGTTTCGCTTTGCGGATCACCAACCGGCACTCCGCCGGTCATGTTGCTGCTCATATCACGCTCCAGATTTGAGTAAGGGGTCCAGCCCGCCATCTGCATCAAGAGCGTACAGGTCGTCGCATCCGCCGACATGAGTCTCGCCAATGAAGATCTGCGGTACGGTGCGACGGCCGCTACGTGCCATCATTTCTGCGCGCGCCTCGGGGCGCTCTTCGATGTTGATCGTCTCGAAGCGCGCACCTTTGCGCTCGAGCAGGCTGACGGCCCGGGTGCAAAACGGGCACCAGTTGGTCAGATACACCACGATATTGGGGGGTTCAGTCATGGAAAAAAACGCCTACCGCCGCTTCATGCCTTGGAGAGCGGCAGGTTCTCGGCACGCCAGGCGGCGATGCCGCCTCGCAGGTTGAATGCCTTCGTGAAGCCCTGGGCCACGAGCTGCCGTACGGCGGCGGCACCGAGGGAGCCCGAGTCATCGTACACAACGACGACCTTCTCCTTCTGCTTCTTCAGCGTCTCGCTCGCCTTCAGGATCTGCTCGCCCGTCATCTGCTTGGCGCCGGCCACATGGCCGTTCGCGAAGTCATCCGGCGGTCGCAGGTCGATGACCAGCGCGCCCTGGTTCATGAGCCGGACTACTTCTTGCGGCGAAACAGCGGCGATATTCTCGCTTCTGGCGCGGAACTCGTAGGCAATGACCAGCAGTGCGGCCACGGCGGCACCGCCGGCGTACCAGGGGTGATGCGAGATGTATTCGAGAAGTCGGTCCATGCGTGCTGGTCATAAAAAGGGCGCGCATTATAGCGCCCCTATGTGTCTGGTTCGCATCAGATGGTAATCCGCCACAGCCGTCCGCTTTTCGGTCCCGTCTTGCTGCTGGGGGCGGTGATTTTCGCCGGCTGGGGCCTTGTGGCGCCCGGAACGTCGGCGTTCGCAGCGGCGCAACCCGGGGCGGCGGACGCACGCAAGACGGAGGCGGAGCTGCAGGCGGTCAAATCCGAAATTGAGCGAGTGACCCGCCAGGTCAGTGAGGAACAGGTGGAGCGCGACAAGATTTCCCGGGAGCTCCGGTCGGCCGAGGTGTCGGTCGGCAGGGCTCGTGAGGGCTTGGACGGCGTTCGCCGTAGCCGTGCGGAACGGGTGGCCAAGCGCGCGACACTGGCTGCTCAGAAGCGTGCCCGGGAAGCCGACCTGGCTCAGAGCCGGAGTGCCCTGGCTGGACAGTTGCGAGCCGCTTATCTGATCGGCCGCGAGGAGCCTCTGAAGCTGCTGCTCAACCAGAAAGACCCGGAGCGCGCCGGCCGCATGTTCGTTTACTACAGCTATTTCGGACGTGCGCGTGCCGAGCAGATTCACGGCATCGAGAGCGATGTGCAGACCATTGCGAGCCTCGACGAGCAGCTGCAGGAGCAAGAGGCGAAGCTCGCGGAGCTGGAAAAACAGCAGCGAGCGGACCTTGTTGAGTTGGAGCAGGCGCGCGCCAAACGCTCGGATGTGCTCGCGAGCCTGACTGCCGAATCCAACTCGCACGCGCAGAGCCTCGAGCGTTTGAAGAGCCAGCAGAACGGGTTGGAGAAGCTGTTGCGCGAGCTGCGGCGGGCAATGGAGAAGTTTCCCATCGACAACAACGATGCATTCGCGCATTTGCGCGGCAAGCTCGCGTGGCCGGTGGGCGGCCGGCTCGTAGCGCGATTCGGCGAGCCGCGAGCGGGCGGCGTCAAATGGGATGGAGTGCTGGTGGCAACCGAGCGCGGCGCGCCGGTTCGCGCGGTCTACGGCGGTCGCGTGATTTACGCCGACTGGCTGCCGGGCCTGGGTCTGTTGACCATTGTCGATCATGGCGAAGGCTACATGAGCCTCTACGGGCACAATGAGCGGCTGTACAAAGCGGCCGGTGAGCGCGTGAGCGCGGGAGAGGCACTAGGCGTTGCGGGAGACAGCGGCGGTAGCAATCGACCGGAGCTGTATTTCGAGATCCGCAAAGGCGGCAAGGCAGTGGATCCACGGCCTTGGTTCAAAGCTGCCCAGCCCTGAGAATCTCCCGATCAGCAGGCATTGTGCGGTGCCGCAATACGCCCAGGATGTGAGTAAGTTCAAATTCCTCGGCCACTGCACTCGCTGGGCCGACCGAATCGCCGACTCGCGCAAGGACCAGCGCGACCATGGTCTGAGAAGGTATGTGTCACCCGAACGCGCGGGGTCTCTCCTGGCCAGTGCGGAAGATGGACACCATAAACAAGAACGAGCCGACCCCTGATCCCTGGGGCTCCTTCGAGCCTTACGTCCAGCTCGTGCGATCGTTACTCCCTCGCGCCACCGGGGTTTCGCTGTTCGACGCGACGGGTGCCATGCGGTGGTCGAGCGAGACCACGACCGGTCCGGATTTTCACAGTCTCGTTGAGAATGCGCTCGAAGTCAGTGGCGCGAGCCCCCAGGGCCCGGGCCTCATGCGCATGCTCGACGGCAATCTCCCCGTATATCTGTGCTGGATTCGCGATGACGCGGAACAGCTCATTGGTGTCGTCGCCGTGGTGTGCCGGCAGACTGCTGCCGACTCGGAAACCGAGAATCGCGGCTTTTCCTTCGCACATGCGCTGCTGCGCCCCGCCCTCGAATGCCTGCGGCGTGATCTGTTGTCGCGCTCAGCCATCGATCATTTGAATCGAACCGTCACGGCCCGTGACCGCGACCTGGAGTTGTTGCTGGCCGATGGCGCCTCGGACCGACCGGCCGGTGATGGGGCGGATGAGCTCAAGGGCGTTCTGCAGCAGGCCATCGAACATGTTGGTTGCGGCACGGCGGCGTTGATCGTTCCCGACAAGAGCATCGCATTGCTGCGCTCGAGCAGTCAGCGCCCCGCGGATATGCAGCTCGTGGCCCGCGCCCATCGTCAGTTGTTGTCGATGGCGCAGATCCGCCGCGAGCCCGTCATCATCAACAAGCTCGCACCCAACAGTGCCATGGGCATTCTGCCCTACAAGATTTTATCGTGTGCGTTGCGCTCTGCGAGCGGCAAGGCCATGGGCGTGCTTGCTCTGTTTCGCGAGGAGCTGGGCCAGCCGTTTGGCGACCGCGAGGCGCGCCTTACCGAAATCCTGGCCCGCAAGGCTGTTGGTATCATCGAGAGCAGCTACGACGCGCTCAGCGGGTTGTATACCCGGCCGGCCTTCGAACAGCGCGTGCGCGCTGTCGTCAACGACACCAAGGCTTCCAAGCACTGGACCGCTCTGTACATAGATGCGGACCAGCTGCATGTAATCAATGACAGTTTCGGAATGCACGTGGGTGACACCGTGTTAGGTCAACTCGGCGAGTTGATCCGGCATCGTTTGCCGCCAGGAGCATTCGCCGCGCGCATCTCGGGCGACCGGTTCGCCGTTCTGCTGCCGACTCAGCTGGATGACGCGGAGAAATTCGCGGAATCGCTGCGCGAGGGCGTCGAACAGCTCGGCACGACCCACGGTGAATCACGGCTGCACGTGTCGATCAGTGTCGGCGTGGCCACCCTGGACACGGCCGCCGGCGAGCTCATGCATTCACTGGCGGCGGCGGAGACCGCCTGCAAAGCTGCCAAGGACCGGGGCCGCAATCGAGTCGAGGTCTACAAGACCAACGATGTGAGCCTGGTGCGGCGCTTTGCCGATATCAACATCGCGGGACAGTTGCGCGCGGCGATTGATGCCGGCCGGTTGCAGCTGTATTCACAGCTGATTCTGCCGTTCGCGTGCGCGGAGAGCCCGCGGCCGCACTTCGAGCTGTTGCTGCGAATGCTCGACGAGGATGGGCGCACTGTTGGTCCGGACCGCTTCCTGTCGGCCGCGAACCGCTACCAGCTCATGCCCGAAATCGACCGCTGGGTGATCAACCATGCGATCGAGGTACTCAAGCCACAGACCGAGCTGCTGGCGGGCAACGCCGTCACTTTCGCCATCAACTTTTCCGGTCAATCATTGAACGACGAGGAGTTCGTGGATTTTCTGACCGACCGGATCCGCGGCAGCGGCATCGATCCGGCGGTGTTCTGCTTCGAGCTCACGGAGAACGCCACCATCGCGAGCATCGCCCGTGCCGAAGCACTGATTCGGCGGTTGCGGGATCTCGGTTGCGGCGTCGCCCTGGATGACTTTGGCACCGGGTTGTCGTCACTTGCCTACTTGCGTCAGCTGCCCGTTACGATGTTGAAGATTGACGGAAGTTTTGTACGGGACATTCTTAAGGATCCGCGCGCGGAGTCGATGGTCCGCGCCATCGCCCAGCTCGCGCGCAGCATGTCACTCTCGACCGTGGCCGAGTATGTCGAGACTGAGGAGATCCGTACGCGTGTTGCGACACTGGGTGTCGACTACGGACAAGGCTTTGCAATTGGCCGACCCACGCCGCTCATGGAACTGTTGTCCGAGCTGCCGCTGATTGTGTCGGCCGATTCAATGCCGACGGTCATCGCTGAATTCGTGCTCGATCGCCCAATCGAAATTGTGCACTGATCATCAACTTCGGCGATCTGTTCGCCGCATCACCGTTAAACGAACGCTCCGGGATTGACCGGCAGTGGACGCCTGTAGTATCCGTGGTAAATCCAAACCGGGGGGTTTGAGGAAATGATGACGACGCGATCGCGAACGCTGATCGCTCTTGTCGCCGGGACTGTCTTTGGCTTTTCCGCGGCGCTGACGAGCGGTGTACTTGCGGAACATCCGAACGACTCCGCGCCGACTGCGGGCGCGGGAAATTCTGGCGCCCTGCCGTGGCAAGAGGCCAGGCTGTTCGCCGAGGTGTATCAACGGATCAAGCGCGAGTATGTCGATGACGTCGACGATCACGCGCTGATGGATAAGGCCATTCGCGGAATGGTCGCCGCCCTCGATCCCCATTCGGCGTTCCTGGATACTGAAGAATTCGAAGAGATCCGATTGAGCACCATGGGCTCGTACCCGGGTGTGGGAATCGAGGTCGTTGCGGAAGACTCGGCAGTCAAAATCCTGCGCCCCATCGAAGGCTCACCGGCCGACCAGGCGGGATTGCTCCCGGGCGACCAGATCGTTCGGATCGACGATGCCGATATCGGCGCGGACCTCGCGGGCGCGATCGCCAGGATGCGCGGGTCGTCCGGTAGCGTCGTCAAACTGACCGTCCTGCGTCCTACGACCGGCCAGACTCTCGACTTCTCTTTGCGCCGTGCCAAGGTCGAAGTGCACAGCGTGGCCCAGCAGAGCCTCGAACCTGGCTATGGGTACCTGCGTATTACGGGTTTCAGCGAGACCACGGCTGACGACGTAAACCACGCGATTGCCCGGCTCAAACGCGACAATCCGAATGGAATTAAGGGCCTCGTGCTCGACCTGCGAAACAATCCGGGTGGTGTGCTCGAAGCAGGCGTGGCTGTAGCCGATGCATTCCTGAATGAAGGGGTGATCGTGACCGCGGACGGGCGGACACCTGACGCGCGCTTCCGCATGGACGCCACCCCAGGTGACGTTATCAATGGTGCCCCCCTGGTGGTGCTCGTGAACGGTGGATCCGCATCGGCTTCCGAGATCGTGGCGGGCGCTTTGAAGGATCACGGGCGTGCCGAGCTGATCGGCCACAAGACCTACGGCAAGGGATCCGTTCAGACGGTAATGCCCCTATCGCATGGCGGTGCGGTCAAGCTGACCACGTCGCGCTACTTCACGCCTTCCGGAGCATCGATTCACGGTAAGGGGATCGTTCCGGACATCGTGGCCCAAGGTGCAGAAGATCCTCCTGCGGATCTGCTGGTGGGCAAAGGTGCACCGACTCTGGCCGCACGGGACAAGGAAGTGCGGCTGGCGCTGGATACTTTGAAGACCCGGTCAACGCTGGCGAAAGCGCCCACTGAATCTGCGGCGATGGTGCGGGCGGCGTTTGTGCCCTAAAGTCCAGGGCACGGAGGCTGGCTCCGTGTTGTACGCCGGGGTCTGCCGCCTGTGATTGAATGGTTTATTGATATTGTCCTGCATCTGGACAAGCACCTCGTTGACCTGCTTACCCAGTACGACGCCTGGATCTACGTGATCCTGTTTGCCGTCATCTTTTGCGAAACGGGCCTGGTCGTAACCCCCTTCCTGCCGGGCGACTCCCTTCTGTTTGCCGTGGGCGCGCTGGCGGCGGTCGATACCAGCGGAACGCTCAATGCGCCGCTGCTTTTCGTGTTGCTGGCCACAGCGGCGATCCTGGGTAACACGCTCAACTATTCAATAGGTAGAGCAATCGGCCCACCCGCGTTCAGCGGTCGCTACCGGCTGCTCAAGGTCGAGTATCTCCACCGCACTGAAGACTTCTTCAAACGGCATGGAGGGATGGCAGTGGCGTTGTCGCGCTTCATGCCCATCATCCGCACGTTCGCACCGTTCGTCGCTGGTGTCGGACGCATGCCTTACGCTCGGTTTCTGGGGTACAACCTGCTCGGCGGCATCCTCTGGGTAATGCTGTTCCTCTGGGGCGGTTACCTGTTCGGCAACATCCCCGCGGTGAAGCAGAACTTCGGCATTGTTACGATTTTGATTATTTTTGTTTCACTGCTGCCGTTGGTGTTCACCTTCTTTCGCTCGCGGACCACGGCTGCCTGATCACAGGACCTCCCTGATCACAGGTACAGCGTCGCCCGAGCTGCGCCGAAGAGCCCGCCCAGCAGCAGAATCACCGTCGGCAAAACACTCAGACCGAACCCAAGCTCCCGCTTCTTCGGGTCCTTAACGTACATAGCGAAGTACAGCAGGCGTCCGATCACAAAGATCGCGCCGATACCAGCCGCGATATACGGACTAAGGTAGTGGGCGAAGAGCAAGATTGAGGGAACGAAGACGACGAGCAGCTCGAGCGTGTTCATCTGCACTCGAAAGTAGCGTTCGAAAGTCGGGTCCCCGGATATCGCCGGGGCAATTACTTTGTAGCGCCCGCGGGCCTGCCCTACCGCAAATCCGAAGTACAGGTACTCGATGAGCGCGAGTCCGATGACGATGTGTACATAGGGCATGGTGTTCTCCAGCGTTGTGGCCCAGTTGCGCGGCGTGCCGCCCCGAACGGCTCCGGTCAAGTCGCGCCGTGAGCATAGTGCAGAACTGAACGCACCTGAGTGGCAGAATGGACCCATGAGGGACAGAGCCCGGGGCTACGCCCACCGCGTTGACATCGCAGCCGACCCGTCTGAAGTTTGGCGAGCACTCACGGAAGCCGAACACTTGGTCCGCTGGTGTTCTCCCGGCGCGCAGATTCGTGCCAAACAAGGAGGCCTGTTCCGCGCGAGCGTGGATCGTGTAACCGAGCTCGAGGCGCACATCGACAAATTTGAGCCCGGCCGCCGCCTGCGGTTGATCTACCTTCCATCGAAAGCTTTGCCGCCCACGGACGATCCCCTCGTCGATGATTTCATCCTGGACGCGAAGAGTGCGACGGATGCATCGCAGGGCACTATCCTCAGGCTGCTGGGCTCGGGAATTCCAGCGACAGAGGAATGGAATCGACAGTATCAACGGCTGAAGCTGGGTTGGCAGCAGGCCATGACGCGACTAAAAGTGTTCACAGAGAAGCAGCTCAGGAGCAAGGCGTCATGACTGGTTTCATACTGCGCGCTTGTATTACTGCGCTGGGCTTGTGGGTTGCGACACGGTTGGTTTCGGGCATCCGCATCGATGACCCGTGGACGCTCGTGTTCGCCGGATTTCTCCTGGGCGTGGTCAACGCTATCGTCCGGCCTATCGCCATTCTCCTCACGCTGCCAATTACGATCTTGACGCTTGGGCTTTTCTTGCTGGTTGTGAATACGGCAATGGTTGCCCTCGTAGCGGCAATGTTGCCGGGGTTTCACATCTTCGGCGGCTTCTGGTCCGCCCTCGCTACCGCGGTCGTGGTGGGTGTGACCGGTTGGATAGGGTCGTCGTTGATTGGTCCTCGCGGGAAAATTGAAGTGTTTGTGAAGAAGTTGTAGCGCCGCCCGCTAGGGCGTCTCGCTCCGGGTGACTGTCCGGAACAACAGTACCGCCAGGACGGCTAGTACCAGCACCCCTACGCACTGACCCAACATCCCCGTGAACTGCCACGCTGCCGGCAGCGCCAACACGTCCGCACGCCCGTAGGCAACGATCGGAATGGCGATGAGAATGCCCATCAGCGCCTCGCCCGTAATCATTCCGGCAGAGAACAGCATTCCCTTGCGCGTCATCCGCTCTGCTTCCTCGGGAGAAATGGCGCCGCCGCCGGCGCCGGCCCGACCGCGCAGCGCCCGTTCCGCAAACCACGCCAGCAAGCCACCGAGGAAAATGGGCAGGGTGACATCCATGGGCAGATAGATCCCAATGGCCGCGGCCAGCACGGGCACCCGGAATGACGCCCCACGGATTCTCAAGATCTCATCGAGAATGATGTTTCCAACACCAATCGAAGCCCCGATTGCCACCATGGTCCAAGGCAGCGAGCCGCCGAACATCCCCTTGGCAACCGACGCGATCAGCGTAGCCTGAGGTGCCAGCAGCGGATTCGGATGTTCCGGAGTTGGAACACCGATTCCGTAGGCCTTCGCCAGCAGATTCAGCACAGGCGCCATCACCAGCGCGCATGCGAGGCTGCCAACGGCCAACATCACCTGTTGCTTCCAGGGCGTTGCGCCGACGATGTACCCGGCTTCGAGATCCTGCAGATTGTCACCTGCAATGCAGGCGGCACAGCAGACCACTGCACCGATCATGATGGTCGCGATCGGCCCCAGGGTCGCGTTCGGTCCCATCAACACCAGCAGCACCAGGGCGGCAAACAGAATGGTTGCAATAGTGATTCCAGACACCGGGTTGTTCGAGGTTCCCACCAATCCCGCCATGTAGCCCGAGACCGAACAGAACAGGAAACCCGCGACAATCATGATGATTGTCATCGGGAGGCTGACGAAGATGCTGCCGACGATGTGCTGATACAGCGCCCACAGCGGAATCGTGAATACAACGATCCCGATCAGGATCCATTTCATCGGCAGATCCTGTTCCGTCGGCGGGACCGGCCCGGTGTTAGCCCGCGATACGGCCAGTCCGCTGGTAATGCCGGCGGCCAGGGAGTGACGCAGCTTGATCAGCGTCCAGATGCCTCCAACCAGCATGGCGCCGACCCCCAGATACCGGACGTGGCGGCTCCAGATGGTGTAAGCGGCGTCCGCCGCACCTAGGGACGAGACGGCGTGCGCCAGGTCCACGTTGCTGTCGAGAAAGAAGGCCGAGTAGATCGGAATCACAATGTTCCAGGACACCACACTCCCGGAAACCACGACCGTGCCGATATTTAGGCCTACGATGTATCCGACCCCCAACAGCGCCGGCGACAGGTTCGTCCCCAGGTAGAACAGGCCCTTGCCCAGGTAAGCCGAAAGGGCCGCCGTATCGGGAATTAGACGTAATCCGCTGCCGGCGGCCAGCTTGACCAGCCCACCCCCCAAGGCCGCCGCACCCAGGATCCGGATCCCCTGCGCAGGGTTTTCGCCGGTTTTGAGCACTTCGGCGGCGGCTTTTCCTTCCGGAAAAGCCAGGTCCTGGTCCACTATCAGTGAGCGGCGCAGGGGAACCGAGAACAGCACACCCAGCAGGCCGCCGAGACCTGCGATGGCCAGCACCCAGCTGAATTGGAATTCCTTCCAGTAGCCGAGGATGACCAAAGCGGGGACAGTGAAGATGACTCCCGACGCTAGTGAGGTGCCAGCGGAGCCGCCGGTCTGTACGATGTTGTTCTCTAGGATGCCGCCGCCTCCGAGCGCGCGCAGCACCGCCATGGAAACGACTGCGGATGGAATGGCAGAGGCGATCGTCATGCCAGCGAAGAGGCCGAGATACGAGTTCGCGGCCGCAAGGACTGTCGCGAGCACGACGGACAAAACAATCGCGCGTGCCGTCAATTGCGGCACTGCTCGCTGCGGTTGATCCATGAAGCCCCCCGGCTTTTCGTTGTGTTGCATACGCGGTTTGCTGCGGGGCTACTGTAGCTTTCGGCAGTGCACGCGTACACCGCTTTGCACCATGGCAGAGCAGCACGAAAAAGCCTTCAGACTGGCGCAAATAAGTGACGGAGATTTGACGTTTAAACGTCTTAAACCTCTAGAGTTGCCTACTACTGTGCGCAGCATGGAAGACGACAAGGACGGGGTTCAACTAGCCACTCTATGCCGCACTGCACAGCGGCTTTGTGCAACCCTGCTGATCACCGCCTTCCTGGCCCTTCATACAGCGGAGTCGCTGGCAGCGGACTCGCGTGCGGCTGCCCCCCGCTACCACTTGCAACTCGAGGCAGGTGATGCCGCCGTCATGCTCAACGAGTTCAGCCATCAGACGGACCTGCAAGTGCTGTTCGACTTCAATGTTGCGCGCGGCATGAGGACCCAGGCCGTCAACGGCGATCTCGATGCAGAGACCGCCCTGAAGACGATGCTGAAGGGCACCAATCTGATGTTTGACTTCGTCAACGACCGTACGCTGGCCGTGACGCCGAAGAAGCCGTCATTACTCCAACGACTGTGGCATCGTTTGAGCAGTCGCGCGAAGCAGGACTCGCAGACCCCGCCCGAGGAGAGTGACTTGGAGCAGGTGTTGATTTCAGGCAAGGCAGACAGTGGCACCCAACCGCTGTTGGGCGCCCAGACACTTCAGTTTGGCCGGATCGACATTGAGCGGTCGGGGTTGGCCACCACCCAGGATTTTCTGCGTACGTTGCCGCAGGTGTTTGGTGGGGGGCCGACACAGGATACGGTGTTGGGTCGCGAAGCGGGTACCAACTCGGCGTACGGGTCCGGTATCAACCTTCGCGGGTTGAACGCGGGTGCGACGCTCGTGCTGATCGACGGACGGCGAATGGCTCCTAGTGGCACCGAGGGTGCCTTCGACGACATTTCCAACATCCCGCTCAGCATTGTTGACCACGTCGACATTTTGCCCGACGGCACATCTTCGCGATATGGCGCCGACGCTGTGGGCGGCGTCGTAAACTTCGTGACCCGGAGTAACTTCTCTGGCGCCCAGACCCAGGTGCGTGGCGGGGGCGCTACTCAGGGATCCATGGGAGAGCGCCAGTTCAGCCAGTTTTTTGGCAATACGAGGGACTCCGGCAACGACTTCCTGTCATTCGAGTACCTCCAACGGGATCCATTGCGATCGCAGGATCGCTGGCAACAAACCAGTGATCTGACGCCCTACGGCGGCAGTAACTTCAACTTCCCGTTCGGCGGCCCAGGGACAATTACCGACGGAACCCACTTTTGGCCGGTGCCGAAGGTTCCAGCAGGCTCGTCGCTGAACGCCGCCGATCTGACTCAGGGCGCTCCCAATCTATACGATCAGAAGCAGGACACCTACGTCACGCCACGAGAGGAGCGTTGGAGCCTCTTCGGTAAGAACACTCTAAAACTCACTGACAATCTAGGCTTGTTTACGGAGGGGCTGTTTACTCAGCGAAAGATTCGCAGCATGCCGATATCCTCAAACCAACTGATACTGCAGCTACCGGAAAGCAACCCTTTCTATGTCAATCCAACAGGAGTTGCCGGTCCAGTCACGGTTATTTCGGGCACGGGCAGTTTCTTCGGCGCACCAAGCAGCAACAATCGGATCAATACTGGAAACTTTGCACTGGGCCTCACGACAACGGCGCATCACGGCTGGACTGCGAGCGGCAGTGTTTCCTACGCTTTTGAAAAGCAACACATCATGGTGCATGGGCTATACGATCCAGAGGCACTGACGACAGCCCTCGCTGATCCAAATCCGGCGACCGCATTCAACCCATTCGGCGGTACCGCTAATAACAATTCCGCGACACTGGCCGCCATTTCCCCCCCAGGCTTGTCTGATTCGGTGTCAAGCCTGAAAACCATGAGCGCGATTGCGAAGGGACCGACCGTTGCTCTACCCGCCGGCTATGTCGAGGCCAGCCTCGGGACGGAGTACCGATTCCAGTCTTTTGAGACCGCTTCCACGCTACCCGGGAGCGACCCCAGCAACAGCGGCCGCCTGGGCCGCCGCATCTTTGCCGCCTTCGGTGACCTCCGCATACCAATCATAGGCGAGAGCAGTGAATTCAACTTCGCTCGGCGGCTGGATCTATCTCTGGGTGCAAGGCGCGAGAATTTCAGTGATGTCGGTGCAGCGACGATTCCAAAGGTTGGCCTTAACTGGTCCTTGAGTAAGGACGTCAGCTTCCGCGGGACTTGGACAAAGTCATTCAAGCCGCCAAACCTGACGGACTTGGTACCGAAGAACAGCTACAGTGAAGTGCTGCGTCTGAACGATCCTGCTTCGCCCACCGGAAAGACGGATATCCTGTTGCGCTTCGGCACCAACTCAGGCTTGCAACCCGAGACAGCGCGGAGTTGGACTCTCGGCACGGATTTCGCACTGCCCTTTTGGTCCAGGGCGTCCGTCTCGCTAACCTACTTCAATATTTCTTATTCCGGCAGGATTGACCAGGCCAGTCTTGACCCAAACTTCTTGTCTCAACCCAACCTTACGTGGTTGGTCAATCGCAGCTTCACGCAGGCAGAAGTCAATGACGTCTGTAATCACAGCGTATTTCGAGATTTGGGAGCCGGGCCCTGTAACGGTCCCTCCATTGGCGCGATAGTCGACAACCGGTTTCGCAATATCAATCTGCTCAAGACAGACGGGATCGACCTGATCGGGAAATTTCCGCTGGAAACTCATTTGGGACGATTCGACTTCGGGTTCAACGGCACCTATCTGCTGCATTATTTGCAAGCGAACACGCCAAGCAGTCCACTGCTGGAAATCGTCAGCACGCAGAATAACCCGATCAACTTCAGGGCCCGGGGCTCCGCCGCCTGGACTCACCGCAGTTTCGGAATTTCGACATTCGTGAATTTCGAGAATCGCTACCGGGACACACAGAGCGTGCCGAATCGGGGAATCTCTCCGTGGACTACCATGGATCTGCAGTTGAGTTATGAAACAAGCGGGGACACTCCCGGTTGGCTGGAGCACACCGAATTCGCGCTGAGCGCACAGAATGTCTTCAATGTCTATCCCCCTTTTCTCAACAATCCGCTTGGAGTTGGGTACGACCAGGAAAACGCCGATCTCTACGGGCGTCTGGTGAGCTTCGAAGTCCGCAAGCGGTGGTAACCGCTCACAACAACAACGAGACTGCCGAAAAACGCATTTTTCAATGACTCGCTAACGCACTGTGGCCCGAATCATTTTTGAGGGGCACATGCCGTCTTCGGACGCGCCAGATATAACAACGAGCGAGGGAGCGCAAAAACAATCATTGATGCTTATGACCAGGAGAATTCTATGAAGTTGAAGTTCGTTGCTCACATGTTGTTGATTGACTGTGGTAAGGCCACACGGAAGACCCGTGGAAATTTCGTCGGCGGATTCGTCGAAGGTGGACCGCCGCCGACGAATAAGTACAGCTAAGGGCCTTCCGAGGTGAGCAAGGAACGCTCGGCTGCCTGCAGTGTGCGTCTCACCGGAGAGGGGGACGTGACCGCATGCTGCGGGCAGATTTTTCAAGGACCACGTGACTTTGTGACTTTCTCGCAGACGTCGATCGCAGCGTCATCCGCTGCGGTCAATTACCCCGTCCAATAACGACGTCCTCATTCAACACATAAATCCCGCATAAAACACCGGCTCAAATCGGCTTCCCCGTCCATTTGAGTTTCTCGGTGATTCAACTCATTTCTCGCAGTTCCGCCGCCCAGCCGGGCGGAGTAGCTTTCCAGTCGTTGTCTTCCGCCAATGTCGCCTGTAGGCTTTAGTCTACAGAGCGCATGTAGCGTCCATTTGAAATTAAGGAGTTAACGTGGCAACAGAGACGAACGGTGAGCTGGAACTGGTTGCGCCAGTAGAACGCAAGCGCCCCGCCTATGATCCCAACAACCTTTCACCCGAGGACGAGGAGGCACGCAAACTCGACGACACATCTGACGGGATCGATTGGGACGAAATCATCGCGACCACCCAGGATGACTTTCTCGCCGGAAGGTTCGCGTACAACTCGGCGGACTATGCGACACAAGCCGAAGCCGACGCCGCTCTGAGCGATTGGCTCGTTGGAATACTTGAGAGGGTAGAACGTGAGCTTGCTGCCGTACCTGCACCTGATGCCAAGGGTTGATCGTGATATTGAAGCGTGTCTCCGCCTCGTCGGCCGACAGCCTTGGGGCAAACCACGTGCGCGCTCGGTAGATATTGGCGCTGGAATTGCGCGGGCACTGATGCTGCCCAAGTCAAATCGAGCCAACGCATTTCGACCGTCAACGGGCATTGAGCTGCGTCGCTGCGACACAGCCCAATTTGCAATTGTCTACGCTTATCTGCTGCCGACTGCGGCTCATCCTCGAGGCGTAGTGAGTATTCGCGCCGTGCGACATTCGCGAGTCAGAGATGTGTTCTCAGGAGTGAAGGAGACTGGAAGTTATGAAAATTGTGACACCAAGTGAATCGAATGCAGCCTCGCATATCGAGCAATCGCGACCCGCTTATGATCCAAACAATTTAGGACCTGAGGACGAGGAGGCACGCAAACTCGACGACACGTCGGAGGGCATCGACTGGGACGAAATAATCGCATCCACCCAGGACGACTTCCTGGCAGGCAGGTTCGCCTATAACTCGGCGGACTACGCGACACAGGAGGAAGCCGATATCGCGCTGCATGCGTGGTTAGTTGGAATACTAGAGGAGGTTCAACGTGAACAGGCTGCCCTACCTGCACGTGATGCCGAGGGTTAGAAATGACATAAAGAAATGTCTGCACTTCGTCGGTCGCCTACCCTGGGGCAAGTCCGACGCAAGACTTCTGGATATCCTTTCTGGAATCGAGCGAGCACTTCTGTGGCCTGCCTCAAACCGCGCCGCTGTCTGGAGACCGTTGACGGGCCTCGAGCTGCGCCGCTGCAAGGCCGCCCAATTCTCGATTATTTATGCGTATTTACCGTCGAGCCCCACACATCCGCGAGGTGTGGTCAGCATTCGCGCTGTGCGGCACTCACGCGTCAGAGACGTCTTCGCCGGAGTTAGAGAGCCTTGATACAGGCGGGCGGCTCTCGTTTATCGCCTAGTGGCGGTGCTATCGAAGGCGCCTAGCGCAGCGCCTCTTCCAGCTCACTGGTGAGAGGCTTGAGGAAGAAAGACTCCTCCGGCATCACGCGAGGTTGTATGCCGTGCCCACGAAGCGTCTCAGCGACGACAGGGCCGACAGCCGCGACCACAGTGTTGGCGAGGGCCTTGGCGACCGCTTCGGCAGGGGCGATGGAGAAAATTCGCTCCACCTGCGGCGTGCTGGTGAAAGCGATCGCGTCGATCTCTTTCGCTTCGAGGCGCTTGAGCAGACTGAGGACGGCCTGGTCGTCAGCCGCGTCCGCGTAAACATATGGAGCGACAACGAAAACGTTCGCGCCGGCGTGCTCGAGGAAATCCCTCAGGGGCCGGTTGGGTTCGGAACCGTACAGTTGGAGGCCGATTCGATGTCCTTTCAAATCGTGCGCGCGCAGACTGCTGATGACGCCTTCTGTCGTCGGTACTTCCGCTGCGATGTCCGGCTTCAATCCGAGCTCGCGAAGTGCGCGGGCGGGCTTTGGGCCTCGCGTGATCTTGCGGACGCGGCCGAGCGCTTGGACAAATGCGTCTTTCAAACTCGGGTCGTTTCTGTCGATGCAAGACAGGATGCGGCGCAGTCCTTCGCCGGTGAGAAGGATGAGGTCATCGCACGCGCCGCCCGCGAAGTTTCGACTCCACTGCAACACGGGTGCAGGGTCCGGCGCGTCGCGGATGGCGACCATCGGGCAACGTACGACGGTGGCACCGCGACGCTCGAGCATCGCGGCGAAGATTTCCACTTCGCGCGTCTCTGGAATTGCGATGACGCGGCCTTTGAGCGGCTGGGAGTCCATAGGTCGGTATCTTACCGCCGTTGGCGTTCAGTCGAACACTACGATTGTTTCTGCTGAGGAGATCAGATCGTGAAAACGCACGCGATATCGGACGCGCAGCTGACGGTCCCTGAAGAGCGGGTTGCGGCCTCTTGGAGTAAGTGACATGGACGTGAAAGGGGGCACGGGGCTTCCCGGTGTCTGTGCTGTGAACGACTACTAAGGAAGATCCGGCCGCGGAAACGGCTGAATCCCACGTTCGACCTTCTTCCCGATCTTCTCGCTCGCGACTTCCAGATCATACTGGCACTGCAGGTTCTGCCAGAGTTGGGCCGTGGTTCCAAAATAACGCGACAGACGCAATGCCATCTCAGCAGTCACCGCGCGACGTCGGCGAACGATCTCATTGACCGTAGGAGCCGTCACACCCAGTTCCTTCGCCAGCCTGTATGCACTCAGCTTCAGCGGTTCCATGAAGTCGTGCCGCAGGATGTCGCCCGGATGCACAGCTCGCAGCTTTTTTGTTGCCATATCCCAATCCTCTATCCCGCTAAAACTCTATGTCAGTGGTAGTCGACGATCTCCACGTCGAACGAGTCGTTGTCTTGCCATCTAAAGCAAAGACGCCACTGCTTATTGACCCTGATGCTGTATTGACCCTTACGGTCTCCCTTTAATGCTTCGAGCATATTCGACGGCGGCATCAGCAGGTCTCGCAAATCCGCAGCGCTATCCAGGAGCTTCAGCTTCTCGCGCGCCCGTTGCTGAATTTTACCGTCCACACCCTTTACAAACTGACCCCGGAAAATCTCCTGGGTTTCCTTGGTCTTGAAGGAACGGATCATGGGTATATTAAAGCGGCACCTTATTAACGTCAAGCGTTAAGGGTGGTCGATTGTTTCGGCCCCCCGCGCAACTTGAACCATTCTGGGCAACTGATCAACGGGCCGTTTCTCACGAAAAAGGCCACAAATGTGGCCTCTTCGTGCATGTCCCAATGGATTCCTGATCCGATGTCAGGAGACAGCGGCCGCTGATATCAGACGACGGACTCCGTCAAGGAGGCCGCCCCGCCTCCTTAAAACTCACTCCGCCACTGCAACATGCCCATCGAGCCCCAGATCCGCTTCCGTGGGCAGTGCCCACGTGAGCCACTGACGTTGCAATGTCGCCACTAGGACGAACGCGATCGCCGCGAGCACCCCAAAGGTAGCGAACCCCAGTTGGTAGCTGCCAGTGCTCTCCTTCGCAATGCCCATGACCACTGGAAGATAGAAACCACCGATGCCGCCGGCCGCGCCGATGATTCCAGTCATGACACCCGTCTTCCCCTTCCAACGGTGTGGGACGAGTTGGAAGGTCGCGCCATTTCCGAGCCCGAAGCAGAAATACAAGGCGACCAGAAGTGCGATGCCGCCAGCCAGGGGCGGCATGAGCGCCGCGAAGCCGAAGTTGCACGCGGAAATTGCCACCAACAGCACGAGGAGTACTTTCACGCCGGAGAGGCGGTCAGCGATGAGACCTCCTATGGGGCGAACCATTGCGCCCGTAAGGGACAACAGCGCCATGAGGAAGCCAGCGTCAACTTTCGAGATCTGATACTGCGTTGTGAGAAGGAGGCTGACGTACGACGACATCCCCACGAAGCCACCAAACGTGATGCTGTATACGAGCATGACTACCCATGTGTCTCGCTCGCCCAGGACAGCGAGGTATTTACGCGGCAGAACTGCGAGGGCGAGCGCTGCGCCGAAAAGAGGCAGAAGGAGCTGCCCGGTTTTGCCTGCGCCAAATACACCGGCATTGACCAGGAGCACCAATGCGATAAGGCCGACCATGGAGATGGCTAGGCCCGCGAAGGCCTTTGGGGCGCTGCCACTCTTCGTGCTGCGATCGTCTGCCCAGAAGAATACGGCGACTGCCGTCAGCGCCAACAGCGGGATAACCGCGAGTGTGGCCCGTTGCCAGCCGAATGCCTGAGCGAGGCCCGGAAAGAGGAAGCCATCGACGACTGCGCCAATGTTGCCTGCCGCGGCGAGTCCGAGGACGAGCCCTTGCACTCGGGGCGGGTAGCTGCTGCCAGCCATCGGAAGCGCGATGGCGAAGCTTGCGCCACCCACGCCCAGGAACACACCTAGAATCAACAGCAGGGTGTATGTCGGTACGATTGGGAGTAGCAGGACGAAAGCGGGGATTGCGGAGAGCCCGATGCCCATGAGTGCGAGGCGCCGGCCATCAACGGATTGAAACAGGTTGCCGAAGGTAACGCGGACTATCGACGCAGCCAGCACCGGCACTGCCACCAGGAAACCTGCCTGAATAGGTGTCAGTGATATTTGTTTGGAAATAAACGGTGCGAGCGGCCCGAACATCACCCAGGTGGTGAAGCCCGTGTCGAAATACAAGAAACAGGCAAGCAGTGCTTTCCAGTTACCGCTGCGCAGTGAGGAAATCAAACGGCTCATCGACGTCTCCTGTTACGCAGGCATTTGCCTGCTCACCCTCGATCCGGGGTGTCCCTCGCGGGTCACCCGTGCGGACATGTCCGCACCCTGTTACGCAGGCATTTGCCTGCTCACCCTCGATCCGTGCGACGCATGCGTCGCACCCCTTCGCGGGTCACCCGAGCGAGGCGCGCGTTGCATCGTGCTTGGTGAACACACCAATGCACGCACGTGTCTCAGCCCAAAAAAAAACGCCACCGCTCGGGTCAGATCGCTCATTCGCGTTCCGCTCGAGTCGGCAGCGTTGCCTGGCTGATCCAACAGTGGACCAGCATGTTGGTGGCGAGAGATGCAACCCATGTGCCATGGGTCCGCCGAGGACGGTGGTCTTGATTTGACAAGGACTTAGCGCTGGCAACGAAGTTGGGTGTCGTCGCGTATGCGCCCGAAGGGAGCAATACAACCCGCGATTGCACGAAGATCGAGCGCAGCGCCTTTGGGTCATCGCCGCGCCGTCTCAACCAAACGGCACTCGTGCAATCAATTAGTCTTGACTAATGTATTAGTATCCACTAATGTAAATGTATGCCGCGCCCAGTCCCCCTCGACACAGTGATCCGCACCTTGGCCGACCCCACGCGCCGTGCCGTTTTCGAGCGGATCATTCAGTCCGAAGAGATCAGCGTGGTGGAACTGACGAAAGGCAGCGGCGTGACGCAGTCAGCGATCTCGCAGCACCTGCGCTCGCTGAAGCAGGCCGGTCTCATCACCGATCGAGCGCAGGGCCGCAACGTCTTCTATCGAGCTGAGCCGAAGGGGCTCGCTCCGCTAGTCGATTGGATGAGCCACTACGGCGTCTTCTGGCGCGAGCGGTTCGCCAGCCTCCGAACTCTCTTGAAGGAAATAGATCCATGAGCGACGTCGCGTCGAAGTCTGACAAGCAAGACATAGTGGTTGATGAGGTGCTCCCTCACGCGCCACAGACGATCTGGAAGACGCTTACTACAGGTGCGCTCATAGCGCGGTGGTTGATGGAGCCGACGGGATTCGAGCCTGTGAAGGGCAAGCGCTTCACGTTCAAGACGAAGCCAGCTGGCAAGTGGGACGGCACGATTCAATGCCAGGTATTGGAAGCCGTCCCGAACGAACGTCTCGTCTATGCGTGGAAAGGCGGGCACGAGGGAAACGTCGGATACGGCGCTCCGCTCGACACTGTCGTCACGTTCACCCTTTCGAAGGTTGCAAACGGAACGCGCGTTCGCCTGGTCCATTCCGGCTTCGTCGCGCCGAAGAACGATTCCGCGTTGAAGACGATGGGCGAAGGTTGGAAGAAAGTGGTCCCCCGACTCGGTGAGATTGCCAGTGAAGAACAAACCGGAGAAAAGCAATGAGTGAGAGGTCTACAAGGAGTGAGGCGTACACCGGCGGATGCGCATGCGGCGCCATTCGCTATGAAATCACCGCCGAGCCGATAGTGATGAACGACTGTCAGTGTCGAGACTGTCAGCGCAAGAGCGGCACGGGACATGGATCCTATCTCACCTTTGCAGACCGCAAGGATGTGACGCTCAACGGCAAAGCGACCCATTGGGACATCATTGGAGACAGCGGCAACGCGAAGACGCGTGCTTTTTGCCCTAAGTGCGGCTCACCGGTGTATCTAACATTCTCAACGATGCCAGACCTTTTCACCATACACGCCGCGAGCCTGGACGATCCGGGGCGGTACAAGCCGCAGATGGTGACGTACCGTATGCGCGGCTACGCTTGGGACCATCTCGATCCGGCCCTGCCGAAATTCGACAAGATGCCGCCGTGAAGGGCTCGGCTAGCCAGGCTCAAACTCCCCCGGATCAAACTCCCCTCCATCGAAAAACCGCTCAACCTTCAAATCCTGATCCGGCGTATCAGGATTGAGCGAGCCCAACGCTGCCCGATACAAATCCGGCCGGTAAGTCGACCGAACGGCAGCAACCTGACCAGCCGAGAACTCAACCTGCTTCCACCGCAACATTTGCGCATAGAACCACAAAGCATGCCCCACCCAAGGAAACGTCCCGTGGTGTCGAGCAGGCATATAAAAACCCTCAAGCTGAGTAGGCTCTGAGTGCGTGGTCAACGAAACCTGGCCTTCCAACGCTTGACGCAACAGCCGCGCCGGCGCGCCCACAAACCTAGGCTCTGCCAGCAGCGTTGCGAGCTCAGCGTGGTTCTCAGGCCGCTCGCACCACAGTGACGCGCGAAACAGCGCACGCTGCAGTGATGCAAGCTGCTTCGGATGGCGTTGCGCCCACTCAAGGCGACAACCGAGCACCTTCTCAGGACTAAACGGCCAAATCGCCGTAGTGGGCGTCACAATAGTGCCCACGCCCGCACTGACGGCTACGCTGTTCCACGGTTCCCCAACGCAAAACCCGTCAATCTGCCCAGCGCGCAGCGCGTCGACCAAGAATGGAGGTGGTATGACGATCAATCGAACGTCGCGATCGGGATCGATGCCGGCAGCCGCGAGCCAATACCGCAACTCGTAGTTGTGACACGAGAAGGGATAAACCATCGCGAAAGTAAGTGGCTCACGCCGCGCTCGTTCGCGACTCTCGACAACCCGTTTGAGAGCGGCACCCTGCGTACGCGGATCGCCTCCTACCGAGCTTCCTTCATGGCTCATCTGCTCCCACAGCCGCAGCGACACCGTGATGGCATTCCCGCCGAGGCCCAGGGCAAACGGTGCTATGACGGGCACCTTGACGTGCCCGATACCGAGAGTCGACGCGACAGTCATCGGACCCAACATGTGCGCGGCGTCGAAATGGCCCACGACTACGCGGTCACGGATGTTGGCCCAGGATGTCTCGCGAACGAGAGCAAGCTCGAGATCTTCCTCTGCCGCGAATCCGCGTTCGGCCGCTACGACGATGCTGGCGCAATCGAGCAGCGGAATGAACCCCAGGATCACCTTCATTTCAGTAGCCTCGCCGCGGTCACCACGCTTTGGGCCACTTCGGCAACACGCCGGTTTTCATTCATCGCGGCCTTACGCAGCAGGTTGTAGGCGGCCTCCTCGGACAATCCACGCTCATTCATGAGGATGCCCTTAGCGCGCTCAATGAGCTTTCGATCCTCCAGCTCTTGTTTCGCGCGGTCGAGCTCGTCGCGTAATTGGCTGAAGGCATTGAAGCGGCTGACTGCCATATCCAGGATGGACTTCACCCGCTCTTTGCGCAGGCCGTCCACCACATACGCGCCAACCCCCGATTCCACTGCCGCCCTGATCATGTCCGTATCGGAGTGGTCCACGAACATTGCAATTGGACGCCGAACGCAGCGGGACACCTGGAACATCTGCTCAAGCACATCTCGATTGGGGTTTTCCAGGTCTATGAAAATCACGTCAGGGTCGGCATCGACAATACGGCGCAACAGATTCTGCATGTCGCGCACCACGGCGACATTCGTGTACCCAGCCTCCCGCAACCCTTCCTCGAGGATGGAGGCTCGCGTGACGTTCTGATCCACAAGGAGTATGCGAAGCGCTGGGTCAGCCATCTGTGCGCCACAACGGCGTCTTTGAAGGGTTGAAGGACAGGAGGTGCAACGCCTGTGCCAGTGACGCAGGCGACCGAGATAGAGGCGCGTGGTCGCGGCCGCCGCCTCTTGGACGCCACGCGCCACCCTCGGAAAGCCCCCCGCGCCGCACCCCCAAGGTGCAACCTGCCCAATTCTTGCTCCGTTAGTGACCGTTCCAACGACGAACGAAGCGACGAACGCAGGACATCAACGCGCTAACTCCTTGTTGTTCTTGGGATGCGGAAGCCCAGCCTGCCGTGGCACGCGCGTTGCAGGTCTAACAACACACGCGACCCACCAACGGGTCCGCAGGCAACGCCGCCGATTCAACTACGCACCAAGCGTACGCGAACGGGCGGCGTTTTTTTTTGCCCGAGGCAAAGATGAAAGCACGCTCCAGACTTGTGGTCATTGGTAACGGCATGGTCGGCCAGCGCTTCCTCGAATCGCTGCCCACTGACGGCCACTTCGATATTACGGTCATCGGGGAAGAGCCCAGGCCGGCTTATGACCGGGTGCAGCTGTCGGCGTTTTTCTCCGGGAAGACGGCCGACGACCTGTCGATGGTCGAGGCGGGTTTCTTCGCAAAAAACAACATTGCGTTGAAGCTGAATGAGCGCGTCGTCTCCATAGATCGCGACACCCGTGTGGTCCGCACGTCCAATGACCTAACGCTTGAATACGACACGCTTATTCTGGCCACGGGGTCGTATCCATTTGTACCGCCGATCGCGGGGCGTGAGCGACCCCACTGCCACGTGTATCGAACCATCGAGGACCTGGAAGCAATTCGCGCCAGCTCGCAAGGCGCGCGCGTGGGCGCCGTGGTTGGCGGCGGTCTGTTGGGGCTGGAGGCTGCAAAGGCGTTGCGCGACCTTGGACTGGAGACCAATGTCATTGAGTTCGCTCCACGCTTGATGGCGCTCCAGGTGGACGACGGTGGTGGAAACATGCTTCGACGCAAGATCGAAGCCCTGGGAGTGCGTGTTCTCACCGGCAAAAACACGAAGCACATTGACGCGGGAGCAAACGCCCGTCACAGCATGAACTTCATCGACGGAAGTGTGCTGGAGACAGACGTAATCGTGTTCTCCGCAGGCATTCGCCCGCGCGACGAACTTGCTCGCGCAGCCGGACTAGCGATAGGCGAGCGCGGCGGCATAGTCATAGACGACACCTGCAAGACCTCCGACCCGAACATCTACGCGATTGGCGAGTGCGCGCTGTGGCGTGGGCGGACATTCGGCCTCGTCGCACCGGGCTACGACATGGCGCGCGTCGTCGCTGCCGCCGTGACAACCGCGCCAGCGCCCGCCACCTTCCGCGGCGCCGATATGAGCACCAAACTCAAACTCCTAGGCGTCGGCGTCGCCTCAATTGGCGATGCGCACGCAGCCTCCCCCGGCGCCCGCGCCTACTCCTTCATCGACGAGCGCCGCGAAGTCTACAAAAAGCTGGTGGTCAACGAAGACGGCTCGCGCCTGTTGGGCGCGGTATTGGTGGGCGACACCGATGACTACGGCAGTTGGCTGCAGACAATGCTCAACAGCCTCCCTCTCCCCGAGCACCCGGAAGACCTGATCCTCCCCCCGCGCGCCGGCTCCTCCCACTCGGCTGGCAGCGGCGTAGCCGCGCTTCCTCCAGAGGCGCAGATCTGCTCCTGCAACAACATCAGCAAAGCCTCCATTTGCGCGGCTGTAGAAAACGGCTGTACCACCATAGGCGCCCTAAAAAAAGCAACAAGGGCGGCAACCTCTTGCGGAGGATGTGCCCCCCTCGTCACCCAAGTCCTGCAAACCGAGCTGAAGCGCAAAGGAATCTCGGTCAACACCCACCTGTGCGAGCACTTCGCCTACTCGCGCCAACAGTTGTTCTCGCTCGTCCGCGTAGGCAACCTGCGCAGCTTCAACCAAACGCTGGAAAAACACGGTCATGGACTAGGTTGTGATATCTGCAAACCCGCAGTTGCCTCCATCCTGGCCTCGTGTTGGAACGAATTCGTGTTGGGATCCGAGCGCGGCGCACTCCAGGACACCAACGACTACTTCCTCGCCAACATGCAGAAAGACGGCACCTATTCCGTCGTGCCGCGCGTACCCGGCGGCGAGATCACGCCGGAAAAACTCATCGTACTGGGCGAAGTGGCGAAAAAGTTCGGTCTGTACACCAAGATCACAGGCGGCCAACGCATCGACCTGTTTGGCGCACAAGTCCACGAGCTGCCGCTCATCTGGGCGGACCTCATTGCCGCCGGCTTCGAGTCCGGCCACGCGTACGGCAAGGCCATGCGAACCGTGAAGTCCTGTGTCGGCTCAACCTGGTGCCGCTTCGGTGTGCAGGACAGTGTGGGCCTGGCCATCGAAATCGAAAACCGATATCGCGGCCTGCGAGGTCCACACAAGATCAAGCTCGCCGTTTCCGGTTGCACGCGCGAATGCGCCGAAGCACAGGGCAAGGATGTTGGCGTAATCGCCACCGAGAAAGGCTGGAACCTTTACGTCTGCGGCAACGGCGGCATGAAGCCCCGCCACGCGGAATTGCTCGCTGCCGACCTGGATCGCGAGACGCTCATCCGGTACATCGACCGGTTCCTGATGTTCTACATCCGCACGGCGGATCGCCTGCAACGCACGTCGACGTGGCGGGACAACCTGGAGGGCGGCCTGGAATACCTGAAGGGTGTTGTATGCCGCGACGAGTTGGGCATCGCTACCGAGTTGGAAGATGACATGGCGCGAATCGTGGCCACCTACGAATGCGAGTGGAAGAAGGCGATCGAAGACCCCGTGACACTCAAGCGGTTCCGGCATTTCGTCAACAGTGAGAAGACGGACCCGAATGTGTTATTTGTCGAGGAGCGCGGCCAGATCCGCCCCGCAACACCAGCAGAACGCCGCAAGCGCGTGGAAGCAGTCGCATGAGTGAAGGCTGGACACATATCTGCGATATCGACGACGTGTTGCCTGGTACGGGAGTCTGCGCGTTGGTCGAAGGTCAACAAGTCGCCGTCTTCCGCATAGCCGACACAGTCTTTGCCCTGGACAACTTCGACCCCGCAAGCAACGCGAATGTCCTCTCGCGCGGTCTGCTGGGCGATTTGAAGGGCGAGCGTGTAGTCGCATCACCCATCTACAAGCATCACTACAGCCTGACCACTGGTCGATGCCTCGAAGACCCGGAAAAGTGCGTGACCGTCCATCGGGCCCGAGTTCTGGATGGCAGGATCTGGATCAAAGTTGGTAGCGAGACCATCCGCACCACTTGCCCATACTGCGGTGTTGGCTGCGGCGTTCTGGCGCGCAGCGTGAACGGTTCTGTCGAAGTCGCGGGAGATCCGCTGCATCCAGCAAACCTGGGAAGACTGTGTTCCAAGGGATACGCGCTCGGTGAAACGCTGGGTCTGGATGGTCGCCTGTTGCATCCGCAGATCAACGGCACGCAGGCGACCTGGGATGAAGCCCTGGACCGCGTGAGCAGCGAATTCAGCCGCATCATCGCGCAGCACGGGCCCAACTCGGTTGCGTTTTACGTCTCCGGTCAGTTGCTGACAGAAGACTATTACGTCGCCAACAAGCTGATGAAAGGCTTCATTGGCAGCGCCAACATCGACACCAATTCACGGCTCTGCATGGCCTCATCGGTTGCAGGTCACAAGCGAGCGTTTGGCGAAGACATCGTGCCGACATGCTACGAGGATCTGGAGCTCGCAGACCTGATCGTGCTCGTTGGATCCAACACCGCCTGGTGTCACCCCGTGCTGTTCCAACGCATCACGAGTGAGAAGGAGAAGCGTCCCGATCTGAAAATCGTGGTCATCGATCCGCGCCGCACGCCGACATGCGAGCTGGCCGACCTGCACCTGCCAGTCCGCTCAGGGACTGACGTCTGGCTGTTCAACGGCCTGCTGGCCTATCTGCGCCGCCACGGTGCGCTGGACACCCGGTTCATCGAAGAACATACATCGGGAGCCGAAGCGGCGTTGCAAAGCGCGGAAGGCTCAGCCGTGGACGACGAAACCGTCGCCCGAATCTGTGGAGTGGATACTTCGCGCCTGGCCGAGTTCTATCGGCTCTTCGCATCCCAAGAGCGCGTCGTAACCGCGTACTCGCAGGGAGTCAACCAATCATCCGCCGGGACCGACAAGGTCAACAGCATCATCAATTGCCACTTGCTGACCGGCAGAATCGGCCGCCCCGGAATGGGGCCGTTCTCATTGACTGGACAGCCGAATGCCATGGGTGGTCGCGAAGTGGGTGGTATGGCCAACACACTCGCAGCCCACATGGACGTGGAAAATCCCGCGCACCGACGCATTGTGCAGGAGTTCTGGAACAGCCCGCGAATGGCCGAAGCTCCCGGGCTGAAGGCTGTCGAGCTGTTCGAGGCCATGCACGCCGGTCAGATCAAGGCTGTCTGGATCATGGGAACCAATCCCGTAGTCAGCATGCCGGACGCCGATCGGGTGAGGGAGGCGCTCGAGCGCTGTGAGTTGGTCGTAGTGTCCGATTGCATCGCCAAGACCGATACGACCGCATACGCGCACGTCCTGTTGCCGGCAGCCGCCTGGGGTGAAAAAGACGGCACGGTGACCAACTCCGAGCGCCGTATCTCGCGTCAGCGCAGCTTCCTGGAGCTGCCGGGCGAAGCCAAGCCCGACTGGTGGATTGTATGCGAGGTGGCCAAGCGGATGGGCGAGCCGCCCGCCCTGCAGGCCGCGGCGCCGACCCCGCAGCCGACTTTCACCGCGGCCTTCGCGTTCGACTCGGCCGGCGCCGTGTTCGACGAACACGCCCGCCTCTCAGGCGCGCAAAATGAAGGCTCCCGGGCCTTCAACATCTCCGGTCTCGCCGGCCTGACCCCCCAAAACTACCAGCAGCTCGAGCCCGTGCAATGGCCCGTCCTCGGAGACCCCTCGCGAGGCCAACAACGCCTGTTTGAGGATGGCCGCTTCATGCACCCCGACGGCCGCGCTCGATTCATTCCGACCCCGCCGCGAGTGCCAGCTCACGCCGCCAACGACGAATTCCCTTTCGTGCTCAACACCGGTCGTGTGCGCGACCAATGGCACACCATGACACGCACCGGACGTTCGGCTCGGCTAGCCGAGTCCACGCCCGAACCCTTTGTTGATATGCATCCACAGGATGCGTTGGTTGCCGCCGCACGCGAAGGCGAATTGGCGCGTGTGACAACCCGCTGGGGTTCAATGGTGGTGCGGGTACGAAGCAGCGGCGAAATCGCCAGAGGCACGGTGTTCGTGCCAATGCACTGGAATGACCGCAACGCATCGCAGGCTCGCGTGGGCGCGCTCGTCAGTCCCGCGGTGGATCTCATCTCGGGCGAGCCAGAGTTCAAACACACTCCCGTCCGGGTCGAGCCCTTCCCGGTTGAATGGTATGGGTTCATCCTGACGCGGCGAGCAATGCTACTCGAGCCGGTCGCGACCTGGTGGACTCGTGTCAACGCGGCGAACTGCACGCGCTACGAGATCGCGGGCCGCGAGCGACCGGAGTCGTGGACCGCCTGGGGCCGAAGCATCCTGGGGGCCCGACACGATGACCCCAATGCCGATTACCAAGACTACGAAGATTCAGCCGCCGGCATGTACCGCGCCGCATACATTGTCGACAACAGACTGGAAGCCTGTGTGTACATCGCCAAGCGCGCTGACCTCCCTGATCGCAACCTCCTGTCCAATCTATTTACAATTGAAAAGCTGGAAGCAGCTCATCGATTGGCGTTGATGACGACAGGCGCTGTCGTTGAGGGGGAGGATCCTGGTCCGCTGGTATGCTCGTGCTTCGCCGTGGGGCGCAACACCATCATGCGCGCCATCGCCGAGCACAAGCTGACCGAAACGAGTCAGGTCGGGTCGTGCTTGCGGGCCGGTACCAATTGCGGATCATGTCTTCCGGAAATCAAGGCCCTGTTGGTCGCCGTACCAAACAGAATCCCGGTCTCCACTTCGACGGCCTTGCCATTGACCACATGAGGCTTGAAACGCCACTGTTGCAGGGCTTCCGTGATCATCCTGGCCTGCTCCGGAAACGCACTGACAAAATGAATATGTTGGATCTGCCCTGTCCCATCGATGATGACCCGCACGGGGATGGGATTGAAACGCCGATCCGTGAAGATGGGATCGACACGGTTGAGCACGGTGTCGGTGGTTGCATAGTCCTTGATACATACGGGTGCTCCGACCGACGAGAGCTTGAGGTTATTCAGGCCGCTCACCAGGCGCTCGATCACCTGCGGGTCGGGACTTGCGAGCGTGAATTGCACGATGTGGCAGCGGAGCTGCGTGGCTAGTACTGACCAGTGCAACATTGCCGCGGGTGATGTGTAGTCCAGGCGCGCAAACGAGTGGCCGGCTAGATTGACCTCGGCTGGCGGGCGCTCCAGTCGATAGTCGGCACGCAAGTGATTCCCGCTGAAGGTCACCAACTCCAGGGCGCTCGCCGCCGGTATTGCCGCAAAGAACATATCCTGGGCAGATATCAAAACACTGCCGCGGCCAGCGGTCGTAACTGTGTTCGGCGGTTGAAGCTGCGCTAACACGTAGTAGCCGGAGTCTGAAGGAGGCGGCCCTTCGAATTGCTGGACCCAGCCCGGCGATAGGGGATACGACAGCTGAAAATAAGTACTCTGGTACTCGTCGCGGGTGACCCGGCCCCCTTCGGGCCAGGGCGTGGCCGAGTCACTCGAGCTGGACCAGGCTCCCTTGACCAGGATGACACCCGCCGGCACCTTGGCCGGCGGGCTTGGCGATGTGTCATGCGCCACGGCACCTGGCGATCCCAACGGCCACAGGACCAGGAGGGCTGTGAGCAATGGAGCGCGAAGCAGGTACCGTGTACGCATGACTCTCTCCCGGGCAGGCCTAGGCAGGCCTGCAATGACAGGCCTACAGTGAGCGCAGGAAGTTGAGTAGATCCTGCTGGCTGGCGACGGACAACGAGTTGAAGTTCGCCACCACCGACGAGGCCTCGGAGCCGCTGCTCGCATGCGCCCTGATGGCGGTCAACAGATTGCTCGTGCGGCCATCGTGCAGGAAGAAGATGCGCTGTCCCACGCCCCACAAGGGAGCAGTACGGAACTGGTCTCCGCCCGCATTACCTTGCGAAACGTTGTCATTCAACCCGGTCCCCATGTGATGAATCTCAAAGTCGGAGAACGCACTGACAGGAGCGCCTCCGAGCGACGGAGTGACGTTCGACGGCTGTGTTGATCGGATCGTCGGTGTATGACAGACCGAGCAACCTATTGCGCTGAACAAGGACGAACCGTGCGAAATGGAAGTTGCTCCGCCCGGTGTGGTGGTCGAAGGAGTCGGCGGCGCCAACAGCTTCATGAACATTGAAAAGGCAATCACGTCGCTCGGGACGGAGGCACTCTGGGTGAATGGATCGGAACTGGGGGTCGCGGTGAAGTTGGTCTTGTCTTCCGGATACCCTTTCAAGGCAAGATTCAAACAATTCGCCGGCAGCCCGGCGCCGAGCACATCCTCACCCGGCAACGGCCGGTCCTGGGGAAAAGTCTCGTTCGAAATGCCCATTTCCACGTTGTAGGCCTCGCCCGAAAACAGGTCGAGGGACTTGTTCTGCGCCTTCCAACCGAAACGGGCGATAGTGCCATCGTTGCCGTTGCGGTTGAAATTGCCGCTGATCCCCAGTCCATTGCCGGCCTGCGCCGCCTGGTTGGCCAGCAGTGTGGAGTCATCGATATTTTCCACCAGTCCCGCGCCGAACAGCGGTGTGGGAATGCGGAAAATCAGGTTGTTGGCCGCCTGCGCCAGCGCGAAACTGGGCTGCGAAAGGCTGCAATTGCCCGCATCCGCGCGTCCTGAGATGGTGTACAGATCCTCGACGCCGCCGTTGGGTGCACTGGTGTTGGCCGTGCCGTTCGCATTGAAGAAGAACGGGAAGCGGGCTTCCCGCGTCGGACCCGTCGCGGTGATGAATGACGGAATGGTGTTCGTACTGCCACTGGCAATCCCGTTTCTGATCACGGCCGCTTCCGGATTGCTGGCGGGGCTCGACCCACCGATGGTGGGCTGCGAATGACAACCGGCACACTGGTTGAAGTTGAAGCGCGGACCCAGTCCATTGCCGGCAACCTCATCGATCTCCTGGAAGCGATCGAGACCATCGTCGAAGAACTCCAGCACACCTTGCGGTGTGTTGGCAGTGACCGAGGCCAATGGCAACGGTACGGTGGCCGTCGCTCCAGTCTGACCATTGATTGCCCCGGGCCGCACGCCGGGGTCGGTCTGGGCGGAAGCCGCTGAAATCATGAGAAGTCCGACGGCAAAAGCCGTCGGTCGCTGTGTGAGCGCCATGTTGATTCTCCCCTGACCCTCGCGATTGAGGGGCCGTTAGACTCAGTCAAGGGGACGGGGTGACGGAATAGTCCGTTGGATCCAGCACTGTTGGATTCATGGCGGCGTGGATCCTTGGATCCAGGTGCTCTCCTGCACCATCATTGCCTCGGTGCGCCGGTGAATCCCAAGTTTGCTTAAGATGCTGTGCACGTGATTCTTCACGGTGGGCAATTCGATCCCGAGCGAGCGGGAGATCATCTTGTTGGACAGGCCCTGCCGCAGCAGCTTGAGGATCTGGGCCTCACGCGCAGTCAATGTGCCGGGAGAGCTGTTCGTGGCGCGCTCGACGGAGAGTGCCGCGATCCGCCTGAACAAGAAGCCGGCGATTTTCGGTGAGCATTGCACTTCACCGCGCGCAGTAGCGTCGACGACGGCCAGCAATTCATCGATGGAAGCTTCGCGTGTCACATAACCGGCGATGCCGATTTGGGCGCAGTTGAGCACCTCCGCCTCATTTTCGGCCATTCCCAGGGCGATGATCCGGCTGGCCGCCGCGCTGCGCGCCAACTGCCGGGCCGCCGAGAACGCCTCGCTCATCGCCATGTCGAGCAACGCAATATCGGGCATCAGCCGCGGTACTTGCTGCACGACTTCCGCCGCGGATGCAGCCAGACCAACAAGTGTGACACCGGGTTGCGAATCAGGCGCCCGGAATACCCGCCCCAACGCCTCCCTGTATAAACGTATATGGCTCGCGACCAGGACGCGAATCTCCATTGTTCCGTCTCCCCCCGCCATCCGTGCGGCAATGGGACAGATGAGTACTCAGGCCGGTCGCGTTGTCAATGGTACCAACGTCCGCGCGCTTATTTTACTCCGCCGCTCAAGCGCTTGAGCACGGGTGTCAACAGCAACATCACGCCGCCGCCGATCGCGCCCCACCAGAATATCTTCAGGAACAGGGCGGGCAGGGATTCGAGCTTGCTGGCGTCATAATCGCCGGAGAGCTGACCGGCGAGGTTGGTTCCGAGCGCGGTTGCCATGAACCACACTCCCAGCACCTGGCCGACGAAGCGTGTTGGAGCGAGCTTGGTCATCGAGGACAACCCGACGGGCGACAGGCACAGCTCACCCCAGGTGTGCAGCAGGTAGGTGGCCACGAGCCACGTCGGCACAACCTGCGCCCCGGTCAGCACAAAACCCGCGGCGACATACATGACCAGGAAGCCCAAGCCCATGAAAATCAGCCCGGCGGCGAACTTGGCGGGCGCCGACAGATCCCGGTTGCGCCGGCCGAGGGCGAGCCACAGGGCAGCGAGAATGGGTGCAAAGACAATGATCAGGAAAGGATTGACTCCCTGCAGCATGCCGGCGGGAATTTCCCAGCCGAGAATGTGCCGGTCGGTGTAGCGCTGCGCGAACAGGTTGAACGAGGCGCCCATCTGCTCATAGCCGGCGAAGAAAATCGCACAACCGATGAACAGGGCAATCAGCACGTACACCCGCTTGCGCTCCTCCAGGGTGAGCCCCGCGAAGAACAGCAGATAGGTGAAGTAGGCGATGGCCAACAGCCCGATCAGCCAGCTCGCCGCCGTCGCAATGGCATTGGCATCCAGGGTGATCGTGCCCGTCAGGGCGAGGCCCGCGACGGTGACCAGGGCCACCACGAACACAATGACCGGCAGCCAGGAACCGGGCCGTGCGTCGGGCGCCAACGCAACACCCCGGTTGCCCAGATGGTGGCGCGTTTTCAGGAACTGCACGAGGCCCAGCAACATGCCGACGGCCGGCAGCGAGAATCCCCAGTGCCAGCCGTAGCGGGCGCCAACCCAGGGCACCAGCAACGAGCCGATGGTGGAGCCAAGGTTGATGCCCATGTAGAAGATCGAGAAGCCGGCATCGCGCCGCGAACCGCCTTCCGGATACAGTTGCGCCACAATCGCGCTGATGTTGGGTTTCAACATCCCGATGCCCAGCACATTGATGAGCAGGCCGAGAAAGAACACCTGCGCCGTGCCCGAGATCAGGGTGGCATTGCCGATCATAATGAACAGCCCGCCGACCAACACGGCGCGCTGTTGGCCGATCAGCCGGTCGGCAATGTAGCCGCCCAGCAGCGACAGCAGGTAGCCGCAGGCCAGATACAGTCCATAGATGGAGCTGGCCGTCCGGTCATCGATCCCCAGGCCGCCGTGCGACACGGCATCGACCATGAAGAGGATGAGCATGGCCCGCATGCCGTAGTACGTGAAGCGTTCCCACATCTCCGTGAAGAAGAGGGTGAACAGGCCACGGGGTTGACCAAAGACTTGGCGCTCGGCGGGCAGGGCTTGGGACGCGGATTCGACGGCTTGGCTCAAGAGGCTTCGATCTCGTTGCTCTCGGAGGTGGCACGGCGCATCTTGGAGAGGACGCGGGCCATCAGCAAGCCACCCTCGTAGAGCAGGTACATCGGGATCGCCATGATGCACTGTGAGACCGCATCGGGAGGAGTCAGAAGAGCTGCGACAATGAAGATACCGATCAGCACGTAACCACGGTTTTCCTTGAGCTTTTCCAACTTCACCACGCCGGTGAGCACGAGCAGTACCACGGCGACCGGCACCTCAAAGGCGGCGCCGAACGCCAGGAACATGGTGAGCACGAAATCGAGGTACGCGCTGATGTCCGTCATCATCGCCACGCCATGGGGAGTCGTGGCGGCGAAGAACTGAAACATGACCGGGAAAACGAAAAAGTAGGCGAATACAACACCGGTGTAGAACAGCACGATGGAGGACACGAGCAAGGGCACGGCAAAGCGTTTTTCGTGCCGGTACAGCCCGGGCGCAACGAAGGCCCAGAGCTGATAGATGATGACCGGCACTGCGAGGAAGATGGCGACAAACAACGAGAGTTTGAATGGGGTCGTGAACGGCGACATCACCGTGGTGGCAATGAGCTGGGTGCCCTTCGGCAGCTTTTCCTTCAGCGGCGTGGCAACGAAGCTGAAGATCTGGTTCGAATAGATCATGCACGGGATGAACGCCAGCGCCACTGCAATCAGGGCGCGGATGAGCCGATCGCGCAGTTCCAGCAAGTGCGAGATCAGCGTCCCTTCTACGAGTTTTTCACGTTCCTCGCTCATGCGACGCAGAGCATACGCCCGCTACGAATTGCCGGCGCTGCGCGCCGGATCAGGAAGCGGCGTCGGCTTCTCGGCCGCCGTCGCGGCCACCCCGCCAACCCAGTCCTGTTGCCCTGGCTCGACCGCGGGGGGCTCATTGGTCGGGGCCTCGATGGGACGCCCCAGGGAATCGGTCGGATGTGCATGCGAATAGTGGTCGGGGTAGACGGCCTGCTGCTCAGGCTCAGGTGGGGGTGCGTACGCAGCCGGCGAGGGTGAGGATGCCTCCGGTGGATCGCTCGACGCGGGAGAGGCACCAGCTGTGGAGCTACTTGCCGCCGGCTCAGGTGCAGTGGCTGGCTCGTTAACCGGATCGGCGGGTGGGGTCGCGGGCTTGGCCGGCTCCCACGGTTGGGCCACAGGGCTCACCGGTGCTCGGGACGCGCTTGCCTGTGCCTTGCGCGTCTCTTCGAGGTTGACCTCTTCTTCGAGCTGCTCCCGGAATTGGCGCGCCATGCCGCGGGCACGGCCGATCCAGCGACCGACCTGGGCCGCTACCTTGGGCAGTTTCTCGGGTCCCAGCACCACGAGGGCCAGGACGAAAATAACGAGAACCTCTGAAAAACCGATATCGAACATGCCGTCACGTCAGATCGCCGTCGTGCCTAGGTGGCCCCCGGAGACCTCAGACGCTCCGGTCAGACTTCTGGCCGGCCTCGCGCGGTTTCGGGTTTTCAGCGAAGTCAGCATCCGTGCCATTCGGAGGAATCTGGCGCGGGGGCGTCGTGCGCTCCTCCTCCTCGCCGTCGCTCATGGACTTCTTGAAGCCTTTTACAGCGGCACCGAGATCCGATCCGATAGTGCGCAGCTTCTTGGCGCCGAACACCAAGAGCACGACCAGCAGGATCACCACCAGCTCGCGCATCCCAATACCCATAAGCTTCAACTCCAAATAAGGGTCCGCAGAAAGCCCACGGATCATAGGACAAATGAGCCCTGCGGACCGGGAAAGTTCGTCGTTTTAGCTAGTTGTGCACATTTGCAGACGGGGTCTCGAGCCAGAACGTCACAGGACCGTCATTGACTAGCGACACCTGCATGTCGGCCCCGAAAACACCTGCCGCGACCGTCTCATGCGTGGCCTTCGCTCGCTCCAGCAGATGTGAAAACAGCCGCCGGGCCTCGTCCGGCGGGGCCCCGGTGCTAAAGCCAGCCCGGGTCCCTTTATGAGTGTCGGCGGCGAGCGTGAATTGGGGTACCAGCAGCAGTCCGCCGTGAATGTCGCGGAGCGATAGATTCATCCGCCCGCTTTCGTCAGGGAAAATGCGGTAGGCGAGTACCCGCTCGAGCAGGCGCTCGGCTGCGGTGGCGTCGTCTTCCTTGCGGACGCCGATCAGGGCGAGTATCCCGCGGTCGATCGCACCGACGGTTTGAGATTCGACCTGCACTTGGGCATGGGTGACGCGCTGAATCAGAGCAATCATGGATGAGCGTTCGCTTGCTGTGGCATTTGCCGAGGCGAGACCGTAACATTCGGGGCCGTTTTGCGTGTGTTTGGAGTGATGATGGCGCTTCAGTGGCTTCGTTCGGGGTTGCGTTCGGGTGCGCTCGTTGCCGTGGCAGTTTGCGGTGCGATCGCCAGCACTGCTGTAACGGCCCAGGAGTCGGCCTCTGGTAACCCGCAGCGGGGCAAAGAGCTGTCTTACACCTGCCTCGGATGCCACGGCGTTGATGGTTATAAGAACGCCTATCCGAACTACAGTGTGCCCGCGCTCGAGGGGCAGCACCCTGAGTACATGGCGGCTGCGCTGAAGGAGTATCGCGACGGCGATCGTGCGCACCTGACGATGCACTCGCAGGCTTCGTCGCTTACCGATCAGGACATCGCGGATATCGTTTCCTACTTCGCTGGCAAGCCGCTGACCGCGGACAGCAAGGCGGAAGGGACCGTACCCGCACCCGCTCAGTTGTGCACCTCCTGCCACGGCGCGAACGGTGTTGGAATCACTCCGCAATACCCAACGCTCGCTGGCCAGCACCCGGACTACATCGTCCGAGCGCTGCAGGAGTACAAGAAGGGCGGCCGCAAGAACCCGATCATGGCGGGCATGGCGGCGACGGTGAAGGACGAGGACATGGCCATCATTGCTGAGTACTTCAGCAAGCAGCGGCCAGCACTCACTGTTGAGAGCCGTCCCTACACCAGCTTCGGTGGCAAAGAAGCCGCGGGTAAGTAACTATTTCGCGGCCTTCAGTTTGTCTAGAAACTGGGCCACGGTCTCATAGTAAACATCCTGGTTGGCTTTCTTACGAAAGCCATGCCCTTCATCCTTGGCCGCGAGATACCAGACCTCCGCGCCCTTGCTCCTCATCCGCCACACGATCTGTTGCGATTCCATGGGCGGGACGCGCGGATCGTTCATTCCCTCGATCACCAGTAGCGGACGCCGGATCAGCGCCACCTTGTTGATGGGCGAGATCTGATTCAGAAACGCGCGCATCTTCGGATCGCGTTCATCACCGTACTCCGCGCGTCGTAAATCGCGCCGATAAGGCGCCGTGTTTTCCAAGTAGGAAACGAAGTTGCTGATACCAACTTCGTCGACACCGCCTCTCAACCTGTCACCGTACGCAGCGAGCGATGCGAGCGACATATAACCGCCGTACGAGTCTCCCATCACGACAATGTGGTCACGATCAAACATCGGCTGCAAGCCGAGCCACACAATCAACGAGCCGATATCCTTGACGGCATCCTCGCGCAACACCCCATTATCCAGCTTCAAAAAGTTCTTGCCGTACCCCGATGAGCCGCGAACATTGGGCGCAATGACCGCGTACCCCAGCTCGTTGACCAGAAATTGTACGAACGGATTCCAGGTCGCGCGGGCTTGAGACTCCGGACCGCCGTGGATGCTGATGAGAACGGGATGAGGCCCTGGGCCACGAGGCTTGTAGAGATAGGCCGAAATCACGCGTTGACCACCGGCGACACGGTCCCATGTCGGATAACGCACGAGCTCCGCTGGGACGAAGTTGCCGACGTCGACGGGACCTACTTCACTCCGTGTCCAACGCTCAAGTGCGTTGTGATTGAGATCGTAGACATATACGTCGCGCGGCGACTGCGCGGATTCGGCCGAGAAACCCAGCCGGCGCCCGGTCTTGTCGAAGTGCAAGTTTTGGATGCGCCCATCGGGCACGCCCGCCGGCGCCTGTTCGAGCCTTTGAAGCGTATCGAGAATTGTCAGACGGCTGTGGCCATCCTCATTTGCGACGTACGCAATATAACGTCCGTCCGAGCTGACCTCGAAGTCTTCAATGTCCCACTGAATCCGGTCGGTGATCTTGCGGACTTCGTGTGAGACGGGATCGAGATAGCGCAGCTGCGCAAACTCCCCATCCTCGTCACTGACCATATAGATGCCGCGGCCGTCGGGCGCAAACTTGGCCGAGCGGATGCCGATCTTGCGGTTGCTGGGATCGACCGGCGTGAGCGTCCCCGTGTAGACGTCCGCAATGAAGAGGTAGCTCTCGTTGATGGAAACGTATTTCCACAGCAGGAGCTTACGGTCATCGGGGGACCAATCTAGCGGGTACCAGCTATCCTGCTGCCCGCCGGCAACCAAGCGGGGCGCAGTGGTCGAGCCGATATCCACGACGTAGACGTCGTAGCTGATACCGTCCCGCTCGTTTCCGTAGAAGGCGACACGCTTGCCGTCGTTCGACCACGCCGGCGCTCCGTGCAGAAACTTTCCCTGCGTGAGCTGCTGGACATGAGCGCTCGAGGAGTAGTAATAGATCTGAGCGTTCTCGTCACCGCCCTGGTCCTTGAGGAAGACGAATGCGCTACCTTGTCCATTGACCGGGGACGCGGTACGCGGCGCTCGGGCCATGCTGACGGGATCCGGGTAGAAGGTGAGCTGCTCGCGCGCACCTAAGGGCGTCGCGACCCGATGTACCTGCTCCACGTCGCCGAAACGTGTCGACACCAGCATCGCACCATCGGGCAGCCAATCCAGGAACGTGGCCTGGCGTGACTGCCGATACAGACCCAGTCGCTCAGCCATCTGGGTATCGCGCGACGGAATGCCCTCCAGGACGAGGTTGCCGTGCTCCTGTCGCACGGGTGCTGTCTGCTGGGCCTGAGTCGGAAATGCGGCCAGGGTCGCAAGAGTGCCGAGACTCGAGACGACAGCGGCGAAAGTCCTGGAGAGGTTTGATTTGCCCATGCGGGAAGTAAGAGATTGATGAGGAAAGCGTATGGTGCCCGAAACACACTCGTCCATGAACACAAAGACCGTGAAGCCGAGAATTACTCGACATCCTGACGGGATTTTCGCGGTCGACGCCGAATATGTGCATCCCGGGTTCGCCGCCGTGCACATCATCCAGAACAACGGTCGTGCCGCCTTTGTCGACACTGGAACGAACAATTCGGTTCCGTATCTGCTTGCGGCACTCGAAGAGCTGGGCATGGCGCCGGAGGCGGTCGACTATGTGTTTCTGACGCACGTCCACATGGACCATGCGGGCGGAGCCGGGCTGCTCATGCAGTCATTGCCTAACGCGCGTTTGTTCGTTCATCCGCGTGGCCTGCCCCACATGATTGATCCGTCGATGGTGGTCGCGGCGTCGCAAGCTGTGTATGGCGAGGAGAAATTTCGCAGTCTGTACGGCGATGTGCTGGCCGTTCCACAAGAGCGGACCTTCAGTGTTCCGGATGGCTTTCGTTGTGAGCTGGGCGGTCGCGAGCTCGAGCTGATTCATACACCCGGCCATGCGCTGCACCACTACGCGATTGTCGATCGCGAACACGCCTGTATCTTCACGGGCGATACGTTCGGCATCTCGTATCGAGAGCTCGATACGGCCCAGGGACCGTTTATCCTGCCGACGTCATCGCCCTCGCAGTTCGATCCTGATCAACTCATCAGCTCCATTGACCGATTGATGTCCTATGCACCTGAGTCGATGTATCTGATGCATTACAGCCGTGTGACCGGACCCACGCGATTGGCCGTAATGCTCAAGTCGCAAATCCGGGAGTTCGTGCGGATCGTCAAGGAGCGGGCCGACCTGCCGGACGCTCACAATGCAATTCGAGCCGCGATGTTCGAACTCTGGCTGCAGTTGTTGCGAAAACAAGGCGGTACACAGCCGCGCGAGCAAGTGGCGGAATTGCTCGAGACAGACCTCGAGCTGAATGCGCAGGGTCTGCTCATCTGGTTCGCGCGCCAGCGCAGAAGCAACTTGTCGACCTGACGGAGTGATACGCAAGATGGAAGCTTTCAAAGCGTTCAGAATTCACGAAGAGAACAAGAAGATTGTGGCCCGCTTCGAGCAATTGAAGCTCGATGACCTGTCGCCCGGTGAAGTCGTGGTGCGCGTGACGCACTCGAACATCAACTACAAGGACGCCCTTGCCGCCACGGGTGCGGGAAAGATTCTTCGGCGCTATCCGTTGGTAGGTGGAATTGATTTCGCGGGCAGCGTCGAGTCCTCGACCGACCCCCGTTTTGCGGTTGGCGATCCCGTACTGGTGACGGGCTGCGGTTTGTCCGAGACGCATGATGGCGGCTATGCCCAATACGCCCGTGTGAAAGGTGAGTGGGTTATCCCGATGCCACCTGGTTTGGATGGGGCGACGGCTATGGCGTTGGGTACTGCGGGTTTTACCGCTGCGTACGCGATCCATCGCATGGAGCAGAACGGCCAGACGCCGGAGCGCGGACCCGTTGTCGTTACGGGCGCATCTGGCGGCGTTGGCAGTCTTGCTGTCGACATGCTCGCCGGTCGCGGCTATCAAGTCGTGGCTGTGAGCGGCAAGGCCTCGTCGGCCGATTACCTGAAAGCGCTCGGCGCATCGACGGTGCTACCGCGGCAGGAGATTGACTTCGGTACTCGGCCCCTCGAAGCAGCGCGTTTCGCCGGCGCCATCGATAACGTCGGTGGTGACATGCTGACGTGGCTGACTCGGACGGTGGACTTCTGGGGCAACATTGCCAGTATTGGATTGGTGGGCAGCGCTGAGCTCAAGACGACCGTGATGCCTTTCATCCTGCGTGGCGTGAGTCTCCTGGGCATCAATTCGTCGGCGACACCGCGTCCTGCCCGCCTCGAAGTGTGGAAACGTATTGCGACGGATCTGAAGCCCCGGCACTTGGGCCAAATCGTCACGCGCACGATCTCGTTCGATGATCTGCCCGGCGCCTTTGCCGCGTACCTGGACGGTAGCGTTACCGGTCGGACAGTCGTGGAGATTCCCGGAAGTACTCATCGGTAGAAGACCCTACCGGCGAGTTAACTTCGGCCCGAGGGGCGTACTAGAATGGTGCACAACCCACGCGAGGCTACGTTATGTCTGACGCACCATCGGCGGCCGCCCCCGCCACCGGATCTTCCGCGTCCGCCGCCGGCGGACCGAAGACCAAGAAATCCGTTGCGCTCTCCGGAGTGACGGCCGGCAACACCGCGCTATGTACGGTCGGGGTGACGGGCAATGACCTGCATTACCGCGGGTACGACATTCTCGAAATCGCCAATACGTGCGAGTTTGAGGAGATTGCCTTTCTTCTGGTGCACGGGAAGCTGCCCACGCGCTCGGAGCTGGAGGGGTACAAGGCGAAGCTCAAGTCGCTGCGGGGGT